>OHCC01000509.1_pt1 | contig 27152 bp, 23 predicted proteins | sample 1577521 | NCBI WGS metagenome assembly OHCC01 (sample SAMEA3879533, study PRJEB24766) | human gut metagenome | biome: human-associated habitat; feature: feces | place: USA | collected 1985/1987
GTGAATCCACTGGTGTTTGAGACCAGCGCGTCTACCGATTCCGCCATCTGGGCATGCTTGATTTCTCAATTGCGGTGCAAAGATACGGCTTTTTTCTAAACCTGCAATACTTTTCCTAAAAAAAGGAGAAAAAAGTCATAAAACATTCTACAAACATTCCGTGTTTCCAAAATATAGTGTACTTTAGCAGAAACTTTTAAAACAAACGATATGACAACAAATAAGGATAATTTCTGTGTTATCATGGGTGGAGGTATCGGCAGTCGCTTCTGGCCGTTTAGTCGAAAAACGCTCCCTAAACAGTTTCTGGACTTCTTTGGCACAGGCAGGTCATTACTGCAACAAACCTTCGACCGCTTCAATAAAGTTATTCCCACAGAGAACATACTTATCGTTACAAACGATTTATACGCAGATCTTGTAAAGGAGCAACTGCCTGAATTGAATCCCGAACAAATTTTGCTGGAGCCTACACGCAGAAATACTGCTCCGTGTATCGCATGGGCAGCTTATCACATTCGCGCATTAAACCCGAATGCCAATATCGTAGTAGCTCCATCCGATCATTTGATTCTGAAAGAAGGAGAGTTCCTTGATGCCATCGAAAAAGGCTTGACGTTCGTATCTCAATCAGAAAAGTTACTGACTCTCGGTATCAAACCGAACCGTCCCGAAACAGGTTATGGTTACATTCAGATAGCCGAACAAGCAGGAGATAATTTCTACAAGGTGAAGACCTTTACCGAAAAACCTGAACTGGAGTTAGCCAAAGTTTTCGTAGAAAGCGGAGAATTTTATTGGAACTCCGGCCTCTTCATGTGGAATGTAAACTCTGTCATCAAGGCCGTGGAAGCACTACTTCCCGAGCTGGCAAGCAAATTGATTCCTGGTAAAGATGTATACGGTACTCCTGCCGAAAAAGCATTCATCGACGAAAATTTCCCTGCATGCCCCAATGTATCCGTCGACTTCGGCATCATGGAGAAAGCAGACAATGTATATGTTTCATTAGGAGATTTCGGTTGGTCCGATTTAGGTACATGGGGTTCATTGTATGACTTGTCCCCAAAGGACAAAGAAGGAAATGTAACTTTGAAGTGTGAGTCTCTAATGTACAACAGTAAAGACAACATCGTGGTGCTCCCACAAAACAAACTCGCCGTTATTGATGGACTGGAAGGCTATCTCATCGCCGAATCGGACAATGTATTGCTGATTTGCAAGAAGGATGAAGAACATTCTATCCGTAAATACGTAAACGACGCACAAATAAAATTAGGGGAAGATTACATCTAACCGGATATCGGAATTTGAAAGCATAGACTTTCAAACCAGAATAAAGGAAACGGGGACTGAATCCATTTCAGCCCCCGTTCTTATTATAAAAGGAAGGAGTTTTATTTTTAGAATGCAGCGCGAATCGCTTCGGCAACTGCTTTAAATTCTTCATCAGAAAGTTTCAGCTTTGGATTAGAGAACAGCATGTCCGACTCTTTCTGCATAGGAATAAGATGAATGTGCGCATGAGGTACTTCCAGACCAATCACTGCTTCACCTACTTTCTTGCAAGGGAAAGCCTTCTCAATGGCACGAGCCACCTTCTTGGCGAAAACATGCATTGCTGCCAGATCTTCATCATCCAGATCAAAGATATAATCCACTTCCTGCTTGGGAACGACCAGCGTGTGCCCTTTCACCAGCGGATTGATGTCCAGAAATGCAAAGAACTTATCATCCTCCGCCACCTTATAGCTTGGTATTTCACCTGCGATAATTCTACTGAATATTGTTGCCATAACTTTTATGATATATAAATTAAGGCAAGCCCGCATGCGGACCTGCCTTTACTTTAAAATGATATGTTCACTACTTCAAGATTAACCATGCCCTGCGGCACTTTGATTTCAGCTACATCACCCACTTTCTTACCAAGCAAACCTTGTGCAATGGGAGTGTTAACAGAAATCTTTCCTTCTTTCAGATTAGCTTCGCTTTCCGAAACAATGGTATAAATCATCTTCATGCCATTCTTTATGTTCTTCAGTTCCACCTTGTTCAAAATCTGCACGGAATCCGTTTTCAGCTTGGACTCATCAATAATCTTGGCATCTGCTATAATCGTCTTCAATTTATTGATTTTCATCTCAAGCATGCCCTGTGCCTCTTTAGCGGCATCATACTCTGCATTCTCCGACAGGTCACCTTTGTCACGTGCTTCGGCGATAGCAGCCGAAATCTTAGGACGTTCTACCGTCTCCAATTCTTTCAGTTCGGCCATCAATTTCTTGTAGCCTTCTTCTGACATATAAGCCATACTTTTTTCCTCCTTTTTAGTTTCTAAATGGTATTATATAACAAAAAAGAATTCCAACATGGTCAGCATGCTGGAACCCTCTTCCGATTTTTCTTTTGCAAAGATAGCCTTTTAATTAATGCGTGTCAAGCAAAAATTGCTGCTATGTAACATATTTAAATAAAAACTTCTAATTTATAACAAGTTACAACAGTGCTTTCACCGCAGCGTCCAAGTCTTTTATAGTCTCTCCACGAGCGCTCAACTCACTATTCCGATTAATCAGGAACAGAGAAGGAACCTCCTTTACGTTGTACATAGCGGCCACATTTGAGTAAATTCCATTTGCATCTCTTACAGAAATCCAAGGCAGATTATCAGCCGTTGTTTTCCAGAAATGCTCGTCAGCATCCAGTGAAACCTGATAAATCACCAGTCCCTGATCTTTATATTTAGTATAAAGGTCATTCAGCAAGAAGTTATGGGGAGCAGAAGCTGCACTTTGGTAAATAGTAAAGTCCAACAAGACTACTTTACCTTTCAGATCGCTCAACTTATGGGTATTCCCCTTCATATCACGAAGGCTGATATCGATGATACCGGTTTCGGAAATAACTTCTTCCGGCAACTCCAGAACTTTCTGTTGCGGTGTACGGGTATTCTTCATTCCCTTAATCACAATATTATAGAGATTCTTGGAGCGATCCGCATGCGGATAATAATTATTCAGACTGGTGGCAACGGCTGCAAAGCACTTAATATCATCCTTGCTATTCAAAGGATCGAAGATAAGGTAATTATTCAGTTTCTGGAACAGAGCAAAATAAGCGGCAGCCGTATTGGGAGCTGCAAAAATATATTTAGTTTTCACCTCATCCTTATAATCTTTCATCAAGGCAGCCAGTTTTTCTTCAAAAACATCGGCACCTATCTGATGAGCCTGCATCTTCTTCACCAACTCATTCACCTCATTCTGCAACTGCACTTGCTTCAACGTCAATTCCTTTATCTTAGTGCTGTTTGCCGAACCTTCTACCGTATAAGCCGTAGCAAAATCAGTATACGGCGCTTTCAGTCCGATAGTTTCCGTAGAATCCACAGAGAAATTGATAACCTTGTCGTCCACACGAAGGCGGTAGAACTCCGGAGATACCGGACGTGTTTGTTTGAAACTGAAAGAACCGTCACCCTTCAACTTTACAGAATCCAAGGGCACGATGCCCTCCAAAGCAGCCGCTTCCAGGTACAGCATTTTGCCGTCGGCACCTGAAACTTCACCTTCAACTTTGAATTTCGGTTCAGAATTACATGCACTTAAAACCAAAGCGGCAAGTGCAACAAAACAGATCTTTTTCATATTTAGCTTCTTAATTTCTATTAGAAAGAACGTGCAAATATAGTTCTTTTCAAGTTTAGTCAAAGCATTTTCATTGCTTCTTCCACATGGAAACCTAAAAAAATAGTCAATTATAAACTTTTTTATCTCATTCCCACCTGATTACATGAATTAATATGTATCTTTGCACGAATTTTGAAAGAAAATATAGATAAAACATTTTTTATGATTAACCCAATTGTTAAGACGATCGAGCTCCCTGATGGCAGAACCATCACACTCGAAACGGGAAAGCTGGCAAAACAGGCAGACGGTTCTGTAATGCTTCGTATGGGTAACACCATGCTGTTAGCTACTGTTTGTGCCGCCAAGGACGCAGTTCCCGGAACAGATTTCATGCCGTTACAGGTAGAGTACAAAGAAAAATTCTCCGCAGTCGGACGTTTCCCCGGCGGTTTCACAAAGCGTGAAGGACGCGCTTCTGATTATGAAATTCTCACTTGCCGCCTTGTTGACCGTGCTCTCCGCCCTTTATTCCCTGATAATTTTCATGCAGAAGTATACGTAAATATCATCCTCTTCTCAGCCGATGGTATTGATATGCCTGATGCACTGGCAGGACTTGCAGCTTCTGCAGCTCTTGCTGTTTCTGACATACCTTTCAACGGACCGATTTCCGAAGTACGTGTTGCACGTATTGAGGGCCAGTTCGTTATTAATCCGACTTTCGAACAGTTAGAAAAAGCCGACATGGACCTCATGGTAGGTGCTACCTACGAAAACATCATGATGGTGGAAGGTGAAATGAGCGAAGTTTCCGAGCTCGATTTATTGGAAGCTATGAAGGTTGCTCACGAAGCTATCAAGGTTCAATGTAAAGCTCAGATGGAGCTGGCCGAAGAAGTTGGCTCTACTGTAAAACGTGAATACTGCCACGAAGTGAACGATGAAGAACTTCGCAAAGCTGTTCACGATGCTTGTTACGCAAAAGCATACGCAATCGCTGCTTCAGGCAACAAGAATAAGCACGAACGCATGGATGCCTTCGACGCTATTCGCGAAGAATTCAAAGCTCAATTCTCTGAAGAGGAACTAGCTGAGAAAGCAGCGCTTATCGACCGTTACTATCATGATGTAGAAAAAGAAGCAATGCGCCGTTCTATCTTGGACGAAGGCAAGCGCTTGGACGGACGTAAAACTACTGAAATCCGCCCTATTTGGTGCGAAACCGGTTACTTGCCCGGTCCTCACGGATCTGCAGTGTTCACTCGTGGCGAGACCCAATCTTTATCTACCGTTACACTTGGAACAAAGTTGGACGAAAAAATGATAGACGACGTATTGGAGCATGGCAAAGAACGTTTCTTGCTGCATTATAACTTCCCTCCGTTCTCTACAGGTGAAGCTAAAGCACAACGCGGTGTAGGTCGTCGTGAAATTGGTCACGGTCACTTGGCATGGCGTGCTTTGAAAGGACAAATCCCTGCAAATTATCCGTATGTAGTACGTGTAGTTTCCGATATCCTCGAATCAAACGGTTCTTCTTCTATGGCTACCGTATGTGCCGGAACATTGGCATTGATGGATGCGGGTGTTAAAATCAACAACCCGGTTTCAGGTATCGCTATGGGCTTGATTAAGAATGCCGGCGAAGATAAATATGCAGTATTGTCCGACATCCTTGGTGACGAAGACCACTTGGGCGATATGGACTTTAAGGTAACAGGTACTAAGAACGGTATCACTGCTACTCAAATGGATATCAAGGTAGACGGATTGTCTTACGAGATTCTGGAAAAAGCCTTGTTGCAAGCAAAAGAAGGTCGCGAATATATCTTAAGCAAACTGACTGACTGCATCGCTGAACCACGTGAAGACCTGAAGCCTCATGCTCCGAGAATCGAAACCATGACTATTCCTAAAGAGTTCATTGGAGCAATTATCGGTCCTGGCGGTAAGATTATCCAAGGTATGCAGGAAGAAACGGGTGCTACTATTACCATCGAAGAAGTGGATAATGTAGGTAGAATCGAAATTGCCGGTACAAACAAGAAATGTATTGACGATGCTATACGCTTGATTAAGGGCATTGTTGCTGTACCGGAAATTGGTGAAGTATACAAAGGTAAAGTACGTTCTATCATGCCTTACGGCGCATTCGTTGAATTCTTGCCAGGTAAAGACGGTTTACTCCACATCTCTGAAATCGACTGGAAACGCTTGGAAACAGTAGAAGAAGCCGGCATTAAAGAAGGCGACGAGATTGAAGTGAAATTACTGGATGTTGATCCTAAGACCGGTAAATTCAAACTATCGCGCAAAGTGTTAATGCCCAAACCTGAAGGTTACGTTGAAAGACCCGAAAGAGGTGAAAGACCTGAAAGGGGAGAAAGACGAGAGAGAGGCGAAAGACCTGAAAGAGGTGAGAGAAGAGAAAGAAGGTAAAATCACACCTTAATATATTTAAGAAACCCGATGGATAATCCATCGGGTTTTCTTTTTGTCAAAAAAAGGCAGGTTTAAAGAGAAAAACAAAGCATAATGCTTGCATATTACAAAAAGATTATGTTGTTTTGTTACGCTAAACCTTAAATTGGTTAAAGCTGCTAAAAAATGTCTGAAACCGGAAATCTTCATACTATGAATCTTTTCTCTCGATTCTTTCAAGAGAACCAAGAAAAGTTCCTGGCTTTTGCTTATTCTTATCTTAGAGACAAAGAAGAGGCAGAAGATGTTTTAATGGAATCAATGATAGCCTTATGGGAAAACCGGGACCGCTGGGAGCAAAACAGCAACTTACATGCTCTGCTGCTTACCATAATTAAAAATAAATCCCTCAATATTTTAGAGCACAGACAAATACGCATGCGCGCAGAAGAAGACATTAACAGTCATGGGCAACGCGAACTAGATCTGCGTATATCCACTTTGAAAGCTTGCGAACCCGACCAGATATTCAACGCGGAGATACAACACATTGTACATAAGGTTTTGGAAGATATGCCGGCGCAAAGCAGACAGATCTTCATACTAAGCCGCTACCAGAACTTACCTAATAAACAAATTGCCGAACAATTGAATATATCCCTTAAAACCGTAGAGGCACATATCACCAAGGCATTGAGAGTTCTTCGCCTGGAATTGAAAGATTATCTAGCCTCCATACTCCTTTAAATGTTAAAAAGCGCCCTTTTTCAAAAAAAGTTTGATTTCTCCATAGGGTAGTCATTAGTTGGTCGGTTATATATACAGAAAGGGCAAGAGGCTCACATTTAATAACCAACCAATTAATTTACGATGAACCAAGAATTATTATACAAATATTTCAAAGGTACTGCTACTATCAACGAAGAAAAGCAAATCCTGGATTGGGTAGAAGCCTCCGAAGAGAATCGGGAAGCTTTCCTGAAGGAACGTATGTTGTATGACATTTCTTTATTCTCCGACAAGCAAGATGCCAAACAGAAAAAGACGATACATTTTAATGCTACCATACGCTGGACTACCCGCATAGCTGCGGCTATTATTGTTGGCGTTTGCGGCTATTTCATGACAACCGATTATTTATATAATAAAGATGCGCAGTTGCAAACCATTACCGTACCTGCCGGGCAACGTGCTCAAATTACTCTTGCCGATGGTACGCATGTTTGGTTGAACTCAAAATCCAAACTAACATACGCCAGTAATTTCGGCCGTAGCGAACGTAATGTAGAACTGGATGGAGAAGCCTACTTCGAGGTGGCTAAGAACAAACATATTCCATTCTATGTAAATACGGAGATGCATAATGTGAAAGTAGTTGGAACTTGTTTTAATGTTTGCGCCTACAGTGGCAGTAAAGAATTTGAGACAACATTGGTAGAAGGTATAGTAGATATCTATACTGCCCACAATAAACAAGTTGTGACGCGCTTAAAGAAAGAGGAGTTCTTCGCAAATTATGACGGGCGATACAAAAAAACAATTCTCCCCTCATACGAATATTTGCGTTGGAAAGAAGGATTATATTGCTTTGACGACGTACCATTCGGTGGTATTCTAGATAAGTTGGAAAAATACTATAATGTAAAAATTACCGTAACCAGTCCCCGACTGCTAGACCATACAGGTCTTACCGGTAAATTCAGAGAACAAGACGGTATAGAGCATATTTTACGAACGATCTCCAAAGACCATCCGTTCAAGTACCGCATCAATGAAGCCAAAGATTCGATAATCATATATGAATAATAGAAACCTATAAATTTAGTACTAACCCTTTAAAACCTCAAAATATTATGAAAGTATAGAAAAAACAACTCTCCCCAACAATTCTTTCCCTTTTTGACATAAAAAAAGATCGGAAAGTACCCCCATACTTTCCGATCATAAACAGTCAAAAATCGACCTTAATCAATTTATTAACTTAACACAGTGACAAAGATATGAGAAAAATTTCTTTGATGGGACTTTTTTGTCCAAAAAGTTTAGAAATTAAGCAATTATTGCGAACTATGAAGATCACCCTAATCCTTCTCTTGTTTGTAACGTTTCAGGCATACTGCGCTGACAGTTACTCTCAAAATGCTAAAGTAAGCATTCCGAATGCTCAACTTAAAGTAGGCCAAGTGCTTGCCCAAATTGAGTCGCAGACCGAATATCTGTTTGTATATAACAAGAAAAGCGTAGATGTACGCCGCACTGTTAAAGTAAATGCAGATAATAAATCAGTAGCCGAAGTGCTAGATGATATGTTCGAAGGTACTAACATTAAATATGTAATGGAAGGCAAGAACATTGTACTAACAAAGAACGGTGAAAAGATAGAGAATGTACCTAGTGTACAACAAGAAAACAACACTGTAAAAGGTGTAGTTACAGATGTCAAAGGTGAACCTATCATTGGCGCCAACATAGTTGAAAAAGGAACAACTAATGGCGTTATTACCGATTTGAATGGTGAATTCACACTTACAGTTCCGGCAAATGCCACATTAATTATAAGTTATATAGGTTATGAGCCTGTTACGTTAGCTTTAAACGGACAGAAAACTCTCAATATCCAGATGAAAGAAGAAGCGCTGACACTGGAGACAGTAGTTGTAACGGCTATGGGTATTAAGAAGAAAGCTGCTTCTTTGACTTATTCTACCCAACAAGTAGATGGTAATGAACTTACCCGTGCTAAAGATCCTAATATGATTAACGCATTGGCTGGTAAAACAGCAGGTGTACAAATTAATAAAACATCAAACTTAGGAGGTTCTGCCAAGGTTGCTATTCGTGGAGCACGTTCTGCATTTGCCAGCGGTAACAATCAACCTTTATATGTTATTGACGGAGTTCCAATGTTGAACAATTCCACTGAATCCACATCAACTGTTATGGGTGGTGATAATGATGGAGTAAACCGTGATGCAGGTGATGGTATTTCTAACTTGAATCCAGATGACATCGAAAGCATGAGTATATTGAAAGGTGCTTCTGCTGCCGCCCTCTATGGTTCACAAGCTGCCAATGGTGTTATATTGATTACGACAAAGAGAGGTAAAGCAGGTATGCAGCGCATTACTTTCTCTTCAAACTTAACAGTAGACCATGCCATTAGTATGCCCGATTTCCAAAACTCATACGGCCGTAATGAAGATGGTGGTACAGCAAGTTGGGGAGCAAAGGGCAATACAAAAGATTATGATAATGTTGGCGATTATTTCGGTAATGGGGTTACCGCCATCAATTCATTGGCAATTACGGCCGGTAATGAAAAGCTTCAAACTTATTTTTCTTATGCCAATACTACAGCAAAAGGTATCGTTGATAGTAATAAAATGCAAAAACATAACTTGAGCTTACATGAAACGGCAAGCTTATTTAATGATCGTTTAAAACTGGACGGTAGCGCCACATTGATGATGCAAAAAATAAAGAACTCTCCTGCTACTGGCGGTTACTATATGAATCCGTTAGTCAGTCTTTATGGTTTCCCACGTGGTGTAGACATGAGCCCATATAGGAATGAGTTTGAAACATTCGACCCAAGCCGTAACATGATGCTACAGAATTGGATTGAAAAGAATGATGACGGTACAATAAGCGAATGGTCACAGAATCCCTATTGGTTAAGAAATCGTGTACTCAGTACTAACAAACGCTATCGTGCATTAGCTTCTATCAGCGCTAATCTGAAAGTTACAGATTGGTTTAGTTTGCAAGCACGTGGTAATGTAGATTATGTTAGTGACAAATTCGAGAATCAAATGTATGCAAGTACAGCTCCTAATATCACCGGTAAATACAATGGAAAAGAAAATGGTCGCTATGTGTGGTCAGACAACCAAGAATTCCAAACCTACGCCGACCTGATGGCCATGTTCAATAAGAATTTTGGAGATTTCTCACTTAATGCAGCTTTAGGTACTAGTATCAACTTAAGTACAGTAAACTCACTTATGCTTGATTCAAAGGTTGCATCTTTATATAAGCCAAATGTATTTACTGTTCCCAATATTGTGATGGATACAAAAGCCGCCGCAACTCAAACTATTAATAAAAAGCGCACACTACAGTCCGTATTTGCGACAGCACAGTTTGGTTGGAAAGACATGTTATACTTAGACCTTACTGCCCGTAACGACTGGTCATCTACTTTAGCTCATACAGACAGTAAAAAGTCAGGATTCTTCTACCCATCAGTAGGTTTAACATGGATTATCAATAAGACTCTAAAATTACCCGAATGGATTAGTTTTGCTAAAATTCGTGGTTCATGGGCAGAAGTTGGTAATGACCTCCCGTTGGGAATTACAAACCCTGTAGACATTATTACAGCCGGTGGCGGTGTAAACGTTAATACCATAGAGCAACGCGGTGATTTGAAGCCAGAAATCAGCAATTCTTTTGAATTCGGTACTGAATGGCGTTTGTTCCACGATCGTTTTGGAGTTGATTTTACATGGTACAAAACGAACACAAAGAACCAATTACTAAGAATGGATAATCCAGCAGGTTCTGCTTACAAATTCCGTTACATCAATGCTGGTAAAATCCGCAACCAAGGTTTCGAGTTAACAGTGGATGGTACGCCATTAATGAATGAAAGTTTCCGTTGGAAAACAGCTTTCAATATGTCTGCCAACAAGAACAAAGTTGTATCATTGCATCCTGACTATACACAATTCTCTTATTATGATGAAGGCTTCAACATGGCATATCAAATGCGTATTAAAGAAGGTGGTAAGTTAGGGGATATTTATGGAAATGCATTCCAACGTGACGAAACAGGTAAAATCATCACTAAAGTAGATGAGAAAACAGGAGAAGAAAAACCTTTAGGAAATAGCGGTAATAAAGACTTGTTAGGCAATGCTAACCCTGATTTTTTATTGGGATGGGGTAATACAGTTACTTATAAGAATTTCAGTTTATATTTCTTAATTGATTTCCGTTTTGGTGGTGATGTAATGTCTCTAACCCAAGCAGATTTGGACTCGAAGGGTGTTACTAAAACAACTGGCGAATCCCGTGATCGCGGATTTATTGAATATCAAGGACAAAAGTTCACAGATGTTAGAGCCTTTTATGGTACAGTAGGTGGCAGAAATGGTATCTCCGAATACTATATGTATGATGCTACAAACATCAGATTGCGAGAGGTTTCATTGAGCTATTCTTTCCCTAAAACATTACTTGCAAAGAGTAAATTCATTGAGGGACTTGATGTATCACTCATAGCACGTAATTTGTTCTTCTTCAAGAAAGATGCACCGTTCGATCCGGATGCAGTATTGTCAGTAGGCAATAACAACCAAGGTGTTGATGTATTCGGTATGCCCACTACTCGCAACATTGGTTTCAACTTGAAATTTACATTCTAAAATCCTAAAAACGAAAAATTATGAAAAGTAAATATATAGCAACATTACTCTTCGGTGGTTTTCTAAGTCTTACAGCCTGCACCGATGGGTTCGAAAGTGATAATGAAATAAAAGGTGGCTTTTCACAAGAATCGCAAAATCAAGATTTTCAAAACCTTACTTCTCCATTCGAGACAATTCAGTCCGGTATCTACTTTAATTATGCATCAGCTGGCCTAAATTGGGTATGGCAACTTACCCAAGCTTTGAACCATGATATGTTTGCTGGTTACTTTATGGATCCAACCCCAAAATTTATGGTAAATAATGCTTGCTATAACCTGAGCTCTGGATGGACAAACGCAGCATGGCAATACACATATGGATATATCTATACCGAAGTGCAAAAGGCGGAAAAAAATTTCAATGGAAATGAGCAACTAAAAGGCTATTTAGGCATTACGGAAATCTTGAAGGTAGAATTAATGCACCGTGTTGCCGATACATACGGTCCATTAGTTTATCACAAATTAGGTGAAACTCCAAGGGTTTACGAATTAAAAGAAGCTTATAACCAATTCTTTACTGATTTGGATGAAGGGCAGAAATTAATAAATGAATATCTTGCAGCGGATGGCGACAACAATAAATTCAAAGAGTTTGATATGTTGACCAATGGCAAAACGCTAAAGGATTGGTTAGTATTTGCCAATTCATTACGTTTACGTCTTGCAATGCGCATCTCAAATGTAGACGCAACAACAGCAAAGACACAAGCCCAGAAAGCCCTAAATGATCCCAACGGCGTATTGGAAGGTGCCAAACAAACTATTGCTGTGTCAGGAAAAACTTATGTCAACCCGCTGTATGGCGTAGCTGGCTGGGGTGAAGTATATATGAATGCATCCATGGAGTCTATTATCAATGGTTACGAAGATCCTCGCGGTGAAAAATGGTACAATATGGCTTCTTTGGAAGGTTATAAGAACAAATTACTGGGTATTCCCGTAGGCTTACCGATGCAAGACGGCGATGCAAATCTTTATAATACATGTTCTTCATTGAATACAAATACTATCGCTGAGAAAACTCCTGCTGTATTGATGACTGCTGCTGAAGTATGGTTGCTCCGCGCAGAAGCCGCCCTTCGTGGTTATACTAACGAAAATGCGAAAACATGTTATGAAAATGGTATTTCAACATCATTCACACAATGGGATTGCACAGGTGCTCCTGAATATTTAGCAAGTGACAAAACTCCTGCCGACTATAAGGACGTTGCCTCAAAAGGCAAAGTAGGTAAAGATATGGAGTCTCTCATCACTATATCTCCAAAATGGGATGAAACTGCGACTAAAGAAATCAAGCTTGAGAAAATTATTACTCAAAAATGGTTGGCTTGTTGGCCCGAAAGCTATGAAGCATGGGCAGAGCAACGTCGTACTGGATACCCGAAAATATTCAAGGTACAAACTAATGCAAGCAAAGTTATCGATACTGATGTTATGATCCGCCGCTTACCATTCTCTACAGATGCAGCAGAAAATAATCCTGCACAATATACCGAATTATGTGGCAAATTAAGTGGTGCCGATAATGGTGGTACTCGTCTGTGGTGGGATGCTGGACAGAACAATTTCTAAATATCTATTTATTCCAATTTTTTACAAGAAAGGCTGACAATAGTATGGTTTAACTATTAAGTCAGCCTTTACTTCTTATCATCTATCATTCAAATCATTATTTTATAAAATCTCTAAAATCATGAAAAGAATCTATCTTATATTATCCATTTGTGTGTTAACTATTGGAGCATGCACTAATATTGAAGATGATATTGTACCTCAACAAACTCCTATGACACGAGGTATTGTAAATGCAAACAATAGTTCAATAACCAATCCAACTTTATTAACTGATTGGGAGAACCTTACAACTGTCGTACTAAACTCTTCAACTCCTACAGATATAAAAAGAGCAACTTTACCTTGGTGTTCAGGTGCAACGACTCTTATTCCATCATCAATTAAAAATGACATAAAAAAAGAAGATGGTTGGGTAATGTTATTTCATACCTTTAAGAATTATGGTGAAGATGAAAAAAGCAACTATATAGTTCTATATAATCAATTTAGAAGTTTATTAAAGGTTCTCTACTATTTAAATGAAATCCCATACCCTAATAATAACTTTATTTGGTCTATGCAAACTGACAATAGTTCAAATTCATCAATCTTTGATTCTCTGTTTCCACTCTCAGCATCCAATACGGCAGCTACAAATAACAATATAGTAGTTACAAATTTAAGTGATACTCCTAGTTATGGATTAAACCATGGTTGGAATGCTTTCACCATTGAAGTACCTTATTATTCGACAGAATACCGCAGTTTGACTTACAAAATACATGGATATAATAAATTAATATCTGATTTTTCATTTATTGGTAAGAATGAGCAAACAATTAAAGGTACATCAATAACTAAAGTGCCTGATTCCAGTTCTAGTTCTTCTCAATCTAAACCTGATAGTAAAGCTACTTTGAATGGTACTGAAGCTGAAAATGGTATAAAAAACTTTATTACTAATCCAAACATTCAAGTTGGAGAAATACTAAAACATGCCATAGAAAATGCTCCTAACACTGGATATGTTGAAGCTATTAATGCCGGATTAAAATATAGAGGTAATGTTTCTGCTTTCGGATGTAGAAAAGCTATAACAAGAAGCACTACAGAAACAACAGAAGCCAGCTATACTACTCTAGGAAATATAACACTATCTGGTAGTGGAAGTTCAACCGTAACTTCATCTGTAGCTAGTTTATCCGGAATATCTCTTTATAATGAGCAACTAGGTGATTTAGGAGTCTGGTCTCTGGCATCTACTCCTATAATATATTATGAACGATATTCAAATATTACGAGAACTGCTGGTCAAACAGATCCCACTTACATTGCTAATGGCAAGGTTTATACTCCTCAGAAAAGATTAACAGTAAATGTTAAAATAAATCCAACACTTGAAAAATACATAATAGAAAAGAATATTGACACTCAAATTGTCAGTTGCGATTCAATAAATGGAGAAAAATATATTAGACCTTATTTTTCTAAGATTGTCCAATCACAGGTTCTTTATAGTGATGCTCACATAAAACTATGTGAAAATTCAAATTACCATTCTATTATTATAAATAAACCTACCCAAGCCAATATGCGTCCTCTATATGATTGGGGATATATTAATCAAGATAATGATTTAGCGCTAGTAACAGTAAAGTTAGTCTTCAACTATAATGGGAAAATAACAGAAACAATATCATCTAAACTTTATAAGCCTACTTATATTCAAGATGGAGATTACCAACTCCAACTTGGAGGCGGTAAATATTATATTGTAGATAGATATCAAGCACCAGCTTTATAACATTTTTGTAGAGTAAAACCAAGGCATATTTGATTAGTGGTGTTTTCTTTATATTTAGTTATTAGGTAAAAAGGTTGGAAGGAGCAAAGTCTTTGGGACTTTGCTCCTTATGTATTTAGTTCTATCAGGGAAAATGAAAAGTTTTGGCTAGGGAAACTAACAGAGAATATACTTACTGATAAATTTGTATCGGCAACTCCCCTCGTAAAGCCCCTAAAGCATTCAATGCCAATGCCTCCAATTCATCCTCTCCGGGATATACATAAATAGGTGCAAGGAAGGAAATGCGTTCTTTCAAACGCGAAATAATATAGTCGGAATGAGCCATGCCACCCGTCAGCAAAATAGCATCGATTTTGCCGTAAAGCACCGTAGCGGAAGCACCTACACTGCGGGCAATCTGATAAATCATGGCATCTAGCACTAACTCAGCATGTGTGTCACCTTCTTCAATTCGCTTTACAATGACCTGCACATCGGTTGTACCTAAATGGGCAGTAAGACCTGCACTGCCGGAAATACGCTTTTTCAATTCGTCTCTGGTAAAACGACCGGAGTTACAAAGGTCTATCAACTGACCGGCAGGAAGAGTTCCGGCACGTTCGGGTGAGAAAGGACCTTCACCGTCAAGAGCATTATTCACATCAATAGCACGACCATGATAATGTGTTCCTACGGATATTCCACCACCCAGATGACATACAATCAGACTAAGATTCTCGTAACACAGATTATGCTCGGAAGCATAACGACGGGCAATGGCGCGCTGATTCAAAGCATGCCAAATAGTAATTCGGGGCATCAACGGAGATCCTGTAATACGAGCCACTTCTTCTAATTCGTCAACTACACCCGGGTCGGCAATAAAAGCCCTGCAACCGGGAAGCAAAGTAGCCAGTTCGGCAGCGATAAGGCAACCAAGATTGCACGCATGACTCCTCATAGCATGGGCAATATCATCGAGCATAGCATCATTTACCTCGTATACTCCCCCGGGTATAGGTTTCAACAATCCTCCCCGCCCTACAATAGCATCAAAATCAAAAGGAATGCCTTTAGCTTCCAAGGTATCCAGTACCAGATTCTTACGAAACTCAAATTGATCGATGATACGGGGAAACTCGGACAACTCTTCTACAGTATGTCGAATATTATTGACCAAGATGGGAGTTTCATCCTCGTACACGGCAATTTTTGTCGATGTGGAGCCGGGATTGATTGCTAGAATTTTCATACTTTACAAATTAAGATTTAGAGGTACAGTGCAGGCATCCTTCCATTTGCTCATTGCTGGTAAGGCATGCCATGGCAATGCTGTAGTATTTGGATAAACCGGAGTCACTACGCGAAGGCAAAACCACTGGACAGATAGGTCCCTGAAGCAATCCCGCCATATCAGCATGCGAGAAGAGGGAAACAGCCTTATAGAAAGCATTGCCCGATTCTATATTCGGGAATATCAGCACATCGGCTTCGCCATCAATAGGAGAAACGATCCCTTTGATATTACCGCTGTTTTTCTCGCAAGCGGTCTTTACATCGAGCGGACCGTCGATGATAACATCACCGAACTCTCCCGCTTCAGCCAGTTCCACAATATTGACGTAATCTAATGAATGCGGAAACTTGGCACTCACTTTCTCGGTACAATGAATGAGAGCAACACGAGGCTTCGTAATACCAAATTGCCGGCAGGTACATATAGCATACCAAATCATCTCGATGCGTTGCTGCAACGTAGGTCGTGGAATCACCGCCGCATCGGAAAAGAATAGAAGTTTATCATACGTAGGTATCTGCATCACAGCCAGATGTGTCAATATCTTACCTTTGGGCAACAACCCTTTTTCTTTATCCAAGATGGCATGCAGCAGATTATCGGTATTAATAATACCTTTCATCAAAATATCAGCGCCTCCCTCGCGAATGATGCGTACCGCCTCACGGGCAGCTTCGTCGGGATCTTCGACGTGCAAGGTTTTCACATACTGAGGATACTTTTTCAAGGTTGGGTACTTTTCAAGAATGGCAGAGTCGCCAATCATTAAAAACTCCGCAATTCCCTCCTCAAGGGCACGGGCTATAGCATATTCTGTATTTGGGTCTTTGGCACAAACTACTGCTATCCGCTTCCTTCTATTCAAGGTTTTCAAATGAGCGGTTAACTGATCGAAATTCCGTATCGGTTCCATATAGTTAGATTTTTAGCAAATATCTGAAAAAATGTCGAGAAATACAGCAAAGCATAAATTGAAAATTTATATGTTTAATATCATTTTGATAACAAGAGATAGTTATAAGTTATGAGTTATGAGTTATTTGCTTATAAAGTAAGATGCAGCATTATGCCGCAGGAAAACACAAGCAAATAACTTATAACTAATAACTCATAACTAAATATTAACATCTCTTACACGCGTTTTGCTCATTCAACGAGCATAATTTCGTTATTTTGTGTACTTTTGCGGTAAATATAGCAGAAAGTGTATGAGTAATCTTATTTTTCCTCCATATCTGCATGAGGGTGATCGTGTCATCATCCTTTCTCCTTCCAGCAAAATAGACAAGTCTTTTTTGAGGGGAGCCACCAAACGTTTGAAGTCTTGGGGGCTTGAAGTAGTGCTGGCTAAACATGCCGGCAGTGCGAACGGAACCTATGCAGGCAGTATCCGCCAACGTGTGAAGGATTTGCAAGATGCAATGGATGACGAAAAAGCCAAAGTTATATTCTGTAGCCGGGGAGGATATGGTGTAGTGCATCTGGTGGATAAACTGGACTTCACCAAATTCAAGAAATATCCCAAATGGCTTATCGGATTCAGTGACATTACAGCTTTGCATAACCTGTTTCAGCAAAATGGCTTTGCATCGCTGCATGCCCCTATGGCACGCCATCTGACAGTAGAGCCCGAGGATGATTTCTGTGCACAGGCTTTGAAAGATATTCTGTTCGGCAATGCACTAAAAGAAGAAACATTCAACTATGTTTGTCCGGCTCACAAGTTGAACCACAAAGGAACAGGAACAGGCATCTTGCGTGGTGGCAATCTGTCTGTCTTCTACGGACTACGCGGAACACCATACGATATTCCTGCCGAGGGAAGCATACTTTTTATAGAAGATGTAGGCGAACGCCCTCATGCCGTAGAGCGCATGATGTATAATTTAAAGCTGGGGGGCGTACTCGAAAAACTTTCAGGACTTATCGTAGGACAATTTACCGAATATCAAGAGAACAAATCTTTAGGAAAGGACTTATACGGTGCTTTGGCCGATTTAGTGAAAGAGTATGATTATCCGATATGTTTCAATTTCCCAGTCGGTCACGTCACTATGAATGTTCCCCTTATCAATGGGGCACAGGTTACATTGGAAGTTGGTACAAAAGAAGTCAAATTAAGTTTTAATACAGATAAAGAATGAAAAGGAATTATACATTCACCTCCCTGTTATTGTTACTGATCATAGCAACAGTGGCATGCAGCAATAACAGTAAGAAAGCTGCGGATAACGGTGAGGAAACTGACACTAAGAGTGTTGTCAATGTACCTCAGTTCAATGCAGACAGTGCCTATCAGTACGTAAAGTCGCAGGTAGATTTCGGGCCACGTGTTCCCAATACCGATGCACATAAGGCATGTGGCGATTATTTGGCACAGAAATTGGAACAGTTCGGCGCAAAGGTTTATAATCAAAACATCAACTTGCCTGCTTACAATGGAACTTTACTAAAAGCACGAAATATAATTGGTGCCTACAAACCTGAAGCTAAAAAACGTATTGCTCTCTTCTCTCACTGGGATAGTCGTCCGTGGGCAGACCAAGACCCGGACGAAAAGAAACATTATACCCCTATTCTGGGTGCGAATGATGGCGCTAGCGGCGTGGGTGTCCTTCTCGAAATAGCACGTCAGATTCAGCAACAACAACCGGAACTGGGTATCGACATCATTTTTGTAGATGCTGAAGACTATGGTACCCACAGTGCCTACAAAGGTGAACACAAAGAAGAATCTTGGGGACTCGGTTCGCAAGCATGGGCACGCAATCCTCATGTAGCAGATTATAACGCTCGTTTTGGTATTCTGCTGGATATGGTGGGTGGTAAGAATCCGGAATTCCGCTATGAAAGATTGTCCGAAGAAGTAGCTTCCAATGTAAACCGCAAAGTTTGGAAAGCAGCCAAGCAGCTCGGTTATGATCGCTTTTTTGTTCCCAAAGATGGCGGTGAAGTTACAGACGACCATACATTTATTAATCGCTATGCCAAGATTCCTACGATCGACATCGTTCCTTATGGCTTTTTTGAACACTGGCACACTGAAAAAGATGATATGGATGCCATCAGCAAAGAAACCCTGCAAGCTGTAGGACAAACAGTGATGCAGGTGATTTATAACGAGAAATAATTATCTGAATATAAACTAAAGAATAGATAGACTATGACCATCAACGAAGTACAAGATGAAGTTATCGCCGAATTCAATGATTTCGACGATTGGATGGATCGGTATCAACTCCTTATCGACCTTGGAAACGAGCAAGAACCGCTCGACGAGAAATATAAAACCGAACAGAACCTGATTGAAGGTTGCCAGAGCCGCGTTTGGCTACAAGCAGATGAAAAGGATGGAAAAATCATTTTCCAGGCAGAAAGTGATGCACTGATTGTAAAAGGTATTATTTCATTGCTGATGAAAGTCCTCTCAGGACATACACCGGATGAAATACTGAATGCTGACCTTTATTTCATTGATAAGATCGGATTGAAAGAGCATCTTTCACCGACCCGCAGCAATGGGCTGCTGTCTATGGTGAAGCAAATGCGAATGTATGCATTGGCTTTCAAGGCGAAAGCAGGGAAATAAGAATTAGTGATTAGTGGTTAGTTTTTCACTGCGGCATGCAACGCACTAACCACTAATCACTAACCACTAGTCACTGTTTTCCTCCCCTTCTTTATACTCCAATATATCTCCCGGCTGACAATCCAGCACATTACAAATAGCTTCAAGAGTAGAAAAGCGGATAGCTTTCGCTTTTCCTGTTTTCAGAATAGAAAGATTGGCTGGCGTAATGTCAATCTTCTCCGCCAACTCTCCCAAAGATATCTTTCTTCGGGCCATCATTATATCGAGGTTTACTATTATCATAAAAATTACTCCCTTATTTAATCTTCATCTTCTTCAAATATAGTCTGCCAATTGGTGTATCGCTTTGTGAACCAATAATAGCCAAATATAAATAAAGATGTCCATACCATACTTATGTAACTTTTCAACCTGCCTTCCAACAACGGAAAAAGAAGGAGAAAATAGAGAGCGCTTGCTACAACCAAAACCGCAAAAAGTCCGGCAAGGAAATACAGTCCTATTCTCATTTTTCTTATATTTATCTTCATATAAAATCTCCCTCATTAAATGGTTAACTCTTGTTCTTCCTTAATCTTCACGCCAACTGCAAAAATCTCGGTAAAGAGAATCATAATAACCAGCAGCGTCCAGTCGGCAGACAAATGAAAACCTTTTATTTCATATCCCTTCAAAGCAATCTGCTTGGTTACCTCTAAATAATCTAACCACTCTAGCAGACTATTCAGAAATTGAAAGAATACCAAGGAATAGGTAAAGACACGTATCCTGATTACATTAGTATTAGAGAATACATCGCGCTTCGAGATAGCTATCAAGAGACGTATCAAGCAATAAATTCCAGTACAATTACCAATATCGCTACTATGCCTAATATTCTAAACTTTTTCATATCATTACTCCTCAGGATATTAAATAGTTAATTCCTGTTCTTCTTTCATCTTCAGCCCGATAGCAAACACTTCGCCCACAATCAGGGAGCAAAGTCCGAGCACTAAAGTAGTGATACTTACCATCTCGGAGATACTCAAATCGTAACCGTGAAGTGAAAAGGACTCACGAACACTAACCAGATCGAGATAAGCCCCTGTAAGCACACAACAAAAGCTGGCAATCAGCGCTATACCTAAACGGCGCAAGCGACGTACATTCCGCCAGTTGAAGATGTCGGATTTATTGATCGAGATTATCAAACGGATGAACAGTACGACTGCCCAAACAGACAAACCTAAGTGCAAATATATCAACAGCAGATTGATCACTCTCTCCCCAACAGAACCATGTGTATCTACACTGACCGCCATAGAAGAATAGGATACAGGCACAAACGTACCGCTCTTTTCATTGTAGACAGAATCACGAAGAAATTGCATATTCTTCATTGAAAGGTTATCAGGAACTAGTCCGATAACCCTAATGTTCATCAACTCTGCATAGTTCGCAGTCCCCTGTTTGTTCTTTTCTATTTCTATTCCGGCCTCTGCACCTGCCTTAGCACCGAGAAAGATGTCATATCCTGTCTCCAGCACTGAGTAGCCCAGTACCAGCATCACTATCACACATAGAATATTCAATCGTCTTTTCATAAATCAGGGGTTGTTATAGTTGTTATATCAGTATCAGATAATTTGTATTCATTCAACTTCTTCAGCGAAAACAGAAACAGCCCTACAGCTACTACCAAGCAGATCATATAAGTCGGTTCTTCCAATAATTGAGCAGTAGTATCTACATCCGGATAATTCAAACTAAGATACACAGAAAGGCTGTTATTCAGGATATGTATCAAGATACAGGCTATCAAGCTCCCTGTTCTATAATAAAGCCAGGCAAACAAGAATCCCGAAAGACATGCACCCACCACCTGTACAGGATTTATATGAAAAATCCCGAATATCAACCCTGATATCAAAATAGCCTTAACCGGACTGTATTTTTTCAACAATACTTTTGTGATTGCACCACGAAATAACAATTCTTCCAATATCGGCCCCAGCACTGCAATGCAGAGAATGCCTAGCCAGCCGGATTGTAACATATCAAAAGTCTGCTCCATCCAATTAGGCAGAAATGTCAAAACAGACATCAGGAAGTCTATCATAAAAATAGAAGATATCCCGGCACACAGGCTCCAAGCTAAGTAAGAGACCGATATAGGTGAATACAGCTTTCTATCGCCAGTGAGATAATGCGCACGCCACAAATACACCCCCATAAAAACAAAGCCTAAAAGCATGGCAGGTACTAGTGCGAAACTCGTCGCTTTATCTACATCCAAACTGCCCAAAGTGAGATATGTATACAACAGTCCAAAGGGTGAAGCAACCAGTAGCCCCAACATTTGCATCAGAAAGTAAATCAAAACCAATTTAATAGCCGTCCACATTGTTATTTACTCTTTAAAAGTTCGCAAAGATACTTATTTTCTCTGTCAATTCATGAAGCGGAAGCGATAACTCCCAACAACAACATCATTACTGTAGATAGTGATAACACCAATAGTGTAATACTCATAAATGCTTTTCTCATAACCTAACCCTTTCCTTTATCTAATTCTATTTTATTGCCAGAAGCAGCACGTCTTCATTATCCGTAGAGTGTTCAACCAGCAAATTCCAGTCGTTATCTTTTTCACTCCATTTATAGCTCAGGTAGTCCTCTACTTTATATACAATTTGAGATTCCGCTTGATTACCGTTCATCACTTCATTGTAAGCAAATGCTTTCTGATTATTACCACAAAATGCATCAGTTACTACTGCTACTACGAAGATTACTGTCATTACTAAAGTTTTCATACTATTATTGCTTCATTAGTCATTCATATTTGTTTTTCGATAATCATTTATCGTTTTTCGATATGCAAATAAAAGACCTTTTTTTGATACGACAAAGAAAAACAGAAAATATTTATCGAAAAACGATAATAATAATACGTTTTACGATAAATATGCAAAAATAACACAGAAATTAGCCTCAATCGAAAGGAAAGAGAAGAAAATTAGAAGGATAAAAGAAGAAGAAACAGCAAAAGTAAAAGAATTACTTTTCAAGCACAGTTTTTACCTCCGTCTCATCCTGGCGGATACGGGCAATTAGTTCCTCAACCGAATCGAACTTCAGTTCAGGACGCATATAGCGGACAAAGGAAATACGCATGGGCTGATTATAGATATCAGCACTAAAATGGAAGATATTAACTTCGATACTGCGGTCAGTACCATTAGCAAGAGTAGGGCGATAGCCGATACTTAGCATACCTCCATATCTTACACCGTCCAAAAAGACATAAACGGCATAGACACCATCGGCAGGAATTATTTTATCAGGATCATTAACGCGGAGGTTCGCTGTAGGGAAACCTATTTTACGCCCTACACGATAGCCACCTACCACCGTACCTTCTAAAAAGAAATTATAGCTCAGACATTCAGCAGCAGACGAAACATTACCTTGTTGCAGGAAATGACGGATCATGGAAGAACTGACTGTTATGTTTTCACCTGATGAATAGGCATGTGCAAGCAACACTTCCATGCCCATTTCCTGTCCATAACGAACATAATCCTCAAATCCTTCGCTACGGTTATGCCCAAAACGATGATCATAGCCTACTACTAAAACCTGTATCTGATAGCGTTCCTTAAGTATATGCATGAACTGTTTTGCCGAGAGCCGGGCTACTTCGGGAGTAAACTCGAGCATCATGCAATAGTCTATGCCTGTTTCGGCAAGCAAAGCTACTTTCTCTTCGCAAGATGTCAGCAGTTCAGGGCGATAATCCGCCTGCATCACTTTACGCGGATGTACAGGGAAGGTAATAACAGAAGAAGCAAGACCACGCGCAGCAGCAACTTCGCGTACTTGTTCTATCAAGTAGCGATGTCCCCGGTGTACACCGTCGAAGAAGCCGATAGTAGCGACGCTCGGACAAAAGGTAATATTTGATGTTTCAGTAAGTAACTGCACTTCTTAAATTGAGAATTATTCACTAACCATTAATCACTAATCACTTAAAAAGGGGACTCCAATCCTCACATGCCTTGGGAGTATAGGTGGAGATACCTAAAGATTCCGCTGTACGGCAATTAGCTTCAGAGTCATCAATGAAAAGCGTTTCTTTAGGGTTGATACCAGCATCATCCAGTACCTTTTGGAAGATTTCCACATCCGGCTTAGCCATTTTCATCTCAAAAGAGAGATAGATGTGTTCAAAGTAATCTTCCGCCCGGAAAGTTTTATATGGAAATACATGCTGAAGTGACCATTGCCAATGAAGGTCGTTGGTATTGCTCAACAGATAAACCAGATAGTCCTTGCGCAATCTCAACAATAAATCCAATTTATATTCAGGAATGCTTAGCAGAAAACTGTTCCAGGCAGCATCAATCTGAGCATCAGTGACGGGTTTTCCTATCTTTTCACGAAGTATATTACGGAAGTCATCACTGCTTATCAATCCTTTTTCATAATTATGGAAGAAATCCTGCTGGTGATATAAATCCAGCATGACTTCAACATTCGGTAACCCTAACTTCTTGAAGTTCTCGATACAACGTGAACGATCCAAGTCTATCAGAACTCCGCCAAAATCAATAATAAGGTTTTTAATTCCTTTTCTTTTCATTACTCTTATTTCTGTGTTAAACGTCGGATAAGACGGATAAGTTCACCCACCCATAAAACTAGTGAAGTAGAAGCTATAATCGTTATCCAAGTTGTAAAATCAAGCGGTTCGGTACGGAACACAGCCCCACCAAACTGAACGATCAGTATTTGTCCGCCTAAGATGGCAAGCACAATCAATTCCATACCATACGATTTGGAAAGTCCTTTGAATGCTGAGTCATTAGTTCCAAATACACGCGCATTGAAGAGATTCCAGAACTGGAGCATAACAAAGAAGGTAAAGAAGATAGTCAGACGTTGGGTCGTCATACCGCCTTCTGCGTTATTGAACCAGAACAACATACCCATAAGCAATGCTAGAAATATGATACCCATACTTAGGATATAATTCCGCATGGGGCGGGTAATAATAAAATCGGTGCTCTTACGCGGTTTTTCTTTCATCACACTTTCACTGGGTGGAATAGAAGCCAAAGCCAACGCAGCAAAGGTATCCATAATCAAGTTCACCCATAACATCTGTGTCACTGTCAGCGGAAGCTCGGTACCCACTATCGAGCCCAACAATACAATGAACAGTGCCACAAAATTAATAGTCAACTGGAATATAATAAAACGCTGAATATTCTTATATAAAGAACGGCCCCACATTACGGCAGTACCGATACTATTGAAAGAGTCGTCAAGCAAAGTAATATCACTGGCTTCTTTGGCTACAGATGTTCCTGTACCCATAGAAAGACCTACCTGGGCATGATTCAAAGCAGGGGCATCGTTGGTTCCGTCACCAGTCACGGCTACTACGGCACCTTTCTGCTGTAACAATTGTACTAAACGTTGTTTATCCGTAGGACGCGCACGCGACATAATCTTCAGATCCATTACACGCTCCAGCACTTCTTCATCAGTAAGTTCGGCGAAAGCGGCACCTGTAATACGGTTACGATCCGTATCTTCCGGTTTCCATAAACCTATCTGACGGGCTATTTCGGTTGCAGTGCCCGGAGTATCTCCTGTAACAATCTTCACTCCGATACCTGCCGATTGGCATTTGGCAACTGCCGCAGGTACATCCGCACGAATCGGATCACTGATAGCAACTACACCTAAGAAAGTCAAATCATTCTCAGCAACCAACGATACACAATCAGCATTCTCCGTATCATCTACTATCTTGAATGCAAAACCAAGTGTACGCATGGCCATATTCTGATAATTGAGTAATTGTGCTTCAACGGTAGAACGATATTCAACTGCATCTACTCGTTTACCATCCAATACAACTTCCTTGCACTTTCCCAATACGATTTCAGGAGCCCCCTTTACGTACAGAACCTTTTTCCCTATTAGCGGAGATTGCACCAAAGTTGCCATAAACTTCCGTTCGGTAGAGAATGTCAGCTGGTCAATTATCTTAGCACTTTCACGCAAAGCCAGGTAATTCTTACCTTGACTGTTCAGCCATAAAAGTAAAGCAACCTCAGTAGGATTTCCCACTCCCTTAGGCTTCTCGCCCGGAGCAGTCTCTTCCAAGAAAGCTGTAGAGTTGGCACTAATACCTTCCATTACCAGTTTGCTAAGATCATCTTCTCCTATTTCGCCTTTATTTTTCAATCCATAGAAGTTAGGCTCATATACTTGCATCAGGTTCTGGGTCAATGTACCTGTCTTGTCTGTACAGATTACTGTAATGGCACCCATTGTTTCACAGGCATGCATTTTGCGGACCAGGTTATTGGTAGCCAGCATACGACGCATGTTCAATGCCAAACTAAGCGTTACACTCATCGGCAAACCTTCGGGAACGGCCACCACAATCAGTGTAACTGCCATCATAAAGTAACGCAACGTAGCTTGCAGAGCCGGCAGCCAATCTTGAAAAGTCTGGAATGAAGAGAAGTTGTAAGCCAGCAGTACATCTTTCGTGAAGAAGATGACAAAAGCCAATCCGGCTACCGTGAAACCAATTTTTCCGATAAGGTTGGCCAACTTGGTTAATTGTATATTCAGCGGGGTAGGTTCCGTGTTCTGTTCCGTACTTTGGCGGGCTACTTTTCCAATTTCCGTTGCATCACCTACGGCATCCACACGCATCGTACCGTGTCCGTCCACTACGGTGGTGCCACGCAATATACGGTTCGATGCATAAGTGGCTTCGTCATCGAAATCGGCTTCCAAAATAGTTTTAGCGACTACCGGTTCACCTGTCAGATTCGATTCGTTTACTTGCAGAGAAATAGCTTCTACCAGTTCACCGTCGGCAGGAACTTCTTCACCGGTTTCCAGAACGATGATATCGCCGACAACCACATCTTTACGGGGAATTTCCTGCACATGTCCGTTGCGAATCACTTTTACCAAAGTCTCTTCGTTTACCGCATTCAGCAGATCAAATTTCTTACCGGCATCGTATTCAAAGTAGAAGCCGATACCCGTAGCCAATAAAATAGCTGCAATAATACCAATCGTTTCGGCATACTCATTCTCAATGACAGAGATAACTAAGGAAAAGAAAGCAGCGACCAATAGTACTCTGACTACCGGATCTTCGAATTTTTCCAAATATAATTTCCACAAGGAGGGACGCTTAGGAGGTGTAAGCAAATTCACACCATGTTCAAGGCGACTTTTAAGTACCTCTTCATCGGTAAGCCCGATATGATAATAATCATCCTTTGATGCAGTCATGCAAGTCTTTATGTTTAATTTAGGATCGCAAAAATACAACAATATATCGGGATAAACAGTGTTATTATTTT
>OHCC01000510.1_pt1 | contig 27104 bp, 24 predicted proteins | sample 1577521 | NCBI WGS metagenome assembly OHCC01 (sample SAMEA3879533, study PRJEB24766) | human gut metagenome | biome: human-associated habitat; feature: feces | place: USA | collected 1985/1987
GCGAACTTGCGGAGCCCAAAGCGCCTGCCGGCGCCCGACCTCCGCTTCCGGCTCTCCCCGCCAGAGCAGAACTCCGCGATGCGGAGGTTCATGCGATGCTCGGAGAGCTGGACTTCGGAGAGAGCGCCGTCATGGGCGATGCCACGGCCGAGGAGCGGCAGGCCATCGCCAACTTCGACATCCGGGCCTATGCTTAATTAAAAACGACCTACGACATGAAATGGAATAACGAATACGGCTGACGCCTTTTCCGCAGCAGGAAATACGATGTATCCGGTCGCAGAATGCTCCCAAAGCAGGCTGCGGCCTTTTTCACACCCTTAACCAAACTACTTGAACGATGAAAAAAAGAGCAATTTTCATGATTTTCTCCCTGTGCTCCGCACTCGCCTGCTTTGCACAGGGCAACGGCATGGCCGGCATCAGCGAGGCCACGAACATGGTAACGTCCTATTTCGACCCGCTCACGAAACTGATCTTCGCCGTGGCGGCGATCCTCGGACTGGTCGGCGGCGTGCGTGTCTACTCGAAATTCTCGTCGGGTGACCCGGACGCTTCGAAATCCGCCACGGCGCTGTTTCTCTCATGCGTCTTTCTGGTGATCGTCGGTACGGTCTTACGTTCGTTCTTCCTCTAAACGATGGCGGAATACCAAGTGAACAAGGGAGTCGGCCGTCAAGTCGAGTTTCAGGGCGCGCACGTAATGGTTCTTTGGCAAATGCGTCGATAGCAAGACGTTAGGCAAGTGTTCGATAGCCTATCATCGATCGGCTTATCCGAAAGGGAAACCGGACGGGGAGTATAGCCTGCCGATAAACTGATAAGTCATACAGTTACCAAGTATGCGACTGAATCAGGAGATGAAAGATAGATACGAGGATAAAGTCTGGATTGATTGAACGATAGTCCAAGTGGCACAACTCGAAACTGTGGCGGAAGGTAACTACAGACGCCATACTGTAACACACTCGATTCGACCTTGGAGGGTTGGGTGCAGAACAGGTTACAGCACAACTGCGATAAGCAGAAACGGATGAAAGTCGTATCCGACAATCTATCAAAGCTATGTTGCCGAAGAATTAAACGTGGATTGCCTAACCCGGAATGCCGAAAGGCTATTAGGTTTCAGACCTATGAAAATCCGGTATGGCAACGGAGCCACCGTAGTAGTCCGAGCGAGGGAAAGCCTCGTACATGGCGAAGGGTGGCAGCTAACATTTTTAATACAAATTAACGGATAATGTGTGAGACATTATGAGAAATCCAGAGAGAGTATTAAACAGTCTGTCAGAGCACAGCAAAGTTTCGAGCTACAAGTTTGAACGGCTCTACAGGGTTCTATTCAATTCGGAAATGTTTCTCCTCGCCTACCATAATATACAAGGTAGGCAGGGAAATATGACGGAAGGTTCCGACGGTAAAACTATCGACGGAATGAGCCTGAAACGGATTGAAAATTTGATTGATGCGCTCAAAGATGAGTCGTACCAACCAAAACCGGCAAGAAGGACGTACATCCCGAAGAAAAACGGGAACATGCGACCTCTCGGCATACCGTCTATCGACGACAAATTAGTGCAGGAGGTATTGCGAATGCTGTTGGAAGCAATTTATGAAGGTAGTTTTGAGAACACCTCGCACGGTTTCCGACCCAAACGCAGTTGCCACACCGCACTGATACAGGTGCAGAAGAATTTTACTGCGGCCAAGTGGTTTATCGAGGGCGACATTGAGGGATTCTTCGATAACATCAACCATGATGTACTTATCGGAATCTTGAAAGAACGTATCGCAGACGACCGCTTTATCCGGCTAATGTGGAAATTTTTGAAAGCTGGCTACATCGAAGATTGGACATTTCATAGAACATACAGCGGAACACCGCAAGGTGGCATCATTAGCCCGATACTGGCTAATATCTATCTCGACAAGCTGGATAAGTACATGAAAGAGTATGCCTGTCAATTCGATAGAGGCGACAGACGGGCAATGAACCTTGAGTACAAACGGTATTCCAGGAAAATTTGGTGGCTCGGCACAAAGCTGAAGCAAACCAAGGATAAAGATACTCGGAAGGAACTGATTGACGCGATTAAGCAACATCAGAAAAACAGGATGCACTTACCCTCTGTCGATGAAATGGACGAGGGATATAGACGGATTAAGTATGTGAGGTATGCCGATGATTTTATTATCGGAGTGATTGGCAGTAAATCGGACTGTGAGGCCATCAAAGAGGATATTAAGAATTTCCTCGGCGAGAAACTGAAATTGACGCTCTCCAAAGAAAAGACCTTAATCACGCACGGCAATAGAAAGGCAAAATTCCTCGGCTATGAAATCTATGTCCGACCATTCACGGATAAGACGTTAAGAGGCGAGAAATCGGGAGTACTTATTAAGGCTTACGGCAAAAAGGTAGTGTTGGAAGTGCCAATGTCCACAATGCGGGATAAACTTCTCTACTACGAGGCGATGGAAATTCATCAATTCGAGGGTAAAGCGAAATGGAAACCCACAAGCCGGACAAAGTTGCTACATCTGGACGACCTCGAAATACTGGATGCCTATAACAGAGAAATCCGAGGTTTTGCAAACTATTTTTCTATCGCAAATAACAGTTCACACCTGAATTCTTTCAAGTACATCATGCAATACAGTCTGTATAAGACTTTTGCACGAAAGTACAGTACGACAGCCCGAAAGATTATCGCAAAGTATCGACATCACAAAGATTTTGCGGTTTTCTATGAGGACAAGAAAGGAGGAAAGAAGATGCGGGTATTCTTCAACGGGAGCTTTAAGCGTAAAACAACCGCGATGGACGCGAGTTGTGATTATGTAGCCAACACGATTTTCAATACCACTGTATCAAGCCTTATACAAAGGTTAAAAGCGGGTAAGTGTGAATTGTGTGGCGCAACGGAAAACATTGAAATACACCACGTCAAAAGACTCAAAGACTTAAAAGGCAAAGAGCCATGGAAAATCCAAATGATTGGACGTCAGAGAAAGACGTTAGCTGTATGTATTCCCTGTCACAACAAGATACATCACGGGATAATAGACTGAATATGTTAGTGGAGAGCCGTGTGCGCCGAGAGGTGCAAGCACGGTTCGGAGGCGAGTTCTTGGAAACCTACCGTAGAAATACGGCAAGGCACCGGGTTCTTAGCCTACGTCTCACGTCGCAATATCTCTTCCTCTTCGCCGCCGGGATGCTCGCGTCGCTGCTGCTGACGATGGTACTCTACATGGCGGGGGCCGACCGCACGCTCTGCATTCTCGTGGCGCTGGTCTGCATGTCGCTCGTGGTCTGGGGGACGTTCCACATGAACCGCTGCTACGGCCCTCACGGGCTGATGAAACGCCTAGCGGCGCGGCGGCACCCGCGCCGCATCATCCACCGCCGGAGCATCCGGCATCTGATCGTTAAACGAAACTAAACTATGCGAGGAACACTGAAAACGGCTGCACTGGAACATTACTTCCCGCTGCTGGCCGTAGAACACGATTGTATCCTGTCGAAGAACGCCGAGGTAACGGTGGCCTACCGTGTCGTGCTGCCCGAGCTCTTCACGCTCACGGCCGCCGAATACGAGGCCCTGCACGGCGCCTGGCTCAAAGCCCTGCGTGTGCTGCCCGACTACACGATCGTACATAAACAGGACTATTTCACCGAGGAGCACTACCGCCCCGACCTCGCCTCGGACGAGAGCTTTCTGGGCCGGGCCTTCGAGCGTCACTTCAACGAGCGACCCTTCCTGCGGCACTCGTGCTATCTCTTCGTCACGAAGACCTCGAAGGAACAGATGCGGCGCCGCAGCGACTTCTCGTCCCTCTGCCGGGGTTTCATCGTGCCCCAGGAGATCCGGGACACGGAGTCCGTGACACTGTTTCTGGATGCTGCGGAGCAGATGCGCCGCATCCTCTGCGATGCAGGCTTCATACGTCTGGAACCTCTTACGGCCGATGAGATCGTCGGCACCGCAGACGACAGCGGACTTATAGCCCGCTACTTCGCACTGGGCACCGAGGGCATCGTCACCAACGAGGACCTGCGGCTCGACGACGGACAGATACGCATCGGGAATCGCAGCCTTGCCATGTACACGCTTTCGGACCTGGACTACGTGCCGCAGGCCGTCGGCACGGACAGCCGCTATGAACGGTTCTCGACGGATCGCTCCGACTGCCGCCTCTCGTTCGCTGCACCTGCGGGGCTGCTGCTCGGACATCCGCACATCTACAACCAATACGTTTTTCTGGACAACCACGCCGAGACGCTCAAAAGCCTCGAAGCGAGAGCCCGCAACATGAACTCTCTGGCGCGGTACTCGCGTGCCAACTCCGTGAATAAGGAGTGGATCGACCTCTACCTGAACGAAGCCCACACCGAAGGGTACCGCTCCGTGCGCTGCCACTGCAACGTCCTTATATGGGCCGACAGCGAAACGGAGCTCAAGGGCATCTGCAACGACGTGGGCTCGCAGCTCGCGCTCATGGGCTGCACGCCTCACCGCAATACGGTCGATGTGCCGGCACTTTTCTGGGCCGGCATACCGGGTGCCGAGGGCGAGTTTCCCGCCGAGGAGTCGTTTCCGACATTCCTCGAACAGGCCCTCTGCTTCTTCGCTGAAGAGACGGCGTACCGTTCTTCGCCGTCGCCCTTCGGCATCAAGCTCGTCGATCGTCTGAGCGGCATACCGCTCCACCTCGACATCTCCGATGAGCCGATCAAGCGCGGCATCACGACCAACCGCAACAAATTCGTTCTGGGACCTTCGGGCAGCGGCAAGTCGTTCTTCATGAACCACCTGATCCGCCACTATTATGAACAGGGGGCGCACGTGCTGCTTATCGACACGGGAAATTCGTATAAAGGATTGTGCGAACTCATCCATCGCCGCACACGGGGCGAGGACGGTATTTACCTGAATTACACGGACGAAGCACCGATCTGTTTCAACCCCTTCTACGTCGAGGACGGGGTGTACGACGTCGAGAAGCGGGAGTCGATCAAGACGCTGATCCTCACGCTGTGGAAACGCGAGGACGAGGCCCCGACACGCTCGGAGGAGGTGGCGCTGTCGAACGCCGTAAACCTCTACCTTACCAAGATCAAGAGCGATCCCGCCGTCGTACCTTCGTTCGACACCTTCTACGAGTTCGTCGCCACCGACTACCGACGGCTGCTGCAACAAAAGAAGGTTCGTGAGAAGGATTTCGATTGGGCGAACTTCCTGAACGTCCTCGAACCGTTCTACCGGGGCGGAGAGTACGACTACCTGCTCAACTCGAACCGTCAGATGGATCTGCTGCACAAGCGGTTCATCGTCTTCGAGCTGGATAACATCTCCGAAAACCGCACGCTGCTGCCCGTGGTGACGATCATCATTATGGAAACCTTCCTCGCCAAGATGCGGCGGCTGCAAGGCGTGCGCAAGGTCCTGCTGCTGGAAGAAGCGTGGAAAGCCATCGCCAAGGAGGGAATGGCATCCTATGTAAAATATCTCTGTGCGCCCGTACAGGCTGCTTAGTAAATATCCCACTGGCAAGGGATTAGGTAAGTGTTCTTTGAAAAACCTATCATCACCCGACTTATCCGAAAGGGAAACTGGACGGGGAGTGTAGCATGTCGGGAACGTCGTAAGTCAGTCAGTTACCAGACTGCCACTGAACGGCAAGATGAAACGATGGATATGAGGATGAAAACCGAATTGTTTGAACGACAGTCCGAGTTGCCCTACTTTAAGGCTATGACGTAAGGTAGCTGAAATCGTCATACTGCGGTACTGCTCCGGTGAAAAGATACGGATGCAGCAAGAACTTGCCGCAGAGCAACCATGATAAATGGTAAAGGACGGAAATCGCATCCGACAATCCATCATGCCAACAGTTACTAAGTAAGTAAACGGGGATTACCTAAACCGGAACGCCGTAAGGCTATGAGGTGCAGACCTCTGAATATCCGGCACGGTAACGGAGCCTCCGTAGTAGTCCGGGCAGGGTAACGCCCTGCACATGGCGAAGGGAGGCAGCTAATTTTCTTTAATACAATTTAATGGATAATGTGAGAGACATTATGAGAAGTCCGGAAAGAGTATTAAACAGTCTGAACGAACACAGTAAGGATTCGAGCTACAAGTTCGAACGCCTTTACCGGATTCTGTTCAACGAAGAGTTGTTCTATGTTGCCTACCAAAAGATCGCATCGAACGGAGGCAGTACGACCAAAGGCTCCGACGGTCGCAGTATCGACGAGATGAGCCTTGCCCGGATCGAAACGCTGATAGCCTCGTTGAAAGACGAAAGTTATCAGCCTCACCCGTCGCGGAGGGTGCATATCCCGAAGAAAAACGGGAAAACGCGCCCTCTGGGAATACCGGCTTTTGAAGACAAGCTGGTGCAGGAGGTAGTCCGCATGATTCTGGAAGCCATTTACGAGGGACATTTTGAGACCACCTCGCACGGTTTCCGACCTAAACGGAGCTGTCACACTGCATTACTTCATATTCAAAAGACGTTCAGCGGGGCGAAATGGTTTATCGAGGGCGACATCAAAGGGTTCTTCGACAACATTGACCATGATGTACTTGTCGGAATCCTGCGGGAGCGCATTTCAGATGACCGTTTTATCCGTCTGATACGGAAATTCCTGAAAGCGGGATACGTCGAGGATTGGACGTTTCACAACACTTACAGCGGAATGCCGCAGGGAGGTATCGTCAGCCCGATTCTGGCGAATATATACCTCGATAAATTAGACAAGTACGTGAAAGAGTATATCCGACATTTCGACATGGGAACCAAACGCAGGCCGGGCAAAGAGAGCAACGATTTGGCCAATGAACGAAAACGGACTGTGCGGAAACTGAAAAAGATAAAAGACGGGACTGAGAAGGCGGCTTTGGTCGCAAGACTCAAAGCCATCGAACAGGAACGTGCAGCATTTCCAAGCGGAGATGAAATGGACGGAAGTTACCGCAGGCTCAAATACATCCGTTACGCCGACGATTTTATTCTGGGTGTAATCGGTAGCAAAGAGGATGCACTGCGGATAAAGGAGGATATTAAATCATTCCTATCCGAAAGCCTCGCCCTCGAACTGTCCGAAGAAAAGACGCTGATAACCCATACGGGTAAATCGGCGAAATTTCTCGGATATGAGATTACGGTAACACGGAACAATCATCAACGACGGGATGTGCAAGGACGTCTGCGACGCACCTACGGCAAGCGTGTCCGGCTGAATGTCAGCATGGCAACGCTGCGGGACAAACTTCTGGAATACGGAGCTATGGAAATCAAGCTCCGCAACGGGAAAGAGATTTGGAAACCCAAATGCCGTTCAGGATTGATATTCAACGACGATCTTGAAATCCTCGACCGATACAATCGGGAAACAGTGGGATTTTGCAACTATTACCTGATCGCCAACAACTGCGTCGTACTGCACAACTTCAGATATATCATGGAGTACAGCATGTATAAAACATTTGCGGGCAAATATAGGAGCACGGTACGAAAAATCAACAAAAAGTACCGTCTCAACAAACTGTTCACCGTAAAGTACGAGCAGAAAGGGGTAATCAAGTCCCGAACCTTTTACAAGACAAGTTTCAAACGCCGGACAACGGCGTTCAACGGAAGCTGCGACATCGAACCGTACTCTATCGCAGACGTGAGCCGAACCAATTTGACGGACAGGCTCAAAGCGGAAAAATGCGAATTGTGTGGGGCAACGGGCAAGCTGATTATGCACCATGTCCGCAACCTCAAAGACCTGAAAGGGAAAGAGAGTTGGAAACGGCTCATGTCAGCCCGAAAACGCAAGACCATTGCGTTGTGTCCGAGTTGCCACAGGCTGCGGCATCTGGGAAAAGTTTAGACTGAAAAAAAATTAGTGGAGAGCCGGATACGCCGAGAGGTGTAAGTCCGGTTCGGGGGCGAGTTCTTGGAAACCTGCCGTAGAAATACGGTAAGGCGCCGGGTGCTTAGCCTACATAAGACCGTCCGCAAGTACTTCGGCGAGGCGATCGTCGTCACGCAGGAGGTCGAGGACATCATCTCGTCGCCCATTGTCAAGGAGTCGATCATCAACAACGCCGACTGCAAGATTCTACTCGACCAGCGCAAGTACCGCAACAAGTTCGACCAGATACAGACCTTGCTGGGACTGACGGACAAGGAGCGTGCGCAGGTTCTGTCGATCAATCTCTCGAACGACCCCGCACGCCGCTACAAGGAGGTCTTTATCAGCCTCGGCGGGGTGCAGTCCGCCGTCTATGCTACGGAGGTCTCGGACGAGGAATATTTAGCGTTTACGACGGAACAGACGGAGAAGATGGAGGTATACGCTCTGGCCGAGAAGCTGGACGGCGACATCGAGGCGGCGATCCGGCAGCTGGCCGAACGCCGCCGCAGGGAGCGGGAGGCGTAGGACCATGCGGCGATATGCCTTCGGGATTGTCGGCACGGCCCTCGCCCTCGTTGTCCTGCCATGCCTGCTGCTCCTGACTGTGGATATGGAGGAACGACGCATCGCACCCCTCGCAGGCCGCTGGGCCTCGGTGCTGCACCCCGGCGCCACGGCCGACATACGTCGCGGGCCGGAGTGCTACATCCTCACGCTGCGACGCCCCGGCGAGGGCTTCCGCCATGGCCGGACTTTCCGCCTGCGCTACCGGCGCGGCATCTACTACCTCGATGCGGGGCGCCGCGTGGAGCTCTACGCCCCGACGACGAATCGGCTGCTGCTCCTGCCGGGCGGCAGCTATCGAAGAATTACGAACCTTAAAAAACACGACTCATGATGGAAAAAATGAATCCCGTCGTCACGGCTCTGCGCGACGACATACGCCGCCGTCAGCAGGTGGTGCAACACATCGCCTCGCTCGAAGAACAGCTCGACAGCGACCGCATCTGCGGGGCCTGGCTCGCAGCACAAGGAACGCTCACGGCCTCCCTGCGCCGCATCGGTACGGCAACCTACCGGATGCTCGTCTATGACCACACGCTCTGCTACCGACGGCTGGTGCAGGATGCGGTCGTCACGCTGCGACGCCACCGTCTGCTCTTCGGTGAGGAGGAGGACTGCGGAGCCAACCGCGTGGAGTACGACCCTGCGACCGACCGGCTCACGCTGGGATGCTACGGCCTGTTCCTGCCCGACGACGCTACGCATCCCGCCGCCGAAGAGTTCGAAACACCCGTCGAATAGCTATGGAAAGACGTCTGGCACTTCTTCTGGTGTGGCTGCTCCTCGGCGCAGGGGCAGCCCGCGCCCAATGGGTCGTCTCCGACCCCTCGAACCTCGCACAGGGTATCGTCAACTCCACCAATGAAATGGTACACACCTCCTCGACGGCGCAAAGCATGTTGCAGAACTTCCAGCAGACGGTGAAAATATACGAGCAAAACAAAAAGTACTACGACGCGCTGCGCAAGGTCAACAAACTCGTGCGCGACGCCCGCAAGGTTCAGCGCTGTATGCTGCTCGTGGGCGAGATCTCGGACATCTACGTCGACGGCTACCGCCGCATCGTCACCGACACGAACTTCTCGGTCGAGGAGCTGGCGGCCATCGCCATAGGGTACAAACGCATCATCGAGGAAGCGGCCGGAGAGCTGAAGGACCTCGGCGAGATCATCAACCCCACGGATATGAGTCTCACGGACAAGGATCGTATCGACGTGGTGGAGCGCGTCTATGGCACGCTCATGCGCCACCGGCGCCTCGCAGGTTACTTCACGCGCCGCTGCATCAGCGTCTCGCTGCTGCGCGCACGCACACACCGCGATATGGAGCGCGTGGTGGCGCTCTACGGCACGGACGAACAACGCTACTGGTGATGGTTCACATGCTGCTATCGATGGACAACATGCACGGCATCCTCCGTCAGCTCTATACCGATATGATGACGCTCTGCGAGGGTATGACCTCCGTAGCTTCGGGCATCGCAGGTCTCGGAGCGCTGCTCTACATCTCCTACCGTGTGTGGCAATCGCTGGCACGCGGCGAGGCCATAGATCTCTTTCCGCTGCTGCGGCCCTTCGCACTGGGGATCTGCATCATGTTCTTCCCCACACTCGTACTGGGATCGCTCAACGGAATCCTTTCGCCCGTGGTGCAGGCCACGCACTCGCTTATGGTCGGCCAGACCTTCAATATAGAACGCTACATGGAGCAGCGCGAAGCGCTCGAACGCGAGGAGCGCGAGCGGCTGCCTGCGGACTCCTACTACGCGGAGGATCCCGAAATGGAGCGCGAGCTCGACGCCCTGGGGCTGGACGAGCAGACGCGCAGCACCCTCGACAAGATGGACGAAGAGCGTTCCTCGTGGTCGTTCAAGGGCTGGCTGATGAAAGGCTTAGCCTACATACTGGAGCTGGCCTTCGCCGCCGCAGCGATCGTCATCGACGCACTGAGGACCTTCTATCTGGTCGTGCTCTCCATCCTCGGACCTCTGGCATTCGCCATCGCAGTCTTCGACGGATTCCAGAGCTCGCTTACCAACTGGCTCTCCAAGTACGTCTCGATCTACCTGTGGCTGCCGATCTCGGATCTCTTCTCGGCCATCATCGCTCGTCTGCAAATACTCTCGCTCCAGCAGGAGACGACGAGCGGCACGGCCGTCACGCTGATCTTCATGGTCATCGGCATCTGCGGCTACATGTGCATCCCCTCGATCTCTACGTGGATCGTGCAGACCGGAGGCATATCGAGCTTCAACCATACCGTAGCCCGCACCACGACACTGGCGGCCGGCTTAATGGGCATGGCCGCAGGAAAAGGATACGCCGGCGGCAAGGCCGCGTGGCACGGCGTCAGGTGGGTTGCCGGAAAACTCCGGGGAACACGTCATTAACCGCTTTACATTCGCTGTATGGAATTCAAAAGTCTTAAAAATATCGAAAGCAACTTCCGGCTCATACGCATCTGCTGCGCCCTCTTCGCCGGATTGTGCACTGCTGTGGCCGTAGCCTCTGTAGGCTTCTCCTATGCCTTCGCCGAGCGGCAGCGGCAGAAGATCTACGTCCTCGACGGCGGACGGTCGCTCATGGTCGCACTCTCGCAGGACCTCTCCCAAAACCGCCCCGTGGAGGCACGCGAGCACGTGCGGCGCTTCCACGAGCTCTTCTTCACCCTCTCGCCCGACAAGGCGGCCATCGAGTCCAATGTCGGACGCGCCTTGCAGATGGCCGACAAAAGCGCCTTATCCTACTACAAGGTTCTGCAGGAGAAGGGCTTCTTCAACCGCCTGATCGCGGGCAATGTTTCGCAGATGGTCAAAGTGGACAGCATCCGCTGCAATTTCGACCGTTATCCTTACGAGGTTACAACCTTTGCCCGGCAGCGTATTCTGCGCGAGAGCACCGTCACGGAGCGGTCGCTCGTCACGACATGCCGTCTGGTGAACGTCTCCCGCTCGGACAACAACCCGCAGGGCTTTATGGTCGAGGCGCTGAACATCGTCGAGAACAAAGACATTGCGACCTATGACCGCTAAACCGCATTCCCTGCGCTGCCGCATCCGTTGGGTGCGGCGGTCGCTGCGGCGCCGGCACGACACGCTCGCGCCCTGCATCCGGGAACGGATCGTACTCGCGGCGCTCGTCCTGCTTCTCTTCCTTTACCTTTGGCTCCTGTTCGCAGCGGACATGGGATCGGAGTTAGAGATCGGACATCCCGAATTATTACATCTTAAACCGTAAACCATTATGACAGAAAACAAGAATCCATGCAGCGACCCTTCGGCGGAGTTCGAACGGCAGCGCAAACGCAAGGTACTGCTCTTCACGGCGATCCTCGGATGCATCTTCTTCGTCGTGCTGTGGTTCATATTCCGGCCTGCGCCCGTCAAGCCCCAAGAGGGGGCCGCGGGGATCAATACGTCGGTCCCGGACGGCAAGGCGCAGGCCACCGTCGGAGACAAACGCAAAGCCGCGGAACAGCTCCGCAGCGAGGAGCAGCAGCAGAGACGCATGATGACACTCGGCGACAACTCGTTCTCGCTGCTGGACGACGGGCTCAAACCTGCCGAGGAGCCTGCACCGGCGGACAACCCCGCACTGCGGGCCTCCGAGGCCAACCGGGCCATGCAGCGGCAGGTGCAGGGCTTCTACGCCGCTCCGCAGCGCAATGCCGAGGTCGAAGCCCTGAAAGAGCAGGTCGCAGCCCTGCAATCCCAGCTCGACGCCGAGCGGCAGCAGCCCGATCCGCTGGAACTGGCCGAGGAGCAGTACAAGCTCGCCCGGAAGTATCTCGGCGGCGGAGTGGCCGTAGATGAAGAAACTGTTGAGCCGACGAAGCAGCGGAAGGATTCGCGCCTGTCGGTCATGCGGCCCGTTCGGGAAGGTGAGGTCGAAGCCTCGACACTCGACACGCGGGCGGATTTCACCATCGAACGTAACTTGGGATTTCTCACGGCGGCAGGTGATGTCGCGCATGCCGACATTCCGACTGTCAGGGCTTGTGTCGCTCAGACGCAAATCATACGTGCCGGAAGCACCGTGCAACTGCGGTTGCTGGAAGCCGTGCGTATCGACGGAGTGACCATTCCCCGTTATACGCCGCTATACGGTCTTGCGACGATCTCCGGGATGCGGCTGCAAGTCATGGTGTCGTCCGTCGAATACGGCGGGCGGATCTTCGCTGTCGAAGCCGCGGCTTACGACCTCGACGGCCAACCGGGGCTCAACGTCCCGAACTCCCGCGAGCGGACGGCCCTCAAAGAGGCGCTGGCGTCTGTCGGGCAGACAGCCGGCACGAGCGTAAACGTCACCCGTTCGGCCGGGCAGCAGGTCCTTTCGGAGCTGGCGCGCGGAGGATTGCAGGCTTCGTCGCAGTATGTCGCCGGGAAGCTCCGCGAGGTGAAGATAACCCTCAAAGCCAACCATCAGCTATTATTGATTTCAAAAGAATAGAACACACATGAAAAGAGACCTTATTTATCTGACCCTGATTGTTTCCGCAATCTGGGCCGCACACGCTACGGCGAAGGCCGTGCAGGACGGGCCGCAGCAGATCGAACCCCGAAAGATCGAAGCGGGATTCACCAAGACCGTACACATCCTTTTCCCGTCGCCCGTCACGTATATCGACATCGGCTCGATGGACATCATAGCAGGCAAGGCCGACGGAGCCGAGAACGTCGTGCGGGTGAAAGCCGCCGTGCGGAATTTCGCAGCAGAAACAAACCTGACGGTTATCACCGAGGACGGCGGATTTTTCACCTTCGACGTGCATTATGCCGAGAATCCGGCTGTCTCGACCCTCAATCTTACAGTGCAGGAACCGCAACCAGAAAGTATGAAGAAACCGGCTGCCGTGGGCTATCCGCAGCCGACGGCCCCAGCATCCGAAGGCCTGGTGCTGCTGCGCGAAGTAGGCCGCGAAAAGCCCGCAACCGTAAAACGCATGTTGAGCGACATATACCGCCAAAACCGTACGGACGTGAAGGGCATTCGTGCGAAGAAGTACGGCATTGAAGTCGAAGTGTTGGGGATTTACGTGTTCAATGACGTGATATACATTCACACCTGCATCTCGAACGACACGAACATCTCCTTCGAGGTGGATGCGCGGCGGTTCATCGTAGCGGATCGCAAACTCGCCAAGCGTACGGCACAACAGCAGACATCGCTCGAAATCCTGCGCGTATGCAACGATCCGGCAGTTGTAAGGGGGCACCAGCGTCAGCGGACGGTATTCGCGCTGCCCAAGCTTACGATCCCCGACGACAAGGTGCTTTTGCTGGAAATCGTCGAGAAAAACGGAGCCCGCCATCAGACGGTGGAGATACCCGCAGAGGAATTGTTGGATGCGAAACTCCTGTAAAGAGACAGGCGGTCGAACCCGATGCGGAAGTTTTTATGCAGCAGTGGGAATGTTTCGAATCCGTGCGGCGATCTTACAGGAGCACTTTGCAAGAGGATATTCAGACGTGGTTCCGCACGCTGCGGCTCTGAAAGGCTGTTCGTTTCCGAACAATCAGACACCCCGGTACGGTTTTCAGACCGTACCGGGGTGTCTTTCATGCAGCTTGAGGAAACTCAATATTCATCTTCGTTGAAGAAATTTATCTATATTGATTATCAATACATTATGCAACAACCAATGAAATTTGCGCAAACAAACCGCACCATCTGAGACGGTCTGAGGCGATAGGAGGAAATGGAAGGCAAACGCAATAATGTATGCTTTTTAATCATGAGCATCTTCAAGGAAATTTCGCGTATTATCGATATATATTTTGGGACTACCAGAAACAGTTCTGCTAAAAAGTTTAAGATGATTTTTTATTACTGAAGAATAGTCACCTTTGGACAAGTTTTTTTTAAGTTGATGATATAATATACAGTAGTGAGAACATTTTCCTGATTTAAGTGGGATCTCATGCTCTAATACTGGAATATATTGTCTACTTCCTCCTTTTACAGGAGGGCATTCTTTGTATTGCTGAATGAGTTCTTCAACTGTATGATGGAAGGCTATTCCATAGAATTTAAGTTCCTCCTCTAGCAAATATGCGTCTACAAGAGGGAGACCAAAATATATTCCTAATTCACTGTCAAATGTTAGTGGTCCTTTTGCAATTGCACCTTTAAGAGCGAAACCTGTCTCTAATGCATTTTGCATAAGTACGACACCAGCCTTCACGATTCTATTTAAAGCGGACTTGGAATCATCAAGGGATGCTATAATGATTGAATCAGAGAATTGCACCATTCGTAGAAGTTCGCCATTTTTATCTTGAAGCAAAGGCTTAAGACGATCATTCTTTTCTTTGAACTCAATCATTTTATTAAGAAGATCCTGATGCTCCATCCGTGTTACTCGATCTTTAAATCCCATAATATCCATAAAGAGAACGAGATGGTCTCCATTTTCATTCCATTTGTGATTTTCTGCCATCATTGTTATAATGTTAGTTGTATAGCTAAGTTAACGCTTGTTCTTTGTATCATATTCCAAAGGTATTTCTGCCGCCATTCTTGACAAGTTTTCTTTGCTGTCCTCATAAGACTTCACCTTCCTATCCTCCAAGAATATATGAGAAAGCGTATATTCTAATGATTCCAAAGTATGTTGACGAACTTTCGGTTTTAGCTGGCATTCCCAAATCGTAATACAGTGCCAGCCCAATGATGCAAGTTTTCTCTGCTCTTCCTTATCTCTAAGTCTGTTCTGTTCTATCTTATTCCGCCAAAATTCCACATTGGTTTTGGGCATGACATAATACTTGCATCCTTCATGGCCATGCCAAAAACAGCCGTTTACAAAAATAACCGTCCGATACTTACGAAGTACAAGATCGGGATGCCCGGGAAGACACGACTGGTTTAGTCTATACCGGAACCCTCGACTAAACAAGAACTTCCTAACCAACAGTTCAGGTATAGTGTTCTTCCCTTTTATTGCTGACATACAACGTGATCTCTGTTCTTTCGTAAGTTTGTCCATACACTTCAACTATCTCAGATTCTATCAAAGAAATCTTCGTAATCACCATCTATTATTTTCCACGTTCCATTTTTCCTGTTTCCTTCTTCATTGGCAAAGGCTTAAACACTTTTAGACCGTCTGATTTCAAGTATCTATTTCTTGTCATAGGCTGTCGCTTTATCGATCAATGCTTTAATATTGATCTATAGTTATGTCCTTGCCAATTTGGATTCATTTAGATAAAATATCTATAATCATACGTCTTGCCTTCGTAATAGCCTAGTAAATTGCCAACTTGCGCCAATGTATTGGATGTATCAATTGTGGCAGGGAACTTTGTGTAAAAATTAAAAGAATTCCAATTCATTTTTGTAAATCCCAAGATTTCTCTAGCAATTGTCTGTATTGAACCATTGCCGTGATATTTGGTTATTCTTAATGGTGACGGTATACCCCTACCTCCTTGAAAATAACTTTTATTAGACTTTATAGAGTCTATCGTTCCATGTGTCCATAACAAAAATTCATATTTGGAAACAGCGAAACATATTCCTCTCAAAACTGGGAACCGAGCATTGACCGGATGTCCCTGTTGTAGATATTGGTCAATACATTTTATAGTATCTTCCATTGTTATCGTTACCAAATCTATATCTTTTATTCCCGCATGGGATAGAGCATCTGTTATGCCCTTAATTTCTTCATCCTTAAACGGTGTTCTCTTATGGATAACGACTCTTTTAGGCATCTTGTCCATAGATTTTACAAATAATTCTTGGACACTAACACCTAATTTATATGCTTCTTCATAAGACAGATATGGATTATTTTTCCTATCCAAAATCGGATTGTCTATTTTAGATAATTTATATCTCAATCCTTGTCCTTTGGAATTATATATATGGCTACACCCTACGACTATATTGGTTTTACCACCACCATCTTTTTTTACACTATATCCAATACCTGCATATGCTGTATCTGGATCCAAGTCTGATAGAGCCCATGGCGTTCGCATTGATTTGACAAATAAAGCTAATGAAAGCCACCAATAGATTTGATTTTTCATATTGATGTTACTGATGGTTTTTTCTTCCACTAGCTGGGTCGTAAATCCATTTTGAGCGGCATACGCTTTTATGTAGCTGTGGAGGTCAAAAGTTTCGCCATTCTTTTTGAATGAGCGGTGTTGTTTCCATATGCCTGGAATAAAAATGACAATGATAATATCTGGGTTGTTGTTGGCCAATTTATGTGCAAACTTGCATATATTTTGAACCAAACTTACAGAGTCAGGTTGCACATCATTACATTTAACCCATAAATTTGAATTTGTTGCTGGTATGTCAAGTGAAGTAGAATAGATCTGTTCAAATCCTAAATATGGCTGAACATAATCAGTCCCTAAAACAGATAATCGTCCATTTAATCCATTTAGAAATTCCTTAAACTGCGATGTATAAGAATTAGGACATATAACTCCAAGCCTAACATTAGTCTTAAAATTCGAATGAAATTCATAATCATATGGATAGTTCTGAAGCAAACCTCTCATTGGATTTGGTTCTTTAACCATGCTTTTAGACACTTTCCCCAAAAAATCAAGATTGGGCTCTGTAATATAAATTCCAGAATACATTACTTTCTTGTCTTGGAACGGGATTTGTGGGATTACACCTTTTTCTGTATAGTCTATGGCAACAAGCCCTCTGTTATTACTTATCTTGAAAATAAAATTTGATCCACTATTTAATGGAAAATCAAAGACCAGCTTGTTTCCATTGAAAAAAGATTTCTCCCAATTGGAGATGACAGTATCATATTCGGAGTTGTGCTTTTTATCAAGATATTCAGACATCAAATTTTTCCGTTGCTCTTGAGTAATGCTCTTGTCCTCAAAATATAAAGTAGGAGTTATGGATAAAAAGGCATAGGTCGTATTGTCCAAGAAAACCAATCCTATTTTAACGGCCTCGTATACGCCTTTATTTTTGAATTGACATGCTCTATCCCAAATCATTCGTTTAGAGATAGACGCTTCTTTTCCACAATGCGCAGCTAGACCGCATATCAAAGCTTTAATCACAACGGATTTCAAAACCGGATTTTCTTTCAATTCATTCACTGATATAGGGGATCTAGATATTTCTCCGTTGAGGCAATCGGTAAATATTTCATGGATCTGTTCAGAATATCCATATGCATATACCTTCTTCCCATATGGTGCGGCTATGACATCTTTACCTTTTATCCTGCTCTTAAGGAACTTCCATAGATTTTCATTATTCGGGAATAAAATCTCAAATGTAAATATATCATGTGGTGTCTTTATAGGATACAAATTTGTTTTGAGACACCCTCCCATATTTGTGTCATTCAATTCAAAAGGTGTAACAGTAATATCTGTATTTACATTTTCTAATATTCTGTGAATCTCCTTGGATTTATCCAAATCATCTTTATATGCTGAAAGAAGTATAGATATGATAGTTTTGTCAAAGCCGTCTGTTGTAATGAATACAGCATCTCTTCCAGCCTTTCTTGCTGTAGTAAGCAAGGCTCGTACATTATCGTTTATATATGATCCATATCCACACCAATATAAACGGCCTGCTCCAGGTTGGCTGAATGCCTCAGTTAATGCTTCCATTAAAGACTTATCCCTGCCGCTATATCCTATGACTATAAGATTCCTGTCGACAAAATACTCCTTCAGTCTGCGTTTGAATGTATCCTGTTGAGAATCCAATTCTTCTGCCGTATTTTTTAGTGCGGAGTATTTATAATCACCATGTAGTGCTACATATAATAAATCCCTGCTGGTTTCTTGACGATAAATATAATCAGGGTTGTCCAGGTTCACATTAATAGGAGTAATATTTGCCTTGTGCGCTGCTCTTTCTACAAGTCCGTCAAAATTCGTTGTCCAAACTGATTTCAATACTCCATATTTATGCAACAGACAAAGAAGCTCATAACCAATACTTGGGGACTTATCGTAACACAAATTCTTAAAATACTTTGTTCTATCTCCCGAAAGAGGAAATGTTCTTTCTGCATAAAAAACATATTCCTCTTCAGAATTCTCCTTAGGATAACCCCCTTGTTCATCAATCCATGCTTGGACTTTTTTCCTACAAGAATCAGAATGGATGTCGATAAAAGATTCTTTTGTAGGATTTTTTGAAATATAAATCAATCTTTTCCAATCCCAAATACAATCTTCTACAGACTGTACACCGGAGGTAATCGACGCTCCCGCACCTAACAAAAATGCAAATGAACAATCTTTGTTTTGATTGAAAGACCTCAAGAAAGCATCAAAGTCCATTTCTATCTGTTCTTCTATATGTAATGCCATTCCCTTCATATTCTTATTCATACAGTTTGGTCATTAAATCAAAAGAAATCAATTCACCCGGTTGCATTTTAATGCGATATATGGACACCCATTTCTTACCCAATGAAATAAATGAGGAAAGATTTAACTTTAGACATAGATTTTCGTTCTTATAGCCCAAATATACTTTCTCTACTTTATAATAACCGTCTATATCTCCGCCAACCATCGGCAAGAAATACCTAATATTCATTACATTGATAGAAGTCGGAATCCTTTCCATCGTATAAGTCTTTGCAGTATGGCTGTAAAAGTCCGAATAATCCGTATCTGTCGTTCGGACCATACCTGTCAGGATATTCTTAACCTCCGGTTTTGGCAACATATTAAGAGTACCCACATTACCAACACCTTCAACATGAAGTTCCGTATCGAGCATGAAAGGCTTGCTGACATAAAAATGGGTTTGCAAGCTGTCCAACAATTCTTTATTCTTATCCACCTCTCCTCTTATTGTTTCCGGCTTAACATGAAGGGCTACCCACATATCGGCCTCTTCTTCTTTCATCAAGGCAAGAACCAAATAGTTTCTGTCTGCTTTAGGTCGATAAAGCTTACCGTTCAAACGCTGGAAGTTGTCTTGAATAAACTGGTAACAATCCATTCCTTCTCGTGGCTGGATTGTTCTGAACGTATATAATTGGTTCAATGTTGCTTGAATTCTATTTCTGAATTCTTTGCGGACATATTCTCGCCATATGCTTTGCGCACTTTTATTGTCTCGGCCATACAACGAAACAATGTACAGGAAATTCACGTCATAATGGCATAGCAAAAGCGTATCACGGTCGAAAAGACGATTTTCAAACTGGCGGTTCAGTTGGACACCTTCTGCTTGCATTTTCAGATCCTTGTCATCAAAAGAGAGGAATTTTGAATCGCCGTTGCGCTTGTCGGGAATTCTTGCGCTAATGAAAAAATTCGGTATCGGATTATATCCTTCCGTTAGCACATCCCTTAGCTGTGGTTGTTCTCCATTACCGTCACCATCAAGAAAAAGATTCATATTCCATTGGATGACATTTCTAGCGTATGTGTATTGTTTGTAAATGGACTTGTCGCCAAGCTGGGTCCGGTCATTCTTGGAACGCTTGTAATATTTGCTGTCTCCGATATAATAAGTCAGCTCTGACTGTATATCGGACTGCTCGATAAGTCCCTGTCCGATGAACATGTGATCAACAAGTTTCCCGTCTTTCTGTTCGGTAAGTTCCTTCGGTAAGTTCTGTTTGTCGTTACCGCCGATAAGGGTATCAATCATCACTTCGAAAATATGCTCGAAGTTTTTCGCAAGCAAAAAGTCTTCCGATTGCCTATTCATCGCTATTTTATACTCTCTGTCAAAGAAAGCATAACACAAATCCCATATCCGCAGAGCCTTATCTGCAAAATACTTGTACTTGATCTGTTTCAGACGTCTGCATCCCAAGTTTTTCTTGATATAGGTCCGTCTCAGTTTGTCGGGATTTATCAAATGATAATGAATATTGATTTCAAAAGAAAAGCCATGCGTTTCACGTATGTAGTTCAATATCGAGAAGTATATGACAAGCAGTTCCTCGTCAAAATTGACCATCTTCTTTTTGTTGACGGGTTCAATATAGACCGGAGTATCACTTTGTATAAAAGCTGGTGATGATGTTATAGTCTTGTTCCAGTTGATTCTGTTATAACCGGAATGTACATTTTTAACAATGAAGGTAAAATAATCCTGATTGTCCCGATTGAAGTCACGTAGTGCGATTATTACATCTAGCAAAGTATTGTGTTTCTGCTTCCGGCCTCTGCTTTCTGTCTGGTATTCCTTACTTTCAAGTATATTGTCATTATGTGTCTTCTTATATACACTGATAGTTCTGTAAACCCATATTGAAAGAGTGGAAAGAAACTCCTTGTATTCCTTGCACCCTTCTTCTGTGAACTTGGACTTTATTTTATCTGATTCAAAGTCTATGATTTCCTGCGGTGACGCACCGAATATCGTATCGTCACCGTTTTCTTCGTTCTGCTCACCAGTCAGTACCACTTTGGGCAGAAAGAAAACTACATCTTTTGCCGCTTTGCTATAACAATACCCTACATACCCAAAAGCGTATCTATTTTCCTTAGCAGGAACGGACACTACATCTTTGAGCACATCTCTGACGGTCAGTCCATCCCTGACCATATCATCCAAACTATACGGGTATCCTTCGATAAACAGCAGCATACTTACATTTTTTGAATATTAATCCTTCTATTCGACCTATTTATCTTCCGTACTATTGTCAATAGGCTTCAATCCCAGTTTGTCCATCATTGAAACAATGAATCGCTTGCTGTCTTCATCATACAATTTAGAAAAGGAGAACTCCTCGTTTGTGGGGAATATGTCGGCATTACCGTCCTTGCAGACATCATTCCACAAATAGAACAATATCTTGTTTCTAAACAAGTCATAGGATATGGCCTTTGCCGGCGGATTGACAAAATAATCGCCAAGCATCTTGTCTTCAGAACCTGTGTCGTTCAAGATACGTGTATTGACTTCTTTTTGGAAATCGCTCCATCTATATTTCAGACCGTCAATGTCAATCAGCCAATCCGTGTTTTTATACTTAATCGGTTCATACTCCCAATCCCAACGTCTTTTGAATGCGCTGTCTATTGGGAACAGAGACTGGTCTGATGTATTCATTGTGGCATAAATATAAAGATTCGGCGGAAGACAGAGTTCTCCGTCTTTAATAGCCTCGCTGCCTTCCCCAAGTTCATTTTCCAAAAATGTCTTTAAATCTGCATCAGCCTTGATTGTATATTCAGATTTGCCGGTTCTGTCTCTATCAAGAAGTTGGAATAAGTCTCCAAAGATCTGTGCGCAATTTCCCCTGTTAATTTCCTCAATTATCAAATATACATTTTCATCTGTTTTGTAAGCACGAATATACGCATTCAAAAAAGCTTGAGGAATGAAATTATACGTGATTATATCTTCTTCCAAATCGTCTTTTCCATCATTCAATCTAACAGTAAGACCTCCGTTCAGTCCATAAAGAGGCTTCTTCCCTTTTGTCGGCTTATATGCCCCAACAAAGGTAGAATAATCACTATCTGGATGAAATGTGGTTCTGAAAATATTTGATTTTGGCACTTTTTTATCCTCCGGACATCCCTCATATTCCCCAAGTATTTCTTTAATCTTATGAGATTTGCCAGTTCCTGGAGCTCCATAGTAAATTATTTGCCGGGCTGTTGGATTTTCTAAATCTTGAGATAGGTCCTCTTTGACGTTTTCAGATAAATTATCTATGATATCAAGCCTTATAATATTATTCCCATGACTATCTTTAGAGAATATTAAAACCGATATTTCCTCAATTAAAAAATTTCTAATTGAAAAAGATCCGTTTCGAAGAGAGTTAAGATAAATCCTAGAGTCAGATCTTCTATATATATTTACATTATATGTTTGTATTGGTTTATCCCCAAAGAATTCTTGAACAGAAGAATATAACTCATTAAAGTAACCTTCTGAGAATTCAATTTTAGTACTATATGTAGAAGAAGATTTATATAGTGGTAGATTTGCTATTATATACGCAATACCTTTCAAAAAATCTTCTTTGTACAGAAGAAAAGAAACAGGCCTCTCTTCTCCTTTATTCGGTACGGGATTAATAATAAACTCCATAATCTCAATGGAGAGATTCATACTTGTTTCTCCTGAATTTTTGGGAGATGTTTTTAATCCAGCATCCTGCGAATGTATGGTTTTTATTATAGGCTCCATGTTAATTACGGATTATATTGTTGATAATTAAATAATAAAGTGTTGCATATATTGTATTGACACTTACTGCGTTCCCTGCTTGTTTATAAAGGGCCCCATCTGCTACTCCATGCGATTTTGAATTTTGTACAAACTCAGCTGGGAACCCTTGTAACATGAAAGCTTCTTCGGGCGTAAGTTTACGGATTGGCAGTTTGGCCAACTCTTCTTTTGTCATTGTATCAACTGGATTTACTTTACCATAGGACATGATGAAATCCAGACTATAATAGTTGTCTTGACACGCTCTGTGCATTTTATGCATTGTCGCCGTTAGTGGCCGAGCTATCTTCATATTTATATCCGATTTCGATTTGAAATTGGATGAGCCATCAGCAAGTACTGTGGGTTTTATACGTTCAGAAAGAAAGTATTTGGATGCGACATCCTGCATTAGCACTTCGTTAACTGTTTCATAGTGTAGCAGACTCGTCTCCTTATACTTTTTGTCAAACTCTTCCGCAATCAATTTAGCCGAGAATTGAAAATCTTTGGGAATTCTTACGGTCGTTGCAAATATCAAGATTCTATTCCGTGTCTGGGGCAAATGAAAATCTGCTGTATTAAAAATATCTGCGTAAACGTGATACCCGATTGATTCTAGTTCACTCTTGATTCTGGCAAATGTCCTTCCTTTATCATGATTCCATAGATTTTTGACATTCTCCAGTAAAACATACTTTGGTTTCTTAACCATCAGTATATCCATTATACGGAAAAACATTTGTCCTCTATCCTCGTCAAAGCCAGTTTGATTCCCCATCATGCTGAATGTTTGACAAGGGAATCCTCCTGTCAACAAATCAAAATTAGGAAGAGATTTGATATTCTTTTTGTCGTTTGTAAAAGCGACAATATCTCCCATTACGATTTCATCTTTATCTATAATATAATTTACACGATAGGTTGTCTCTGCCTTAGGGTCAATTTCAGAATATCCGACACAATGGAAGTCCATTATATGATCATTTGTAAGGGCATCCATTGCTCTCCTAAAACCTCCTATCCCTGCAAATAGTTCTAAATGCTTCATAAAAATTTCATTATACTTTTTCCTATCACTTCCGCAAATTTTACAGGAACAGCATTCCCGACTTGGGCATACCAAGAATTTTGAGGTCCTTTCAATACAAAATCATCTGGGAATGTTTGTATTCGGGCGGCCTCTCTTGGAGATAGTCCTCTGGCTTCCCATGGATGAATATACATATTACAATCATACTTCATATGAGAAGTGATAGTTTTACATATCTGATTTTCATCAAGTTTAAAATATTTGTCTTTAAATATATTATTACGTCTTTTATATGGCATGATATCTTGTATGGATTCATGTAAAGAGTTTGCTCCTTGAGGTAATCTTCTGAAAATCTCTATATCCCGTAAATTATTGTACCTATTTTTATGATTATATAACTTCGTTATAACTCTGTCACCATTAATAAAATGATAAAAATCAGTACTAGGATATGAGAAATCACGTTCTGTAAATCCACATTCCAACGATTCGTATTCGCCTTTGTTTTTTTCTTTTCTGGCTTCCAGATGCGGCAATCCAAATAATGCATCTTTTAATACAAATGGAGGCCTTTTATGCCGTTCAATTTCAGTGAATATCTCATTCGGATCAATCCCCATTCTATTACCTATCATTATAAAACGCTCTCTATTTTGGGGAATACCGAAATCTTGAACCTTCAGTAATCGGTAGTCATATAGATACTCGTCGCCTAAGTATTCTTTGAAATTGGCGATAATTTCATCGAACTTATTAGCCATTCCTTTTACATTCTCCATAATGAAGAATTGCGGCCTAATCTCAGAAAGGAATTGTAAATAGGCCTTATAAAGTTGATTTCTGGGATCATCAATAATCCTCTGTCTATTAGCCATAGAGAAACCTTGACAAGGAGGGCCTCCACATACCAAAGTAATTGGTTTGTCTGGATTTTTGAGAATATCACTATATTTTCCTAAACATTTATTCAATTCATTGATGTCTCCGATAAAATACTGTCCTTCTTTAAGGTTATGATTAGCCAAATAGGTAGATGCGAAGGTGTTAACTATCTCATTCATGAACACGACCTCGAAACCTGCTTGTTCAAGGCCGAGACTTAAACCACCACATCCAGCAAACAAATCAATAAATGTATATTTCTTTTTTGTCATTCTTTTTTCCTATTCAAATGGTTCATACAAATCTTTCAAATCACACTGCAGGATTTGCGAGATTTCAATCAACTGTGGTGCACTAGGTTGTGTAGCATTAGTACACCACCGACTTATTGTCATCTTTGATACCCCAAGCTGTTCGGCCAAATATGTATTTGTGATCATCTTTTCAGCCAATACAACTCTAATCCTATTTTTATATACCTTCTTTTCCATAGAAAAATCTTTCTACATTTGTGTGCAAAAATAAACATAAATGTAGAAAGAATCAAGTAAACAGTGGATTGATTTATCTTACCTTCTTCTATAACTTTTCCTTCCACTCTGTCTTTTTACAACATTTATCGCAAACATCAGACACCTTCTCCGATACGCCTCTTCCTCCTCATCTGGCCTTCTTCCGTCCCAGCGAAGGTCTGAGTCGGCGTTGCCACCACCTCCGCCGGATGAAACAGCGACAGGCTGCCCGCCAATCAAAGCATCAGCGATAGAAAAGATTCGTACCCGCAAAGAAGGCTCAGCCAGCTGGTCAAGAAATGTCTGTATCTGCTCAGTCTGATTATCGTTGAGCTCCGTCAGTCGTGCATACTCCTGTTGCAGCCATTTAAGCTCCCGATAGTCCAACAACGCATTATTCTGCACTGCCTGTATTTGCTGTTCGGCATCTTTCCGATATAGTTCTTCAATCTGACGGACAATCCTCACGAATCGGCTGGCGATAGACCTGTTCTGCTCCTCAATCCATTTGTCAACACCGAATATCGGAGGTTTACCAGTGATTCGTGGCGGCTCAAAATCTATCTTGTGATTGCGAAAAGGTTGCGCAACTCTACCGACACGGTCTATATTCTTTGTCATCCGCTCCAGTTCCCGCTCCTTTTCTTGAAGCTTACATGCCTTGTCTTCAAGCTTTGACTGGTATTCGGAAATCTGTTTTTGTATCCTGGTCTTTTGAATTTCATATTCCTGAAGAGCGATTTTGCCGGAAGCCAGAGACTTCTCAATTTCTTCAAGTTGGGATTGAGACCTAAATATCTGTGCTTCCAACCTCCGTGTCATAGTCTGCAGCCCCTTGACTGCTTTCTCTGCTTGTTTAGCATCTTTGGCCAGTTTCCGGATATAATCGCGTTTACTAAGATGACTGACATTCCGGCCTTCAATACTGTCACCACGTTCCAGTCCGTATTTGCTCCCTACCTCTTCGTATAGTGAGGTGTGCATTTCCCGAAGAATATGGCCATACCCATAACGGCTCTTCCCGAACTTAGCCGACCACATGACGCATTCGCGTCCGCTTTTGGCTCGTTGTCCGACAGGAACGATCAAGGCATGGATATGCGGGCTGCTCTCATCAAGATGAACCTGGAAGCCGATTATGTTTTCCTGTCCGTACCGTTTGGCGCACCAGTCATAGACATCTTTCGCCCATTGTTCGATTTCCGGACATCGTTGGAGATGGCTGTTGTCTGCTCCCTTGTCCAGATTTACGGTTTGGGGCCCAAATGCCATCTCAAGCGTACGGTCATGATTACCTCCGAAGATAAATTTCGCACAACAGTTTGGTTGAATTTTGCTGTCCGGCTTGAAGGGTTTCCAGCCCAGTTCAGTCAACCGTTCCTGCAAACGTACTTCAAGCGATTTCTCTTGATAGCCTAACGGATGAACTTTCCCATCGGGCCCAATCTCGAAATTCAGTTTCATTCGGGTCTTGTCATAGTGATTGGTCGGATCCTGATTCTTTCTGTCAATCTTGTCGTCATTCCAATGCCTTTCGTTTTCATTCGCCTCTGCTGTGCCGAATGACTTCCCGGCTTCGACATGCATGGCCTGTTTAATATCTGTATTCATATATGGTATTCTTTTGATAAATGATTAATATTTGAGCTTGCTCTTGTGCCAGTCCGCTCTGCGGGACAATGACCGGATTTTATTGCCGTCAGGCAAAAAGTCCTTATTGTGTTAAGGACTTTCTATAAATCCTCGGAACAAGTTCCTTTACTATTCAATAAGTTCCAGATCCAGTTCATCAATGAGCAACTGCAATGCTGGATTACGTTGTATCATCTGATGGAGCATCTGTCTCTTTGATGGTGAATACAGGAAGAAGTCTGCAATGTCCAATCCTTGGCTGCGTTGCTTTTCATCGGATGTACATTCCAAAACATTGGACACAACAACCCGTTTACATATTCCAGACAACAAAGCAGACTTTTCTTTCCATTGTTCGGTTGCTCCTAAATCAGGGATGAGAGTAACCTCCCTGCCTTTGA
>OHCC01000512.1_pt1 | contig 26997 bp, 23 predicted proteins | sample 1577521 | NCBI WGS metagenome assembly OHCC01 (sample SAMEA3879533, study PRJEB24766) | human gut metagenome | biome: human-associated habitat; feature: feces | place: USA | collected 1985/1987
AGGTGAGAGAGAAATATACAAATTTTGGGAATATGGTGGGCAGTTTATAAAAGCGTATTTGTTATTTTGGGGAAATACGTCGCGGAAATTAGCAAATGAGTGCTTTGTGTTAGAAAATTTTATAGATTCCTTACTTGATATACGTAATAAATACAAAAAGGATAATGAAAATATTTATAAAAAATATTTGTATCACCATATTCATCAGTTTATGCTTATGACATTAAAGACTACTTATGGGGATAACATATTGCCGAATAGAAGTGTAGAGGAAGTATTGGAGCAATTGGTGGTATATCAACAGGGAGAATGGGAGATTTATTTAAATTATTCTTACCTGAAAGAACTTACAGCAGATTATTTGCTTATTAAAAATGTTGATATTGTAAAAGTAGCAAAAAAGATTATTGCAATGTGTGTATTGCTTTTTTTAGTTGAGAATATGTTGATAGCAGATGAAAAAATTAAAAGATCGAAGAAGATACATGGGAAAGGGATTTTGGTTGATATATTAGATGAGATTACAAACTTTGGTTATTCGCTTGTGTGTAAAGACAATACAAAAGATGAAAAAGAATTTTTATTTCAGTATGGGGAATTGTTGGAATGTCCGCAAATATTGATGAGCTTTGAAATTACAGATACAAGAAAAGTGAGAAATTATTTTAGTAGTTTAGAAAAGATTTCTTTAGGTGAGAAATGTGATTTGAAAAATTACCAAAGAAAAAATCCAAATTGGTTGAGGAGTATTACGCAGTTATTGTATATGGGAAACGAATGTATTTATGATATAACAAAAAGATATGTGCCGTTATGTGTTTTGAATATAGAAGCTGCTAATATGCACGGGAGAGATTATGAAGAAACAGTACAGAAGTTAGAAGAGTCCATGATAAAATCTCTTTGTACACCGTTAAAAAATGATGGTGAGAGAGAAGAAAACAGTGAAAAGATATTATTAGAGTTACAGGAACTTATGGAAGAAATTGTGAATTTGTATGGTCAATTCAGTTATTATCAAGTAGAAAATAAAGAAAAACTGGAGAAATTAATTCAAGAGGCAGGTGTAGAAAAGGATATAAGCTTTGATGAAAATAAAGTGGATGTAAAACTAATGAATACATTTTTAAAATGGCTTGCAGAGGAGATTATCAGCAGGAAAGTCAGCAATACCAATATGGCGTTTTGGTTAACAGGGGATGTAGAACCATTAGAAAAACTTTATGCAGAAATATGCAATAATATAGAATATGCAAGATTAGATAAAAAAGAAGAAGAAATATGGGAAAACCTGCAAGAGGCAAAACAAAAATTTGAAACAAAACAAAAGTTATATTTTGATATCTTTAGATATGAAAAAAAGAAATGTGAGGACAATCGGATTAATTTAAATATGATTCCGTATCAAAATTTATATAAAGACATGAAAGAGATATTGCAGGGAGCTCAGAAAAAGGAATATTTGGGAATACAGTTAGAAAAATATGTAAAGGAAGGAATAGAGCAGTATGTAAAAACTCTTATAGAAGGATAAAGATGGATAAGATTCGATTATATCAAATTATAAATACTTTATTGTTGCCTTATCGGGAAGAAGGTTTCGGGGAAAAAAACGGGGATGTACTTGCAGATATGCGCTACAATTTTTCTGCTTTACAAGAGAGATACAATAAGACAAAAATGCAGCGAAAGAAGCAGGAAAAAGCGTATTATGAAAGTGAAAAGAAGTTGAGAGATTTTTTAGTGAAGCGAATGGGGGAGTATACCTATACGTTAGATGATTTTAAGATGCTGTTAGATTTATTTTTTCCAGAAAGTGAGTGTTACGAACTATATAGAAAAAACTATGGAAAGAATGAAGCATATCAGAAGGATAACAGCCTTGACAGAGTATATTTGCATAATCTTTATAAAATTGCAGAATCTCTACTTACGTTTCGAGATGGGGATATAGCTGTCAGGATGTGGAACAATGAGGGGGAGCAACAAGATATTTTTTGCTATTCTGATGTGTTTGACAAAGTGGAAATATGGAATCTGCTTGGGAGAATGATATCGACTGATGTGATTGTGGTGGCTTTTTTTGTTCTTGTAGGGCTAGAGGAAGTATTTTATTTAGATAAGCAGACAGGAGGAATATTGCTTGCTGATAAGGTACTGAATAAAATATTGCAAAAAGGTTTAGCAGAGACACATATGCATTTCAATGCGGGAGTGGAGTTCTCGTATTTGTGGCAGAGAAAAACAGATTTTAGGATTTGGGGAAAAGAGAAGGATTTGGAAGGATTTTTCCCCTATATTCTGTACCGTATGCTGTGGGCTGAATATCTAGAAACCTCAATGGAAGTGAAATTTGAAGTTTTTTTACGAAGAGAGTATGAGGCGGAATTTTGCGATTTGAACAATATGCTAAATTTATTGTGTGATAAAGAAAAATATTTTTCGATTTCGGATAAGGTAGGAGAGAAATTATACATGGATTTATCAAGAAAGTGGCACAATAAGTACCCCAATTTTGATGATCAAAGTGAAGAGTTTTTATTTTCTACAGTTTATAAAAAATATAAAGTGTATCGAACATATTCCGAAATTATACTTTTGTTTAGAACACTATGGTATTTTAAAAAATATGATGGTGCAAATGAAACAGAAGAGTTACATTTGTTTTTGCAGTATTTACGAATGAAAAATCAATATTTTTCACAAGTGGTGCAAGCAAATCAAATTCAGGGATTAAGCAATTTTTCAAAGTTTTATGGAAAGATGTCAAAAGAGTTATGGCTTCAGTATGATAGCGAAAATCGCAGTAGAATTGTTTTTAAGAGCATTGCAAATAACTCTAATTTAAAGAAGATAGAACTGAGGGCAACTCCGAGGGTGAGAATTCAGTCGGATAATGTGTATTATAAATATGAAAGTGCAAAAAGAGAAAGAAAGATAGAAATATTGGAATGTATTCTGCCAATATTCCGGGCATTCAGAGAACATATATTAAACAGTGTTGAGATTGCTGAAGAAAGTGTGAAAAATTGTGAGAACGAAGTTCAGATTATAGAAGCCCTAAAGAGGGTGAATATTTCAATGCCGACAATAGGAATCATTTTTCATTTCAGAAAAGAAGATTCTATAGATAATAAAATTGCAGATTTTTGCTGGTTGAGTGAAGTTTCGGATATAAAAACAGAATCTAGACACTTGGTAAAATGGAGAAGAGCGATGGTGGAGACGGCAAAATCAATAGAAGAACTGAGAAGTGAAATTCCGAAGCTTAGCGAATATATTGTCGGTATTGATGCTGCTTCAGAGGAAAATAGGGCAGAACCGTGGATTTTTGCACCAGTATATGCAGCCATAAGGAATCGGACAATTACAAAACCTAAAATGCTTTCGACAGATGGGCGACTTTTACAAATTCATAATATTGGATTTACGTATCATGTAGGAGAAGAATTTCGCCATATATTATCAGGGCTGCGTCATATTGACGAGGTGATACAGCATTTTCATTATAAAGCAGGAGACAGGTTAGGACATGCATTGGCACTCGGAATTGATATGAAAGAGTGGATGGAGAAAAATAAGACGGTTATTATTCCAATTCAGGAACATATGGAAAATCTTCTTTGGGTTTGGGGAAAATTGGTGCATGATGGATGGGAAATTAAAGTGAATACAGAAATTTTAGTTGGAGAAATTATGGAACTGGCCAAAAAGATTTATGGTGAAATCAATGGTTTGTCTGTTCATATGCTATATGATGCTTATATTAAAAAGTTTAAATTGAGATATGAAAAAAATTTTATAAAAATGAAAGAACATATGGTAGAATTTCAGAAGTCAGTTGCTCATGAACATTTTTGTAAATTTTATAATTTGAACAGTCCCTATGGGATTTTCTGGAGTACGGAAAAAATATTTTGTACTTATTTTTGTCCCATTTTTTATCAAAAATTTAAAACGCCAATTTTTGTTCAGGTGAATGAAAAGCAATATGATATGCTAAGTGGTATACAGGAATGTCTTATTAATCAAGTCGAAAAGATAGGGATTTATGTGGAAGCAAATCCCACGTCTAATTTGTCAATAGGAGATATTAAAGAACTCTATTCAGAACCGATTTTAAAATTGAATTCAAAAGAGCTTGAAAAAGAGCAGGAGCACGAGGTGTTGATTACAATTAATTCAGATGACCCGATTATATTTAACACAAGTAGCGAAAATGAATTGGCTTATGTGTATCATGCGCTTACCTACCATGGCTATAAAAAGGAAAGTGTTTTACAATGGATTGATAAGGTTCGTCAAATGGGGATGGAGAGTAGTTTTATAAAAGAAGAAAAATCAATTTATCAGCAATATTGTGAGTTGACAGAGTTAATTAAAGAGATTGAAAAATATACATTTACAGATACAAGATAAAGTGAAAGGTATGGGGGAACTGGTATGCATGATTATACAGTGTGCAGTGAAGTGCGAAGGAAGGTAATTGAAGTTATAATATGTTTTTATCTGATTGTTTCCTTATTGTCTGCAGGATATGCAGAAAAATATTTTGAAGCAATTTCTTTTCTGGAGAATGCTTTTGTGAAAGAATATATAAAAACAGTTTTTTCTATTGTGTGTTCGGGTGTTGGTGTAGGTGCGATATATATATTGTACGATAAATGGCTTTGGAAGTATTTTATATTTTTGCACAAGATTCCAAATCTAAACGGGAAGTGGAGAGCTGTTGTGGAATCTCCGATGAAAGGCTCATATACTCCGGAAATAGAAATGGAAATCAAGCAGACCTGGAATAAAATCCAGATTAGAGGGTGCTCAAAAAGCGGAACAGAAACAATAAGCGACTCAGCATTGCTAACAGAGATATATGGAAGAGTCTATCTGGGATATTCCTATTGGATACACAGAAAACAAGACCAGATATATCGAGGATTTAATATGCTGGAATATAGTGAAGAGAATGAAACCCTTTGTGGAGAATATTTTTCTGGAAAAGATATTAGGGAAGAATTGTATCAGAATTTATCTAAGATAAAATCTAAAGATCGAAAAAAAATTATGCAAAAAGCAAAAGGTTGTGGTTCGAAAGGATATATAATACTAAGAAAAGTATAAATAAAGCATATATACAAAAACGGCTACTTTTTTGAAAAAAGTGGTGGAATCACGTACTGAGGGCTAGCCGTCGCGCTAGCTACTTGGTACAATATTGTATATCTACTGATGGCGTTTATTATAATTGGATTCTTTAAGACGATATGGGGAGGAACAGATGAAACCTAGAGTTTTTATAGGATCTTCAAGTGAAAGCAAGAAGATTGCAGAAAAAGTAAAAAGTTTGTTAGAGCCTGACTGTACTTGCATATTATGGTATGATGAATTTTTTGAGTTAGGAAAATGCACATATCATAACTTGATTGAAAAATCAATCAGTTTTGATTACGCGATTTTTATCGGTGACAAAGATGATTATGTAAAAAGATTATCTGAAGGAACATCTAAATATGGGGCAAGAGACAATGTTTATTTAGAATTTGGATTGTATGTAGGTGTTTTATCATATGCAAGAACTTTCTTTTTAATTCGAAAAGGTTGTGGAATTGCATCTGATTTGTTGGGAGTTAACGTGAGTGTCTTTGATAAAGTTAAAGATATAGAAAGCGATATTTTGACAATAAAGAAAAAAATACAGTACGAAGAAACAATCAACAGAGTAGGTCTTTTGCCATCTACAGGTTTAGCTATTGGATATTTTGAAAATTTTTTGAAGCCGGTATCACAGGTTGTTTATGAAATCAGTGAGTTGGATATTGAAGAGAAAAAATACAACATCAAGGGTCGTAATAAAAGTATCGAGGTTATAATTCCATCAAATATATCAGAAGATTTGTATTCTTGGAGTAAGTACATTTACCAAAAATATTCAGCTGCAAAGGTGGCTATAAATACAAATCTTAGAAAAATAGGTGTTAATATCGATTGCGACAAATTAAAAAATAGTGGAACGATCAGAATTATTGATGTTCCTCTTACGCTAGTGTCGGCATATAAATCTGTAGAATTAGTATTGGGAATAGATTATATCGGCAGAGGAGATGTGGAAGAACTTGCCAAAGAAAAGGAATTGAACAATTTTATAAATACGTTGAGACATTTGATTGAAGGAGATATTTATACACGGCGACATGTAAAAATTATAGAGATGGATGAAATAGAGATATAAAGAGATGGTTAACTGTTGCAGTCTTCATCATACAACAATATTTAGAGTTTACGATGTAAATGTCAAGAAAGTTGTTGCTCTAAAAATTCACAATATAAGTAGAAAACATTAAGATGCAAGAATATTCAAGAATTCTAATTGAAGAATATTGTATGACTCATAATTCAGCAAAAAGCAGAAGACTGCAAAAGCTGGTTAAAATGTCCTATGATCTGTATGCAGAAGGAACTGAGAGCGATGCGATTTTTCTGGAAAAAGCAATCGATCAGGAGTTAGATGAAGAATTGAAAGAAGCACTTCAAGATTTAGATGATTTTTTGTTTGGATAATAAGTCATGTATCCGAAGAAATTTTTATAATGATAGAAAATAGTTTTTCGCTGCAATTTGTAAAAAATGCGGTCATGATATTTTCCTTGACGTGAATGTAGAAGAGGATATATTTGAGAAAATTTTTGATGCGGATTTTATGGATCAAGAAGGATTTGTTCTGGAAGAAGAAAAGATAAATTATTGTGCAAACGATTATAGAGAAAAATACGGTTGCAATAATGTTTCCTTTTGTAAGAAGTCAGGTCAGTTTATTAACAACACAGCCCAATATGGCTCCTATTGTATTGCCGCCTATAAATACAGCAAAATTTGAGTAATACAGAGGAAATAACGGTCAGAATCTGAAGAAAAGTATCGATATACATTTCATATGAATTGCGAAGAATCCGGGCATATCAATTTGGAGGATGGAAGATCTATCGTATTTTTAAACATATGGAAAGAATTGTATTTTATAATAGTGTTGTAAGCGCAAAGCAATCCGTCCAATTATTTTGCGCTTACGCTAATGGGTGAAAGTCCCTAATCCGCCCTAGTAGTGGGAAGGATACAGCCAATGACAAGGGTGTCCATCGTGAGGTGGAATCTGAAGGAAGTCGGATGGCAAATCTCTGGTCTGACGAACAGAAATCACATGAGGTTATAGTTAAGGATAAGGTTGCACAACAAACTAAAGTCCAATAACTACTCGGAATTAACTATAGTAGATCTATGTTTCTTATGATTCTACAAACAAGAACTGTAAAGCCGGAGACATCGAAAAAGCGGAATATGGACATCCCAAAGAGGATGTAGGCGCCCCTATTTTCAACTACTCTATCGCATACGATTTGAATAACCAGCTACCGCTTCTATATGAAAGTTATCCTGGAAGTGTGATTGATGTATCCCAGTTACAGGATATGATTCAAAAAATCCGGAGATTTGGTTATAAAAATCTGGGATTTGTTTTAGACCGGGGATATTTCAGCAAAGAAAATCTTGCCTATATGGATTCATGCAACTATGGATTTGTCATAATGGTGAAAGGACGGGCGTCTTTTGTAAAGAATCAAATATTGAGCCATAAAGGGGAGTTTGAAACCAAACGCGCCTGTGCAATCACACAGTATCGGACATATGGGATGACAGTAAGAGAAAAGCTTTATACAGACGATGATACAGATCGATATTTCCACCTGTATTACAAATCCAGTCGAGCGAATGCAGAACGAACACAGTTAGAAAATCTTCTCCTACGAATGGCCGAAATAATGGATAAAGGAAAAGGGCGAAACATAGAATTTGGGAAGTCATATGAGCATTATTATGATTTGACTTATCATGAAAAAAATGGTGTCCGAAAATTTTATGGTTACAAAGAACGTGAAGCTGTCATTGAAAAAGAATTGGAGTTATGTGGCTATTTTGCAATTGTAACTTCTGAAAGGATGTCAGCAGAAGATGCACTGCTGCTATATAAAAATAGAGATTCATCAGAAAAACTCTTCTGTAGTGACAAATCATTTTTAGGTAACCGCTCACTCAGAGTATATGGAAATGAAGCATTGGAATCCAAAATTTTCATTGAGTTTATTGCACTTATTATACGCAGTAAAATATATACCATGTTAAAAAAACGCATGGCTGAAATGGCCAAAAGACCTGATTATATGACCGTTCCGGCAGCATTAAGAGAATTAGAAAAAATAGAATTAATTCGTCAACCGGGTGGACATTATAAAGTGGATCATGCAATTACCGCAACACAAAAAACAATCTTAGGGGCATTTGGAATTGAAGAGGGGACGATACTTGCGAAAGCAGTTCTTGTAGGAAAAGAATTAGAAAATGCTTTTGCCCCGGAGACGGAGGAGAATGAAAATGGCACGAATCAAGAATATGAAGACGATTGATTTGAAGATTGCTGAAAATGAGGAAAATCTTTGGAAGTTAGCAGTAATGTGCGATATAGATAGTTACCATACAAAAAGGTTGACCTTTACCTAAGTGTTGGTTATACTATAAGTAGGTGATAATATGAATTTATTGGAAAATGCAGTTGTGCAAGAGCAGCGGCGAATTGAGTATATGATAAAGAAATATGAGACAGAACTTACTACTTTGCCGAAAGGTGCTCTGATTGCCAAAATGATTAAAGGAAATCAATATTACTATTTACAGTATCGCAGCGGGAAAAAGACAATTTCGAAGTATGTCGGGAGAGCAGGAGATAAAGTTGAAAAATTGCAGCAACAGATTGAACGGCGCAGGCATATTCAGGTCATGCTGAAAGCCTTGTCTGAAGAATATGCTATAACACAGAAAATGATGGAGGTTTGCGTATGATTGTATATCATGGAAGCAATATGGTAGTAGACCATCCAAGATTAGTCCGTCAGAATCGGACATTAGATTTTGGATATGGTTTCTATACAACATTCAATAAAGACCAGGCAGTAAATTTTGCAGAAAAAGTAACGGCCCGGAGGGAAACAGGCATTCCTTGTGTCAGTATGTATGAAACGGCCGAGTTAGAAGAACTGAAAAACAAATATAAACTCCTGTTTTTTTCAGAACCAAATGAAGAATGGTTGGATTTCGTATTTGCAAATCGCAATGCGAGTTATGAAGGGATAAGTTATGATATTATTTTCGGGCCAGTAGCTAATGATACTATTTACCGGACGTTTATTGCTTATGAGGAAGGTATTTTAACAAAGGATGAGACGATTGCCAGACTGAAGGTTAAAAAACTGTATAATCAGATGACTTTTACGACAGCAAGTTCTTTAAAAGAGTTAAAATATATAGGGCAGTTGCCGATAGGGAGGGATTGCAATGAGTGAAAAGGGAATCAAAGGAATGTTGGAACTCATCGTACCGCGCCTGCTCCGTATGATAATGGAAAAACAGTTACTTACAGAGAAAGAAGCCTTAACACAGCTATATGCGTCTGACCTTTATCGTCAGTTAGAGCGAGAGGAAACGAAACTCTGGCATTTAAGTATTCCTACCTTATATGAAATGTGGCTGGAGGAAAAGGAGAGCGGGCATATTACTTACCCAGAGGAGGTCTGAGTATGGATGAAAAAACGAATTTTATTGTATATTGTATAGAAGAATATAAAAATGCAAAGGGGATGAATGGAAAAAACGTCATTGATCTGTTTAATCGGTATCGTGTGATTGATTATATTCGGGACTATTACGAAGCGCTTCATACTACTGGCAGGCAGTATATTGTTGACGATATTAATATGTATATCGAGGCAAGGCAGTCATCTATGGGGTAAGGGAACTTTAGTGAAAAAGAGTTGAAAGAATGTATCCAGGGGGAAGCCCCTGGATATTTCAAGTTACAAATTTTATTTTTGTAGTAAGGTGTGACGAACCTCATGGTGTGGGAAGTCTTAGTAAATTATTTGTGATGGTTTTGGAGTAAAATAACTTTATACATAGAAATTACTTGTTAGTGATTTCATGAGCTGTCATTAAACTGCTAACATCAGTTGGTATAATGGTCTCATAAAATTAATCTGGTGATATCTTGAGAAATTTGCTATAATCATCTTATAGAATTCCTCTGCAAATGGAGGAATAAAATGGGAAGAACAAAACGATTAAAGGAACTTACGATCAAAGATAATTTTATGTTCGGCGCAGTGATGATGGACGAAGATAATTGCAAAGGTCTTTTAGAAAGAGTGTTGGAGATACCGATCGATCGAGTGGATGTCAGTAAAGAAAAAAGTATCGTGTATCATCCGGAGTATAAAGGTGTCCGCCTGGATGTGTATGCAAAAGATGAGAAGCAGACGCGTTATAACGTGGAAATGCAGGTGGAGAGAAAGCCGGCACTTGGAAAGAGAAGCCGTTATTATCAGAGTCAGATGGACATGGAGATGTTGCTGACCGGAGAAGATTATACGGAACTTCCGAATACCTATGTTATTTTTATCTGTGATTTTGATCCATTTGGAAAAGAAAAGTATCGTTATACCTTTTGGACAACGTGTCAGGAATCTGAAAATGTGGATTTGGAAGATGGGCGAACCACTGTGTTTTTAAATACCCGTGGAAAGAACGAAAGTGAGGTTCCGGGAGAATTGGTCACATTTCTGCAGTACATGAAAGAGGATCTTGAGGGAAGCGAAAAGGAGTTTCACGACCCATATGTGGAGCAGTTACAGAAGTTTATCCGCAACGTTAAGGGAAGCCGGGAGATGGAGGAACGCTTTATGATTTTTGAAGAGATGCTGAAAGAAGAACGGGCTGCCGGATTTGCAAAAGGGCGTGCTGAAGGAGTTGCAGAGGGGCGTGCAAAAGGAGTTGCAGAGGGGCGAATTTCTGAGAGTAAGGATACGTTACTCTTATTTTTGCAGAATCTTGGAACGGTTCCTAAAGTACTTTCGGATCAAATTGAAGAACAAGGTGATTTGGATGTACTGAAGAAGTGGATCGGGCTTGCGTTCAAGTCGAAATCCGTGGAAGAGTTTGCAAAGAAGATAAAATAAGAATCTACGTCGGAGAATATCCGATCTAATATCATCAGCCGTGGCTGTTCTGGCCGGGGCTGATGATAAAAAGGAACAAGTCAATGCCGTTTCGGGCAGATATTCAAAGAAGAGCAGAGGAATTCTATATTTTGTAGGTAAGTATATATATTCAGCGGCTGGAAAAGATGCAATTGTAGTAGTCATGTGATATACTGTTTTTATCTTTTTCTTATAGAATTAATTGTTGTTGACTCCATAAATTAACATAAACGGAATATTCAAGAGGATTATTACTGTAAATTTGGAGTGACAAAGAGGTTGGCCATACCTCATAACCCCGCATAAATACTGGGTATGTGGAGTTTTGCTCATGGCTAAAAGTTAAAATAATCGAGGTGATGGAAATGCCATTGACAAGGATTGAAGCAGAAAATTTTACAGTATTTGAAGATATTACGATACCATTCAGCAAGGGGTTAAATGTATTAGTTGGAGAAAATGGCATGGGAAAAACTCATATCATGAAGCTGGCTTACGCAGCATGTCAGGCATCGAGACATGATGTGTCGTTTTCTCAGAAGACAACTATGCTTTTCCGTCCAGATCAGTCTAGTATTGGGCGACTGGTAAACAGAAATAAGAATGGTAACAATACAGCAAAGATCTTAGTGGAATCCGATACAGCGAAAATAGGAATGCTGTTTTCTACTAAGACAAAAAAATGGGATGCGGAGATTAAGACAGAGGAAAAGTGGGAAAAGCAGATGTCGGATCTTTCCAGCGTATTTATTCCGGCAAAAGAAATTCTGTCTAATGCCTGGAATCTGGATGCTGCGGTCAAATTGGGAAATGTAGAATTTGATGATACTTATCTGGATATTATTGCAGCTGCAAAGATTGATATTTCCAGAGGCGTGGATTCAGCTGCAAGAAAAAAGTATCTGGATATTTTGCAGAAAATTAGTTCAGGGAAAGTAACCTTGCATGATGATAGATTCTATCTGAAACCAGGCACGCAGGCAAAACTGGAATTCAATCTGGTAGCAGAGGGGTTGAGGAAAATAGCATTACTATGGCAGTTGATTAAGAATGGAACGCTTGAAAAGGGGGCTGTGTTATTCTGGGATGAACCAGAGGCAAATATTAATCCTAAATATATTCCGGTATTGGCTGAATTATTGATTATGTTGGAAAGTGAAGGAGTACAGATTTTTGTTTCTACCCACGACTATTTCCTATCTAAATATATTGAGGTAAAGCGAAGCAAAGAAAGTGATATCCAGTACATTTCTCTATATAAAGATGAAGAAGAAAAGGTGCAGTGTGAGACAGCACCGGAATTTGAATTGTTGGATCATAATGCAATTATGGATACTTTTCGACAGCTTTACAGAGAAGAAATTGGGGTGGTACTAAAGTGAAAGTTATAACAGAGTCTGAAATGAATTTTGGAAAATTTGATGAAACAAATTTATTTCATATTGAAGATTCTAAAATTTACAAAGATCTTGGTTCGGGAATAAAAACAGTTGAGTTCATTCTGAAATATGATGAAAATAGTATTGTGTTTCTGGAAGCGAAAAAAAGCTGCCCAAACGCTGTAAATCGTTATGAATCAGAAGAAAAAGAGCAGAAATTTGAAGAATATTACTTGTCTATAACCGAGAAGTTTATTGCATCCTTGCAGATTTATCTGGCTACAATTTTGGATAAGTTTCAGAATACTGAGGAAGTGGGATCTAATCTGAAAACAGTGAATAAAATGAGAGAGATACAATTAAAATTTATCCTTGTTGTTAAAAATGCAGAAGATATTACATGGCTGGCAGGACCATTGGCAGAATTAAAAGCAAGATTGATTCAGATTCGGAAAATATGGGGTGTCGAGATTGCTGTATTAAATGAAGAACTTGCAGGAGAATATAAATTGACTTGCTCACGACCCATATGTGGAGCAGTTACAGAAGTTTATCCGCAATGTTAAGGGAAGCCGGGAGATGGAGGAACGCTTTATGATTTTTGAAGAGATGCTGAAAGAAGAACGGGCTGCCGGATTTGCAAAAGGGCGTGCTGAAGGAGTTGCAGAGGGGCGTGCAAAAGGAGTTGCAGAGGGGCGAATTTCTGAGAGTAAGGATACGTTACTCTTATTTTTGCAGAATCTTGGAACGGTTCCTAAAGTACTTTCGGATCAAATTGAAGAACAAGGTGATTTGGATGTACTGAAGAAGTGGATCGGGCTTGCGTTCAAGTCGAAATCCGTGGAAGAGTTTGCAAAGAAGATAAAATAAGAATCTACGTCGGAGAATATCCGATCTAATATCATCAGCCGTGGCTGTTCTGGCCGGGGCTGATGATAAAAAGGAACAAGTCAATGCCGTTTCGGGCAGATATTCAAAGAAGAGCAGAGGAATTCTATATTTTGTAGTTTGATGATTAGCATAAATATATGGTATCTGTTATAATGAGAGTTAGAAAGTGTGGAAATCCTGAAAGGAAGGAATCGGTTTTAGAGGACGAAAGGGGATGATATGCCATGGGCATTTATTTAAATCCGGGAGCAGCAGGGTTTAAAATGTCTTTAAATTCCGAAATATTTGTTGATAAAAGCGAACTGTTAGATGTGACAAATCGCTATGTGAATACACAACAGAGGTTTATGTGTGTCAGTCGTCCGAGGCGTTTTGGAAAGTCAATGGCAGCAGATATGCTGGCAGCCTATTATGATTGTGGGGATGATACAGAGGAATTGTTTGAAGGACTTTCCATCAGTCAGTGTAAGTCTTACCGAAAACATTTGAATCAGTATGATGTGCTGAAGATTAATATGCAGGAATTTTTAAGCAGATCAGATGATGTGGAAGGGATGCTTACATTAATGCAAAGAAGAATTCTGTCTGATTTAAAGCAGAAATATCCGGAATATGTACGGGAGGAGGATCTTGTCTTTGCAATGCAGGATGTGTATTCTCACACAAAACGTTCTTTTGTAATCTTGATTGATGAATGGGATTGTTTGTTTCGTGAGTATCAGCAGAATCAGAAAGCCCAGAAAAAGTATCTGGATTTTTTGCGTGCGTGGCTGAAAGATCAGGATAATGTAGCATTTGCTTATATGACGGGGATTTTGCCAATTAAAAAATATGGTTCCCATTCGGCATTGAATATGTTTACGGAATATTCTATGACAGAACCGGGGGAGCTGGCTGCGTATTTTGGTTTTACAGAAAATGAAGTAAAAAATCTTTGCATGGAGTATGGAATGGATTTTGAAGAAGCAAAGGCGTGGTATGACGGGTATGGTTTGATTACGCACAAACAGGACAGAGATATTTGCTATTCTATGTACAGTCCAAAATCTGTTGTGGAAGCAATGCTTCGCCACAAATTCGGAACTTATTGGAATCAGACAGAAACTTATGAGGCGTTAAAAGTTTATATTCAGATGAATATGGATGGTTTGAAAGATGCGATAGTTGGGATGCTGGCAGGAGAGAGTATTCGGATTAATACGGGAACATTCAGTAATGATATGACTACTTTTGCTACCAGAGATGATATTCTGACTTTATTGGTGCATTTAGGATATTTGACTTATGATGGAATCTTAGAATCAGTGAGTATTCCAAACAAAGAGGTTTCCAAGGAATATGTGAATGCTATCAGTACCATGGATTGGAAGGATGAATTTGAACGTAATATCATAAAAGAGCGAGGAGAGGAACATATGAAAAGTTTATTGATTCTCGGAGCAGGAGGCTTCGGGCAGATGGTGAAGGAAACAGCGATCCAGCTGGGGTATGAGGAGATTGTATTTCTTGACGATGCGGCGTTTGGAAAGGACGTAGTTGGAAAGTGCTGCGATTATATGGCTAAGTATGGAGAATACAAGATGGCAGTGGCGGCATTTGGGAATAATCATACGAGACTATTCTGGACAGACAAATTGCTGGAGGCAGGATATGATGTGCCATCGATCGTGCATCCGTCTGCAATTGTGAGTCCAAGTGCGGTTTTGGGACCTGGATGTTTTATTATGCAACGCGCGGTAGTGAATACGCACACCCATGTGGATCGGGCGGCGCTTGTCAACAGCGGAGCAGTTGTGGATCATGATTCGGTGGTATGCGCCGGAGCGCATGTGGGGCTTGGAAGTGTGGTAAAAGCAAACTGTACGATCGAGCAGGAGAAGAAGGTAGAGGCAGGAGAAGTAATCTTCTCTACCAGAAGAAAGATCGAAGGTGTGGACAGCAGAGCGCTTGAGGATGCACTGTATGCATTTGGATTCGGTCCCCAGTGCAGTTATGTAAAACCGTTTGGGGAAGGGCACATCAATGAGACTTACGCAGTATATATGCCGATGGAAGATGGCACAGAGAAGCCATTATACGTACTGCAGAGAATCAATATCAATGTGTTCAAAGAGCCTGGTAAGGTAATGGAGAATATTTTCGGAGTGACAGAGTTTTTACGGGATGTGATCCGTCGGGAAGGCGGAGATCCGGATCGTGAGACACTGGCCTACATCAAGACGAAGAGCGGGGAGACATATTTTGAGGATGATGAAGGTCAGCCATGGCGCTGTGCGAATTTTATCACCAATTCTGTGTGCTATCAAATGGTGGAGCGTCCGGAGCAGTTTTACCAGTCAGCCAGAAGCTTTGGTCATTTTTTGAAGCAGCTGGGTGAGTATCCGGCAGAGAGTCTTTATGAGACGATTCCGAATTTCCACGACACGGTAAAACGATTTGAAGCGTTTGCACAGGCCGTAGAGCGAGATGTGAAGAACCGCGCCCGTCTGTGCCGTTCGGAGATAGAATTTGCACTGGCGAGAGAAAAAGACTGCGGAGCTCTGATGAGCAGGATGGAAGCAGGTGTTCTGCCGCTGCGTGTGACACACAATGATACAAAACTGAATAATATTTTATTTGACGCAGAGTCCGGAAAAGGATTGTGTATCATTGATCTGGATACGATCATGCCGGGACTGGCAGCCAATGATTTTGGAGATTCGATCCGTTTTGGCGCATCTACGGCGGAAGAAGATGAACGTGATCTGGACAAGGTCCATTTTGATATCAATCTGTATGAGCTGTATGTGAAAGGGTATCTGGAGATGGCAAGAGATGTTCTGACACCGGAGGAGCTGGAGAGTCTTCCGTGGGGTGCAAGATTGATGACATTCGAATGCGGAATCCGGTTCCTGATGGATTTTCTGCAGGGAGATACGTATTTCAAGACGGCATATCCGGAGCACAACCTGGTTCGTGCCCGTACACAGTTCAGACTGGTACAGGAGATGGAAGATCAGTTTGATGAAATGTGTCGGATTGTGAGAGAGTGTTAAAGGGAATCGTCATGATATTCTTTTTGTGAGGCGCGCACGAGTCTGCAGTATAGTATAATTTCAATTGTGATAATAAGAAGTAAGGCAATGCCGCCTATGATAAGTCGTTCCATATAAGACCTTTCTGCGTTGGGATATGGTTATAATATATTCGGAAAGTACGCTTTTATGTATGATAATGGAAAAATTTTCTGGGAATTTGTTTAATAATACGGTTTCAGAATAAAAAAATATATGTTATACTAAAGCGGATTAAAGTCAAAGTATGTGGTTATGGGAGAATAGGTAATGGAAGAACAGATGAGAAATGATGAGATGGAGATCGATCTGATAGAATTATTTCATGTATTATTGAAAAAAGCGTGGGTGATACTTCTGTGTCTGGTCATTGGTGCTGTGGCAGTCGGAGGGTATACGAAGTTGTTTGTCACACCACAGTATCAGGCGACATCTACGATTTATGTTCTTGGTAATTCGGTGAGTATGTCCGGTGTGGATCTGACACTGAGCAAGCAGCTTACTGCGGACTTTTCTGTACTGGCGAAGAGCCGTCCGGTAATGAACAAGATTGAGGAGAAGCTGAAAGCAGATTATAAGTATAAAGATCTGAATTACTCTGTGGAGCAGCTGCAGGGGATGATCACGGTAGAGAATCCGTCCGGAACAAGTTTGATGAGGATGACTGCCACGAATTCAGATGCACAGCTTGCGGCAGATATTGCAAATGCGGCGGCAGATGCTGTTGCAGAGCGTATTTCAGAGGTTATGGTGATTGATAAGCCAAGTAGTGTGGAAGAGGCAGAAAAGCCAAATTATCCAGTCAGTCCGAATGTAAAGAAGAATATGATCATGGGTGGACTGATCGGAGCAGTTCTTGCAGTGGGAGTATTTACGCTATTATTCTTACTGGATGATACGATCAAGTCGGAAGAGGACGTCAGAAGATATCTGAAGCTGAATACACTGGCATCAATTCCAAAGGAAAAGAAGAGAAGACGTGCATCATCAGAGGCATAAGAGATAGAACAGGAGAGGCATTGCAGGAGGGTGTTCCGGGGAGAACATACCTGCACTGCTTCTTTTTCCATATATTAAAGAAAGGACAAAGTCTATGAAAAAATCCAGAAAGATTCTGATAGGTGTTTTAATTTGTGTGATTATTGGAAGTGTGTCTTATATCGGATACTATTATGTTACTCAGAATAAAAATGAGAAGGTTTACAAGAAACTTCAGAAAGAGGTTGTGAAACAGGAGAGCAAAGAGGAAGAACCACAGACAGAAGAGTCACATGTGGAGATTCCGATTGATTTTGCACAGCTTCAGGCTCAGAATCCGGATATTTATGCATGGATCCAGATTGACGGGACGAATATTAATTATCCCGTTGCGCAGAGTGCTACGGACAATGAGTATTATCTGAATCATACGATTGAAGGGCAGGAGGGATATCCGGGGTCTATTTATACAGAGAATTGGAACACGAAGGAATTTACGGATTTTAATACCGTGATCTACGGGCATGACATGAAAGATGGAAGTATGTTTCAAAATCTGCACAACTATGCGGATGCGTCGTATATGCAGCAGCATCCGAATGTGGTGATCTATACACCGGAGAAGAAGTTGACATATCAGATTTTTGCGGCAGTTGTATATGATGACAGACACATTCTTCATAGTTTTGACTATGCGTTTGCAGATCAGAGACAGGCATTTCTGGATTCTATTTACAATTCCAGAAATCTGGGCAATGTCATCCGGGATGATGTTTCTGTGAATACAGACAGCAGAATTCTGACACTTAGTACTTGTATGACGGGACAGGATGACAAACGATTTTTAGTGGAGGCAGTGTTGATCAGTGAAGAAGACTAAAGATAAAGCGAAAATTGTGATCATCATTCTGGCAGTGATCGCTGTTATAGCGGCAGCAGGAGCGGTTTATGCCGGGATGCAGAATAAAAAGGCGGATAAGGAAAAAGAAGAGGTATCAGCAGAACCTGAAAGTATGGACGGTTCTTCTTATATCACATACAACGGGAAAAAGTATAAGTATAATTCAGATCTGCGCACCATGCTGTTTATGGGAGTGGATAAAAATGAAGTAGTGACAGTTAAGGAGAACACCGGGCGGAGTGGCCAGTCTGATTGTCTGATCCTGCTGGTGTTAGATACAGACAAAAAGGCAACTACGCTTTTAGAGATATCAAGGGATTCTATGGCGGATGTGAAGATTTACGGTATTGATGGGGACTATATGGCGACCGAGACGGCTCAGATCGCAACCCAGTATGCGTATGGGGACGGAGAAAAAAGAAGCTGTCAGCTGACCAGGGAGGCAGTATCTAATCTGCTCTATGATATTCCGATTCATGATTATCTGTCGCTGAATATGTCAGGAATTGTTCCGATCGTGGATCAGATCGGCGGAGTAACGATGACTGTTCCGGAAGATTACACCGCGATCGATCCTGTATTTGTCCAGGGAAGTACGATAACACTGAATGGGGAGCTTACAGAGAAATATATTCGAAGCCGTGATACATCTGTTCTTGGAAGTAATGAACAGCGTATGGAGCGGCAGACTCAGTTTGTACAGGCGCTTCTGGAGAAAGTGAAATCTACGGAAGATGGCGGCAACTCCATGCTGCGTCAGTTCTGGCAGGTGGGACAGCCGTATATTACGACAGATTTAAGTCTGGATATGCTGGAAAAGATAGCGTCGTATGATATGAATCCTGAGATTTTAAAAGTTCCGGGAGAAGTGCAGGCAGGAGAAGAACACGACGAATTTCATGTGGATGATGCCAGTCTGCAGGAGATGATCGTCAATATTTTTTACAAAGAAGTAGAATCATAGGGGATATGAATGAAAGCGATTTTAGGGAGTGTAGGAAGAGATGTCGCAGATGCGTGTGCTTATATTCCTTATGGGCTGGCAGCTGCAGTAGTGTTTCTGCTTATCATGATCTTGTACAACAGAAAGAAGTATGGCAGAGTCTCTTTTATTATAAAAAGCAGTCTTATGATCATTTATGTGGTCGTAGTCGGACATCTGACATTGTTTTCGAGGGAATCCGGAATTGTAGACAGGGTGGATCTGACTTTTTTCAGTCTTCTGGAGGAATCTTCGGATTATACGATTCAGTTGATCGAAAATGTATTATTGTTTTTGCCGGCAGGGATTTTATGTCCCTGGATGTGGAAGCAGATCCGGAACTGGAAGCGCAGCTTCCTGCTTGGATTCGCAGGGAGTCTGCTGATCGAGACGCTGCAGATGCTGACCGGCAGAGGTCTGTTTCAGCTGGATGACCTGATTACAAATGCGGCAGGAATGATGGCAGGATATGGAATATATCAGATTGCAAAGAAATTGTGGAAAAGGGTTTACAAATCCAGATTTCAGTGATATTCTAAAAAAGTATAAAAAGATTCCACAGGACAAGGGGGAAAGCATCATGAGATTGAAAAGATTAGTGAGCGTTGCGGCAGCAGCGGTATTGGCGTTATCAGTAAGTTTGACAGCATTTGCAGCACCATCGACAAATATATCCGGAGTTGTTACAGTTGATACAAAAGATAATGGTGTGGATGGAAATGGAAATACGATTACAGCAAGCCTGGCAGAAGTTCCGGCAGAGTATCAGAGTGCAGTAGCAGATGTCAGAAAACCGGAGACACTGAAAGCACTCTTGGGAAGTGCATATACAGATACAATGTCTGTTGTAGATGTAAAAGATGTTACAGTTGCGGACGGAACAGTATTTCCGGTGACGATCAGATTTAACGTACCAGGAGTGACAACGAGTACAAAAGTTGCTGTACTTCACTATGATACAGAGAAAAAAGCATGGGAAGTTGTAGATTCCAAAGCAGGACAGGGAACTATTACAGCAACATTTAATTCTTTATCACCGGTTGCGTTTGTTGTGGATAAGAGTACATCCGCTTCTACAACATCTCCTCAGACAGGAGAACATTCTATGGTTGTATTGTTTGGAGCAGTTGCAGTAGTAGCAGCTTGTGGCGCAGTTGGATTATCCAGAAAGAAAAGAGCGTAGTCAAACATAGAAGTTTAATCCTCTTCTGCATAACAGGTCAGAAGAGGATTTCTTTTTTATTATGGAAAATATTGGCATTCAAAAGAAAGGCAGTCAGCGATGCAGGGATTGATTGATATGCATTGTCATATCGTCCCGGGAGTTGATGATGGAGCCCGGGATTTGTATGATGCAGCGAAGATATTACAGTTAGAATATAGAAATCAGGTACAGTCAGTGATCGTTACACCGCATTACAGGGCGGGGATGTTTGAGACGCCGCAAAAAGAGGTTGAGCGGCAGTTTCAAAGAATTGATGAGATGACCAGAAGATCACGCTCCGGGATGCGAGTATATCTGGGGTGTGAATACCATACGAATGCTCATATGGTGGAGGATCTGAAGAAGGGACTACGTCCCACAATGGCTGGAACAGAGTATGTTTTGGTGGAATTTTCCGGACGTCATAATTATCAGATTATTCGGAATCAGGTTTACGCTCTTCTTGCTGCCGGATACAGACCGATCATAGCCCATGCGGAGCGATATCCATGTCTGACAAAGACGCCGGCACTTGTGCAGGAACTAGTGCATATGGGGGCACAGATACAGCTTACGTCAGCGAATGTTTTGGGAAAAAGCGGATGGTGGCAGAAGCAATTTTGCCACAAGATGATACAAAAAAAACAAGTACATTACATTGCTTCCGATGCTCATGATCAGGTGCACCGGAAGCCGGATCTTCTCCCATGTGCAGAGTATGTGAGTAAGAAGTACGGACAGCAGATGGCAGAACAGATATTTATTAAAAACCCAGCCAAGATTATTAAAAAGAGTAAAAAAATGCAAGATAAAAGGAGAAATCAATGAAGCGAGTAACTTTAAAGAAAAGAGAAATGTCGTATGCAATGACAGAAGAATTGAATACACTTCGTACCAATATTCAATTTTCCGGGGTAGATAAAAAAGTGATAGTGATGACAAGCAGTTTCTCCGGAGAAGGAAAGTCTACGATTACTTATCAGCTGGCAAAATCTCTTGCGGAACTTGGGAAACGCGTTCTTTTAATTGATGCGGATATGAGAAAATCAGTGATGGTCAATATGTTGGAAAGCGGTTCTGTAGACAAAGGGCTGTCTCATTATCTGTCAGGACAGTGCAGTCTGTCAGAAGCAGTGTATGCGACAGAGAGTTCCAGACTTCATATTTTATTTGCAGGTCCGGTTCCGCCAAATCCGACAGAATTGTTGTCCGGAGAACTGTTTAAAGATACATTGAACTCTTTTCGTGACATTTATGATTATATTTTTATTGACTGCGCTCCCGTTGGAATGGTTATAGATGCTGCAATTGTGGCAAAATGCTCGGATGCTGCAATTATGATGATTGAATCTGGAGCGGTAAAGAGAAAGCTGGCTCTTGAGGCAAAAGAAAAGCTGGAAACAGCAGGATGCCCGATCCTGGGAGTTGTTCTGAATAAAGTGGAGCGTAAGAGCGGGGGATACTATAGAAAATACTATAAGAAGTATGAGGAAGTTGCGAAAGTATAAGGATAGACAATATCCGACATCTTTCGTACAATATGCCGAAGAAATTTCGTGTTAGCCGAATTTCTTCGGCATTCTGTCGTTTTTCACTTTCTTTTTAAAAGTAGATAAAGTATAATGAAGCTATACGAAAAAACAGCAGCTGTGAGGTGGGATTATGGGAAGACAGAAAACCGTACAAAAGAAATTACAGCCATATGAAATCGGAGAATTAGATCAGTATCTTTTCGGACAGGGCACGCACTATGAGATCTTCCGCAAGATGGGAGCGCACAAGGCCGTGCAGAAGAAGCAGGAAGGTGTCTATTTTGCAGTATGGGCGCCGCATGCAGCGAGAGTGTCCGTTGTAGGTGAATTTAACGCATGGGATTTTGGGGCGAATGAGATGCATCGTCAGGAGCCGCTTGGGATCTACACTTGTTTTGTGCCGGGAGCGCAGGAAGGGGATCTGTATAAATTCTGTATCGAGACACAGACAGGAGAACGGATTTTTAAGGCGGATCCGTTTGCAAATTATGCGGAGCGGCGTCCGGGTACGGCTTCCCGAGTGACCGATATTTCGAATTTGAAGTGGTCGGACGAGCAGTGGCTGCAGAAGCGGAAAAAGTGGGATCAAAAGGAGAATCCGCTGGCGATCTATGAGGTACATATGGGCTCCTGGATGCGTCATCCGGGCACAGAGGATGAGGGATTTTATACCTATCGTGAATTTGCTCATTCGATTACGGATTATGTGAAGAAGATGGGGTATACCCATGTGGAGCTGATGGGGATTGCGGAGCACCCGTTTGACGGATCATGGGGGTATCAGGTAACCGGATATTATGCGCCGACTTCCCGTTACGGGACACCGCAGGATTTTGCCTATATGATCAATTATCTGCACAGGAATGGCATCGGTGTGATCCTGGACTGGGTACCGGCGCATTTTCCAAAGGATGCGCATGGGCTGGCGGACTTTGACGGAACGCCGACATTTGAATATGCAGATCCGAGAAAGGGCGAGCACCCGGACTGGGGGACGAAGATTTTCGACTACAGCAAGCCGGAGGTGCAGAATTTCCTGATCGCCAATGCATTGTTCTGGATCGAGCATTATCATGTGGACGGACTTCGTGTGGATGCGGTGGCATCGATGTTATATCTGGACTATGGGAAGCAGGACGGGCAGTGGGTGCCGAACCAGTACGGCGGCAATCAGAATCTGGAAGCGATCGCGTTTTTCAAGCATTTGAACAGTGTGGTTCTGGGAAGAAATCAAGGTGCTATGATGATCGCGGAGGAATCTACCGCATGGCCGAAGGTGACAGGCGCGCCGGAGGATGACGGTCTTGGATTCAGTCTGAAGTGGAATATGGGCTGGATGCATGATTTTACCGAATATATGAAATTAGATCCGCTGTTCCGGAAAGGGGCGCATTATCAGATGACCTTTTCCATGGAGTATGCGTACAGTGAGAATTATATTCTGGTGCTGTCCCACGATGAGGTGGTGCATCTGAAGTGCTCGATGCTCAATAAGATGCCGGGACTTGGCTTTGACAAGTTTGCCAATCTGAAAGCGGCGTATGCATTTATGACGGGACATCCGGGCAAAAAGCTGCTGTTTATGGGACAGGAGTTTGCGCAGCTTCGGGAGTGGAGCGAAGAGCGGGAGCTTGACTGGTATCTGCTTGCAGAGGAGCCGCATCAGCAGATCCAGAACTGGTACCGTGATCTGCTTCATCTGTACAGACACAATAAGGCGCTGTATGAATTGGATACGGATCCGGCAGGGTTTGAGTGGATCAACAAGGACGATACCTTCCGCAGTATTTTCAGTTTTGTGAGACATTCCAGAGATAATAAGAAGAATCTGTTGTTTGTCTGCAACTTTACGCCGATGGAACGTCCGGATTACCGGGTGGGTGTGCCGCGCAGAAAGCAGCTGAAGCTGATTTTGGACAGTGATGATCCAAAATACGGTGGAAACGGTGTGGAGCGTCCGAAGGTTTATAAGCCGGTGAAGCAGGAATGCGATGGTCAGAAGTATTCGATCGCATATCCGCTGCAGCCATATGGAGTGGCAGTGTTTGAGTTTTGAAAATAGCGTTGAGCACAAAGAGATAAAATACGACAGGAGAGCGAAAAAAGAAGCTCTTCTGTCGTATTTTGTTTGAGGAAGTAAAATAAAATCTTAAAATACGAATTTTATATTAAAAATAAAAAATATTTTTTATGAAATTGAATATAAAAATTGAAACATGGAAAAAATAGTGTTATACTGGCTGTAAAAAGGAGGAGATAAAAATGCTATGTCAGTTTTCGTTTCAGAATTTTAAGTCATATAGAGATGAAACTGTTTTTGATTTGCAGGCAACTGCAATTCCGGAATTCAAAGATAATTTGATTGTGAAAGATAAGTGTAGTGATCTTTTGCCTGTGAGTGTTATTTATGGACCAAATGGCGGCGGAAAGACGAATTTGATCCGAGCGTTATCTTGTCTTATTACAACAGTGGTGAGACCGATTCATGATTTAGGAAGTACTAGAAAGAGGGTCATTATGCAGCAAAAGGTTGTCGCAGAGCCTTTTTTATTTGATAGTGAATCGAAAGATGAGCCTACTGAGTTTGAAATTTTCTTTCGTACAGAAAAATATGAGTACCGTTACTATTTAGCTGTTTTAAAAGATGAAATATCAGCAGAAACATTGGATCGGAAAACAATAGGAGGCAAAAAGCCTGCACATATTTTTTATCGTGACGGCGAAGAGCTTACTTTAGGAACTATTTTAAGTAAAGAGAATGTAAATACCAAAGTGAATGAGAAAATGCCATTTTTATCTTTTTTGGCAATTAATTATAATATACCTGTGATAACAGAGGTTCAAGAGTGGTTTGAGTCATGTATCATTCGTAATTATGCGAACCCTGTTGCAGAATTGCAGATTATGGTATCTGATAATGAACAGACAAAGAATCAGATTATTATGTTGCTGAACGAAATGGGCATTGATGTAGAGGATTATAGATATGATGAAAAGGAAGAGCAGTTATATACTGTACGAACAATTTCGGGTAAGAAATATGAATTGCCGTTTAATCATGAATCTGATGGAACAAGAAAGTTGATTGCAGCGCTTCCGGTTATACTTGTAGCATTACAGGAAGGACGTCTGGTAATTATTGATGAGTTAGATGCAAAGCTGCATCCTAAGCTTTTGCGATACGTAATATCTATGTTTAAGAATAAAAAAATCAATAAATATGGAGCTCAGCTTTTATTTACGTCTCATGATATTGCTACAATGAAAAACACAGTATTCAGAAGAGATGAAATATGGTTTGCAGCTTTGGATGAAAACCATAGCAGCCAAGTTTATTCCTTGTATGAAATTAGACGGGAAGACAATGAAAGAGTGAATAATACAGCTGCATATGATAAGCAGTATTTGGAAGGTAGGTATGGTGCAGATCCTTATTTGCAGAACATGTTGAGTGGGGGTGAGTGGATTTGAGCCTAAAACCTCCGAAAAAAGTGATTTAGATAAAAAATGGATGAAAAAGAGATTGGATAGAGCTATCAAGATTCAGCCAGAGTATCACCTTATTGTAACAGAAGGAACAGATACAGAACCTGAATATTTTGGTTCAATAAAGGATGTTATAAATAAGAAATATCCAGAGAAGATAAAGTTAGATGTATATGGTGAAGGTGATAATACGATTAGTTTATTTCAGAAAGCGAAAACTCGTGCGGAAGAAAGTTCAAATGTATACAAACATGTTTGGATTGTTTATGATACGGATGATTTTCCGGCAGATCATATAGATTCTGTTTTGCAATCTTGTGATACAGATAGTAATGATGAAACAACGTTTCATGCCGTTTGGTCTAATCAGTGTATAGAATTATGGTTTTTATTACATTTTTCATATATGCAGTCAGATATTCATCGAGAAGAATATTGGCCAAAGCTAACGGAGTGTTTAAAACAAATTGGCGCTGGTGAGTATGAGAAAAATCGTAAAGATATGTATGAAATCTTACATCAGTATATGGAATATGCAATCGGAAATGCAAAAAGATTGAATGCGTCAAATGAGGGAAAATTACCATCTAAAGCAGCACCTGGAACAAAAGTTTATGAATTGATTGAAATATTAAAACTGTATTTGGCAGAAGAGTAGTAAGGGAAAATATCCATGGGGAAATCTTAGTTTGATTTGCTCATGGATATTTTTATGTGTGTCTGGCGGTCGCAAAATTTTTATTTTACGCTGGCAAGATAAAAAGCATACTTCAATACAGAGCCACTATAGAATGTCTATTTGATTTGAAATATTAAAAATGCACAAAAACAAGGGCTTAAATCCATGAAAAACAACTTTAAAATTGTTGAAAAATTACAAAAAACGAGGAAATATACTAAAAAATAAATAGTTAAGAAGCTTGAAAAAGCGAGAAATCTATAAAAAATAGACAAAAACAGGGCTGCAAAATACGATGAAAAACAGACCGTTCACGTAAGAAATCGTTACTGTTCGCGAAAAAATGGTATGATTCAGCCATGGAAAAGGAAAGGACGTAAGAAGAAATGAGAAAGATTGCATTTAATGACGGCTGGACATGCAGACACGCCGGAGATTCGGGAAAGGGAAAACCGGTTATGATCCCTCATGATGCAATGCTGGATGAAAAGCGGACGCAGGAGAGCCTGGGAGGCATTAACGTCGGCTGGTTTGAAGGATTTGACTATGTGTATGAGAAAGAATTTTCTGTACCGCAGGAATATGAGGATTTCAGAGTTGTTTTTGAATTTGAGGGAGTCTACCGCAATGCAGAAGTGTATCTCAACGGGAAAAGAGCAGGATTTCGTCCGTATGGATATACAAATTTTTACGTAGAGGCAAATGAGTTTCTTCATTTTGGAATGAAAAATCAGATACAGGTCATTGCCCACAATGCAGATCAGCCAAACAGCAGATGGTATTCGGGAGCGGGGATTTATCGCCCGGTATCGTTGTACATACTGCCAAAGAAGCACA
>OHCC01000525.1_pt1 | contig 26390 bp, 18 predicted proteins | sample 1577521 | NCBI WGS metagenome assembly OHCC01 (sample SAMEA3879533, study PRJEB24766) | human gut metagenome | biome: human-associated habitat; feature: feces | place: USA | collected 1985/1987
ACAACCGTGTAGGTGAATATGAAGCCTATGCTTTGTTGAAAATGGCGAAAGCGGCATCGAACAATCTTCCTTCGGGAGTTTATCCGTTCGAGAACAATCAGAACAGCATCGGTATGGTACCTATCTCGCTGGCGAATAAAGATTTGAAGTGGGAAACGACGGAACAGTGGAACGTCGGTCTTGACCTGGGCTTCTTTGACGAACGAATTGGCATTAATGTAGACTGGTACATGAAAACGACCCGCGATCTGCTTCTTGATGCAAGCTTGCCTTATTCTACCGGTTATTATAGCGCAATGAAGAATGTAGGTAAAGTGCGTAACTCCGGTTTGGAATTTACCCTGAATACAATAAATATAAATAGAAACGGTTTCCGTTGGAGCACAAATTTCAATATTGCCTTTAATAAGAATAAGGTATTGGAGTTGGCGGAGAATCAGACTTCCTTGTTGACCTCCGCTTATTTCGACCAGACGTACAATTCACAGCCTACTTACATTGCGAAGAAAGGCTATTCAATGGGTATGATGTACGGTTATCAGTATGAAGGTACTTATAAATACGAGGATTTCTACAAATCAGGAGATACGTATGTGTTGCGTCCGGGTGTTCCTTACTTCTCCAGCGAAAGTAATACACAGCCGGGTATGCCGAAATATAAAGATCTGAATGGTGACGGTGTGATAGATACCAACGACCGTACGATGATCGGACGTGGCTTACCTATTCATACGGGTGGTTTCACGAATGATTTCGAGTACAAAGGATTCGATTTGAGTATTTTCTTCCAATGGTCTTATGGAAACGATATTTTGAATGCCAACCGTTTGTTCTTTGAAAACGTGAACAACTCACGTAATTTGAACCAATATGCAAGTTATGCCAACCGTTGGACTCCGGAAAACCCGTATAGTGATATTCCGGTTGCCAAGAACTCAAGTTCTAATAAGGTGGTTTCTTCGCGTGTGATTGAAGACGGTTCTTTCCTGCGTCTGAAAACTCTGACATTAGGTTATACTTTGCCGAAGAAAGTTATTAAGAAGTGGGGAATCGGCAATGCCCGTGTATATGTGGCAGGGCAGAATCTTTGGACAATCTCCGGCTATTCCGGTTATGATCCTGAAGTGTCTATCCGTAACGGTGCTTTAACACCGGGACTTGACTACTCTGCTTATCCGAGAGCTTATGCAATCAACTTCGGAGTCAATTTAGGATTTTAATATTATTTGATCAGATAATAGATATAAAGAAGAATTTATGAAAACGATAAAAATAACATTCCTTTCTTTGGTAGCCGCATGTACGATGGCCTCATGTGACTTTTTGGAAAAGGAGCCTTATAAGATTACTCCGGAAAATTACTTCCAGAATGAAACGGAAGTTTCCAATTTCCTGACCGGTATTTATGCGAATCTATCGCAGACCTCTTTTTATGGTAATGATTACATGGTTCTTGCAGGAGGTGACGACTTGGAATTTTATGGCGGGTCTACCGGACGTATTTCCAATACAGGTTTGATTTGTAACAATACGACAACCAGTGACGCTGCTGTTACACAGTTTTGGGCGGATTTGTATAGTGGTATCGAACGTGCGAATATGCTACTTGAACATATTGACAATGTACCGAGTATGAGTGCGGAAAAAACAGCCCAATATAAATCGGAGGCTCGTTTCCTGCGTGCATTCTATTACTTTAATCTGGTTCAATGTTGGGGAGATGTTCCTTTGAAATTGGAATCTACTTATTCATCCGGTACTGTAACTAACAAAGATATTGCCCGTACCGACAAAAATGTGATTTATAAGTTTATAGTGAAAGAGATGGAAGAGGCAGCCGATGAAGGTTTACTTTCAGCCAAAGATCTGGGATATAAGCCTAATCGTATTTCAAAGTCTGCCGCATGGGGAATTTTGGCGCGTGTCTATTTGTTCTGGGCAGGTGAGCATCATCGTGATGACCAACCGGAACCTGCGGAAGCGAAATCTTACTTTGAACGTGCCAGTCATTTCGGACAGTTGGTAATGGGTGAGGGACATGAACTTGCAGAAGATTATTGGGATACATTTATTGATATGTGTTCAGATAAGTACAATACATCTGGTTCTAATGAAAGCATTTGGGAGGTAGAATTTGCAGGTGACGGTACAGGTGATGTTCGTTCTGAAGGACGTATTGGTAATACAATCGGGCTTCAATGTGCAGACTTTTCTTCTCAATCTAGTTTGGTGGGAAAGGCTGATCCGGGATATTCTTACGGATTCTTGTGGGCTACACCGAAGCTTTATGATTTGTATACAAGCAATAATGATAAAGAACGTTTCACTTGGAACATAGCACCTTTTACGTATCGTGCGCTTGATTCGGATGCAGATAAGGATATCAAAGGTAAAACCGGTATTGTAGGGAGAACTTTTGAGAACCAGGAATTGTATGAATTAGTAACAGGATCTGGATGGTATGGCGAGAAATCTTATGATTATGATGGAGCAGACGAAGGTAAGGAATTCGTTAATAAAGGAAGTCAAAGAGGAGATGTTTATAAGAAAGCTGTTGCACCAGAAAAAGTAAGAAAGGATTTATGTTGTGCGAAATTCCGTCGTGAATATGAGCCTGCTGCCAAAAGAAATAAGAATCTCACTTCTATTAACTTTCCTATTCTTCGTTATTCAGATGTGTTGCTGATGGTTGCCGAAGCGGAAAATGAATATTGGGGATCTCCGACAGATTTGGCAAAAGAATGTCTTCGAGATGTACGTATACGTGCAGGAATATCAGATAATACAAATGAACTTAATTCGCAGATAGCTTTCCGTAATGCTATAAAAGATGAACGTGCAATGGAATTATGTTTTGAATTTACTCGTCGCTTTGACTTAATTCGTTGGGGAGAATTTGTGGATAAGATGAATGAACAAGTAGATTTGGCGTTAAGTGGAATAAATTGGAATCAAGGTTCTCAGGTTGCACCATTTTTCCGTGTGACTTCTGCTTATCAGTATTTCCCGATTCCGGATGCGGAAAAAGCTGTGAACAAACTTATTACAGGTAATAATCCCGGTTGGTAATCACCTTGAGTTTATTTAATTATTTAAGAAAAGAATGTAACGATGAAAACATATAAATTGTTATTATTAAGCTTGGGCGTTTTTTGCTTCACTGCGTGTGAAAAAGAACTGGACCGAGATTTAACGGATGCCAATGTGAGCGTGGCAACTGATGAGAATGTAAGGTATGAGGGAAATATCTTGACTGTAAAGAAAGGAACTCCGATCACATTCCTTCTTCATGGTGATCCGGATTATGTGTCTTTCTTTAGTGGTGAGCTTGGTCATCAATATGTCTATCGAGATCGGAAAGAATATTCGGCTGAAGATGTTGAATCGTGTGAGTTGAAGTTTGGAATCTGGACAGCAACAGGAAATGCAAATTCATGCACTAACCAATTGGATGTCTTTTATATGGCTGAAGAACAAGCCCCTAATTCAGAAACTGCTACATTTTTCCCGGGAATGAGTAAGACTGATTTTGAAGCAGACTCGATTTTAGTAGAGAAAACGACAGAATGGAAAGCTTTTATATCACGGGAAGAGTTGCCTAACAAAGTGTTAGGTAGTGCTGCCAGTGCGCTAAATTATAGTAGATCAGTAAAAGAATTTATAGGTAAAAAGTTTACACTGGCTATTGCGCTGAATAAAGATGGGAAAAAGGCATCAGATTATCCAACTTATAGTGATGGAACTCCTATCCCTCAGTCTACATTCAACTTTACTGGTATGCGTGTTGAAACAACTTGGAGAAACGGGCGTGTGACAACTGCTTATGCATCTTCTTTCGGTTTTACTCCTTTAAATATGAAGAATAAAACAGTGTTTAAGGATCAGGATGAGATTAATATGCCTAAAGACCGTGAGTATGGTTCTGTATCAACAGGAGTTTCGGGTATGTGGAATTTGAGCAGTATAGCAAATGGCGGATTCACCGTTACAGGAGCGGCTTCTGGTTTTGATTGGAAATATACTTGGTTGGTTTCTGATTATTTGAATTTCCTTGAATGTCCGGAACCGGATTCACCCGTGAAGGTAAAAGATGTTTCTTTGGATGTGGATACTTATAGTTATACATACGATCAGGTGGGTACTTATACCGCTACATTCCTGATGAATAATTTTAGTTATGCACATGAGGATTCTAAGGTTTGTGAGTTGATAATCAATGTAACAGAATAACTTTAAATACTATACAGATTATGAAGTACATAAAATCGTATATACTTTTCTTCTTGATGGTCTTTGCCGTTACAGGTTGTACAACGGATGACTTGAAAGATGATGTGAACGACCTGAAAGATAGGGTGACGCTTATTGAGGAACAGGTGAAACTATTGAATGATAATTTGGCGGTGATAGCTTATATTCTTGACACGCAGAATAAGACAATCAGTGAGGTGAAGAATGTAACCGATAATGGAGAGGTTACACAGAAGAAGATTGTTCTGAGTGATGGTACGGAATTGACACTGACTATTGGTAAACCGGGAACTATAAATGAGCCTGAAGTTACAGTAGGGGAAGATAAAATGTGGTACATCAACGGGAAACCTACCGGTGTGATAGCCGTAGGGGAGCCGGGAAAGAATGGTGAAGGTTATCCTGAGTTCCGTGTGCAGGATGGTGGTTGGCAGGTACGCTTTGGTGACGGTGATTGGAAGCCTGTAACTGGTGGTGGAAGTGTGGCTGGCGGTTCTTTGGGCGATCAGTTCTTTGTGAAAGCCGAAGTGGTAGATGATAACTTTGTGGTAACAATGACAGATGGCACTGTACATACACTTCCTATTGTTGCCGATTTGGCTTGCGCCATTGATAAGACAAACATAGATTTAGACGCAGAGGGCTTTTGGGTAATCGAGAAAGATACAAGAGTAGAAGTGTTTGTGAAGATAACAGGTGAAAATCCGCAAGTTACTTATCCGCAGGGTTGGAGGGCAACTTTGAGTGAACTGGATGCTGCGGATGATAAAGGTAACAATTATAAATTGTATATCTATGCTCCTGCCGCTACAGTCAAGGCTGTGAATACCCGTGCTGCTGCGAATAATACTTCCGATATTACTGTTCAAGTACAGAAAGGTTCGTTGTGGGCGGTAGATAAGATAAAGGTGAAGACACCGAAAGAACTGAACACAAATGAAGAAAGATATAATGATGGTCAAAAGATCCGTGTAGGTGGATTGGAAATAACAAGAGAATTATACGGTGATGTTAAAACTGTTCCTGCTGATGGTAAATTGACTGAAGGTGGGGTTTATTTCATTTCAGAGAATGGGAAAGAACTAGTTTGTGGTTTTGAAGATGGAGTACAGAATCTAATTATTCTACCAAATACGGAGGAGGTAACGGAAATCAAATTAGAAATTGACCAAAAAGTTACTTTTACTGGAACATTTGTTTGTCAGAATGTAATTTTTAACTGTACAATAAAAGATTATCCTTTGTGGGTACAAGGAGGTGATAAAAATGTGGTATTTGATAAATGTCAAATAAATGGGCTGATTGCGACAAAAGGTCTATTGGCATCCACAACGAATAAGAATGTGGATGGAACGGATAACCTGAATCGTTTTGAGATGTCGGAATCAAAGGTGGAAATAAAAGAAGCCGGTACTAACTTGTATTTAATAAATACATTGAGTTGTAAAACATTGAAATTCGATAATAATATTGTTTATTATTCGGGAACACCGTCTCAAGATAATAATTTGGAGAACTTTAAAGTATTCAATGGTAAGGATAATCATAGAATAGATGACCTAGTAGTAACTCGTAATACATTTATTGATATTGAGTCATCGTATACAGGGAACAATATTGGTTTGTTTTATCCTAAGACTCTTGGCACTGCTGTGGTGGATAATAACATATATTATTTTTCTTCTTATCGTGAATATACAGCATTTTTGATTAGAGTTGCTTCACCGGATGGAATGACGCTGGTAAGTTCAGTGGATAATTATGCTTACGTAGGAGACAGCTCGTTGAATTTTAATGTATTCCAAAATAAAGTTGATGATAAAACTATATCGTTTACGAGTAAGGATATTGATCTGTTTGATACGGAAAATACAAAAACTTTCGACAAATCAACCGGCACATTTATTCCTAAAGATGAATATAAAGCTTACGGTGCTCAACGTTAAAACTAAGATAACATGAAAAAGATATTAATACTAATATTAAGCCTATTACCTGTCATTACTTTTACAGCGTGTGATGATAAGGATGATATACGCAAAGACATTGATGAACTGAATGCACGCTTGGACGCATTAACCGATAATTTGGAAAGTCTGAATACAAGCATTAAATCTTTCCAAGAGGCTATGCAAGGAATTGTTCTTATCACTGAATATTCTATGGATGAGAAAGGTAACTATACTTTGAAAATGAGTGATGGTACGGAACTGACCGTTTATAGCGGATTGCCTGACGAAGATATACCAGTATTGGGAGTCAGTGAAGACGGTTATTGGACTTATACTTTCAATGGTGAAACAATAAAATTGTCTAGTAAGGCAAAGCCTGAAGACGGAAAAGACGGTGAAACGCCGACGATCTCAATTGATGAAGAGGGCTATTGGTGTTATACCATTGCAGGTGGCGAAACACAACGTATCGGAGGACCTTATAATATTGCGGATATTACAAAGATTCCCGGAAGTATATTTGCGAATGTAGTGGTCAAGGATAATGTAATGACTTTCTCTTTTGCAGAAGGAGGTACAACAGATATTCCTCTGTTAGGAGGACTGAATATGACTTTTGCGGATGGAGCAACTGCTCTGACTTCTGTAACGATTGCGAAGAATACTCTGAAAGAGTTGGAAGTAGAACAGACTAATGTGGATAAGATAATCATTGATCCTACACCTCTGACGATAGATTTGACCGATACGTCATTGGCTATTCAGACGAAAGGGGTAAATCCGGGAGTGTATGATGTTCATTTTCAGATATTCTCTAAGGAGGGTTATCGTTTGATTAAATCGTTGAAAGTGACAGTTAGTGAATAAGTGGAATCAATAAAGTAAAGAAATTATTATGAGATACTATAAATCATTCATATTATTCAGTTTGTTGGCACTAGTCTTTGTTGCGTGTGACACAGACGATTTAGAAAAGGACATTGATGCTTTGAAAGACCGTGTGGCGAGTGTAGAAGCACAAGTACAACGGTTGAACGATGAGATGAATATCTTGCGTGTAGCATTGGACGGTAATAAAACAATTACCAATTATTCCATTAATGGCGATACTTATACGTTGACTTTAAGTAATGGTGAAACATTGACTTTGACGCAAGGTGAAGTAGGGGACAATTATCCGTCTATTGATATCAGTGAGGATGGTTATTGGGTAATCGCCGGAAACAAAACCGAATGGCGTGCTAAAGCGAAAGACGGTGAAGATGCAACGATAACTCCCCAATTTAAAATTGAAGCGAATCCGGATGCCAATGGCAAGAAGTATTGGTGGGTAAGCTACGATAATGGTTCTACGTGGAAGGTATTGGAAAATGGCTTAGCAGAAGGAGAGAATAACAATCCTCCGTTGATAAATAAGGTAGAAGTGAAAGATGGCTATTTCAATGTTACGATTGGAGATCAAGTTTATCAGATCCCTGTTGTGGAAGGTTTGGAATGTGCAATCAATACGGAAGGTCTGGTTGATGGACTTTGGACAATAGCCGGTGGTGTAGAGGCCTCTTTTTCAGTAAAAGTTAATCTGGCAGATGGTGATTTGGTTAGGGTAAATGCTCCGGCAGATTGGAATGCGAAAGTCTCAGAATATTCGGCTGGTGCTACAGACGTTACCATAACCTTAACTCCTCCTATTACTCCGAGTGAATGTACAATTGTGGTCGAAGTAACTCGTGGAGTGAATACGGCTTCCGATCGAATAAAGGCTAGAACGGATTTGGGTAGTTATTGGGCGGAATATCAAGCAGGATTTGATATTAAGATTGGTGATGTAGTAATTAATAAATATGATTATCCGGATGCGGTATTGTTACAAAATGGCGAAACAATTTCAAGTAATGGAGTTTATTTCATTGCAGAGAATGCTTCAATTGATTGGACTGCAGGAGGAAGTGGGATAATAGTTCTTTCAGAGAAGAAAAACAATACTTCAAGTTTGAATGTGGTACCTGCAGACACTAAGAATAATTGTCTTTTTTTAGGTGCTAATGGAAATGGTATTGGAGTGTTGCTTAAGAGTATTAAGTTGAAATGTATAGAGATAAACTATTCGTTTAATGTAAAAAATGAGATAGAAAGATTCACTCTTGATCATTGCATCATTGAAATGGCAAAGGATAAAGCTTTTTCTTATTTTAGCAGTGGTGGAACTATTAATAATATATGGGTAGAATCTTGCCATATTTCAGTTCCTAAGTCATCAGGTAGTGGAGCTATTAATTTCTTAAATTGTAATAAAGGTAGTTATGGTAATGTGACACTACATAATAATATCTTTTATTGTAGTACGCCAGATGAATCTCTTCTCTACCTTTTGATTACTGCTGGTGATGGAATTCCAGTAGATAATGTAAATGTGGAACGCAATACGGTACTTAATCTTTTATCTAATCATGGTAGCTCTTCTGGTTTTGTAAAGTTACCTATTAAAGATAATTGGACTGTGAAGGATAATTTATTTTGGTATGATACGGATTGTTTGGCTACCTCTGGTAATAAAGGTCAAGTTACTTTAATGAGTACGTTACCTGCTGATGTTAGCTTTAATAAAGCGGATTTTGAAAATAAAGTTTTTGCACCAGAAAATACAGCATTACAGTGGAGTTATTTTAGAACAGTACCCGAAGGATTTACAGGTAATGCAATTACTGCCTCCACTGAAAGTCCATTTGTTGACGGAACACTTGTTGATACCGAAGGTAAATATACTCTTAAACCTGAATATCAAGGCATAGGTGCAACAATCGAATAGTTGTTGCAACAGATTAGAATAAATAAAGGAGAGTCTGTTGGCATGAATAGAGGCTGGCAGATTCTTCTTTTCTTATCGTACCACTTAAATTCGAAAAACATGAAAGATCGTTTACACTATTTGGCTACTTGCTTATTTTTTGTAATGTCATTTACATCTTGTTCAGATGATGAAGTAATAAGTAATCAGCTTATTCCAGAGCAACCAGAACAATTAACGGAACTTATTGTTCAATACAACACTAATATTTCCGCCTATCAAGCCCTGATGGATAATAAAGCGGAGATTGTTGATTATATCACTGATAGTAAAGGCTTTTATAAATTGCAACTTAGCAATCAACAGATTATAGATGCCAATGCTCAGGCTACTGAAGATAAAGATATTCCTCTTTTGAGTATTGACGAAGATGGTTATTGGAATTATCTATTAGGCGGGACTTCAGCTGTCCTTACTGACTTGCAAGGAAATCCTGCTCCTGCTTTAAGCAAGACGGGGAAAGGTCTATTTACTCCTCAAATTGCATTAGGTAAAGATGGTTATTGGCAGGTTTCTTACAATGGAACTCAATGGAAACGTTTAGGTAATAATATTGCTCCATCGTTGGCTGAGAAAACGGCTGCTAACTTTTCTCTTTATCGTTCCGTTATTTTAGATGAAGTAGCCAATACTATTACTTTAGAATCTCGTGCGGGTAACGGTGTACTTAAACTGAATACGGTTAATAAAGGTACGGCACAGGCATGGAAGAAATTTTTAATGAATAGTGATGATAATGTGTTGCTGGATTATTCGTATGCCGGATATGATCACGGTGAAACTGCTCCTAAGGATGGTTTTGCTTGGGGGTATAAGGTTTGTAATGTGAAACAACGCATGGAACAGGAGAATATTCCTGCTTTAGAAGCTTTTATTCGTATATTGGATGAAAATAAACTTATTCGTAAAACGACTTCGAATGCTACTAATGCGAATGCCAAGATTGTGATTTACTTCCCTGCAGGTGAGTATATTCTGCATGAAGAAGCTGGTATGAACTTCCCTTATGATATTTTAGGAGGAAACTTCATTATCAAGGGGGATGGTCCTCAATTGACTCGGCTGGTGATGAAAACGCCGAATGGAGATACGGAGGCTACTAATGTTCCTATGTTAAGTATCAAACATACTAATAGCCCGAATAATGCAGGACATTCTCCGTTATTGGCGAATGTTGTAGAGAATGCGAAGAAAGGTGAGTCTAATCTTGTGGTTTCTTCAACTACCGGATTGAAGCCGGGTAAATGGGTACAGTTACGTTTGCGGAGTGGTAATAAAGAACTATTGGCAAAAGAACTTGGTCCTATTACCCCGACCGGCTCGTGGTCAATAGAACAACAGCCTGTTCCTATTACGGCAGAGAATTCTAATGATAATTACGGAATTAAAGTTACGGAATTTCATCAAATAAAATCAGTCGGTGGTAATCGCGTTGTTTTCTATGAACCGATTATGCATGATATTGACACCCAGTATGACGATTGTTTGGGTTGGGAGATTCGCGAATATAAGTATTACGAAAATGTGGGAATAGAGGATTTAACTTTCGTAGGCCAGGCAGTCACTCCCTATTATCATCACGGTGATGGTGCACCGAGTGACATAGATGCATGGCGATATGATCAAGAATATAGACCGATCGCTATGGTACGATTAGTTAATTCCTGGGTACGTAATGTAGATTTTGAGAGTGTAAGTGAAGCGTTGACTATTTCCGAATCAGCCAATTGCTCTGCCTATAATATTGAAATCAGAGGTAATCGTGGGCATGGAGCAGTACGTGCTGCCGGTTCGACACGTATCTTCATTGGTAAGATAAGTGATCAAAGCAAAGATGGAACAGCTAATAAATATGGAGTTATCGGTCAAGGTCAGTGGCATGGATGTGGTGTTTCCAAACCAAGTATTGGTAATGTGATTTGGAATTCGAACTGGGGTAGTAATGCTTGTTTCGAATCTCATGCCACACAACCTCGTGCTACTCTATTTGATAATTGTAGTGGTGGGTTGGTTCATTATCATGCAGGTGGCGCAGAAGATGAAGCGCCGAATCATTTGAGTGATTTGACTATATGGAATCTGAATGTGACCGGAACAATTGATGAACAGAAGCGAGACTTCTCCACTAATTTCACTTGGTGGAATAATACAGACAAGTGGTGGAAGATTTATCCGCCTATCGTAGTCGGTACTCATGGTCAGACCGTGACATTCTCACAAGAGGAAAACCAGCTTACTTATGAAGAAAGTACTGGGACGAGGGTTACTCCTGAGTCTCTTTATGAGGCACAGTTGGAGAAACGTCTGGGAGCAGTACCAGCTTGGTTAAAGGCTTTGAAATAATAATACTGGAATAAATGAATAATTTCGTAAAGAAATTCCGGCAAATGGCACCTGTGATAAGTATGATTATATCACAGGTGTTGTTGCTTGGATGTAAGGATGAAGATTCAAAAGAATATATCGAAGGGCAGATTCCGGAGACGGAGGTTGCTGCGTATATTGCACAAATGAATCAGGATATTGCTGATATGCAGCAGTTGGCAGATGGAAAGTTGAGGGTGCTCACTTATTTCCAGGAACAGGACAACGTTTGGGTAATGGAGTTGGAGAACGGTCATATTCTAAGGATCTATCCAGAGGTAGAGAAAAACGAGAAAAAGGGAATTCCCATATTGGGGATTAATGAAGAAGGATATTGGATATACGAGTTCTATAATACGGAGGACATACTGACTGATGCGAACGGTGAGCCGGTAGCTGCCCTTGCCAAAACGGGAAAAGGGACATTTGTACCACGGTTGAGGCTGAATGAAAAGAACTATTGGGAAGTGTCATTCAACGGGATGCAATGGAGGCGACTGACTAGTAGGCCGGTAGATGCTATATCTACTACATCAGCTGCTTATTCTTTAATGAATGGACTTGTCGCTGATGAAGAAAATAAGACTGTCGGTTTGTCTTTGTGTTGTGGAGAGTTGACAATAACTTCTGTTGTGCTGGGAAAAGGTACTACTGAAGCTTGGAATAAATTTGTGTTAGGAACTTCGGATAATGTTCTGCTCGATTTCTCGTATGCCGGATATCATCATGGGGAAGTAGCTCCTCCAGACGGTTTTTCTTTGGGATATGAGGTGATGAACGTGAAAGAACGGATGAATGCGAAAAATCTGACAGCTCGGGCTGCATTGATTGATATTTTGCAAGAGAAGAATCTGACCCGCAAGAATGATACAAATGGCAATAATCCGAATGCCCGTGTTGTGATCTATTTCCCTGAAGGAGAGTATGTGTTGCATAATGAGGACGATAATGGTATGAGAGAGCCGGAAGCGGGAAAAACGTATGCAACAGATAGTAAAGGGAATAATACAAGTTATAGTATTCCTATTACTGGCGGACATTTGGTTATTAAAGGTGACGGTCCGGATAAGACTAAGTTGATTATGGCGACTCCTAATTTGCCCGGAAGTACAGAGGTGATGTATTCATCTCCATGTATGCTTGAACTGAAACATAATTCGGATACCCGCAAGATGTGCACTGTAACTTCTGACGCAAAAAAAGGTACCTATGTGGTAGAAGTAGATGATGCAACCGGTTTGAACAAGGGTGATTGGGTGTGTCTGTATTTAAAGGATAATACTCCTGAACTGGTAGATAAAGAATTGTCTCCATATAAGGCGGAGGCAACGATGACTAATATAATAGAGAATGGTGTGCAGGTACAGGATTTCCATCAGATTATAGCTAAAAGTGGTAATCGTATTACTTTTAAAGAGCCGATTATGCATGAAGTGGAAGCACGTTGGAAATGGGAGGTTCATCAGTATCCGCATTATGAAGAAGTGGGAGTGGAGGATTTGTCTTTTGTGGGACAGGCAAAAGATGATTTCAAACATCATGGCACTTGGGAGGACGACGGTGCATACAAGCCATTGAATATGGTTCGACTGACTAATTCATGGATGCGACGTGTGAAATTTGCAAGTGTGAGTGAAGCCACTTCCATTATCAATAGTGCCAATGTGTCGGCTTACGATATCACAATAGAGGGAAATCGTGGTCATTCCGCTATCCGTTCTGCAGGTTCTTCGCGTGTGTTTATCGGTAAGGTGACGGACCGCACGAATGGTTTGTTGATTGATAATAGAAGTGTGTATGAAGAGGGTGCCGGACAATACCACGCTTGTGGCGTTTCCAAACCGAGTATGGGAGCGGTTATCTGGCGTGTGCATTGGGGGAAAGACGCTTGCTTCGAGTCTCATGCCACGCAACCCCGCGCTACGTTGATAGATGCTTGCAAGGGTGGATTCATGCAATTCCGTCAGGGAGGTGATTATGATCAGTTGCCTAATCATTTGGATGATCTTACTATTTGGAATATGTATTCGGAAAGGTCCCGGACTGCAAGTGGTAATTCCGCTCCTTCCGGAGTATTCGATTGGTGGCGTATCGGCTTTAAAGGGTGGAAATTCTTGCCACCGACGATTGTCGGTTTTCATGGTGATCCGTTGAATTTTGTACAAGAGCAGGTAAAGCTTGACGAAAGTCATGGTACTCCGGTAGAGCCGGAGTCATTGTATGAGGCACAATTGGAACGTCGTTTGGGTTTTGTTCCAGCTTGGCTGAAAGCGTTGAAATAGGTATTAAAGAAAGCTACTATAAAAGATAAATAATTATGAAATTGAAAAATTGGATCGGTCTATTGCCATTCTGTGCAGGGATGTGTCTATCGCCTTATACTATGGGTAATGTCCGCACAAACTACTCGGCACAGACAGAAATGTCAGTGTCTGATGTGGAAGTGAAGAAGAAGGAGTTGAAAGAATTTAGGAAGAAATATAAATTACCTTCTCCAAAAGCAAATCAGAAGGAAATAGATGCGGCTTTGATGCAGGTGCAACTGTGGCAGTTGGAACGGGTGGATGAAACGACTGTTACCGGAGTCTCACCGTTTAAGGAAAAAGTGACTCTTCAGCAAGGACGGGATATTGCCAAAACGGTACGCGTATTGGCTTTTGCAGCCGAACGTGACGGGGGAGATGCGAAAGAAAGTTTCAATCTCTATCTGGATTTTCTCTTTGCGGAGAAAGTTATAGAGCGTATGCCAAAATATAAGTATAGTAACTATAATGATGTACGTAGAGTTCCGGCAGATTTTTTGAGTGCCTTGTCTGTATGTAACGATGTTCGGAGGGGACGGCTAATTGCTGCTGTATGGAATTTATTGGAGGCAGATCGGTTGTATCTCAGTGCGGAAGAGTTGAAATTAAAGGTGAACTCTGATTATATTTATAATGTTGTTCCGCACTTGTTTATCTGTGCGGTTCACAATCCGAATGATGAGCAAGCTATCAAAGATTTGACTGCCTTTTCTCATTTCCTGTCGGGATGTACCCAGTACAGCCCTAGCGGATATGATATACTGAAACCTGACGGAACAGGATTTCATCATAATACCCATTATAACGGATATATGTATTCATATCGCACTTGGGTGGAATATATGGGACGGCTGAAAGGCACTTCCTTCCGTATTGAGAAGGAGGCGTATCAACGGATGAGCAAAGCTGTGGTTAGTATTTATTTGATGGCGGTACGTTCTGAATCGGATAAAGACCGTTATTTTGCGAATAGTATGGCGGGCAGACACCCTTTTACCGGTTTGGGGATTAATTTCTCGCGACAATTGTTTGAGACATTGATTGAAGTGGGAGGAGATGTGCTAGGGATTCCGTATGATCAGGAATTAGCTTCTTACTACAATTATTTTTATAAGACGAAGAAGTATAAGGATGCTCCCGAACTGAAAGCGGATGGCTTTTATCAGTTTAATTTCAGCCCGGCAGGAGTTTACAGACAGGGTAATTGGCTGGCAGTGATGCGTTGTCCGACTACCAACTTTTGGGGTGGAGAGATATATAATAAAACCAACCGGTTCGGCAGATACCAAAGTCATGGAACGCTGGAAATACTTTATGAAGGTGGACTTGCCAAGTGTGGTTATCCCGCTGATAAAGAAAAGAAGAGTGCCGGTTGGGACTGGAATATGATGCCCGGAAGTACTACTGTACATTATACGGATTGGAAGGAAATGACGCCTAATAAAAATGATGCTGACCGTTTCGACCAAAAATCAACAACGACTAATTTTGCAGGAGCATTGGCTTGGAAAGACTGTGGCCTTTTTGCGGCTGCTTTCGATCAGGATGATCGTTGGGGAAGTCGTCGTTTTGAACCGACTAACCTTTCTTTCTGCAAGTCTGTATTTGCCATTGATGGAATGTTGTATAGTCTTGGTACTGATATAGAGGCGAAAGGCGACTATTCGGATGAATGGATTACTGCTACAAATCTTTTCCAATCTATTGTATCTAAAGAATCCGGAGATATGACTGTAAACGGACAGACAATGAAAGCAGGAAAAGAACAGATTATAGAACCACAGGTTGCCGCTTGGATGGTTACTCCTACCACTACCGGGTATTTTGTTCCGAAAGGACACGACCGGTTGATGATTAAGTACGGTGAACAGACTACTCCTTCATCAGCGGGTATGGCTGCCGGAATGGGAAAGGAGACTGCTGCAAAGGCTTATCTTCATCATGGGGTGAAGCCGGAAAAGAAAAGTTATCAGTTTATGGTTGTTCCGGGTACTACTTCCGAACAGATGAAGGAACTTGCCAAGAAGCAAGAGCAGGAGAAACTGTTTAAGGTCATCACTGCACAAGACTCTGTGCATATAGTGAAGTATCTTCCTACATCTACCATTGCATACGCTCTGTTTGCTCCGGTCTCTAATTTATCGGCAGGAGTGGTATGTGCTTCTAAAACGGAGTTGCTGGTAATGGAACGTCCGGATAAAAGTGGAAGCGGACTGGAACTGGCGTTGTGCAATCCTAATCTTCGTCCGAAAACGATTGGCAAAAATAATTGGCGGACCACACCTACAGAAGCTTCGATAGAGTTGAAGGGTAAATGGGCGGTGAAAAGTGGTGATGAAAGCCAAAAGATTACGTTGGAAGAGAATGCGGCGGGAAATACAGTATTGAAGACTGTATTGTCCGAGGGAATGCCTGTTTATGTGTCGTTAGTGAAATAGTAGATCAAGAAAGAATGGTATGAATATGAAGAAGTTGTTAAGTATATTAATGTTGAGTTGGGCGTTTGTTTGCGGACAGGCACAACAGTCGGTAGATATGGACTGGTGGCGTGAAGGTCGCTTTGGTATGTTTATTCATTGGGGATTATACTCCATTCCAGCATGCGGTGAATGGATGATGTCACAGAAAGAAATGACAATTGAGGAATACAGTAAGTATTTTGATCAGTTTGATCCTGTGGATATGAGCGCTATTTTTTGCAATATGGTGGAAAATGCTATTGAAAGCTGTGTAAAATGTAAACAACGTGTCATACAGTTAAAGATACGCAAAGAGAAAGGGTATGTTTTTATAAAAATGAAAAACAGCTGTGAAAGTGTACATCAAGTTGGTGAACGCATGCTGTCAACGAAAGAGGATACCTTTTATCACGGTTTTGGATTGCGTAATATGCAAGATGTGGCACAGAAATATCAAGGAGATCTGCATTGTTGCTTTGATCAAGAACATCAATTATTTATTACTAAAATACATCTTGCTTTACCACATGTGTCATAAAAGCAGCCACTTATGCAAAAGTATGACACAGAAAGTAAAAGATGACGTATTGTATAAGCGGGTAAAGAAAACCTATGGGAGGTATTGTTATGAAGCAGAAGAAAGGAAATGTCTCACGTGGAAAGATCTTAGCCAGTGCAGCTGTTATTGCGGTTATCGGATTGTTGTTTGGTGTTGCAATGCAGGGACTGTTAAAGGATACACTTGGTTTATCCCAATCCAACATTACCATTTGTATGATCGTCTTTCTAATGTTCGTCGAATGCTTATGGCTCCCCTTTGCGATAGATTCCAGCAAATGTATGGAATATCATGAAACATATCTGGCTTATCTTCCTCCATACGGTCATTTTAAAAAATTATCATTGGTATTACAGATCTTGTTATCAAAAGAGATTAGTGATTTTTATGAACGATTGTATTGGCATGAAATTGATAGAGTTAAGTTTACCTTTGAGCGCAAATGGGGCACCTGGGGATATAGTCGTTACACCATGCAGCTATATTTCCTATTGAAAAATAAAGATGTGAAGTTGTTTACCATGAATTCCATGGAAAATGGCTTCCTGTTGCCATCAAGTACGGGAGGCTTACCTATTTTTGCCAATCTTCATCATGAAGACATAGTAAATATTCTCCAATATATGAAGACTTGTGGGGTTATCATTGAGGATCCCTATCATCTTCTGGAGGCGTTGAAGAATCCGGATATTACGATGTATGAATATATGGAGACAATTAATAAGCCTTATAAATTCTGAGTTTTCTTCCCTTTCACTGATGGAGCCATCTTCTGGATGGCTCTTTTGTAATTCTATCTGTTGTTTGCAAAGGCGTGTTTTTTCTTTCTATCAAATTTGTAAGATTACTTTGGTAAATTGTTATTTTCGATGTGGAATGCTATAATAAAGCTACTTTTAGGAACGGAGGAAACAAACATGGACAAAATTGCTGCCTTTTTACATCGCAAGCTAGACAACTTTTCATTTGATGAATATCTGATCATGTTTGTTGTCTGTACGATATTTTTACCTTTCTATTGTTCGATCATCGCGATTATCGGTGTATTGCTTTATTTAACCATTCAGGGACGTATGAAAACGATCATTCAATCAGTACCAAGATCAAAATTCGCAATTGCCTTTTGCTTGTTAGCTTCTTTGGTGGCAGCATTTCATCAAAACTGGCTGGGAGCTGTTTGTGGAATCGGTATCTTAGTGATCTTTCTCTTTATTTTTTACTTCCGTACGGTGATTAATAAACGTTTATTTGAATTGTTAATGGATGCCTGCTGCATCATATCATTATTCTGTGTAGCTTGGGCCTTGATGGAATATATGCGTATCGTACATCGTCTGAACTATGATTTTATGATGCTGGTTATTGAAGACAGTCCTAAAAATCGTGTGAATTCAACCTTTTTTAATGCCAATTACTATGCAATGATGATTGAATTTCTGGTGCTTATCTGCGTATATAAGATGATGCAGGTTAAAACAAAACGCCGTATTATTTTTTATATCGTAACGATTTTGGCAAACTTATTTGCTTTATATCTGACAGGCTGTCGTACGGCCTGGGTACCATTTGTTGTGACGATACCTTTCATGTTTTTGATGAATAAGCGTTTTGGTTATTTCACCGCGACCATGAGTGCAATTGGAACAGGTGGGATAGCAATATTATTAAAGCCGGAGGTATTTCAAAGAGCTTCTATCTTTACGGATTTTCTTAAGCGAGCTAAAATTTGGACAACAGCCGTTAAAGGAATAGAGGCGCATCCTTTGCTGGGGGAAGGTCCATTGACTTATTTCCATATTTATAAACAATATGGTGGACATCCTACACAACATGCTCATAATGTGATTTTAGATCCTATCTTAAGTCATGGAGTGATTGGCGTATTGATCATGGGAGTCTATTTTGGCAGTAATCTGAAAGAAATATATCGTTTATTTGTAAGACGCATTGATTTGCGTTTATGTTCCTTGATCGTTGCCTGTATCCTAACTGTCTTGATTCATGGCATGTTGGATTATACAGTGTATTGGGTACAAACGGGCTTGTTGTTTCTTCTGATATTATCAAGCTCCAGTATTTACTTCCACAAAGAACGTGCGTATACACAAGAGGAGGTTTAACGCCTCCCTTTTTTTGATGGAGAAGTATGATATAATATAAGAAATGTAAGGAGGGTGCTTATGCGTTATTTCCTAATCACTTTTACTGTATATCTTTTTTGTTTTGCGGCAAGTTTCTGGGCATTAAGCAGTGTCAAATTTGACCGTTTTTGTGATGTGCACAAACCAGGAAAAGTGCAATGTCTGCTGTTATTGCTAGCGTTGGCTTTAGGCTATCTGGTAGCACAATTTTTATTGAATATATCTTTGTTCAATGGTCTATAGATGATGGTGCATGATATGAAACAGCGACGCAAATTGTTACGTAATGTGAGCATACGCTCCCGCCTTTTATTTGGTTTTATCGCATTGCCATTGGTGGTAATGATTATCTGTTTTTTATTATACTATAATTTCAGTATGCAAATGATCATATCAAAGAATCAGGAATCATCACAACATTCTGTTGAGATGGTAGAAGAACTCTTTCATCTGAATATGGAGCGTCTTGAAGATCAGATGACGGAATTCTGTGCACAAGGAATCGTATATGACATGTTGCTGAGTGATGGTGAAAGCTCTGTACGCAAAAATTTCGTTGCCTATGCAAAGATGAATATGAATTTAAACGGACGAAATCGTCTGGTGCTCTTTAATGAGAAACAGGAAGTCATTTATGATGATGCCGGTGAAAAGGAACAAGGAAATTTGTCATTACCATCTACCTTGGATATTAGTTGGGCATATAAAAAAGAACATAATGGAATATTCTTAACAAAACGTATCGTTTACCATAATGAAACCATTGGCTATGTTTGTGGTGGTTTTAAAGAGGGAGCATTCAGTCCATCATTTACCAATGCTTCCAGTATTTCAAATATGATGATCATTATTGATAAGGATAATCATTATTTATTTGGTCAGGCAGCGTTTCCGAAAGGAAAAAATATTCAGATAAGTCAAGACATGGTCAATGTGAATGGTAAGTCTTATTACCATGAAAGTAAACAAATCGAGGGCATGGATTGGAAGGTTGTCAATCTGGTAAGCTCGGAATATGTCTTACAAGAAATTCATAGTACGCGGAATATGCTATTTCTTTATGGAGTGGCCATCTTGATATTAGAAGCTATCTTATCGACTATTGTATATCACAGTATTTATGATCCGATTCATAATATTTTGGTATCCATGCGTAAGCTTGATGAAACGAATCTTATTAGTAGTCAGGTGGAGGATAATGGGAAAGATGAGGTACATGAATTAAGTGAAAACTTTAATGACTTGTTGAATCGTGTACAGGAATTAGTAAAGACGGTTGCACTGGAACAGGAACAAAAAAGAGAAACGCAACTTCAGTTGTTACAGGCACAAATAAATCCGCATTTCTTATTCAATACGTTAAATACACTTCATTATTTGGCGATTTTAAATGAAGACAATCCCGTTAGTGAAGGCATTAGTGCGCTATCAAAGTTATTACGTAATACGATCGTAGACAGTAATGAATATGTTGATGTGGAAGAAGAAATAGAAAATGTGAAAAATTATATCATCATTCAAAAGCTTCGCTATGGTGATTTGTTTGAAACGGTTTATAATATTGATGAAGATGTACGCCATTGCCGTATTTTGAAATTTCTGTTACAGCCAATTGTTGAAAACAGTATTCTGCATGCATTTGAAGAAGATCGCGAACATCAGATTTTGACGATTCGTGCGCAGGCTGAAAAAGGTTGTTTGAAAATAGAGATAGGAGATAATGGAAAAGGATTTCAAGAGGTGGAACAATCCTATACCAATAAGAAATTAAGTGGCATCGGTATTATGAATATACAAGAGCGCATACGCTTGATGTATGGAGATAAATATTCGATGAATATTCAGAGTGAAGTGAATAAAGGAACCATTGTGACACTGTTGCTTCCATATAGGAAAGGGGGAATTACAGATGTACAAGGTATTGATAGCAGATGATGAAAGACTGATCCGAATCACGTTAAAAAATATGATTGACTGGCAGGCCTTACACTGTGAGGTGATTGCGACGGTCAAGGATGGCAAGGAAGCTTATCGCATCTTTCAAGAGGTACACCCTGAAATTGTTATTACCGATTTGAAAATGCCGGAAATGGATGGCATAGAACTCATAACAAAAATAAAAAAAGAAAGCCGAAATACACAAGTCATCGTATTAAGCAATTATTCCGACTTTGAGCTAGTCCGTGATGCGATGAAGGCAGGCGCTTTTGATTATCTGTTAAAGATTACATTGGAAAAAGAAGAATTGACCAGGATCATCACCCAGGTGAAAGAAAACTGTGAAGAAGGTGGCTCATCACAAAATGAAGAAGAAAAACAGGGAATTAAAGAATTACAACAATGCATGGTATTAAGTAAAAATGAGCATATCATTGATGTGAAGGAATATCAGCGAGCTTTAGCACAACCGATTTTTCAGGAATATGAGGATTTTTATCAATTGGCTTATTTTCGTGTTGATAATATTAATATGCTTTATGAAGGGAAATTTAAAGAACATGCGCGTTTACAGAGTAATCTGCGTGATTTGATACGCGAAAGTATCTCGTTATATGTAAAACATCAGGTGATTTTTATTAGTAATCACTCTGGTGTCATTCTTTTCCACAGTGCGGAGAAGTTGCGTATTATAACGATATGTAATTCCATTATGCGAAATATTGAACAATATCTGGATGTCCATTTATCGATTACCTTATCTGATATACAGCGCACCTTAAAGACCTATGATGAAGTATATATGCAGGTGGTACAGGCTCATGAACAGCGCTTTTATAAAGGGGAAGGTGTGTTGATACACAGTGAAGAAGGGGATCTGTTTCATAGCCTGCAAATGAATGATTTACAATACCATGTGGAATTGCTGGAGGCGGTGCAGAAGAAAAATTTTCATCAGGCGAATGAATTAATTGATAAGACATTATTGTATATGCGTGAAAATCATATCGTACCAAGACAAGTCTTAGAATATACGATTTTTATTATTAATAACTTAGAAGGAAAAGAGATTGAAAAAGGAGCCCGACAGAACATGCCGTTTGGCGCAATCACCGCAAACATACGGAAATGCGAAACACTGGATAAATTGTCAGAAGTGTTAAAAGAAGGCTTTGTGAAGATTGAGGAGTGGATGAAAGATTCTAGCAGTAGTAAATATCGCCGTGAAATAACGGAAGTGATGGATTTTGTGGAAAAGAATTATCATCAGAAACTGAATTTGAAAATGCTGGCAGAAACATTAGATATGAATGAAAGTACGCTGAGTAGATTATTCAAAAGTGAGACGGGTATCAATCTGAATTATTATATTAATGAAAAAAGAATGAAGAAGGCCAAAGAATTGTTACAAGAACCCGCTTATAAGATTAAGGATGTGGCAAATGCTGTCGGTATGGAGGATCAGCTATATTTTAATAAGGTGTTTAAAAAATACTATCATGTATCACCAAGTGATTATCGTAAGAAAGTTCTTCAGGATGATGAAGCATAGAACCGGCTTTGTCATCATACCATGATAGGGGAGGTGTGAGGCTTTGAAGGAAACATGCAAGGCAGTCGCGCTTGTTCTCAGCATCATTGTTATCTTTTACTTATGGTTACATATTGGAGATGGAAAGCAGTCATCGCTTAAATGGCAGACACAGGAAGAGAAATCTTTTACAGCTGAAAAGCAGAAAGAATCTAAAAAGAAAGTACATGTCGTCAGACAAGATGGCAGTGAGCTGCATTTGGCTATGGATGATTATTTACGTGGTGTCATAGCCTCTGAAATGTCAGCATCTTTTGAAATGGAAGCATTAAAAGCGCAATGTGTTGCGGCGAGGACCTTTGTGATACGGCGAGGCTTAGAAGTAGATGATACGACACAGACACAAGTTTATCATGATGATAAACAATTAAAGCAAATATGGGGGGGCATCCTATGCGAAGTATTCTAAACGTATCAAACAGGCCGTGAAAGAGACATCTGGAGAAATTTTGACGTATCAGGGAAAACCGATATCCGCAGTGTTTTTTAGCGGCTCTTGTGGGAAAACGGCAAATGCGGAGGAGTATTGGGAAAGTAAAACGCCCTACTTGCGTAGTGTCGATTCCCATTGGGATAAAAAGGAAAAGGGATATGAAAAGACGGTAATGATCGATAGCAATACCTTTCATACGAAATTGGGTTTTCAAAATCCTGTCAGCGAAATCAGTGAGCCGCTTCGATATGCCAGCGGTTATGTAAAAAGTATAAAAATCGATGGTATAACATTTAGCGGACGCAGTATAAGAGAGAAGTTAAATCTTCGCTCTTCTTGTTTCACCATTAAAAAAACCGGGGATGCTTATCGCATCACGACAAAAGGATATGGGCATGGTTTAGGAATGTCACAGTATGGTGCTCAGGGGATGGCGTTGGAAGGTAAGAGCTATCAGGAAATCCTACATCATTATTACACTGATGTAAAGATTGAAAAAAAGGATGTATAAAGGAATTTCATAAGGGAATAATCATCACTAGAGGTGATGAAATGTATAGCTATACGAAAGAAAAAAACACATCAAAACGAAGACTGATTGTTGCATTAAGCTGTGTGCTGGTGATTGCCGTAGCGTTTATCAGCTATGAATACACAAGCCGCAAGGATAAAGAGGACACGGCAGTGTTCAAGGAAAGTGTTCCGGTATTGTCGTTACCGGATACCACGCAGAAAGGCATCCATCCATTCAATGTAGAAGCGAAAACGGTGTTAGAATACTTTGATGGTAAGGATCATGAAGTTGACAGCATGACGAAGTTTGAAGGTGTCTATCGTGCCAATCAGGGAATTGATTATGCATGTAACGATGAAGCCTTTGATGTTTTAGCTGTTTTTGCCGGTGATGTCAGTGAGGTGAAAGAAGATGCCTTGTTTGGAAAGAGTGTTACCATCAAGAGCAAGGATCTTTCTATCACCTATCAAAGCCTGGATGATGTGGCATTAAAACAAGGTGATAAAGTGAATCAGGGTGATGCCATTGCTAAAGCGGGTACGAATATTTACAATAAAGAGTTAGGAAAGCATTTGCATATGGTCGTTGAAAAAAATGGTACGATCATAGATCCGAAAACCGTCTTTGACAAGACTTTGAGCGAGATAAAATAGTACCTAAAGGGTACTATTTTCATATCCGTAAAATAAGAAAGCGGTTAAATCTTAAGGATGTCTGAAGTTTGCAGAATTTGCCTTTTTTAATCGGAATTTTATGTTATAATGATATTTGCTTGAAGAACGGAGGAATAACTATGTTTTCGAAAGAAGTAGGAATCGACTTAGGAACAGCGAACTTATTAATGTATGTAAAAGGCGAGGGTATCGTTATTGACGAACCTAGCGTCGTGGCAATAGATGCAGAAACAAAAAAATGTCTGGCAGCAGGCCAGGAAGCAAAGGATATGCTTGGAAGAACACCAGGCAGAGTATTGGCAATCCGTCCTTTAAAGGATGGCGTTATCGCGGACTTTGAAGTAACCGAAATTATGCTGAATTTCTTCTTTAAGAAATTGGCAATCAAGGGAATGTTCAAACGTCCTACGATTCTGATTTGTTGTCCAAGCAATATTACAAGTGTGGAAAGAAATGCCATTCGTGATGCCGCTTATCGCGCAGGGGCAAAAAAAGTATTTATTGAAGAAGAACCAAAAGTAGCAGCGGTTGGTGCCGGTTTGGATATCGGTAAGCCAAGTGGCTGTATGGTATTGGATATCGGTGGTGGTACTACCGATGTTGCGGTTATTTCTTTAGGGGAAATCGTATCCAGTACATCTTTGAAGATTGCTGGAGATACCTTTGATCGTGATATCATTAAATTTGTAAAAGAAGAAAAGAAACTGTTGATCGGTGATCGTACAGCCGAAGAAGTGAAGAAAAATATCGGTACTGCTTGGAAAGGCAGCTTACATGAAACAATGGAAGTCAGCGGACGTGACTTGGTTACCGGCTTACCAACAACGATTTCCTTATGCTCTGAGGAAATTCAGGGTAGTATGGCAGAAAGCCTGCAGGATGTTGTACGTGCTTGTAAAACGGTATTGGAACAGACACCTCCGGAATTGGCTAGCGATATTGTTACCAGAGGTATCGTATTGACCGGTGGTGGTGCATTGTTGCATGGTATTGATGAATTATTGCGAAATGAATTACATATTCCGGTATATGTTGCGGAAAATGCATTGCGCTGTGTTGCAGAAGGAACTGGAATCTTATTGGAGAATTTGCATCTGGTACGCTAAAACACATAAGATAAGCGAGGTGAATCTATGGATTACCTGAAATATCTATTGATTCCGTTGTTACTATCGGCTTTTCTGACACCTTTCTTAAAAGTTGTGGCAACGCGATTAGAAATTTATGCCTTAGAAAATGAACGAACGGTACATAGTGGCAAAATTGCCCGTATTGGCGGAGTTGCCATCTATGTATCTTTTGTTGTGTGTATGGCGGTGTTTATGAAAACCGATATGACCATCAATGGGATCTTGATTGGCGGAAGTATTATGTTTATCGGCGGATTGATTGATGATATGGTAAACTTATCGCCGAAATTGAAATTATTATTTGAAATAGCTGCTGCCATTGTACTGATGATGGTAGGAAAGGTGAGTTTAGATGTCATTCGTTTACCTTTAGGTATTACGATTGATATGGGAATCATCTCTTTCTTAGTAACTTTTGTCTGGATCATCGGGATTACCAATGCGGTCAATCTGATTGATGGATTGGATGGCTTAGCCGGTGGTATCAGTACGATTATTTTGATTGTGGTTGCATGTCTTTCTGCTATTGAAGGACGTATGGATATTCAAACGATGTCGTTGATCTTAGCCGGTGCGACGATGGGGTTCCTCATTTATAATTCACATCCGGCGAGCATCTTTATGGGAGATTGCGGTGCGTTATTCTTAGGCTTTATCATATCAGCGATTTCTTTATTAGGCTTTAAGAGTTCTACGATCATGACATTGGCCTTACCGATTTTATTATTGGCGGTACCGATTGTGGATACCTTAGGTGCAATCTTACGAAGAAAATTGTCCGGGCATAAATTCTCAGATGCGGATAAAAAACATGTGCATCATTTGTTGATGCAGCGTTTCGGGCAACGAAATACAGTGCTAATTTTGTATGTGGTTACTGCCTTGTTTGGTTTTACCGCATATATCTATTTGGTGAATAAAACGGCTGGCTTTGTTGTTCTCTTCATCATTGCCTTGATTGTTGAATTGTTCATTGAAGGCAGTGGCATGATATCGAAACAATTTCATCCTTTGTTATCGGTGATAAGAGGCGTTAAAAAACGATTCCTAATAATCTGCCATAAATTTAGTAAAAGAAGTAATTAAATATAAATGTGAGACGTCGATGTATATGGGCGTCTTTTTGTGCGACAGGCAGTCGCTATAATTCAACCATGTACAGGCATGGTTGAATTTTCTTTCGTGCGCCGGGCATGGCATACATCTAGTTGGTGAAAATCCAACCACGGGTATTTA
>OHCC01000548.1_pt1 | contig 25404 bp, 18 predicted proteins | sample 1577521 | NCBI WGS metagenome assembly OHCC01 (sample SAMEA3879533, study PRJEB24766) | human gut metagenome | biome: human-associated habitat; feature: feces | place: USA | collected 1985/1987
ACGCCGCCGCCCGCCATCGAGCAGAGTTTTACACCTAATTGGGGATAAAACAGCTGATGGCTGGCGGCGGCGTGGCACTGATCGGCACGACTCTGGTGCCGCTGCTTTCCGGTCTGTTCGGTTAAGCGAAAGCTGTCGGAGCGAAGATTCCGACCGGGCGGCGAAAGCTGCCTGTTACATAGTCAGGTGCAGGCAATATCCGCAGCTGGCTATTTTCTGCGCTCCCCGGCAGGTGCACATGTTGGAAGTATGGCGCAGAACCGCAGTTTAGAATCGCACCGGCTGATAGGCCGGACAAATTACAGGAGGACAAATCTATGGCGTTTCTTACTACAACTGCATCGGCACTGTCTCTTTTCTCACAGCTGTTCATGCTTCTGTCCCGGATGGCGAAGCTGTTCGGCGTGTTTGCGTAAGGAAGGAGGCGGCTCATGCAGAGTATCCTTGAACAGATCACAGATTGGCTCAAGAGCATGATCATCAGCGGTATCATGGGAAATCTTTCAGGGATGTTCGATTCGGTCAACCAGCAGGTTGGACAGATCGCAGGCGATGTGGGAACCACACCGGCGAACTTTTCACCTGCGGTCTTTTCTATGATCCGCAACATCTCGGAATCCGTGATCCTGCCCATTGCCGGAATGGTGCTGACATTCATCGCCTGTTATGAGCTGATCCAGATGCTCATCGAGCATAACAATCTGGCAAATTTCGAGACGTGGACATTTTTCAAATGGGTCTTTAAGACCTTTCTGGCAGTGACTCTGATCTCGAACACATTCAATATTACGATGGCTGTCTTTGATGTGGCGCAGCAAGTGATCTCCCGAAGCGGCGGTCTGATTTCCGGCAGTACGTCCGTCAGTGATGCGACCCTGACAGCAATGCAGGCTACACTGGAAGGAATGGACTTGGGACCGCTGCTGGGACTGTATTTGCAGACCTTTGTGGTTCAGGTCACGATGCTGGCGTTGTCGGCTATCATCTTTGTCATCGTGTATGGCCGAATGGTGGAAATATATCTCATGGTGAGCCTTGCGCCGATTCCGTTCGCAACCTTTGGAAACCATGAGCAGAGCCATACCGGTCAAAACTACCTGCGTTCCCTGTTTGCACTGGGATTCCAAGGCTTTCTTATCATGATCTGTGTAGGCATCTATGCAGTTCTGATTCAGAACCTGTCCTTTTCGGATAACATCATCAGCAGCATTTGGGGCGTTATGGGCTATACGGTTTTGCTGGCATTTACACTGTTTAAGACGGGAAGCCTTGCGAAATCCGTGTTTGCAGCGCACTAAGGAAGGAGGAATGATTCATGGCATCTTATATTTCTGTTCCGCGTGACCTTTCAAAGGTCAAAACCAAGGTCTTTATGAACCTGACCAAACGGCAGATTCTCTGCTTTGGAGCCGGTGCGCTGATTGGCGTTCCGGTTTTCTTTTTGCTCAAATCCAGCGGGAATCTGAGCCTTGCCGCACTTGGCATGATGGCAGTAATGCTGCCGCTTTTCTTTCTTGCCATGTACGAGAAAGACGGTCAGCCGCTGGAAGTGGTGGCAAAGCATTTCTATGAGGCAAAGTTCAAGAGGCCGAAAACGCGGCCTTACAAAACAAAAAATTACTATGCACTGCTGGTACAGCAGGCAGACGTGGAAATGGAGGTAAATCGCATTGTTCAAAATTCTCGAAAAGCTGACAGCGAAGAATAAAAAGCAGGATAACATCCGAATGCCGTCTCATCTGTCAGCCGCAGAGCAGAAACAAGTGCAGACGGTGATCGACCGTGCAAGGGGTGACCGCACGGTTCCGCACTCGGCACAGGAGAGCATTCCCTTTCAGCGGATGTTCCCGGATGGTATCTGCCGTGTGACGGACAACTACTATACCAAAACCATTCAGTTTCAGGACATCAATTACCAGCTGGCACAACAGGAAGATCAGACAGCTATCTTTGAGGAATGGTGCAGCTTTCTGAACTTCTTTGATTCCAGCATCCGCTTCGAGCTTTCTTTTATGAATATGGCTACGGATGCCTCGAATTTTGAGAAGATGGTGCGTATCCCGTACCAGAAGGATCATTTTAATCCGGTGCGCACGGAGTACAGCACCATGCTGCGCCGCCAGCTTGCCCAGGGCAACAACGGCCTGACCAAGACGAAGTACCTGACGTTTGGCATTGAGGCGGAATCCATGAAGCAGGCAAAGCCGAGGCTCATTCACATCGAGATCGACCTGATGAACAACTTCAAACGCTTGGGTGTCCGGGCAAAATTGCTGAACGGCAAGGAACGGCTTCATTTGATGCACGATATGTTCCACATGGGTGACCATGACCGATTCAATTTCGATTGGAAGTGGTTGCCGGAGAGCGGGCTGTCGGTAAAGGACTTTATTGCACCGACCGGTTTTGCCTTTCCGAAGAACCGTGTTTTTCAGATGGGTGGGATGTATGGTTCCATGTCCTATCTCCAGATTACGGCTTCCGACCTGTCGGATCAGCTGCTGAAGGACTTTTTGGATATGGAATCCAGCCAGATTGTGACCATGCACATTCAGTCGGTAGACCAGAATAAAGCAATCAAGTCCATTAAGCACACCATTACGGAGCTGGATCGTTCCAAGATTGAGGAACAGAAGAAAGCTGTCCGTTCCGGATATGATATGGACATCATTCCGTCAGATTTGGCAACTTACGGCAAGGACGCAAAGGCACTGCTGAAAGAATTGCAGAGCCAGAATGAGCGTATGTTCCTACTGACCTTTCTGGTGATGAACACCGGCGAAACGGAGCAGGAGCTGGAAACCAATGTGTTTCAGGCTTCCAGCATTGCACAGAAGTACAACTGCAACCTGCGCCGTCTGGACTTCCAGCAGGAGCAGGGGCTGATGAGCTGCCTGCCGCTGGCACAGAACCTGATTGAGATTCAGCGCAGCATGACGACCAGCAGTACAGCAATTTTCGTGCCGTTTACTACCCAGGAACTGTTTCAGACCGGGAAAGAAGCTCTGTACTATGGGCTGAATGCTCTGTCCAACAACCTGATTATGGTTGACCGGAAAAAGCTCAAAAACCCCAACGGGCTGATTCTGGGTACTCCCGGTTCCGGTAAATCCTTCTCTGCCAAGAGAGAAATCGCCAATGCGTTCCTGGTGACGGATGACGATGTAATCGTGTGCGATCCCGAAGCTGAGGTGCGACACGAAGTCGCGTAATGTATTGCGTGTAAACGCTACTCTATCCATTTGGAGTAACCCTACTGTGACCTGCACTGGTCAAAAGCCGGCGTTGGGAAGCTCACAGGACAATATGGGAAATCTGCCAGCCTAAAGCGGATGTACTGTTAGGGTAAAGAATGCTATGCCGAACGTAATGTGAATCATCGTAAGGATCGTTACAGGGAATAGGTGAAATAAGGCTGATACACCTACACCAAAAGGTGTTGGAGGTGGCCGAGGGGCCTTTCTGTACCCCGAAGCAAATGGACACAAATCCTCCCGGTTCAAAGATGGCGGCTAAGGCATTCGAGAATTATGCATTACGTGGAACGTGGAAAACCCTATGCACTCCTTTAATAAAGGTATCGACCTCGCAAGAGGGAGAAACGGTGCAGAGGGTATGAGATGGAATAAAAAGCGAACGGTTCACTGCAACGGTGAGCATAGGGGTTCAAAATTTGCCCTGACCTGAAAGGGTGCTGACTTATTCCGGGTATTTCATGGCAAGATTGGAGGTATCCCTGTGAACGATAAGTATTCAACGACGGAAGGTAAAACTTCTGAGAAGCTGTCGGACGAAGCTATGTTGAGTGCCCAATGGAAAAGCATTGATTGGCATAAGGCAGAGCGGGAAGTCAACAGGCTACAAATCAGGATTGTCAAGGCAACTCAGCAAAAAGACTACAACGCAGTAAAACGACTTCAGTATCTTCTGACACATTCCTTTTACGCCAAAGCACTGGCTGTTAAGCGTGTCGTTACCAACGATGGGCGCAAGACTCCCGGTGTGGATGGTGTTCTCTGGAACACCCCGGCGAAGAAAATGAAAGCGGTTCTATCGCTGACAGATAAAGGGTATCGTGCGCGTCCTCTCCGTAGAGTGTATATCGAAAAGAAGGACAAGAAGAAAAAGCGTCCATTGGGCATTCCTACAATGTATGACCGCGCAATGCAGGCTCTCTATGCTTTGGCACTGGAGCCGGTGGCGGAAACAACAGCAGATGGGAAATCCTTTGGTTTCCGAAAAGGAAGATGCGCACAGGATGCCTGCGAATATCTGTTCAATGCACTGTCGCGCAAGCACATTTCTCCGAAGTGGGTTTTGGAGGGTGACATCAAAGGTTGTTTCGACCATATCAGCCATGATTGGCTTCTGGCGAACATCCTCATGGACAAGAACATTTTGAAGCAGTTCTTAAAGGCGGGATTTATCTATCAGCGCGAACTCTTTCCTACCGAGGAAGGAACTCCGCAAGGTGGTATTATCTCCCCCATTCTGGCGAACATGACGCTGGATGGTATCGAGAAGAAGCTGGTCGAACGCTTTCACACGAACGCGCTCGGTAAGGTCGATTTAAGATTTAAGAATGCCCACAAAGTAAACTTCGTCCGCTATGCAGACGATTTTGTGGTCACAGCGGCAACACCTGAACTGGCTCTTGAAGCAAAGGAGCTGATTCGAGAGTTTCTCGCTGAACGCGGATTGGAACTTTCTGATGAAAAGACCGTTGTCACCAACATTGACGATGGTTTCGACTTCCTCGGCTGGAACTTCAGAAAGTATAACGAAAAGCTGATTATCAAGCCTTCCCAAAAGGCGGTCAAGGCTATCGTTTCCAATATCTCTGACACGATTCTCCGCAGAGGAAAAGCGTGGCAGCAAGATGTTCTGATTATGAAGTTGAATGAACAAATTCGAGGTTGGACTAATTACCACCAGTCCGTATGCGCAAGTGATGCGTTCGCGCATCTGGACTATGTCCTGTACGAACTGCTGTGGCGATGGGCTAAAAGACGGCACCCAAAGAAGAACAAGTGGTGGATTTCCACGAGATACTGGCATCGTGTCGGTAATCGGAACTGGGTGTTCTCTACGGAAAACAAGGAGCTGATACGGGTGGACAGCACAGCCATTGTGCGACATACCAAGATAAAAGCTACTGCAAATCCGTTCCTCGATGAGGCGTATTTCCAAAAAAGGAAATTCGATAAAGGAATGCACCGGCTGACTGGAAAATTCAAGATGATTTGGAAAAACCAGAACGGACTGTGCTACCACTGCGGAATGCCGATGGATGTAACGGAAGAAAGAGAAATCTTCTACCTTGCACCAAAGGCAAAGGCTGGCATGGAAGATGTTCGCAATATGCGCTACGTTCATTGCACCTGTCAGCGTATTTATGCTGAGAACCGCTTGAAGAAGTGATGAAATGCTTGAGCCGTATGACGGGAAACTGTCACGTACGGTTCTTAGGCGGGAAGGCGGTGGTAACACCGCTGACCCAGCCGATTACACAGCACTGGTGCAGAAATTTGAGGGGCAGGTCATTAAAATCAGCCCTTCCAGCACGCAGTATATCAACCCGATGGACATCAATGCGAACTATTCGGAAGAGGATAATCCGATTGCCCTGAAAGCAGATTTCATCTTGTCACTGTGCGAGCTGATCGTGGGCGGCAAAGAAGGCTTGCAGCCGGTAGAAAAGACGGTTATCGACCGCTGCGTTCATCAGATTTACCAGACCTATTTTGAGCATCCTGTGCCGGAGAACATGCCGGTGTTGCAGGACTTGTACGAGGCACTGCTTCGGCAGGATGAAAAGGAAGCACACCATGTGGCAACAGCACTGGAAATCTATGTGACCGGTTCGCTGAACCTGTTTAATCACCGCACCAATGTAGATATCAATAACCGGCTGGTCTGCTATGACATCAAGGAGCTGGGCAAGCAGCTGAAAAAGATCGGTATGTTGGTGGTGCAGGATCAGGTCTGGGGGCGTGTGACCGCCAACCGTAATGCTGGTAAAGCCACCCGCTACTATATGGACGAGTTCCATCTGCTTTTGAAAGAAGAGCAGACAGCGGCCTACAGCGTGGAAATCTGGAAGCGATTCCGTAAATGGGGCGGCATTCCCACCGGCATCACCCAGAATGTGAAAGACCTGCTTTCTTCCCGCGAAGTGACGAACATTTTTGAAAACAGCGACTTCATTTATATGCTGAATCAGGCAGCCGGTGACCGTCAGATTCTGGCGGATCAGCTGAATATCAGCCCGCACCAGCTGTCCTATGTGACCCACTCCGGCGAAGGTGAAGGACTGCTGTTCTACGGAAATGTGATTTTGCCATTCGTTGATCGTTTCCCGACCGATCTGGAACTGTACCGGATTATGACGACTAAATTAACCGAAGTGCAGGAAGCAAAGGAGGCGTAAGCGATGGCTGGCAAGAAAAATCCGAATCTCGGAGACAAGCTGCGGCAGGAGCGCGAGGGTGCGGAGAACACCCTTCGCAATTCCAGAAACAAAACCGCCGATAGCAGTACGGGAGACAGCAGCAAGAAAAAAGCGGAACACCGAAGGCAGATTCGTCACGAAGCCGATCTTGCCAAGATGCGCAGCAAGAAGCTGAAATCGGAGCAAGAGGTAAAGGCAAAGAAGAATGCAGCCGCTTCCGGGAAAAAGGGCGGAAAGCCTAAGAAGCCGGGAAATCTTGCGGCAGATGCACTTTCAGCCAAAGCGCATCAGAGTGTGCGCAATGCCGACCAGGATAATAATTCCGGCGTGGAGGCAGCGCATTTTACCGAAGGTTCAGCGGAAGGTGCAGCCCGTGCTGGTTCCCGGTTCCAATATGGTCGAAAGCTGCGGCAGTACAAAAAGCTGGAGCGGTTGGAGAAAAAGGCAGATAAAGATGCCGTAGATTCCATCTTTGCGGAACGCATGAAGTCTGATCCGCAGGCTGGCTCGAATTTCTTTTCCAGATGGCGGCAGAAGCAGGCCATCAAAAAAGAGTATGCCGCTGCGAAGGCAGGTGCAGCCGCTGTGGAGAACACAGCAGCTGGCACAGCCAAAGCTGCGCAGGGTACTGCCAGTATAACGGAAAAGGCATTTCAGTTTGTGCAGAGCCACTCGCATATCATCATCGGTATCGCAGCCGTGGGACTGCTTGTTTTGGTGATTGCCGGGTCGGTTTCGTCCTGCTCTGTCTTGATCAATGGCGGCGGCAATGTGGTGCTGGGGACTTCCTATACAGCGGAAGATGAAGATTTGAAAGGCGTGGAGACGGATTATACCAAGCTGGAAGATAAACTTCGCAAAAAAATCGACCGCATTGAAACCGACCATCCGGGCTATGACGAGTATCGCTACAATCTGGCGGAAATCGGCCACAATCCCTATGAACTTGCATCTCTGCTGACCGTAGAATTTGAAAACTACACGAGAAGCCAGGTGCAGGCGCGGCTCCAGAGTATTTTTGAAGCGCAGTATGAGTTGAAGCTGGTGGAAAAGGTGGAAATCCGGACAAGGAAAGAAACCCGTGTGGGTTATAGTTACAATCCGATCACCGGAACCGGACACACCTACACCTATCAGGTGACGGTACAGTATGAGTATAAAATCCTCAATGTAACACTGCTCAATCGAGGTGTGGACTATGTTGCCAGAAATTCCGGACTTACAGATGACCAGCTGCAACGCTACGAAGTCACATTGGAGTGCAGGGGCAATCGGGATGATCTGTTTGCAGGTATCGCTTTTGCAACGCCGGATGGCGCGGGTTCCAGCGGAGAATATCAGGATTACGACATTCCGGGTGAGGCTCTGACGGATGAAAAATTCCGGAAGATGATTACCGAAGCAGAGAAATATCTCGGTTATCCCTATGTCTGGGGCGGCAGCTCGCCGAGTACCAGCTTTGACTGTTCTGGTTTTGTTAGCTGGGTCATCAACCACTGCGGCAATGGCTGGAATGTAGGCAGGCAGACGGCCAACGGTCTGATGGGAAAATGCGACATTATCCCGAAGAGCGAGGCAAAGCCCGGAGACCTGATCTTCTTCCAGAAAACCTACAACACCAGTGGCGCATCCCATGTGGGCATTTATGTCGGCAACGGGATGATGATCCACTGTGGCTCACCAATTTCCTATGCTTCCATTGAGACGAGTTACTGGCGGCAGCACTACTACTGCATGGGAAGAATTCGATAAAAATAGGGCATTTATTCGCCCGGAAAGGACAGAGTATGAGTTTGAAACTGGAAAAGATTGCTGCGGAGCGTGAGAAAGCCCGCAGAAAACGCGATGAGTGGGAGGAACGCAGAAAGGAATGGGACAGAAAGTACCACGAGCAGGAAAACAGCGAAATCTGTGAAATGGTACATGCCCAGAGCCTGACCCCGGAACAGCTGGCAGTTATCATTCAGATGGCGCAGGCTGCGGTTCCCAACCCGGAGAACCTGAAACTGGATGAGAAAGAAACGGAGGATATGGAATGAAAAAGATGATGGTAATGCTGCTTGCCAGTGTGATGGCGGCAGGAATCTTTACGACTACTGCGTTTGCCTATACGGGCGATGATGTGCAGAAGAACGCATCTGTCAGTACCGCTGCGCAGGAAGCGGATGCAGCAGAAAGCGCAAATGCAGGGAAAACGGACAATACCGACAGGATCGAAATCGACCCGGATATGCAGGTGCTGCCGGATGGCTATGAGGTCGCTACGGATGCGGATGGGAACCTGATCGTTACGGTGGGCGGCAAAGAATACAATATCGGCAGCGAAAAGTCCCAAAAGCAGACTGGTACGGTGGTGCCGGGGATCACCAGTCTGCATTTTCGTTCCGGTCCCGGCATGGATCAGGAGATTATCGGATATCTGCATTCCGGCGATACGGTGGAGATTGTCGAAAAATGCGGTGACTGGTATAAGGTAAACTTCAACGGCAAAACCGGGTATGCACATGGAAAGTACCTGAATGTCACGGATTCTGCAAAAGACAGCAGCATGTTCAGTGAAGATGCGCTGAAGCTGTTTCTGGATCTGATGCAGAGTGGAATGTCATACGAGGATGAGACGAAATCCAGTGCAGCTTTGACTCCGGAAGGAAATATGACGCTGGTGGACGATATCGGTGAGGAAGAAGATAAATCCAGCCAGCAGTTCATTACGCTGGTGACAAAGGCGGGCAACACCTTTTATCTGATCATCGACCGCGATAAAGACGGCAACCAGAATGTGCATTTCCTGAACATGGTGGACGAGGCCGATCTGCTTGCGCTGATGGATGAAGAGGAAGCTGCCAAGTATCGGGAGAAGGAGCCGGAAGTCACGGAACCTGCGGAAACCGAAAAGCCGCAGGAGACGGAACCGGCACCGGAAGAGCAGAAAACAGAGAGCGAGCAGAAGAAATCGTCTCCGCTTCCGATGATTATGCTGCTTCTGTTTGTGATCGGTGCAGCCGGTGTCGGCGGTTATCTCTATATCAAGATGAAGGGCGTAAAGCCTGCGTCCAAGAAAAATCAGCCGGACCCGGATGCGGATTATCACGATGAGGATGAAGATACGCTCCAGCTGCCGGAGGATGATGGTGACGAGGACGAAGAAGTGGATGTCAACGAGGATTATGAAGCGGAATCGGACGATGAACCTGTCTGATTAACGCAGCGTTGACCGGTGGGGCGGCTGAAAAGCCGTCCCCTTTACATAGCCAAATGGTTGGTGGGTGAACTGTTTTGAGCTATGAAGCTATGGACTCTGTAGGCGATATCTGATAAAATAGAAAGTAAGAACAGCTCAACAACTCGGAATTTTACCATTCAGATTTCCGTGCTCTGCCACTTTTATGAGCGTTCTTTTCAGTATTTTGCCACTTTCATGAGGGAATAATCCGTGCTTCATTACACTTTCATGAGCGAATTTATGCTGTAATATGACATTTTCATGAGGGAATTGGTGCTTCGATGCGACGTGAGGAGGTAGTGGGCGGAGGCATGGGCGCGATAAAGGCAACGAGTGCGAATGGGTGGACGCGACGTGAGAAGGTGGAGGGTGCGGACGCGTGGGCGCGGAGTGAGCAGGCGGAGGGCCGAGACATTGGCCCGGGAAAAGTGAGCAGAAATATACGAGTGTCAACGGGAGGGTTTTATGGTACAACTAGAAGTAGTTTTTTGATGGAGGTGCCTATGGAGCCGAAGGTCAGTATCATCGTGCCGGTGTATAACGCGGAGAAGAGTCTCGCGCGCTGTGTGGACAGTATTCTGAATCAGGAGTTTCGGGATTTCGAGCTGATCCTCATGGATGATGGAAGTAAGGATCGGTCCGGGGAGATCTGCGACGGATATGCGCGGGCGGATGCGCGCGTGGTGGTCGTGCATAAGGAGAATACGGGGGTGTCGGATACGCGAAACCAGGCGATCGCGCGGGCGCGGGGTACGTTTCTGCAGTTCGTGGACAGTGATGACTGGCTGACGGCGGATGCGACGAAGCTGATGGTGCGGGCGGCCGAGGAGACGGGCTGCGACATGGTGATCGCGGATTTCTATCGTGTCGTCGGAGAGATGGTGTCGCGGAAGGGGGATATCGACGCGGACCAGGTGATCGGGCGTGAAGCGTTCGTTGGCTTCATGATGGAGAACCCGGCGGACTACTACTATGGGGTGCTGTGGAATAAGCTGTACCGGCGCTCGCTTGTGGAGGCGCACGGGATCCGGATGGATGCGAAGCTCAGCTGGTGCGAGGATTTTCTGTTTAATCTCGAGTATGTGCGCTATGCGACGACGTTCTATGCGCTGCGGACGCCGGTCTACTATTATGTGAAGACGAAGGGTTCGCTGGTGAATCAGAAGATCAGCTTCGCGCGGACGGTGGAGATGAAACTCGCGATGTTCGAGTGCTACAACGACTTCTTCAAGCATGTGCTGGATGAGGATGCGTATGAGCGGAAGCGGCTGCAGGTCTATCATTTTCTAGTGGATGCGGCGAAGGATGGTTTCGTGTTCCCGGCGACGATTCCGGGGACGCAGAAGCTCGGTGAGGAGCGGAGCCAGGCGCTGCAGAAGCTGGTCTCACGCGGGATGCTCGAAGTGGTCGACGTGCCGAGGAAACGACGTGAAGCGGCGGAAATAGCCGAGGCGACCGGTCTTTTCGGAAAGCGTGGCGAGGCACAGGATGCAGACGCGAACGGAATGACGAAGAAAAAACGCGAGCCGCGGAAGATTCGTCTCGAGCTGCTGCCGGCGTCGGATGCGGTGCTGCAGGATATCGCGGCCGCGGAGCGTGACTACGAGCAGGCGAAGTTCCGGGGATTTACCGAGGACGAGCTCCGGCAGTATACAGCGCTCGAGCGGCGTGTGCAGGAGAACGAAAAGCAGATACTGCAGAAGTGAGGATGGGCAGACGAACACCATCAGCGATGCCTGGCGATGAGTCAGCGAGGGGCAGAATGCGTTGCGGCGAGGCACAACGCATGCGCGGAGTGATGATGTGGAGGGCCGAAACATGGGCACAAGCGAGTAGGAGGCGGTGACTAGCCGCCGTCCTCTCACACCACCGTGCGTACCGTTCGGTACACGGCGGTTTCAACAGTTGACGTGCATAGACTGATAAGCTGTGGCAAGATCATAAAAGCCCCAGTTTGTAGACCTAAAACAGAATACCGTTCCTTACATAGCAGTCATGCGCTTCGGTGCCTGGCTGCTAATTTTTTTGCGAAAGGAGCAGTATCGAATGAAGCTTGTATTAGCGGAAAAGCCCTCGGTTGCCATGAGTCTCTCGAAAGTGATCGGGGCAGATCAGCGCGGGGACGGTTATATGGAGGGCAATGGCTACCTTGTCAGTTGGTGTGTGGGGCATCTGGTGGAACTTTCCCAGCCGGAAGCCTATGATGAAAAGTATGCAAAGTGGAAGTATGATGATCTTCCGATTTTGCCGGATCATTGGCGGTATCAGGTATCTGCCAGCACGAAAAAGCAGTTCGGAATCCTGAAAAAGCTCATGCAGCGGAAAGATGTGGAGAGTCTGATCTGTGCAACCGATGCAGGGCGTGAGGGCGAACTGATTTTCCGACTGGTTTACCATCAGTGCGGCTGCAAAAAGCCGGTGGAACGGCTTTGGATTTCATCAATGGAGGACAGTGCTATCCGGGAAGGCTTTCAGAAGCTCAGACCGGGAACAGAATATGATGCCTTATATGAGGCGGCTTTATGCCGGGAGCGTGCCGACTGGATTGTCGGAATCAACGCAACCCGGCTTTTTTCATGCCTGTATGGGCAGACCCTGAATGTGGGGCGCGTGATGACACCAACGCTTGCGATGGTGGTTATGCGAGATGCAGCAATCCGGGCGTTCAAGCCGGAGCCGTTCTACTCGGCAGAATTAAAATTTCGGGATTTTCAAGCGGGCGGTGAGCGAATGAAAGAAAAAGCAGAAGCAGAAAAACTGGTGGCAGAGTGCTGTCAGGCAGGTAGTGCCATCATTACCAAGGTGGAGCAGAAAGAAAAATCAGAGAAGCCCCCGGCCTTGTTTGATCTGACATCGCTTCAGAGAGAAGCAAATCGGCAGCTGGGATTCACTGCCCAGCAGACCCTGGATTACACACAGGCTCTGTACGAGAAGAAACTCGTGACCTATCCCCGTACCGACAGCCGGTATCTGACGGATGATATGGCACCGCTGGTGCCGGAACTTGTTTCTGTGATCCAGCAGAGCTTTCAGATTCAACCGGATGAGCCAGCACCGGTGAATGCAGCGCAGGTCATCAATTCCAAGAAAGTGACCGATCACCATGCCATAATCCCCACAAAAACAGCGGCGGGTTATGACATTTCCTCTCTTCCCAGTGGAGAACAGGCGATTCTTACCATGCTGGCGGTGCGTCTGATTTGTGCGGTAGGAACTCCTTGCCGCTATGCAGAAACCATAGTGGAAGCGGAGTGCGCCGGTCAGAAGTTCCGCACGAAAGGCAAAACAGTCACGGATATGGGCTGGAGGCAATATGCAGGAAAGCCGGTTGAAGATGCTGAGAAGAATGCGGAGGCAGGTGATCTTCCGGAGCTTTCGGAAGGCATGACATTGGAACTTGCCGGTGTCGATCTGAAAGAAGGCAAGACCAGCCCACCCAAGAGGTTTACCGAGGATCTTCTGCTTTCAGCGATGGAAAGTGCCAGCTCGGATGAATTTCCGGCTGGTGTAGAGCGAAAAGGCATCGGCACACCAGCTACACGCGCTGCCATCATCGAAAAACTGGTACAGAAAGGCTTTATCGAGCGCAGGGGCGATAAGAAAACGAAATACCTTTGTTCTACGGACAAGGGAAATGCGCTGGTGACGGTGGTGCCGGAACAGATTCAGTCCCCATCCATGACGGCAGACTGGGAGGAAAAACTGCTGAAAATAGAACACGGCGAGTATGACAGCGATGCCTTTATGGGTGAAATCAGCAGCATGGTCAGCGGACTTGTTAAAACCTACGAGGCTGTAAAAGGTGCTGATGTGCTGATGCAGCCGGAACGGAAAGTCATTGGCTCCTGCCCCGCCTGCGGCAGTGATGTCTGCGAAACGGCAAAGGGATGGTTTTGCAGGGATAAGGGCTGTAGATTTGCGCTCTGGAAGGAAAACAGGTTCTTTCAGACACTGGGAAAGCAGATGACGGAGGAACTGGCAAAGCAACTGGTAAATCAGGGGAAAGCACGGCTTACCCATTGTTATTCCAAGAAATCTGGACGTTACTATGACACAACCGTTTATGTAGAGACCGGCGAGGACGGTGCAGCAGCATTTAAGCTGGAGTTTGGAGGTAAAAAATGAGCATGAAAATGATGAATGCAGCTTATCTGGTGGATAATGCTGCACTGCTTTCCTTGCAGGAAAAGCAGGACGGCGTGGAATTCCATTGCTTTGATATGGACAGCAAGGTGCAGATTGCCGAGGGACACATTGGCTGGGATATGTTGGATAAACAGCCGTTTTCTACTCTCGAAGAAAGCGCGAGGGTGGCAGCACTCAAGGAGATTCCCCAGCTGGACGGTCTTACCGTTGCGCCGGTAGCCCCGGAGATGCTGGAGCAGGTACGCGGCGGTAGAAAGGTTCTCTGGCAGATGAAAAAGGCTGATCCTGAGCTGGAGAATGCTAAAAATATCCGGTTTATCACCAGCAGCTACGAAGATCGGTTCAAAATTCCGGATGGCAGTGCGGTGGAGATTGAGTATCCGAATCGGAAATTTTCAGCCCGCTGCGAATATATGGACGAATATCATCTGCGCCTGGGGTATGATGTTCTGCACATCTGTCAACTGGCAGAAATGCTGGAACGCGGTGGCGGTACATGCCGACCGGAGCCGCTGATTACGGAAGAACGCAGCGCATGGGATTTGGGAAGCAAGGGCTTTCTCGCCATTCAAACCTGTGAGGACGGTTACGACTATACCTTATATCATAAGGACTTCACGGAAATTGACGGCGGACAGATCGACGACCCGGAAATCAGCATGAATGCAGCCAGAGACCAGATTCTTTCGGATTATGGGTTCGGTGGCCGCACCATGACGCGGATTGACTATGATGAACTTTGTGATCGTGCAGAGGAAGCGGAAATCAGCAGACGGGAATCTGTGCTGGGTAAACTCTCGGATTTGTCTTCCAGAACGGATACGCCGGTGAAAGCTGCCAAGGCGAAGGAGGCGGAGCGATGAAATACAAGCTTACGAAGGCAGAGCAGGAAACCGTCATCAATTTTGATAATGAACTGGATACCGCCAGCATTTATACCCATGACAGCCGCCTGATTAAGAAGCTCAGGGAACTGCGAAAACAGTATCCGGAGCAGTTTATTTTGGAGCACCGGGAGCATGGGTCGGTCACGTATACAATTCCGAAACGCTGCGTCGGTATCCGACCGCCTTACAGTGAAAAGCGTCGGGAACAGCAGCGACAGGAAGCAAAGGAAAACGGCCTGCCGTTTATGGAGAAGGGAGAAATGGATGATGGCAAGAATTGAAAAATGGGATGAAGTGCATGGAAATCAGGCATCAGACGAAAGAATGATGGCATTTCTCGACAGTGCTACCGACCAGTATGCGATTTTGCAGCTTCGCCGCAGTGAGGATACGGTATATGAACGCTTTTCGTCTATGCGCGAACTGGAACGGATGGGGCTGGAACCGGATATTGACCATTATGAAGTGGTTTATACGGCTCCGCTGCTTCCCTACAAGGATCAGAATACGATGTTGGAGGAACTGTATGCGAAATTCAATGTTTCCCGCCCTGATGATTTTACTGGGCATAGTCTTTCTGTGTCTGACATCGTGGCTTTACGGCAGAATGGTGTTGTAAGCTGTCACTATGTGGATTCCATCGGCTTCCAGGAACTGCCCGGATTTTTGAAACCGGAGAATTACCTGAAAGCCGCAGAAATGGCAATGGAAGACGATTACGGCATGATTGACGGCGTAATCAATAACGGAAAGAAGGAAGAACCGGCGGAGAGAGCATCGGTTCTGGATCAGCTGAAGGAAAAGCAGGAGGCGGTGCCGCCTGCACCGCCTCGCAGGTGCTGCGAAGAAAAGGAGTTGTAAATGCGTTTTACGGATGACGAGTGGATGCTCATGATGCTTTACAGCCCTGGCACACGGACGGGGCTGATTGCAGAGCTTCAGACGATGCAGAAAAGTCTGACGGGCAGAGATAGAAACCTGCGTAGGTGGACGGCCTCGCTGCTTGCGAAACTGGCTGAGATGACAGATGCAGAATATGAGGCACTGGATTTGTATCCGGACGAATAAGGGAGAGGAGGAAAAAGACAGATGATGACGAAAACGGCTTATTATATGCAGATGGCGCAGGAAGCTGCGGCACAGATCACTGGTAGCAAAGAGCAGTGGACAGCGTTTCTGACCACATCCGCACGGCTTTATAAGTATCCCTTTGCGGAACAGCTGATGATCTATAAGCAGAGGCCAGAAGCAACGGCCTGTGCAGAGTACGATCTCTGGAATGACCGGATGAATCGCTATGTGAAGCGCGGCTCCAAGGGCATTGCTCTTTTGGACATGCGCGGTGAGCAGCCGAAACTGCGGTATGTATTTGATGTGGCAGATACCGGAGAACGGAAGAATTCCCGCCCGGTACAGCTCTGGAAAATGAATGCGGAGCATGAGCAGCCGATCATTCGGGCACTGGATGCAGCATTTGATGTTCCTGCCGGTGCCGGGTCTCTGGAAAATCACATTATGGAAGCAGCAGAACGCCTTGCAAGGGATTACTGGGAGGAAAACCGCAGGCAGATCAGTGACATCGTTGCAGATTCTTATCTGGAAGGGTATGATGAACTCAACATCGGAGCTTCCTTTAAGAGAGCTGCCGCTGTCAGCATCGCATATTCCGTCTTTACCCGGACGGTGGGCAATGCAGATGACTATTTTGAACACGAGGATTTTCTGGACATCTTTGATTTTAATACGCAGGCTGCTGCCAATGTGCTGGGAACTGCGGTCAGTGAAATGTCCAGCCAGATATTCCGGGAAATTGAACGCACGATCCGAACCTATGAAAGAGATAAACAGGCAGAAAGGAGCCAAAACTATGATGGAGCTGAATTACACGAAGAACGGCGATTACCTGATTCCGGACATCCAGTTGTCGGTGCAGGAACAGAAGCCTCTGGGCAAGTACGGGAGGATGCGCAGAGCATTCCTGCAGGAGAACAACACGCTGCTGTACAATCACCTGATCCTGACCGAGAAGCTGTACCCGCACCTGTGGGAGATTCAGGAGACCGCGACCGCACGGATGGAACAGATGATGGCGGAGCTTCTGAAAGCGAATCCGGCACCGGACAAGAAATCAAACCAGATGGCCTGGGTGCAGCACATGAACATGCTGAAAGCGCAGGCAGAGGAAGTCATTCTGACGGAACTTATCAACAGTTAAACTTCATGAGTCTGTTTCAGTCCGAAGCAGAGCAGATTCAGAAAATTGATGCGGCGGCAGAGAATGCAGCCAGAGAAGCGGAGAGCGAAAAGCCCTCCGCTTTTGTAATTTCTGAGGATGAAATCGACCGGATGCTGCGGACAGGCTCTAATTTTGAAGGCGGAAAAATTCGTATTTATGCGCTGTATCAGCAGCAAGGGGACGCAAAAGAACGAGCTGCATTCCTGAAAGCGGAATATGGTCTCGGTGGTCACAGCTATACCTTTATGGATGGCAGTCGCGGTTTTGCCGATTATAACGGAAGAGGTATTCTGCTTCGCAATTATGACCATGACCGGGAAGTGCGCCTCACATGGTCGGCGGTGGATAAGCGGTTAGACCGGCTTGTGGAAAATGGTCAGTACCTGACTGCGCTGGAAATGGAAGAGTATCGGAAGCTGGAGCAGGAATATGGTGCGTCGCTTCCTATGCCGACTGCCGCCCATGTATTTCCGCCAACGCCGCCGGAACGCTACGATACCGGAAATGAGCATGTGGACAACATGCTGAATACGGCTGCGAATGTATATGCCCGGAGTGAACTGGCGGCACCACAGCGGTTTACCGTGATGGAGACAGACGATGGTTATGCGGTCTGGGATGATATTCAGGACGGCATTCATGTGGAGCCGGATGGTGTCAGCGAAGAGTTTACCAGCGAATGGGAGGCAGAGACCTACCGCCAGCAGTTGATTAAAAAAGTCCAGGAACGGGAAGCCAAAGACTGGCTCTATGTTGAGCAGAGCAAGCAGGATTTGCAGCAGGACATTCCATTCCCGGATGTGGAATCCGAAGAAGTACAGGAACCGGCTCACGCAAAGGCAGATCCTCTGGTGCTGGAAATGCAGGAACACGCCAGAGAACTTGCCAGAGAGTCAGGCTATGCACCGGATGAACGGTTTGTAGTCACGATGACCGGCGATAATTTCCCGGATTCTAAGGATGCGTTTGCCATCTGGGATTATGTTAAAGAAGAGTATTACGGATATTCGGACGGAAAAGTGCAGACATTTGCCGATTATGTAAGCGCATCAGAGGCGTTGCAGGAGATTCGCGGCAGGAACATGAAGGCTGAAAAAGAGCCTGCAACTGTGCAGCCAGAACCCGCAGCTCCGGTGCAGCCGGATTATCGTGTCGGCGATACGCTGTATCTGGACGGAAAGGCATTTACGATTGAAAAAGTCGGGCTTTTCGATGTGGAACTTCGGGACCCGGATTCCGTGTATCCGATCTTCCGCTCGGAAAGCAAGGAAAATCTGGCAAGACTTTTGGGGCACGAGGATAATATTCACCTGCACAATCTGGTGGTTGATCTAAATTCTGGAAAAGAAGCAGCGTCAAAAGATATTGAGAATACAGGTACTGTATGGTCGGATGAGGCGTTGGATCAGCTCCCGATTACAGCTGTGATTGATGGGACCGTTCAAACATTTCCTAATGCAGCTGAGGAAGAAGCGTTCCGGGCAGAGCATGAAGCAAAACATGCGGAGAACTATCGCATCAACAGCTTTCACCTCGGCGAAGGCAGTCCTAAACAGAAATTCCGTGCCAACATGGATGCCATCTATACGCTGAAAACCTTGGAAAATCAGCACAGAGATGCGACACCGGAGGAACAGGAAACGCTGGCCAATTATGTCGGCTGGGGCGGGCTGGCAGATGCCTTTGACGCAGAGAAAACTGCCTGGGCAGGCGAATATAAGGAGTTGAAAGCAGCTCTTACGGAAGAAGAATATGCCGCAGCCAGAGCTTCGACTCTGAATGCGCACTACACCAGCCCTACCGTGATCCGTGCAATCTATGAAGCATTGGACGGTATGGGATTTGAGAAAGGCAATATTTTGGAACCGTCGATGGGTGTCGGTAACTTCTTCGGTATGCTGCCGGATTCCATGCTGGGAAGCAGACTGTATGGTGTGGAACTGGATTCCATCACCGGGCGTATTGCGCAAAAGCTGTATCCGCAGGCAGAAATCAAGGTGGCAGGCTTTGAGACCACCGACCGGCGTGATTTTTATGATCTGGCCGTGGGCAATGTGCCTTTTGGCAACTACCGTGTCAGCGATAAGCCATATGATAAACTCGGATTTTCTATCCACAACTATTTCTTTGCCAAGGCACTGGATCAGGTTCGGTCCGGTGGTATCGTGGCCTTTGTTACCAGCCGCTATACGATGGATTCCAAAAATCCGGACGCACGAAAGTATCTGGCGCAGCGGGCAGAATTGCTGGGAGCTATCCGACTTCCCAACAACGCATTCCGTGCCAATGCCGGTACGGATGTGGTGTCGGATATCATTTTCCTGCAAAAGAGAGACCATCCCATTGATATCGAACCGGATTGGGTGCATCTGGGGCTGACATCGGAGGGTATTACCCTCAACAGCTACTTTGTTGACCACCCGGAAATGGTGCTGGGTGAGATTACAACGGAAAGCACCCAATACGGCAAGGAAGAATGTACGGTCATTCCGATTCCGGATGCAGATCTTGGAGACCAGCTGCATGAGGCTGTGCAGCACATCGGTGGTCATTATGAAGCGCAGGAGCTGGCACCGGAGGAAGAGCTGTCCTTGCAGGGCGAAACCATTTCGGCAGACCCAAATGTAAAGAACTTCTCCTATGCGGTGGTGGATGGGGATGTCTACTTCCGTGAGAACAGCATCATGCGAAAGGCTGACCTTTCTGCGACAGCCACCGGCAGGATCAAGGGTATGGTGGAACTTCGTACCATTGTGCAGGAACTGATCGACTATCAGCTGAACGATTACCCGGAGGACGCGATTGCCCAGAAACAGCGGGAACTGAATGTGGCCTATGACCGATTCGCCGATCAGTATGGACTTATCAATTCCCGTGCAAATGCACAGGCTTTTTCGGAAGATTCGTCTTATTATCTGCTTTGCTCTCTGGAAAACGTAGACGAAAACGGCAGGCTGGAATCCAAGGCGGATATGTTCACCAAACGGACGATTCGACCGGAACGGGCTGTTACCAGCGTAGATACTCCGGCTGAAGCTCTGGCAATCTCTATCGGAGAGCGCGGCGGAGTGGATTTGCCCTATATGTCGGAGCTTTTAGGAACGCCGGGGGAATATGAAAAAATCCAGCAGGAACTGCATGGTGTCATTTTCAAAGACCCGATGACGCAGGGCGGCGAGGAAACCGGCTGGGTGACGGCTGATGAATATCTGTCCGGCAATGTCCGGGAAAAACTCCGCGTGGCAGAACTGGCTGCGGCTTCTGACCCTGCCTTTGCGGTAAACACGGAATATTTGAAGAAAGCACAGCCGAAAGACCTGGATGCGTCGGAGATTGATGTGCGCCTTGGTGCCACATGGGTCAATCGGGGTTATATCCAGCAGTTCATGGAAGAAACCTTTGAACCGCCGTTTTATCTGCGCCGGAACATCGAAGTGAAATTCTCGCCCATGACGGCAGAGTGGCAGATCACCGGTAAGAGTACACCGAGCCGGAATGATGTCCATGCCTATATGACCTACGGCACCAGCAGAGCCAACGCCTACCGGATTCTGGAGGATACGCTGAATCTGCGGGACATCCGTATCTACGATACCGTGGAGGATGCAGACGGCAAGCAGAAGCGGGTTCTGAATAAAAAGGAGACCACCCTCGCCCAGCAGAAACAGCAGGCCATTAAGGATGCGTTCCAGAACTGGGTGTGGAAAGACCCTTATCGCCGTGCGGACCTGGTGGAAAAGTATAACGAGCTGTTCAACAGTACCCGTCCTCGTGAGTACGATGGCTCCCACATCCGCTTTGGCGGCATGAATCCGGAAATCCGGCTGCGGGAACACCAGCAGAATGCCATTGCTCATGTGCTGTACGGTGGCAATACACTGCTGGCCCACGAAGTGGGTGCCGGTAAGACTTTCGAGATGGCCGCTTCTGCTATGGAGGCAAAACGGCTGGGACTGTGCCAGAAATCCATGTTTGTCGTTCCGAATCATTTGACCCTTCAGTGGGCAAACGAGTTTCTGCGCCTGTATCCGAGTGCAAAACTGCTGGTGGCAAGCAAAAAGGACTTTGAAACGGCCCGCAGAAAGAAGTTCTGCGCACGAATTGCTACTGGTGATTACGATGCAGTCATCATCGGGCATTCCCAGTTTGAGAAAATTCCGGTGTCCGCAGAACGGCAGGAGCGGATTTTGACTGCCCAGATTGATGAAATCGAAAACGCCATTGCTGAGATGAAATCCCAGAATGGCGAACGTTTTTCTATTAAACAGATGGAAAAGACCCGGAAAGGATTGGAGGCGAGATTAGAGAAACTCCGGGCAACCGACCGTAAGGACGATGTGATTACCTTTGAGCAGCTGGGCGTAGATCGACTGTTCGTAGACGAGGCACACGCGTTCAAGAACCTGTTCCTCTACACAAAAATGCGCAATGTCGCAGGCTTGTCCACTTCGGAAGCGCAGAAATCTTCGGATATGTTTATGAAGTGCCAGTATATGGACGAGTTGACAGGCGGGCGCGGCATCATTTTTGCGACCGGCACCCCGGTTAGCAACAGCATGACGGAGCTTTACACCATGATGCGGTATCTCCAGTACGGTACGTTGCAGCAGAAAGGGCTGACCCATTTCGACAGCTGGGCTTCTACCTTTGGTGAGACCACCACAGCCATTGAGCTGGCACCGGAGGGAACCGGATACCGGGCAAGAACGAGATTTGCAAAATTCTTCAACCTGCCGGAGCTGATGAACATGTTCAAGGAAGTGGCGGATATCAAGACTTCCGATCAGCTGCATCTGCCGGTGCCGGAGGCAAAATTTGAAACCGTGGTGGTGCAGCCTTCGGAGCATCAGCAGGCGATGGTGGCGGAGCTTTCGGAACGGGCGGCGGCTGTGCATTCCGGTGTGGTAGACCCGTCGGTCGATAACATGCTGAAAATCACATCGGATGGCAGAAAGCTGGGACTGGATCAGCGATTGATGAATCCGCTCCTGCCGGATGACCCCAACAGCAAGCTCAACGCCTGTGTGCGGAATGTGCTTCGTATTTATGAGGAAGGACAGTCGGACAAGCTGACCCAGCTGCTGTTCTGCGACCTCAGCACGCCGAAGAACGATGGAACCTTCAATGTCTATGAGGATATCCGCGCCAAACTCATCCAGTCAGGTGTACCGGAGGAAGAAATCGCATTTATCCATGATGTTGATACCGAGGCAAAAAAGAAAGATCTGTTTGCCAAAGTCCGTACTGGGCAGGTGCGGGTGTTGTTAGGTTCGACACAGAAGATGGGCGCAGGCACGAACGTGCAGGACAGGCTGGTGGCCGTGCATCATCTGGATGTGGGCTGGCGGCCTGCGGACATGACCCAGAGAAATGGTCGTATTATCCGTCAGGGAAACCGAAACAAAGAAGTGCAGGTTTATCAGTATGTGACGGAAGGAACTTTTGACGCTTACCTCTATCAGACACTGGAGAATAAGCAGAAGTTTATCAGTCAGATCATGACCAGCAAATCCCCGGTTCGTTCCTGTGACGATGTGGATGAGCAGGCACTTTCCTATGCGGAGATCAAGGCGCTGTGTGCCGGTAATCCGCTTATCAAGGAAAAGATGGATTTGGATATACAGGTTTCCAAGCTCCGAGTGTTAAAGCAGAGTTATCTTTCCGAACATTACGACCTTGAGGACAGGGTGCTGAAATACTATCCCCAGACCATTAAGGAGTATGAGGAACGCATTGCAGGCTATGAAAATGATGCAGCTCTTGCCGAGCAGCACAAGCCGCAGGGCGAGGATAAGTTCTGCCCGATGACCCTAAAAGGCGTGACCTACACCGAAAAGGCAGACGCAGGCGAGATGCTCCTTGCAATCTGCAAGGATTATCCGATGTCCGCAGCTACCGAAATCGGCAGCTATCGAGGTTTCCGAATAGAGATTTATTATGATACCGTCAACGCCCATTATTGTATGAACCTTTGTGGAAAGGCAAAGCATAAGGTAGATTTAGGTGCTGATGCCCTCGGAAATCTGACCCGAATTGAAAACGAGCTGTCAAAGCTCCCTGCCAGACTGGAAGCTGCCAAGACCAAAAAGGCGGAAACTATCGCACAGCTTGAAACCGCAAAGGAGGAAATCAAGAAGCCTTTTGCCTTTGAAGATGAGCTGAAAGAAAAAACAGAACGGCTGAACGCTCTTAACATTGAGCTGAATCTGAATGAAAAAGATACTTCTGTTATGGATACCGAGCCAGAGCAGACAGAAGAACAGCCCGAAAGAAAATGTGCAAGTCGGGAGAGATAATGCGGTTTGCATATTTGTATTGCTGATTTCTGGGAAGTATAATAGGTGTAGATTTATAGAATATCGGAGGTGAAAGGTGTGCTTGATAATTTCAGATTTGAAACCTTTGTTGATGTGCATAGTAACATCTTTGCTGAATATCTAAGCTCCGTTATCGCAAAGCTGTCAAAAGAAAATTCAGAATACCGTTCCATAGAGGAAAGAATAGAGGAACTCTACAAGGAGTATCCAAAAGTGATGGAGGCTCTGGATACGGAGAAGCCGAGCGATTTATCTGAGCAGGAGTGTAAGGTTTTGATAGAAGTTTTGGAGCTTCGGAACAGGCTCAGCGATATGCAGCAGGAAGCAATCTATTTCAGAGGGTGCTATGACAGCGTTGGGTATCTCAAAAAGGCAGGAATTTTATAACCGAGAACGGCGGCATTGGCGTGGAGCTGATGCCGCTTTTTACATACCATGGAGCTGGAAAAAGACATCTGTATGTGATAAAATGTTTAAAACAGTATTGGAGGAAAAGTATGAATTATACAGAAAAAGAGAAAGAGTATTTTAATAATAAACTTTCTCAAGTAATATATAACCCTAATCGTTTTAAAGTATTGATTGGTGAGGATAGATTTTTGTTCGGTATTGTTTCAGCAGGAGATAGTGAAGCACCATTTGGCAGATTGATGCAGTATAAAACGCTGTATGATACTTTGATAGATTTAGATTGGAAAATCAAATTTTCATTTGATAAAGCAATAGAATATGCTTATTCAGAACCTGTACAGAATAACTTTAGTATATTTAGAGTAGAAACTGAAGAAGAACGAAACGCATATTATTATATTGAAAATGCACTCTTTAGAACCTCAAGCCTGTGGGATTTATTAGCTCAGTTTTATTGGAAATGCCTAAAGAAAGAGTTTACTATAAGAAAGTATTTGACCCTTCTTTACAGTCCAGTGATAGATTTAAAGTGAAAGCCACGGAAATAAACAATTATTTGGAAGAATCAGATGATACTGATTGTGAGGGAGAATGGAAAGGAAATCATTCCGGCAGCTGAAGCCCAGCTTCCTGTTTCCAGAGAAGATGCAGCAAGAAATACCATTGCCTATTCTATTTTAAAAGCCCATAATACTTCCGGTAATATGGACAAGCTTCAGATTAAATTTGATAAACTGACATCCCATGATATTACTTTTGTAGGAATTATCCAGACTGCACGTGCTTCCGGACTGGAGCGTTTTCCGGTACCGTATGTTCTGACAAACTGTCACAACAGTCTCTGTGCAGTCGGAGGAACGATCAACGAAGACGACCACATGTTTGGTCTGACTTGTGCGAAAAAGTACGGCGGTGTTTATGTTCCGCCTCATCAGGCAGTCATCCATCAGTTTGCAAGAGAGGTACTGGCAGAGTGCGGCAAGATGATCCTTGGTTCTGACAGTCATACCCGTTACGGAGCACTGGGAACTATGGCTATGGGAGAAGGCGGACCGGAGCTTGTAAAACAGCTTTTGAATAAGACGTATGACATCAAGAGACCGGAAGTGATCGGTATCTATCTGGATGGAGAGCCGGCAAAAGGAGTCGGACCTCAGGATGTTGCTCTGGCGATTATCGGAGCTACATTTGCAAATGGATATGTGAACAATAAAGTCATGGAGTTTGTCGGACCTGGAGTCTCAAAACTGAGCGCAGATTACCGAATCGGAATCGATGTTATGACAACAGAGACGACTTGTCTGTCTTCTATCTGGAAAACAGATGAGAAGATTCAGGAATTCTATGAGATCCACGGAAGAAGCGAAGGATACAAAGAACTGAATCCAGGAGCAGTGACTTACTATGATGGAATGGTTTATGTCAATATGAGTGAGATCAAACCAATGATCGCGATGCCGTTCCATCCGAGCAATGTCTATACGATCGATGAAGTAAATGCAAACCTGGCAGACATTCTTCACGAAGTTGAGAAGAAAGCGCTGATCAGTCTGGATGGAGCAGTAGATTACTCTCTCCAGAGCAAGATCGTGAATGGAAAACTGTATGTAGATCAGGGAATTATTGCCGGTTGTGCAGGCGGTGGATTTGAAAACATCTGTGCGGCAGCGGACATCATTAAAGGAAGAAATATCGGTGCGGATGAATTTACATTCAGCGTGTATCCGGCAAGT
>OHCC01000549.1_pt1 | contig 25393 bp, 18 predicted proteins | sample 1577521 | NCBI WGS metagenome assembly OHCC01 (sample SAMEA3879533, study PRJEB24766) | human gut metagenome | biome: human-associated habitat; feature: feces | place: USA | collected 1985/1987
AACAAATCAGTCCGGAGCCGACAATCATTAATACAGGAGGCCATGTGTTGAATGGGATTGCTTCGATCATGTGTTTGGCGAGTCCGGTTTCCTGTAAGGCAACCCCTAGTGCGAAGCCGCCGGCTACCATCCAGAGTACACTCCAGCTGATCTCTTCCAGGTCACGTTTGGTAATAACGCCTGTTATACAAAAAACAGCTACCGGAATCATTGCCACTACATTGGAGTTTACTCCTGTAAATTTGTCGAACATCCACAATAGAACCGTTATAGCAAAGGTGATATAAACCACAATGGAGCGCCAGTCTTTCTTTGCTTCACCTTCAATTTGCAGTTCGATGCTCTTTTGTTTGAATGGAAACAGTCGTAAGAGGATAAACCAGGCTATAAACAGTACAATAATAGTGTAAGGCAACATAAAGCTCATCCATTCTCCAAAACCGATGTTCAGGTTCAGCCCTTCCGGATCATTCAGGTATTTTAAAGCAATGGCGTTAGGTGGTGTACCGATAGGAGTTCCCATACCGCCTACATTGGCCGCTACAGGAATAGCCATGGCCAGTCCTATTTTCCCCTTACCGTCTGCTGGCAGTACTTTTAATACAGGAGTAAGGAAAGTGAGCATCATGGCAGCTGTAGCTGTATTGCTAAGGAACATAGAGAAGGCGGCCGTAACGAGAATGAATCCTAATAGTACATAGCGTGACTGTGTTCCGAAAGGTCGCAGCATGACACGTGCCAACAATACGTCCAGTCCGCTTTTGGTTGCTGCGATGGCAAGTATGAACCCACCTATAAATAACATAATGATAGGATCGGCAAAGCAGTGCATAATGGACTTATATTTGACTGTCTGCCCTAACTCATCAGCTGAAATATTTTGCGTGAGGAACCATAAGCTACTGTCTGAAACGGTAAGTAATAGTAATACAACAATCAATACGGAGGTTGTCCATGCGGGGATAGCTTCGAATACCCACATCAGTGTGGCAAAAATAAAGATGGAAATAAGTCTTTGTTCTATGACGGTTAATCCTTCTATTCCAAATGTATCAATAGGGAGGAACCATAAAATAAGGGAGAGAGTAATAGCCACGGTTAACTTTATGCATCGGGTTACTGTCCGGTTTTTTGCCAACCGTTTGGCTTTTTTCAAATCCTGATAAGCTTCCACTAAATGAAAGCCGTGAAAAATCTTGTACATAATATTAGATTAAGATAAAATTAAAAAACGGTGCAAAAATAACTTTTTATTCCATATATAGTTATTCGGAGATAATTTTTTTCTTTATTTTTCTAGTTGAAGTGTCCGGCAGATATATCAATATAGATAATTAGGTCGTTTGCGACAAATTCTCTAAATTTGTGCCATTAACTTGACTAATACATTTATGGAGCATACTGAAACTTTAATAGTGGAGCAGTTGAAGACAGGCAATGAAGATGCCTATCAATACATCTATGACCGTCATTATGCCCTGCTGTGTCATGTCGCAAATGGCTATGTGAAAGATCACTTTCTTGCGGAAACCATCGTTGGGGATACAATTTTTCATTTATGGGAGATTCGTGAAACGCTGGAGATTTCCGTTTCCATCCGTAGCTATTTGTTGAGAGCCGTCCGTAACCGTTGTATTAACTATCTTAATTCAGAATGGGAAAAGCGTGAGATTTCGTTTTCATCTCTAATGCCCGATGAGATAACAGACGATAAAATGATGATATCCGATTCGCATCCGTTGGGAACATTGTTGGAACGTGAACTGGAAGAGGAAATATATAAAGCCATTGATAAATTGCCGGACGAGTGTCGTCGCGTATTCGATAAGAGTCGTTTTGAAGGAAAATCATACGAAGAAATTTCTCAAGAGTTGGGTATCTCTGTCAATACGGTTAAGTATCATATAAAGAATGCATTAGCATCTTTACAAAAGAATCTGAGTAAATATCTGATTACTCTACTTTTATTTTTTTTCGGGTAAAAACGAAAAAGGTCATATTTTGACTACCCTCAATTAAAAATCTACTGTCTCCTTTATAGAATGCAGAAAAATGGAAGAAGAAAAGAAACATATTGATGAATTGATTGCAACCTATCTGACCGAAGGTTTGGACAAAAATGCTTTAGCCGAACTGAAAGCATGGATAGCTGCATCACCTGAAAATGAGGATTATTTTATTCAGCAACGGGAAGTCTGGTTCTCTGCCGTGAGCCGTGAAGCCGCGTCGAAATACAATAAAGACAAGGCATTCGATACATTTAGGAATCGTATCGGGAGCCGGAAGCAAGTGGAGAAAGCTCCTCGCCGGGAATTCCGTTTGTCGACGTTGTGGCGTTATGCCGCGATTATCGCACTCATACTTGCAGTAGGATGCTTCTCATATTGGCAGGGAGGAGTGAATGTAAAAGACACTTTTGCAGATATATCCGTAGAAGCTCCTTTAGGATCGAAGACCAAACTTTATTTGCCTGATGGTACATTGGTATGGCTGAATGCAGGTTCACGAATAATCTATTCACAAGGCTTCGGGGTAGATAACCGTAAAGTAGAATTAGAAGGCGAAGGATATTTTGAAGTCCGGCGGAATGAGAAACTGCCTTTTTCCGTTAAGACCAGAGATTTACAGTTGCAAGTATTAGGCACAAAATTCAATTTCCGCAATTATTCTGAAGATCATGAAGTTGTCGTTTCTTTGCTGGAAGGCAGGGTAGCGTTGAATAACTTACTGAAAAGTGAGAAGGAAACTTATCTTGTCCCTAATGAAAGAGCCGTGTTAGATAAGTCGAACGGGCTTATGAAAGTAGAGTCGGTAACGGCTTCCAATGCTTCGCAATGGACGGACGGTTATCTGTTTTTTGATGAAGAACTTTTACCGGATATTGTGAAAGAATTGGAACGTAGCTACAATGTGAATATCCACATAGCTAATGATTCATTAAATAAATTCCGGTTCTACGGTAACTTCGTCCGTCGGGAGCAAGGCATTCAGGAAGTATTGGATGCGTTAGCATCTACAGAGAAAATACAATATAAAATTGAAGAGCGCAATATAACTATCTATTAACCGGTTACCAGAGATTTATAATACTATGATTGTTTAACCTTGTAAATTTAAGAATATGAGTAAGGAAAATAATACTGAATAGTCTTTATCGAAATGAAAGGAGAGAAAATATAAAAAACCGGAAGATCTCGAACATCTTCCGGCCCCTGAATCTCCTTTTCAACAACTTTCAAGTGTGAATATGTTTTCAAGAGAGATGGTGCAAAGTTAGCAAAATACATCTCTTTTAAAACGGGTTATTCGAGTTTTAATTAAATAATTTGTTTATTTTATGAATTACAGGAAGAAGGCCATATTAATGGTCGTGGCTCTCTTTTGCCTTAACGTAGCAATGCTGGCCCAAGCTATTTCATTGAAAATGAATAACGTTTCGGTGAAGGAGGCGATGACTCAATTGAAAAATAAGAGCGGATATTCTTTCGTATATAAGGTCGGTGATCTGGATACCCGAAGGATTGTGAGTGTAGAGGCAAAACAGTTGAATGAAGCTGTCGATCAGATTTTGTACGGACAAAATGTTGTCTATGAGATAAAGGGTAAAAATATAATAGTTCAGAAAGGACAATCCCGTCAGAATACTTCAAAAGACAATAAAAAACATCGGATTACAGGTATTGTGAATGATATGAACGGTGAACCCATTATTGGTGCCACAGTGAAAGAAAAGGGAAGTTCCAACGGAACGGCAACCGATTTGGATGCAAGATTCTCGTTGGAAGTATCACCGGATGCAATATTGGAAATTTCCTATATCGGTTATCAAACACAAGATGTCAGTGTGAAGAATCGGAGCAGCTTGATAATCACGTTGAAAGATGATACGCAGGCACTGGATGAGGTGGTTGTGGTTGGGTTTAGTACGCAAAAAAAGATAAACTTGACAGGTGCGGTAGAGAATGTATCATCAGATGTATTTGAAAATCGTCCGGTGGCCAATGTCACACAGATGTTACAAGGAGCTGTCCCTAATTTGAATATTTCGCTTGCCGACGGTAAGCCTAATCAGTCAGCTTCGTATAATATCCGTGGTGTGACATCCATCGGAGCAGGTGGCAGTGCATTAGTCCTGATAGACGGTGTAGAAGGCGATCCGGCCATGCTGAACCCGAATGATATAGAAAGTGTGTCCGTATTGAAAGATGCAGCTTCGGCGGCCATATACGGTTCACGTGCTCCGTATGGCGTTGTCTTGATTACAACGAAAGATCCCTCGAAGCAAAAAGATAAGTTCACTATCAATTATACGGGGAACTTTTCTTATGAAACTCCGTATGCAGTGCCGGATGTGGTCGACGATGGTTATGTTTGGGCATATCTGTTCCGTGAGGCAGAATTTAATTATCGCGGGATAGAACCTACCAGTATTAATAAGTCGCAGCCTTTTTCAAAAGAATGGCTGGAAACTTTCCGGCAGAGGAAATTAGCGGGCAACACATTACAGACAGCAGTGGGACCTGACGGCAAGTACACATATTATGGAAATGAAGATTATTATGATGCGCTTTATAAAGACCACACATTTGCTCAGTCACATAACGTATCCATTAGTGGTTCTAATGGAAAAATCAGTTACTACACTTCCGCCCGTTTGTACGATTACGATGGTCTGTTCAATTATAACTCGGACACCTACCGTACAATGAATATGCGTACCAAAGTCAGTGCACAAGTATTCGACTGGTTGAAAATTTCTAATAATATAGATTATACTCATGACAAATATTCTCAACCGCTAGGGTACATCGGACAGAATGAAGGTCTGGTATGGAAAGGTATCAATATGGAAGGGCATCCGTCCGAGCCGATTTTTAATCCTGACGGAACTTTAACCCATTCCGGAGCGCGTTCTGTTGGCGGATTAGTGACGGGGGACAACTGGATAAAGCGTACGACGAAAACTTTAAAGAATACAACTACCCTGAACGTAACGCTGCTGGACAATAAATTGCGGTTTACGGGTGACTTTTCTTTTCGTACAAAAGATTTTATAGAGGATAAGAAAACAACTGCTGTCCCGTATAGCGATTATGAAGGGGTAATTAAGTATTTGGGAACACCGGAGACCGATGATGAAATGTCGGAGAAAGTGCAACAGACCACTTATATATCCACCAATGTGTATGCTGAATATGAGAATACATTTGCAGGCAAACATTATTTGAAAGCTTTGGTTGGATATAACTATGAACAACAGGATTATAAAGCAATCTCTTCGGAGCGGAATGGATTGTTAATGCCTGATGTGGAAAATATCAACTTTGCTATGGGAGACAATATGTCTATAAAAAGTGATGGTAACCGTTGGCGATACGCCGGGGCATTTTTCCGGTTGAACTATTCTTATGATAACCGTTATCTATTCGAGGTGAACGGACGTTACGACGGCTCGTCGAAGTTTCCCAACAACTCGCAATGGGGATTTTTCCCTTCGGCTTCGGCAGCATGGCGTTTTTCGGAAGAAAAGTTCTGGAAAGTAAATCCTGATATTATCTCCAATGGAAAACTGCGTGTCTCTTATGGTGCATTAGGGAATAGCAATGTGAAACCGTATTCTTATCTGGAAAAGTTCACATTGAGGACTTATTCTACTACCGGCTCTTCGAGTGAGGGACGTTACCTGGACGGTAAGGCGCAACTACGCTATACGCTCAATCCGGATCAAATCCCAGATAATATCGGTTGGGAGACTTCACGAACCATAGACGCAGGTATTGATTTAGGGTTTTGGAACAACAAGATTACGCTGTCCGCCGATTATTATGTACGTAAGACTGTTAATATGTATACGGTGGGTCCGACGCTTCCCGATACGTTCGGAGCGTCATCACCCAAAGGAAACTATGCCGATATGAGTACCTACGGTTATGAAATTTCATTGGGGTATAATGATTCGTTCCGTTTAGCGGGCAAACCATTCAGTTTCGGTGTTAAGGCAACCCTTGCCGACTATCATTCGGTGATAGATAAATACAATAATCCAAAACGTGACCTCGATGATTACTATGTTGGCCAACGTATCGGTGAAATTTGGGGCTTTGTTTGTAATGGCTTGTTCCAGTCTCAGGAAGAAATTGATGCAGCCTTTGACGGAAAGGGCTACAAAAACAATCTGATGCAGACATCTGTCAATTACATCACTTATCCGGGTGATATGCGCTTCGAAGACTTGAATAATACAGGCACTATTGATAATGGGGCTAATACGGTAGACTCGCCGGGGGACCGGAAGGTTATAGGGAACACTGAACCCCGTTACATATACACAATCTCGCTCAGTGCCGACTGGAATAATTTCTTCTTGTCAGCCATGTTTGATGGTGTAGGGAAACAAAATTGGTATCCCAGCGGTGAGAGTTCTTTCTGGGGACAATACAACCGCCCTTACAATCAGGTTCCGTTATGGCATTTGAACAATTATTGGACAAAAGATCGGCCGGATGCCTATTTACCTCGCTATTCGGGCTATTATAATCCGTTGTATAAAGGTACGGCTAATACACGCTACTTGCAGGATGTATCTTATTTCCGGCTTAAAAATCTGCAGTTCGGTTATAACCTGCCAAGGAAGTGGATCGCAAAAGCAGGTTTCTCTAAAGTTTCCGTTTACTTCTCGGGTGAAAATTTATGGTCGTGGTCTCCACTCTATCGCCACACGAAAGATTATGATGTGACGGTTGTTACGAAAGGATCGGATACCGACCTTACCTCCGGATCAAAGGGGGATGGTTTTAACTATCCGACGATGCGGAATCTCAGTTTAGGAATATCTATCACTTACTAAATGGAAATAAAGAAGATATGAAAAAAATAAGTAATATACGTACTATCCTACTTCTCTGTGCTACGCTATTATTGGGAAGTTGTGACTTGACCGAGACGATGCAGGTGGAGGCTGACAAAGCTATGATTTTCGGTAGCGAGTCGGGGTTGCGTCTCTATGCCTATTCTTTCTACCGGGCATTACCAACACTCTCTACGGGTTACAATCAAGACGAAATGTGTGATATTGCTGCTGTCCGGCAGACAGATGTATTTATACAGCAGAATGCATATAATGCGGAGACAGCTACCAGTTGGAGTTGGGGTACGCTTCGGAACATCAATTATTTTATTGACGGCTGTCATTCAAAGGAATGTACGGTAGATGCTGCTACCCGTGATAATTATTTGGGTATTGCCCGTTGGTTCCGTGCTTGGTTCTATTACAATAAGTTGACCCAATACGGAGAAATTCCTTGGTTTGGTAGTGAAATCCAGTCCTATCAGTATGATATCATGTATAAAGAACGTGATAGCCGCGACGTTATTATCCGGAACATGATTGAAGACTTGGATTTTGCTTATGAACATATTCAGGCAACTTCTTCCGTCAACAGTTCTACGTTGACTAAGTGGGCAGCCGCCGCACTCAAATCCCGTGTATGTCTGTTCGAAGCCGCTTTTCGTCGTTATCATAAACTCACAGGGCTCGAAATTACTGCGGAAGAACTCTACGCGCAGGCTGCCGGTGCTGCCAAGCTGGTGATGGATAATAGCGGACTATCATTGAATATGGCGACAGGTACAAAAGGAGCTTACCGTGATTTATTCTACCTGGAGACCCCGATAACATCGGAAATCATTTTGGCGGTATGCGCCAATAGTGCATCGGGTATCTACGGAACCCAAAACTACTGGTATAACTCTCTTTCGTATGGTAAAGGTTGGAGCCTGGTTCGCCCGTTTGTCAATACATATCTGAATTTGGACGGTACTCCGTTCACTTCCGGAACCGGTTATGAAACTAAAAGCTTTGCTGCAGAAATGAAAGACCGTGACTTGCGGTTGGCTCAGACGGTTCGTGGATTGGATTTCAAACGGGATGGAAAAGCGACTGTAGCCGATATGACAGTTTGCCTGACCGGTTATCATGTGATAAAGTATTCGCTTGATGATACTAAGTATGATAATAATGAAAAGAATAACAACAGTATTCCGTTGCTGCGGTATGCCGAAGTCTTGCTCAACTATGCCGAAGCACAGGCTGAACTGAGGAAACTTACTGATACTGATTGGAACAATACTATCGGTGCTTTGCGTCGGCGTGCAGGGATCACAGGCGGAACGGAAAAACTGCCTACAACCGCAGATACCTATTTGCAGCAAACGTTCTATCCGGATGTCGCAGATCCTGTATTGTTGGAAATCCGTCGTGAGCGTGCTATAGAATTGGTAGCGGAAGGAATGAGATTTAATGATCTACGTCGTTGGAAATGCGGTGAATTGATTGAACAACTTCCGTGGACGGGGATGCACATCACTGCATTGAATACGGATATTGACTTGAATGGTGATGGTACTCCGGATTGTTATTTTACCGACAACGGTACACAGTCGTCTAATAAAGACTGTAAAACGGTCAACGTGAAAAATGAAACAGGACTCTACGTTACTACGGCTCCTGCCGGTGGTTATGATTTGCAATACAATCCCGGTACGGGAAACCGCATCTGGTATAGTGATGACCGTCAATATCTCTATCCTATCCCGGCACAAGTAATCCGTGACTATGAAAGTGCCGGATATAAACTTTCACAAAACCCGAATTGGAATTAAAATAATAAAAGATTTACTATGATGAAATTTAGCCAAATATTGCCTGTGGTTGCTATTTATTTTATAGCATTAGGCGGATGTAGTAATACCGCCCCCGATTATTCCGAGTTTTATAGAGACCCTGAAACGGTCAAAGAAGAAGATCCGTCTTTGAATGACAATCAGATCAAGATTATGTCGTTCAATATACGTTATTATAATGCCAATGATAAAGAGGATAAAGCTTGGGATGTCCGTAAAGCTGCTTTCATACCGATGATTGCCGAACAAAGACCGACAGTGATAGGCGTACAGGAAGCTCGTCCTCCACAACTGAAATGGTTGGAAGATAATTGGAAAGACTATGCATATATAGGCAAGGGGCGTCGTAACAATAATTCCAACACGGATGAATTTGTTCCTATCTTTTATCGGAAAAAAGCAGTTGAGTTGATCGATTGGGGGTGTTTCTGGCTTTCCGAGACACCGGATGTTGCGGCTTCTCAAGGGTGGGACAGCACCGTTCCCCGTGTTGCCACATGGGCAGTTTTCAAGCACCTTGCTTCCGGTAAGAAATTCTTCTTTATTAACACTCATATTGATGTGGGGTCTAAAGTGGCACCGGTCAAGTCGATGGAAGTGATTATAAGTAAAATGTCGGAACTGAATCCCGAAAACTTGCCGATGTTGTTGACAGCTGACTTTAATAAACAGATTGACAGTGATATTTTTGACGGAGTTAAAAAGTTTATGACTAACGTACGCTTGTCGGCTCCGGTCACCGACTCGAAACACTCATATACAGGATTCGGAACAGCTACTCCTTATATCGTAGACCATATATTCTGTACCGGTTTCAAGCCTTTGAAGTTTGAAACGATAGATAAAGTCTACGAAAAAATCACCTATATCTCCGATCATTATCCTATCGTCGGCAAATTGGAATATGTAAAGTGATGAATTGTTCATATTAAAATTACAGAAACGCAATGAAAAGAATATTATATGTAGTAGTCGCTGCAATCTGTTTGTTGACAGGCTGTGCTCCTGATGATGAATCTTGGGTACAGGCCGGATTTACCACAGACAAAGAATCTTATGAGATTGGCGACCAGATTACTCTTACGAATACCTCGACAGCCGGAAACGCACAGATTGCAGTCTGCAAATGGGAGTTTATGGGTAAGGTGATGTATGACCTGGCTTCTCCTGCGCCGTTTTATGTGAATGAAGGAGGGGAATACTTGTTTCGCTTGACTGTTACGTCAGATCGTGGAGCTATCAAGTCGGTTTTTGAAAAGACAATAAAGATAATAGATGACGGTATCCGTCCCATTGCCGATTTTAGCTGGTCGCCCGAACAGATTGTGGCAGGTGAGGAAATTACCTTTACCGACCAGTCGAAAGTAGTGGAAGGACGTGAGATTGTTGCGAGAGAGTGGACGTTCGGGGCTATTCTTTCAACGGAAGAAAACCCGAAAATAACTTTTGGCTCGCATGGGAAAATTAACGTTTCACTGACTGTAACGGATAATAAGAAACGGAAAGATACCAAAACGGTTACAGTAGAGGTAGCCAAGAGTGCCGGTAGTCTTGGTGTGTTGTGGTCACATCCGTATGATGAGCAGGGAACGGTTATACATACTTCGCCGGCAACAAGTTCGGATGGGCAGTATGTTTATGTTTCATCCAGCAATTACAATCTGGTTTGTTTCTCTAAGTCTGGTGACCAACTTTGGAAATTTGATTGCGGACAGAATAATGAACCTAATAGAGGTTCTTCCTATCAGCATCCGACTCCTTCTGTTGACTCTGATGGAACGGTTTATGTGGCTGTCGGGGATAACACTTCTGCTGCAGACAAATATAAGTCGGCCAGTCTTTATGCTATTGCAGGTGGTGCGGATGGAGGTGCGCAGAAATGGTTTACTCCGATTGGGGCTAAGTCGAGTATGCGTCCATTCGGTGCTCCGGTGGTTACAGACCGATACGTGATGATTTTGACAAATTCAGCTCCAAGTACCGATGGTAAGCATTTTCGTATTTATGATAAGACATCCGGTAGTTTGAAGTATGCCGAAAAAACATCTTCCGGAACCTACGGTGGCTGTGTCGGATTGAAAGATGGCAGGATACTTGTCAATACTGGTCAGAGTGGAGGTCGTTCATACGGTACTCATATATTTTTCCCGAATGGTGGGAATTGGAATAAATCGACCAATGAACAGGACTATGCTCCAAGCGATCAGCCTAATGGAAGTCAGTTAGCTGTTGGCGCGGATGGAAAAGTCTATGTCCTTTGCCACAATCTGGGAGCTAAATTATCGATAACTGATACGCAAGCGTTGGTTTATTGTTATGATACAAAGAAGACGATCGAAGGGGCGGTGCCTACGCCTGAGTGGTATACGGCTGTCAGAGGAAGTAACAAACAAACTGGTTATGGCTTGGTAGTCGATGCTAAGGGAGTGGTGTACGTTGCTACGGAGCAATATATAAGTGCGATTTCTTCTACCGGCTCCATCCTTTGGGAAACGGCAGTAGCAGGTACTGCTTATGGTGTTCCGGCTATAGATAATGAAGGATACATTTATTATAATGATACGGATAAAGGCTCACTTGTGAAACTCGAACCAAGTACCGGACAGGCGATAGCTTCACTTCAATTGGGTACAGAATTGAAGTCTTCTCCGACCATCTCTTCAGATGGTGTTATCTATGTGACCGGTATGCTGGACGGAAAACCGACCCTATTTGCTGTTGAAGGCGCAGCGACAGGTTATGCGGCCAATGCGTGGTCGCAGATGGGCGGTAATCCAAGTAAGAACGGATATATGTATTAGTTTTTTTATCCATACAGACTTTTAGTTAACATGTTTCTTTTTTCGTCGGAGCGGGTTTTGCCTTGCTCCGATGAGAAAAGACTGGCTATGCATTCATAAGAAGCTTATAAATACAGATAAAATGAGAAAAAGGAACTTTTTAATATTCCTGCTGTTGGGCGGGTTGTGGCCTGTTATTGGTCTGTCCGCACAAGATGCCTGGAAAATTACTGCAGAACAAATTGACCCCCAATCCTATTATGGAATAACTGTAGCTAATGGAATGTTGGGGTTAGTCTCTTCTCCCGAACCTTTGAAGATTTCCCGCGTCGTGTTGGGAGGAGTTTATGATATCTATGGTAAAGGGAGAGTCAACAATTTCCTGCATGGCATCAATATGCTTGATACGGAATTGCAGATAAACGGCTCTACGGTGAGGGCTTCCCAGATATCCGGTTACAAACAGACTTTGGATATGCGTCGGGGAGTGTTTTGTGGAGAATTTGATTATAAATCACTGGCCCGTGTTGAATATCAATATACATCATTGCGTCATTTGCCTTATTCATGTTTGTTGCGTGTGCAGATCATTCCGAAAGAAAACATAGAAGTATCCGTAGCGAATATAATGACGGTACATGAATCACTGCGTAATCCGCAGGAATATTACAGCCGGATTTTCAATGGAAAGACAGCGATTGACCTCTGCACGTCGGTAGCAAAATCTCCGGTCCGGGAATTTGAAATCGGGGCTTGTTCGTCGTTTGTCTTCGATGACTCCTTTCCTCGTCCGGAAGTCTGTCATCGAAGTGCACGGGGAGTCGGGGTACATACGCAAGAGTTTACGGTCCGTTTACAGGCAGGTCAACCCTACACTTTTTCGATTATAGGGACGACGCTTTCCTCTGTCACTCATGCCGATGTCAGGAATGAGGTGGAACGGCTGACGGCATTTGCTGCGATAGAAGGTGTCGAACGGTTATGGAGTAAGCACGAGGCTGCATGGGATAAACTTTGGGAAAGTGATATAGTGATTGAGGGCGATCTTCAGTCGCAACAAGATATTCACAGTATGCTTTATCATACGTATGCTTTTGTGCGTGAAGGATCGGGATTATCCTGTTCTCCGATGGGACTTTCGGGCTTCGGCTATAACGGACACGTGTTTTGGGATGCTGATACGTGGATTTTTCCGGCTTTGTTACTACTTCATCCCGAATTGGCGGAATCAATGATAGAGTATCGTTATCAACGTCTGGCCGCAGCCAAACATAATGCTTTTATGCACGGCTACAAAGGAGCAATGTATCCATGGGAAAGTAGTGATAAGGGAAACGAGGATAATACGGTAACCAACATTTATGGTCCTTTCGAAAATCATATAACAGGGGATGTGGCTATGGCAACCTGGCAATATTATTCAGTGGTGCAGGATTTGGAATGGCTTCGCCAAAAGGGATTTCCCATCATTAGTGCCGCTGCCGATTATTGGGTGAGCCGTTCGGAACCGAATGAAGCAGGAGAGTATGAAATCAGGAATGTGATTGGAGCGGATGAATGGAATCAGAATCCTCAAGGGGGAAAGAACGTGAATAATAATGCTTATACAAACGGTGTCGCAAAATCTACTTTGGAAGCTGCCTGCAAAGCTGCCAAACTGCTGAATATGAAATCTGACCCGATGTGGGCGACTGTTGCGGGAAAACTCCGTTTCCGGCAACAGGCCAATGGAGTAACGGCAGAACATGATACGTATGACGGAGCTATAACGAAGCAGGCCGATGTTTGCCTGTTGGCTTTCCCTTTAAAGCTTGTTACGGATAAAGAGCAAATTCGAAAAGATCTCGAATACTATCTTCAGACTGTTCCGAGAAAGAAAACACCTGCCATGTCGAAGTCCATTTACTCCATTTTGTTTACTCGATTGGGAGATCGTGAACGTGCATGGCATTATTTTAGGGATTCCTATTGTCCCAATCTGAATCCGCCATTCCGGGTGATAGCCGAATTTGACAGTGGTACGAATCCCTATTTCCTGACAGGGGCTGGCGGTGTATTGCAGTCGGTATTGATGGGATTTGGCGGACTGGATATTACGGATAAAGGGATTGTTGCCGGAAAAGGAACGCTTCCTGACGCTTGGAAATCAATTACCTTGAAAGGCATAGGAAAGGAAAAGAAAAATTATACGATCAAATGATGCGAAGGATATTTATTTTTATGGGAATGATATTGGGTGTGATAAACGTACCTGCTAAAGTCGTTTTATCTTCCCTCTTTACCGATAATATGGTTTTGCAACAGCAGACAGAGGTACAAATTTGGGGTGTGGCATCATTTGGCGAAACGGTATTTATCTGTCCCTCTTGGGATTAGAAAACGTACACAGCCCGTACCGATGCGACGGGTGCATGGCGTGTGAAGCTACAAACACCAGTAGCCGGTGGTCCTTATTCCATTCGTTTCAGCGAACGTGAAACGGGCTTGAATGAGGAAGAAACATTGACGCTTCATGATATCCTTATTGGTGAAGTGTGGTTTTGTGCCGGTCAGTCAAATATGGAAATGCCGTTAAAAGGAAAAGCCAACCAACCTATTGATGAAGCGGTGGATATGATTGTTCATGCCCGTCCCTCACGGCCTATACGGATTTGTACTATTGGGCAGGAAGGGGCGCGGACGCCACAGAAAGAGTGTCAGGCACGTTGGTTGAAAAATACTCCGGAGGTAGTTGCGGAAACCAGCGCAACCGCTTATTTCTTTGCAAACTATCTTCAGGAAGTACTTGATGTGCCTGTCGGCATTATCATTTCCTCGTGGGGTGGAACGGCTATTCAAGCTTGGATGAACCGTGAGACGTTAACTTCTTTCGACACCTTCGATCTTGCTTTTCTTGACGATACAGCATTTATTGAACATCCGAAATATCAGCCTTGTATGCTTTACAATGCTATGATTGCTCCTGCCGAACGGTATACCATCAAAGGATTTCTGTGGTATCAGGGTGAATCCAACCGCAAGAATCCCGGTTTATACCGTAAGTTACATCCAGCCTTTGTCAAGATGTTGCGTGAGAAGTGGGGGCAAGGTGAGTTACCGTTTTATTATGTGCAGATTGCTCCTTTCGCATACGAAGGTGAAGAACTGGTCGGGAGTGCCTTGTTACGTGAGGCTCAGTTGCAAAACCTAAAAGAGATTCCGAACTGCAATATGGTGGTAACGATGGATATTGGAGATCGTGACTGTATTCATCCGGCTCGGAAACGTAGAGTGGGGGAGCGGTTGGCGTTGCTGGCTCTTTCCGGCAGTTACGGGTTCGGGGGATTTGTGGCGGACACGCCTGTTTGCCAATCAATGGAAGTGAGTGAAGGTAAAGCATACCTCACTTTTGATTGCGGTATCGAAGGACTTGCGCCGTTGGGGGCTACTTTCTCAGGTGTGCAAGTGGCTGGAGATGATCGTGTCTTTTATCCCGCTACTGCACAAATTGAAAAATACACAGGACGTCTGGAGGTGAGTTGTGACAAAGTTCCTTTTCCTGTGGCAGTCCGCTATTGTTTTCGAAATTATGAGAAAGGGACACTTTACAGTCGTTATGGCATACCTGTTTCCTCATTCAGGACTGATACTTGGGAGATAGAAGAATAGCTTTTGGCGTTACTTATATTTAGTATCTTCTGTTTCCTTATTCTCTTATGCATTTGAATAGACAAATCATCTGTCATCCTACACCAATCGCACCTTATATTGCTGAATACTAGTATATTAATAGGGTGTAGGATAGTGGTGTAGGATGGTTGCAGATGCGGTGTATCTTGCATGGATTTATTTTATCTGAAGTTTCTTATCATTTTCTAATGCTTTTGAAAACATTTGATAATTCTTATTCTTCTCCTGACACCATCCGGTTTCTGCATACGCTGCTATTCTAGGAAAGAGCAATCGATTCATACTTTCTACGGTCGGAGTAAATTCTCCCCACATCTGGCAACTGATACCTAACACATGGTTACGTTGTTCAGATGTCAACCCCTCGGGTATCGGATTAAACTGATATGCTTTTTTTAATGGAATCTTTTCATAACTATAATCGAGGTAAGTATATTCATGATAAGCATTTACTATATCATATCCTTTTTCAATGGTTTCTTTAATCAAAGAATAATCACCTTTCCAACAATGTACAATAGCATTCTTTGCTAATTTCTCATTTTGAACGGCAGTGTCTGTGGAAGACTGGTATTCGTGAAGTTTGTTACCAGTGATTTCATTCCATCCCATCATTCTTTTTCCTTTGGAGGACAACCAGTTTGAAATTCCATTAGTGAAATGCACCTGTAACTCAGCTGGTGTTTGTAGTGCATATTTTTGCATATAGGCTTGTATTACAGAAGATTCCTTCCAATGATTATATTTTACCTCGTCACCTCCAATGTGAATAACCGGAGAAGGAAACAGTTCAATGACTTCGCTTAGAATATCCTTTAGTGCATTCACTACCTTAGGGTCGGCTATATTGTATACATTATAATGAACGCCGAATTTTCCCGGTACACTAATAGGCGTGTTCTTTGTTCCTAGCCATGGATAAGAAGCGATAGCAGCACTAGCATGTCCGGGCATCTCAATTTCCGGAATAATATTAATATGTCGCTCATAGGCATATTCAATAATTTCCTTTATCTCTTTTTGAGTATAATATCCGCTGTGTGGTTTGCTATCAAATACATCACTTCCAAAATGATTTATTTCGCTGGAAGCACGATGAGAACCGATTTCGGTAAGTTTTGGAAATTTCTTTATCTCTATCCGCCAACCTTGATCATCGGTCAAGTGCCAATGGAATGTATTCATTTTCAGATAGGCCATCTGGTCAAGTAAGCGGCATACCACTTCTTTTCCTTTGAAATAGCGTGCTTCATCCAACATGAGAGCTCTCCAACTGAAAGCCGGATAATCGGTAATAGTTAATTGGGGAAGTATCCGGTTCGGATATTTTTCAACGAGTTGTCTTAGTGTTTGGATACCATAAAATATGCCGGTAGCCGAAGACGATTTAATCTGTATATTTCGATTTGAAATTTGCAGGATATATCCTTCTTTATGTGCAGGAAGAACAGTTTCGGATAGCTGTAGCTGAATCATTGCGTCAGATTTATCCATAGATAGTGCTGCTGTCAACCCTAATTCATGTAAATAGTTCTTTAGTAAAGATACTTCCTTATTTAATTCTTTCGAAAACGAAATGGTAGCTGAACCATCCAGTCTGAATGTGCCGGATTGCATCAGAATCTCAGCAGGCTGTGGTATGAAACGAATGTTATCCGCCGCTTTAATAGGAAATAGAAAAACATTTGCTATTAGTAGGAAAATGAATATATATGGTATTCTCATACAGTTGTGTTTTTTAGAGAGATGGAAAATACGATGACTCTCCATCTCGTTTTTTATTTATTGAATAATTATATCATTAAGCAAAATCCAATCATTCTTCTTTTCTCTGTCTCTGACTGCTAATTTTATTCCCGGTTGCTGATTTTTAGTTTGGTCAACAATAGCCACTGCCCACTGATAAGTACCTTTGGGTACATCAGCCAAAGAAATAGAATAAGTATAAGAATGTTTTTCATTATGTAGCCAGTCCGAAGGTTCGGCACTGCCATCTACCCATGTTTGTACAAGATTCCCTTGCTGGTCAAATAATGCAAAGGCAGGCTTATATTTATAATTCCAATTAGGCATATTATTAGGTAGATAACCGTTCCCTGAGTTTTTCCACTCATGTGTGATATTGACTCTCGAATTCGTTTTAGCCTGAACAGGTAATGATACGCTACAAGGATGGATTCGGTAGCCACCTCGAACGATGAACTTCTGGACTAAGTCATTAGCTTTCTCTGTCCATCCTTTCGTTTCCGGAAGTTCTCTCAAATCCAGTGTGTTGAAATGACCTTCAATGGCATGCTGAAAGGTTTGTTCATAGACATCTCTCCATGAATTCATTTGATAACGTGTATCCGAGCGGAATGGAGTGCAATCGTCAGAAGAACATCCCCAATAGCAGGATTCTCCGATAAGAAGTGTTTTTCCATACATATCCGTTACTATTTTCTTTTCCTCATCACTGAACCACATACTGCCCAACCCATCTCTTCTCATACCATAACCTTTGCCGTCAATAGCAATCCTCTTTTCGATATTAAAACCGATCTGACTTCCAAAGGGGAGAGCGAGAATAACGCGTCTAAAGTGGGTTGAATATAAAGTTGTAAACCAGTCGAATACTTGTTCGAACTTCTCTTGATCTTGAAGAACTACATGATGGCATTCTCCCCACCAGCCTAGACTGTATCCATCTATAAAGTCTACTATATCCGGATTATCATATTCCTTGGCAAAGGCTTCGACAAACTTTTCCAGTTTTTCCTGAAAAATCGGATCATCCGGATAAGGTGTCCAAAGATCACCTTTCAATCCTTTTACGGTATATCCTTTTGCTCCGGCACGGCGTACGTAGTCAGGAGTTCCGGCACGCAGGTTATCCTGTCCGTTGTTGTAAATACGGAAACAGAGTTTCAATCCACGGTCTAAGGCACCCTGTATCAGTTTTTTGTAATTTTCATCATACAGCCAGGCGTATTTGCCTTCTTCCGGTTCCATGTCCGACCACCTCCAACGTACATAAAAGAAAGAAGCGTATTGACGGGCTGCCTCATCTTGGGCAGCCCAGTAAATATCCGCATTTTGCACTTCATCATTGGCATCATCATATACTCCCCAACCCATACACGGATTGCGGAGTAATGATACGCTGTCTTCCTGGATTTCTACTTTCTGATATTGCTGTGAACATCCGGATAAGAAAGCAGATAAAAAGACAGATATAAATAGATATATGTATCTCATGACTAATTAATTTAGTTGACAGTCATATTACTGATAAACGTCCATCCGTCCTTCTTCTCTTTATCTTTGACGCTGATATTGATGCCGGGTTTGTTATCTTTAGTCTTATCGATAATAGCTACCGCCCATTGATAGTTACCTTTGGAAATTCCTTCTAAAGACACTTCGTATGTATAGTTCTTACGTTGATTGGATAGCCATTGGGATGGTTCGGCATCTTCATCAATCCATGATTTTACCAGATTACCGTTTTCATCAAACAGAGCGAAAGCCGGTTTATATTTATAGTTCCAATTCCTCATATTATTGGGTAAATATCCGTATCCGGTGTTCCGCCATGAATGAGAAATGGAAACAGTCTGTCCTGATGAGGCTTCATAAGGCATAATTACATAAGTCGGATATACTCTGTATCCACCATTCAGAACGAATTTGCGAACAAGTTCGGGAGCTAGCCCCGTCCATCCTTTAGTTTCGGTAATCGTCCTTAGATCAAGAGTGTTAAAATGATAAGTTTGGGCATGGTCAAAACTTTGATTATATACATCCTTCCATGATTTAAAGGAGTATTTTGTATCATCTTTGAAAGGCTCATAAGCAGCTGTATATCCTCCCCAGTAGGCACATTCGCCAACCATTAACACTTTACCATACATTTCATTTGCCACTTTCTCATCGTTTTCAGTGAACCACATACTTCCTAAACCGTCTCTGCGTAATCCATATCCTTTCTGGTCAACAGCGATTTCCTTTTCCGTACCGAATCCGATCTCACTATTATATGGTACTACTAGAATGATGTGCTTGAAGTTTTTATAATACATCGTCGTAAACCAGTCGAATGTTTCTTTCTTCTTATCTGAATTCAGGTATTCGATATGTGAACCTTCGCCCCACCAGCCCAAAGAGTATCCGTCAATAAAGTCTACGATATCCGGATTATCATATTCTTTGGCAAATGCGGCGATAAACTTTTCATATTTCTGCTGAAAGATAGGATCGTCGGCATAAGGAGTCCATAGTTTGGCGTTATTTTGTCCTTCGACTTCGTATCCTTGGGCACCTGCGGCACGGACATATTCGGGAGTACCCTGACGAATGTTATCTTGCCCGTTATCATAGATACGAAAACATAACTTCAATCCCCGGTCGAGTGCACCTTGAATCAGCTTTTTATAATTCTCGTCATATATCCAGGCGTATTTTCCTTCCTCCGGTTCCATTTCCGACCAACGCCAGCGTATATAGAAGAAAGATGCATAGTTGCGTGCAGCTTCATCTTGTGCAGCCCAATATTCTTCTGCGTTGGCTACATTACCGGCGGCATCGTCATAAAGTCCCCAGCCCATGCAAGGGTTACGTAAAAGGCCGCTTCTGTCTTGTTGCAGGTCAATCGCTCTTGAACCTTTGGGTATGCCATTCTGACCCGCTTCAGAGTCAGCGTCTGAACATCCGGCAAATAGTGTCAGGCAGTACACTAATATAATTTGAAAGTAATATCTTTTCATAATGATTCATGTTTTATTGATTATTCTATATAGATATAGCGCATGACGGTTCCTTTAGCCCAAGATACCCATAATGTTTCGCTGTTATCGTGGATGAGAGCCCTCCAGGGATCATTCCACGTGGCAGGATCCCCTAGGTCAGAGGCCATAAAGTAGAACTTCTCTTGAGCCAGTTCGATTGCATCCCTATCCAAATTCCATGTACCTGCTGAAGTAAAGCTCAGTCCCCATTCGTTCAAATGTTCCTGACCGGTAGGATCCTTATAATAATACACAGGATCTTTGAGAACATTATACCCGCCATTTTTTCCGGCTTCGGAGAATAAATAATTCCATTCGGCTTCTGTCGGTATTCTCCAGCCTTTCGGGATAATCCGGTCACGAATCACGAAACTGTAATATGTACCGATTGCTTTGATCCAGTCTTCTCCAAGGGATTCGGGAGCATATCTGTAGTATTCGGATTCGATATCCGTTCCGTCCGGATATTTGGTAGTATTCAGGTTTTTGGCTGTCCACACTTGTGAACTTCCGTCGGAGAATGTCACGCGGACTACAGGATAAGTTATCGTTTCATTTCCGCGTGTGTCTACAAGGCGCATCATATCGTTTGTGTACAATGTATTGGCAACACGAGAAACGAGTGACTGGTTTGTATTGTCACGGACATTCCAATAGATCGTATTGGTCCGGTAACGTTTGATAGATAGTTTTTCGATTGTTTGTTCCATTTCTTCATGGGTAATCGAAACACTTCCTGTACCTTTTGTCGGTAGTTCTACAAAGTTGTCCATTTCCGGATTCAGAGAAAGGAGTACTGTACATTCTGTATCTTTACCGATTACTGAAGCATCCCATTCAAATTTTATTTTGGTTTGTGTGGCATCTGCCAATAAAGTGGCTGTCGCCATGTCTTCAGGAGTGAGCAAGACACTTTTCATTCGTCTGGCTTGTAATGTACGGACTTCTGACGCGGCGGCAGTCTGATTATTTTTATCTTTCACAGTCCAGTATATGAGTCTCTCATTCCCGGATTTAATATCCAACTTAGATAGTAACTGGTTGATAGTTAATGCTGAAATGCTACAGCTTGTCCCTGTCCCTGCTTCAATAGTAACTTGTTTCACAAGGTCTTTTGTAGTACTGAAAATCAGTACTGAACCGTGTTCCGAAGCCTTATCCCATGTAAACTCATATGAATCTTTACTTTCATCATTTAAATCCATAATTACTCCTTCAGCGGGAGAATTTAGATATATGCCCGACATTGGAATTGTGATGTCGGTTTTATAATCTTCTTCGCAACTGGCGAACATTACTAGTCCGATGATGCTATAAATTAACTTTTTCATGTTTTTTCTTTTCAATTATTAATAACCGGGATTTTGCTCGATTACTCCCTTTCCTTCATCAATAATACTCTGTGGAATCGGAAAACGGTGACGGTTCTCATCCACAAGTGTTTGTTTACCCATTGATTGAGCCTTCTTTTTAATCGTTTCCACAAATATTCCATAGCGGATTAGATCCTGGCGGCGGTTTCCTTCGAAGTATAATTCCCAACCTCTTTCGTCCAGTACAGCTTTCAAGAATTTGTCAACACTGTTCAAATCTTGCAAACTATACCCTTTGCCGGGAAGTGAGCGGGTACGTACTTCATTAAGTAAATCAACAGCTTCTTTCGTAACTGCATTCTTGTTGCGTACGATGGCTTCTGCTGTCAAAGTAAGTACATCGGCATACCGATAGATAATCCAGTCTATCTGTGAATCTTCTCCCGTGCAATCCGGATCAAATTCATATTTCAGTGGAACTGCTCCGAGATATAATTGTGCTGAGGGATCCTGACTGTCATTCTTTTCATTATGTACAACTCCATCTTTACTGGTGTATTCAGATGCAATTGTCAGCAAGCGTTTGTCTTCAGGATCAAAGGTATGCATAAAACTCCACGAGATCTTATACCCGTTCCATTTGGTCATTTTGTCCAAATAGGGAGTAAAGTTATAATCGTTAGGTAATACATGAGGTTGCCATTTGTGTTCTTGATATCCTTTGGCACATTGGCAGGCCCAGATAATTTCCGGATTCTTTTCATTTGCCAGTGTGAATATATCTTTGTATTCGGGCACAAGTTCGAAACCGTATTCTGGTTTCATCAATTCTCGTCCTTCTGCTTCTGCCTTATCCCACTGTTTGGTAAGCATATAAAGTTTTAATAAAACGGTATGTGCCAGTCCGGCTGTAAAACGTCCATAGTTCTTATCCCCCTTTTTGTAATTGGCAGGCAATATTTTACTTGCTTCCGTAAGTTCGGTTTCAATGTATGTCTGCATTTCCTCTTCGCTGAGCCGGGGTAGGATTTTTTCCGCCATAGGATCCTTGAGAGTTTGTAGGTCGGCAATGGTAATCGGTCCGTAGAAATCGTAGAGAAGATAGGCCAGCCAACCTCTACCCAGACGAAGTTCAGCAATATATTGTTGCTTGAGGGTCTCATCCATTTCAATATTGTTGAGCCGGTCGATAGTCAGGGTCATTTTACTGATGTCATTCACATAAGCATAACTTTCAACGGTCAGCCAACTGCCGGCACCGGATATAGTGAGCGTGTTCCAATTGGCGTAATTGATGTGGTCCCATCCCCAGTTGCACATTCCATAATCACCGGCTTCATCGCTGACTATCTGTATGCCGGTTGCCACATTGAATATACCACCGTAGAAGCTGTTTTTAAAAGTGGCGTATGCAGCAGATGTTGTGATAGCGTCAGCATCTTCTGCCGTTTTCGGGAAGATACTGGTATTGATCTCACCATAGTTTTCGGAGACGAGTTCACAGGAAGCATTCAGCCCTGCGATGAGACAGCTTCCGAAAGCAAGATATATAAGTTTTGTAATTCTTTTCATGTTCAATTCTTTTAGGTTTATTTAGAATGAAATATCTACTCCGATGCTAAAGCTTGTGACGTTGGGATAAGCATTCGTGTTACTGTCCGTTTCCGGATCCTGCCCTTTCCAGTTGGTCCATACACATGGATTGTTGACGTCAGCATATACTCGCAGGCGGTTACAGATCTTTTTACTGATTGGGACAGTATAGCCTAATGTGATATTTCTGATGCGCAAGAATGAAATTTTTTGGAGAAACAGATCTCCGGTACCATAGGATGACTCGATAAAGCTGGGACGTGTACTTGTCTGATTGTCTGAACTCCAGGCATCCTTGAAAGAGATGGGCACGTTTTGCCCTAGTTTGATACGGTTTCCGTAAGATCCCCAAGCATCGTAATAACTGTTTGCTCCTGCTATTTTTCCTACCTGTCCGTACATATATATATTAAGGTCGAAATTCTTATAAGAAAAATTGTTGTTAAAGCCAAATATGAATTTAGGATCATTACGCCCAATTAAAACCATATCTTCCTCATCCAGTTTATCGTCTCCATTTATGTTTTTGAGTTTCACTTGTCCGGGAAGAAGTTGCGGTTGGTGGGCGGGGGCTTCCTCACCAGGTTGCAGCAAACCGTCGGCGACATAGGCAAAGACTCCGCGAATAGGATCTTGTTCTTTTTGATAGGCGGCAGGTTTCCAGTTTGGATCACGTTCTTTCCAGCGATCGTTATAAGTTGAGAATGTTAAATCAGTACTCCATGTAAACTGTTTAGTCTGTATATTTTGTGTATTCAGAGTCAGTTCCACACCATTACTTTGAGTCGAACCGATATTGGCTGCGATACTTTTCACTTCATTGTAGTGAGGGATAGCTTTGTCACTCACCAACAAATCGGAGATGGTACGCTGGAAATATTCGGCAGTCAGGTTGATTCGGTTATTGAAGAATCCCAAGTCCAGACCGATATTAAATTCGGTTGTCGTCTCCCAAGTCAGATTTGGGTTACCTAATTGTGATACATAGATTCCTACGTGTTGTGAATCACCAAATTGACTACCGTACCACGGATCTGCTCCATAATAGTCGAGGGCTCCGTTACCTACATTATAGTTACCGGTTTGTCCCCAGCTTAAACGCAGTTTCCCATTGGAAAGAATAGTGGAAGATAAACAGCTCAGGAATTTTTCTTCTGAGAAACGCCAGCCTGCAGATACGGAAGGAAAATATCCCCATTGATGTCCTTTGGCAAAGTTGGAGGCACCATCGGCGCGAAGAGTGGCAGTGAGCAGATATTTCTCTTTCCACGAATAATTGATACGCCCAAAGTAAGAACTCAAACTGCTGACTGAAGCATACGAGCCTACTGGGGGACGATTATAATTCCCTGCTCCCAGGTTATTGTACAAAAATGAGTCATTGATAAAATCCTGATTACCCGCATTCATTCCTTCAGTGTTGAACTTTTGATAGGAATAACCGAAAAGGATATTGAAAAGATTGCGACAATGGGACTTGATCACGTCCGTATGCCTGTAGATTACAATGTTATCCAGACAGATGACGGCGAAATCATCGAAAGCGGAATGGCTTACATTGAAAGCTGTGTCGGCTGGTGCAAAAAGCACGGTCTTAATATCGTTATCGATCTGCACAAGACCTGCGGATATATCTTTGACGATCCGAGCTATTGCGGATTTTTCGGCAACGAAAAGCTGCAGGATCAGTTTGTATATCTGTGGCAGGAGATAGCAAGGCGTTACGGAAATGACAGTCATATAGCGTTCGAACTGCTCAACGAAGTCACAAGCGCAGATTTCACGGATTCGTGGAACAAGATAGCAAGCCGTACCGTAAAGGAGATAAGAAAAATAGCACCCGAAACAAAAATAGTCATCGGCGGTATCTTCAACTCGAGCATTTACGGGCTGACGCTCCTTGACATTGATTGGGATGAAAACATAGTGCTGACGTTCCACTGCTACAATCCGCTTGTTTTCACTCATCAGGGTGCCGGCTGGGTAGATCGCCTTGATAAGTCATACCGCACAAAATTCCCTGCTACAGCCGAAAAGCTTCTTGCAGACAGCAGAAAATATTTTGGTGAGGATTTCACTTCGGAGTTTGACGGTATAACAGGTATGATTGACAGAGGCTTCTTTGTAAAGATGTTTGCCGACGCTGTAAAGGTAGCGGAAAAGCTGGAGCTTCCTCTTTACTGCGGTGAATACGGCGTAATAGACAGAGCTGACCCCGAAAGCACGCTGAACTGGTTCAGAATGATAAACGAAGCATTTGAACAGCTTCATATCGCCCGTGCGGTATGGTCGTACAAGGAAATGGATTTCGGCATAACGGACGAGCATTATGCGCCGATTTATGACGAGCTTATAAAGGTACTGTAAAGCAGGAGATTAAAAAAACCGATGCCAAAAAGCATCGGTTTTAGCTTTAGAAAAAGTCTTGTATTTGATGTACTTCTGTTATATCATTAAGTTCAGGCTATGATAGCAAGCTACCGATATTTCTGTTTGTCGGATAGCACTTCTCGGGTTCGCTATTCGAATGGGTACACGTGTCAATATTAACGAGGGAAAGAACCAAAGAGACTAGGGCAAGGGACTTGAC
>OHCC01000572.1_pt1 | contig 24416 bp, 17 predicted proteins | sample 1577521 | NCBI WGS metagenome assembly OHCC01 (sample SAMEA3879533, study PRJEB24766) | human gut metagenome | biome: human-associated habitat; feature: feces | place: USA | collected 1985/1987
AATTGGTGCTTTATCCGGTAAAGGCTTCAGCTGTAGTTGCGGAGATATATCTGCAGGCGTCTAAAAATAATTTATATGCTCGACAGGGACGTGTGAGTGCAAATGACTGTGCGGAACGTGCGCGCGAACTTTTTGCAACAGATAAAAAGTTGACTGAGTATTATAATGACTCTTTGAGTCTGGGAAAATGGAAGAATATGATGCAGGATGTTCATTTGGGATATGTCGGTTGGATGATGCCAAAGGAAAATACTCTACCGGATTTGAAAGAAGTGACTCCGCTGGAAACCCCAGTAATGGGAGTGGCAGTGGAAGGCAGCTTTAAGTCATGGCCGGGTAATGTAGCGGTGACGGCACAATTGCCCACGTTTGATGTATTAAATAACCAAAGTTATTACATTGATATTTTTAATCGTGGCAAGGGGACTTTCCATTTTGAAGTAAAAAACAGTAAGTCATGGATCCGGTTAAGTGAGAAACAGGGAGAGGTGGCGAAAGAGAAACGGATTATGGTAAGTGTGGATTGGGAGCAGGCGCCACAAGGAGAAACAGAAGCGATTGTTGAAATCAGAGAAGGAAATACGACAGTGCCCGTAAAGGTGAAGGCGGTGAAGATTGCTATTCCTGAAACGAAAGATGCGTATTGGGGTAGTCTGACAGGTGGGGAATTTTCTATTCCAGCGGATAAGTATGAGATGAATGTTGCGGGTACAGATGCTCAATGGGTTGTGTTGCCTGATTTAGGCCGTGGTGATGCCTGTATGGGGATTTATCCTGTGACGGCTCCAAGTACAGAAACGCACCACGATGCTCCTAGACTTGAATACAAACTGTTTGTACCGAAAGTCGGCAAGATGACAGTGTGTCTGGGAATATTACCGACACAGGATGTATATCCCGAAAGGGGATTGAGGATGGCTGTCGGTATTGATAACGATACTCCGAAGATAATCGATGCTCGTAAAGGTTTCTGGGATGAGTTTCAAGAGTATACTCCACAAAATCTAGAGAAAACCAAGATTCTTAAACCTCTGCCTTCCAGAAATAAAAGCATAAAGTTGATAGGAACCGGGCGGACTCGCCGGAATGAAGTGTTTGATAATTTGCGTTGGATTGATGTGGAGATGGATGTGAAAGCACCGGGGATGCATACTTTGAAGGTTTTTATGGTTGATCCGGAAATTGTGCTTGAAAGAATTGTCGTTAATCCAGATAATAATTATCCGAGTTATTTTGGGATTCCTTCTGTATATCATAACACAAAGCAGTGAAATAAATTAGTTGAAACAATATAAGTATGAGAACAAAAGTCAGAAAAAGAAATCTATTGGTAGTTATGTTCCTGTTTGTAATATTGGGGGCAATAGCTAAGAGTCAACCGAACATAGCCAAATTTGTTTATTGTGGAGCGGGTAATCCGTATTTGCCGTTGTGGGAGCATCTGCCGGATGGAGAGCCCCGTGTTTTTGAAGACCCGGACAAACCGGGAAAGTATCGTGTTTATATTGTCGGTTCGCATGATGTTCATTTTGGCTCTTATTGCGGGTTTGATACAAGGATGTGGTCGGCTCCGGTGGAGGATTTGTCGTGCTGGCGTGATGAAGGACCGATTTTTACGTATAAAATAGATGGACGTATGGACACTATGTATGCTCCCGACCTTGTGGAGGTGAAAAGAAAAGATGGTACAAAAGAATATTATTTGTATCCGAATTGTCGTGGTAAGAACAGGGAAGCAATGGTTGCCAAGTCAAATCGTCCTGACGGACCTTTTACCCCCATCAATATGACAGAAGACGGGCTGAAAACTCTGCCCGGCAGTATCTTTGGATTTGATCCGGCAGTATATATAGAATATGTCACCGATCCTAAGGACCCTGATTATGAAATTGGATTCAGAGCGTATGGATACTGGGGGTTCCGTGGTTCGTCAGCTGCTCAATTGGATCAGAAAACAATGTATTCCGTTCGTCCCGGAACAGAGGTTATTCGTCATTTCATGCCAGCCGGCACAAGAGATGGTGGCATACAGGAGCCGGTGGGAACTTTATATCCTCATATCTATCCCGAAGAAGACCCTGTGGCATTTAGCTTTTTTGAAGCTTCTTCCATACGTAAGGTTGGAAACAAATATGTGGCGATTTATAGCGGATATTCAGGTGCTGAATATGGATTGGGTATTACAAGTTCTTCTTTGCGCTATGCTTATGGTGATTCTCCGTTAGGTCCTTGGAAGAGTGGGGGCGTTTTGGTTGATTCACGTGCACCGGTATTAAACTGCGATGGTTCTAAATTGCAGGCTACGAATGGCGGACATAACACCCATGGCAGTATAGAACAGATAAACGGGCAATGGTATGTGTTTTATCATCGTCCGCCCAGGGGATTCGGATATGCACGTCAGGCGATGGTAGCTCCTGTTCATATTGAATGTGATGAAAAGAAAGTATCGGAAGGCGGTAAGGTTTCTATCAGGGCATACGACCCTTATGCGAAAGACGGTATCTGGACTGCAAAGGACAGCCGGGGAAACGAGTATAAAGGAGCGGAAGTGACTTCTGAAGGTTTTCATATTTTTGGGCTGGATCCTTATCAATATTATTCTGCAGGATTTGCGTGCTATCTTTCCGATGCGCGTCTTCAACAAGATTCGTGGGATATTTGGGATAATCATGCGCCTGTCACCAACGTGAAAAATGGTAATATCGTTGGATACAAATATTTTGGGTTTGGTGGGCTGGCTAAGGATCAGTTGGGCTTGAAAGCTTTCAAAGGAACCACCCCCGGAAATAAGACCGCTTTCAATCTGTATCTTACCCCGAAAACATCAAAGACATTTAAAGTGAATGTTTGGCTGGACGGACCGTGGGATAATGCGACTTGGAAAGGTACAAAAATCGGTGAAATCATTGTACCGGCCAATTCTCTGCGAGAAATTACACAATTTACAATTGACGTAGCAAGGTATGTTGATCATTTGGATAAAAAACACGCTATTTTCCTTGTGGCTGAGGGCGAGGATGGAGAGGAACTTTTTGATTTAATCGGATTAGGATTTAGTTCAGTTAAAAAGAAAATTGTCCGTCCGGTTGTTCCTGAAGTGACTATAGTTGTTAATGGGGAGAAAATTGAGCTGCCGACAACTCCGATGCGTACATCAAGAGCCAGCGTTGTTGGGTATGATAAATATGAGGCTGTTTATAAACTTCCGTCCAATGTAATTGAAATTCCTAAAGTGACAGCTTCTGCTAGTGATAAGAGTGTAAAAGTGATGATTACACAGCCTAAAACCGTTTTGGGAACTGCTATTGTAAAGTTTGACTATAAAGGTGTAATTAAAACCTACAAAGTCATAATCTCGCAAGATTGAATGAATATTTAAATTTCAATAACTGATTAATGGAAAGGTATTTGTTCACATTCATCGGTAAATGTTGATGTTTCAGAAATGATTTGCCCTCAAAAGTTAGATAAGGAACTTTTGGGGGCTTTTATAAGTTATAGTCCATGCCGTTATATATTTATTGATGTGAAGGATTGTATGCGTCAATCGCTTTCTTTACTGAGCCATGAAGCAGTAATAGCTTTTGTGCATGGTCATGATCTAATCCCAGTTCCTCCATAATCATTCTGGTTCCTCTTTCTACCAGTTTCTGATTGCTAAGCTGCATGTTTACCATCTTATTTCCTTTCACCCGTCCGAGTTGAATCATCACCGACGTACTAATCATGTTCAGAATCATTTTCTGTCCGGTGCCTGATTTCATTCTCGAACTTCCCGTGACATATTCAGGACCGACAATCATTTCGATGGCGACATCTGCTTCTGCCGCCATCGGAGAATCCGGATTGCTGGTGATGCAACCTGTCAGGATGCCATGCTTGCGGGCTTCCCGTAAAGCACCGATTACATAAGGGGTAGTGCCCGAAGCGGCAATGCCAATCACGGTGTCTTTGGGGTTGATGTGATATTCGGTAAGTTCTTCCCATCCCCGGCTCATATCGTCCTCGGCACCTTCTACCGGATTGCGCAGGGCGGTATCTCCACCGGCTATCAATCCGATAATCCAGGTAGGAGGCATTCCGAATGTCGGTGGTATCTCCGAAGCGTCCAGTACTCCCAAGCGACCACTGGTGCCTGCACCCATGTAAAAGATACGTCCGCCCTGTTTCATGCGGGGCACAATCTGGTTGACGAGCAGTTCGATTTGTGGAATGGCTTTTTGAACGGCTAACGCTACCTTTTGGTCTTCCCGGTTAATGTCTTCTAATATTTCCCGTACGGACTTCTTTTCCAGATTGTCGTAGAGCGACGGTTGTTCGGTTATCTGCATATTGATAATGGTGATTGACTAAAAATACAAATTACAAGGATTGAGATGAAGCGGTATGATATAAAATTAATCCCTCCATCGGACTTTGCAGAATCTTTCCGATTCTGATTCCTGTCTCTTGTGCAGCTTCTTGTAATATCTCCTTGTAGCAGTGAGCCACTGATCCGATAAAGTGTGCAGGATACTGCGTGTAATCATATTGCATTACGTTTCTTCGGAAGAAAGCAATAAAACTGCCCAGCACTAATTGTCGTATCCCCGGCTCTTCCAGATGTTGCGCTATAAAAGGGGACAGACTTGCCAGGAAACGATTCGGGAAGGGCTGACGGTAAACCCGGTCGATGATTTCGGGAGCTGTCAGGTCGAATTGTTTTAGAAATGCTTCTTTGATGGCAGGCGAAAGTTGATTCTTCAGAATGTCTCCCACCAGTAATTTGCCAAGGACGGCTCCACTTCCCTCGTCGCCCAGGATAAAGCCTAAAGGGGAGATGTTGTTGACAATCTCTTTTCCATCATAGAAACAGGAGTTGGAACCTGTTCCCAGAACACAGGCAATGCCTGCTTCATGGCCGCATAATCCACGGGCAGCAGCTAACATATCCGAGTAGGCTTTGATGTTCCCGACAATAGGTAAACTGTCGGCTATCGCCCGTCGGAGGATGGGAGCTTTCTCGGGTGTACAACCTGCACCATAGAAATAAACGGAGTTGATGGTCCCTTCCGGCAATTGTGGCAGGAGGGAATGTGTCAGTTCTTGCTGAATTTCTTCTTCTGACTGGAAGAAAGGGTTAAGCCCTTTCGTTCCAATCCGTTTGATAGGTGTGCCGTTGAGGATAACACACCAGTCGGTCTTGGTAGAACCACTATCTGCAATAAGTATCATATCTTGATGTATATTTTAATGTGTTAAGTTATTCAGTAAGTAAGTTCATTGTTTCTTTCCAAAAGAATCTTCTAATCGGTTGCGAATCATTAGTGCGGCAATAATACCGGGCAGGGTACAAATACAAACCCATATAAAGAAGTGGGTATATCCGATATGTTCCTGTATCCATCCTGCCGGCATACCCGGAAGCATCATTCCAAGTGCCATGAAACCGGTTCCGATGGCGTAGTGGGCAGTTTTGTGCTCACCCTCCGCAATATAAATCAGATAAAGCATGTAAGCGGTAAAGCCGAAGCCATACCCTAGTTGTTCGATGGCTACGCAACTGGCAATCAGTATCGTATTGTCCGGAGTAGTGGCTGCCATCCACACATATAATAGGTCGGGAATATTGATGGCTAGTGCCATGGGTAATATCCACTTCTTGAAACCGTCACGGGAAACGAGAAAACCGCTGATAATTCCTCCCATTAGCAAAGCTATGACACCTATGGTTCCGTAGATCATTCCGACTGTTGCCGTAGATAAAGCCAGTCCTCTTTTTTCAGCGGTATCCAATAGAAAGGGAGAAGCTATTTTGGCTAGTTGCGATTCTCCCAATCGGTAGGTGAGCAGGAAAAAGAACATGAGACCCAGGTGTTTCTTTTTGAAGAAAGTGACAAAAGTCAGGAGAAAGTCTTCTAATAGCTTACCTGCCGTGAGTCCGGGACGTTTGACATCGGAATCGGGATGGGGGAGGATAGAGCGATGGTATAAAGTAAGAGCCAGGAATAATCCGGCCAGGAGGTAAAAAGTGATGCTCCATGCCAGAGGTATATTGCCTTGAGAGGTTTCCAACCATCCTGCCAGCATGACGAGAATACCTTGCCCGAAAATATTGGCGAGTCGGTAGAATGTGTTTCGGATACCCACAAAGAAAGATTGTTCCTTGTTGTTGAGGCCGAGCATATAAAAACCGTCTGCTGCGATGTCATGCGTAGCCGAACTGAATGCCAATAACCAAAAGAAAGCAAGAGTGAATTGTACGTAATGTGCCGTTGGGATAAAAAAGGCGATGCCTGCAAATCCGGCGGCGATGAACCCTTGCATGGCGATAATCCAGGAGCGTTTCGTTTTCACCAGATCGACGAATGGACTCCATAACGGTTTGATAGTCCAGGGAAGATAAAGCCAGGAAGTGTATAAGGCTATTTCGGTATTGGATAATCCCAGGCGTTTGTACATGATGACGGCAATAGTCATTACCGCTACATAAGGCAATCCTTCTGCAAAATAGAGGGTTGGAATCCAACTCCAGGGATTTCTCTTTATAGTGGGTGTTGTCATGGCATTTGTTCGATTTTATTTATATTGTTTTTCAAGTGTACTACCGGGGTAATAGTGAGATAGTATTTCTTCATACTTATAACCTTGTTCTCCCATCACGGCGGCACCGATTTGGCAAAGTCCCACTCCGTGTCCCCAACCGGCTCCGGTGAGGATAAATCGGGAAGGAAGTTCATCTCCGTACTCCTTGTCTACTACAAAAGCGGAACTGTAAAGATGGGAAGTCGATAGAGTACGGCGTATCTCCAACTCTTTTCCAATGATGAGTGTCCGTAAGGTTCCTACAATCTTTAGTCGGACAAGACGTCCGGATGTTCCCCGTTCTACAGGAATTAAATCAATGATTTGTCCGAAATCAATCCCTGAACGTTGATGAATCAGTTCTGAAAGCTCCTGTTGCGAATAACTGACTTTCCAACGATAGAAGTCTGCTGTTTCCTGGTCGTAGTTGTTTAGTACTTGGCTTAGAATTTTCTTATCCTGCGTATTACAAAAAGCAACAGGTGAGGTACGTATCCATTTATCAGCTTCCGCCTCTATGTTCAAATCGGGAAGTTGTTTTTCAGTCTTGCTATCCCGTTGTCTGATTAGATAAGGATGCTTTACGTTTTCCCAACAATTTTGGAACTCTTCAAAAGCTCCGCCACAACATTTGGAGAAACGGGCATCACAAATCGCTCCTTTATACATCAGCACTTCCCCCCGCGTGGCGGAGACTGCTTCGATGGCTTGTGGTGTTGAGGCTCGTGTAATTCCCTGATAACGCTGGCAATGATCATCGGCACATACATCGAAATTTCTATGTGCTTCATGGTCATACCATTTTATAAATTGAGAATGGAGAGTGGAGAGTGGAAAGTGGGCTGCGCTATCCGGCTGCACAGTAACTCTCCACTCTCCATTTTCCACTCTCAACTTATTAAGTAGCCAGCTTCGGGAGATGACGGCGTGAGCCTTTAGTAGTTCCAAAGAAGCTGTTGCGCTCATTTCTGATGAAATGACACTGATGAGGTATTCCTCAATGGAAATCACATTGATGGCGGTTAGTTGTTCTCCTTCGACGATGATCTTTAATTCCCCTTTGAATTTTTGGACTTCTTTGCGTTCCCAATGGAAGTTGATTCCGATGGTCACATCTTTCAGTTCAAAGAAAGCATGTGCACTTTGTTGGGGAGTGAAAGATAATTCATTATATTCTTTCCCTTGCCAATGAATCTTCCCATCCCAGTAAATAGCCTTTTGCATACCGGAGCTTTCTGTTCCGTCGGAAGAGATAAATTTTATAGGGAAAGAGAATTCAATCTCTTTCCCGGAAAGAATACCAACTGCTATTTGAGGCTCTGTCATAAGGCGGCTTTAATGCGTTCTATTATTTCTTGTAGTTTTTCTTTAGATATGGATACTTCCCGATAGATATCATATACCTTTTCAGGAGTCAGTTTCTCCATATCCTCTTCACGTACTATAGGGAATATGCCGTTCATTTCAGCAATAGCAGGACTGATGAGAATTTGTTCCTCTCCTTTTGCGTAATAGCAGTCAGGGCGATGTTTGCTGCGTAAGAAGATAACACAACTGTAAGGGTGTTCGGCTACTGACTCAAATTCATCGTCGTAGAACTTTCTAAAATCCTCTTTGGTGCGTTCCAAACCATACCAGGCAAGAATATTCATCATTGGTTCTTTTCCGTTATTATTGGAGGCTAAAATGTCGTAAATCAGATGAAAGGTTTTTGACATTGTTTCCTTATCTTCCGCCTGAATCCTGATGAAACAGCACGGGAAATCTTTATAATAAATTTGCACCTTATCGTCATCTATTAATAATATGCGATCGTAATATGGTCCTCGCATAGTTTCCTCTTTACTGCAAGCTTGAAAATGGGCATGATCGGGAGCGGAAGCTCCACATTCCGGTCCATTATACATAAGGAAGTATTCTTTCATTATGTCGGTGAGTTCTATCATATCTTTAAAACGCCCGGCTATGGATTGCGATTTGTGTTCCTTATCTACAATTGTAAAGTGGTGTTTAAATATGGGATATGGATTAACCAGTATCTGATAATTCCCATAACTGATGAACTCTTGTTCCTGCGGTCGGTTTGTTTGGCAGAGGAAGCAAGGCCGTGAGTGAATGGAGACAGTATCTGTCTGTGCGGCAGCCGAAAGAATACGTTTCGGATTAAGGAATAGTTCCGCACTTAAACAATTGTTACCAAACCATTTGGATATTTCTTTTGTTCGTGACCGATACTGTTCCAATGCTTGGTAATTCTCTTTGGCTAGTTCCCAAGAAAGAGTTTGCTTTTGGAATAACTGTTCGATTCTTTGCTGAATTTTCTCTAGTGTCGTTTCTTGTTGCAGAATGCGCTGTTCCAATTCCCACGTACGAAGTCGGTCTTTATATAGATTATTCTGGTTGATTTTCTCAACAGGCAGTGCGGCATCCGAATTGCCGTCCCAACGGCGGCAAAGGTAAATCACGTCGTATATTCTGCCTATCTGATAATCGTGTGAAATTTTCAATCCAAGGGCATAATCTTCTCCATAGCTTGTGTTCGGGGCTTTGATTTCCCGAAGAATGGGCGTGTAGAATGCACGGGGAGCTCCCAGGCCGTTGATACGTAATGCATTATTTCGTCCGTTGTCGGGCGTCCATTCCTTATGATCGATGATGCCGGGGGCAATTTCCTGCATATCAAAGTTAGTCATCATATAAGTACCGATTACCATTGCGCATTTCTGTTTATAGAAAGTATCAATGATGATTTGCAGGCTATGTTCGTCTTTATACACGTCATCGCTATCAAGTTGGACGGCAAACTTTCCGCATTTCTCGTGATGGATACCTATGTTCCAACATCCACCTATACCGAGGTCATCTCTTTCGGGAATGACGTGAATCAGCCGCTTGTCCGAACTAAGTTCACGGAGAACTTCACTGGTTCCATCTGTCGAATGATTGTCGATGACAATGACATTGAACGGAAAGGTCGTTTGCTGGTTCAGTGCCGAGCGTACGGCATCTTTGACTGTGCGAATACGGTTGCGTACGGGTATAATGACAGAAGCTTCATACTCAAAAGTGTGGGAAGAGAAGTCTACAGGACGGAAGATAGGATAAAGATATCCGCCAATTTCCTTCAAATGGTTGGTGCATGCCTGTTCCATTTCAATCTGTACCTGACGGTTTTTAGGGTCTACATAATCGAACTGCTTCTCACCGCTTTTCCGCTTGTCACTTTCTACTTCGGTATATAGATATTCGTTGATATGTACCAGTTTGCTCTTTTGGGATATTTTGAGTCTCAAATCATACAAGCCTGCATATTGATATTCCTCTTCCGTATTTTCTATAACTTCCTTGAATGCGTTGGCATTGAACAGTAATACCGAGCCGAAATTGAAGTCGTCACGCAGGCTGCCGGGTTGGTAATCAATGACCGGAGCAGGTTTTTGCACACTGCCCATCTGTTGGTAATGGTCTGCATATGCCATGCCAGCATGGGTCATTTCCATTACTTGAACCATTCTTTCAAGAGCGAACATACCTATTTTTAGTGCGGTTCGTTTGGTATAAAGTAAAGTATATGCTTTATCAGAATGTTCTGCAATAGCCCGCATCGCTTGTGTAGACTGCATTTTTTCTACAGAGATGAGTTCGCATCCGGGAATACAGACATTGGTAATTGGTGATGCCAATAAATAAATTTTGTCTACCAGCGTCGATGCACGTAACTCCTTAACTGTTTGCACAGTTTCTTCCAACCGGCTGAAAGGAAGAAAACAGTTGATTGTTGTTTTCATTATTTTACTTCTTGTTTTGTAGTATGAGTTGTGTAAGATGTTTCTTATATATTTATCATAAACTTGTTTACTTTGCTACAAATGTAGGGAATTTATCATAGATATATATACTCTTACATATTTTTTATTCCAGGAGTTCCGCCGGTCGTATGTTTAGAGGAACGCCAATTCTTGTTGAGTGAAGGCAGTTCCGGGGATTTCTTTTCGAGTGAAATGCCGATAGTTTTGGATTTGTCGGTATCGTGCATTCCGTCCCAGAAACGACAAGTGTCAAATGTATGTCCTTTCCCTGTTTTGGGGGTGCTGGACAGTGCGAGATAACCTCCTTCATTATCAAGTGCCGGGAATTTGGATATTTCTATTAGGTTCTCTCTATCGACATTGTGTTTTTGAATAATCTTGCCGGGATATTTAGAAAAGCAAAGATATCCTTTGGATGCAATGATCAGGGGTTGGGAGGAAGATTCATTTTGTAACGTAGTGGTACTGTACACCTTGCCGTCTTCATGCATCTTGTATAGAAAAAGCTGTGGCAACACAATAGTTTGTTCAGTCGGATTATAGAGCTCTATGTATTCGGCGCCGTCTGTGGCATTATCATACATTATCTCATTAAAGAGGAGCATACCTCTGACATCTTCCGGTAGTTCGGTAATATCCGGCTCTTCGGAATCCGGTTCGTCGGGAGTATTGTCTGGGTCGGTCGTTGTCTCTACACCGTTGGATAATCGTACATGATGGAATGTGAAGCCTTTACAGCGGGTTTTGGTGTAAACACAATAAATTCCTGAACAAACGGAACCTTGTATGCCGGTATCTTTCACTTGCTTTTCCAATGTATACCCGTCTTCGGATTCCAATCGTGTCCAAAAAGTCCAATACCCATTGTTATCGCATTCTGCTTTTATATATAATTGGGGTGAGTTGTTACCCTTCATCACTTCCCGACCCGAAGCCAACAGCTTGGGCTGGTCTCCATTCTGACGATAAAGTGTCACATTGTCTTTTGCTCCTCCTATTTGTATAAAATACCCGTTTAGACTACCGGAGAGAGTGTTGGAAGAAGAGGTCAGATAAAAACGTGCATAGTTATTGGCGGATGGGTTGAATGTAAGGTGAACTCCAAACTCCCAGCGGGTATTCTTTACTGACGTGGATGGTATGGTGACATAGGCTGTTCCACTATCTTCTGCCGGATCATTCAGATGGACTCCTTCTTTAGAATTGATAGTGAATTTATCTGTTTCTCCTTCCCAAGAAAGTCCAGAAGTAGCCGTATCTTCTCCTTCTGAATCTTCTTCATCATCGGCAGGAAGTGAACAATTATAGAATATGGAAATGAACAGACCTAGAAGTGTAAACACTTTGTAAATTCTCATACGGTTTAATTCTTAGATGATAATTAATGTTTGAACCGTATTTGTTTGTGTATAACGCAGAGGCAATTGCGGCTTAAATTCTATTTTGTGAATGCAAAGGTATATAAAAAGTCCGGTTTCAAGGGCGAAACCGGACTTTTCTTTCTTAAATCACCTTTTATGATTTAGACATTCTTTACTTTAATCAGATATTCTGCGATCTGCACTGCGTTCAGTGCTGCACCTTTCTTGATTTGGTCACCTACAATCCAGAAAGTCAATCCGTTTTCATTCGTCAGGTCTTTGCGGATGCGTCCCACATAAACCGGATCTTTCCCAGCTAGGAATAACGGCATCGGGTACTCTTTTTCCGCAGGATTATCCTGAAGCACTAGGCCGTCTCCCTTAGCGAATGCTTCGCGGGCTTCTTCGATAGAAATAGGGCGTTCGGTTTCTACCCAAATACTTTCAGAGTGAGCACGTAGTGCAGGAACACGTACGCAAGTCGCGCTGACTTTAATATCTGAATGCATGATTTTACGTGTTTCGTTATACATCTTCATCTCTTCTTTCGTATAACCGTTTTCTGTGAATACGTCAATCTGCGGTATGAGGTTGAAAGCCAATTGGTATGCAAACTTTTCTACTGTAACAGGTTCATTTGCCAATACTTGGCGATATTGCTCGTACAATTCGTCCATAGCGGCAGCACCGGCACCGCTGGCTGCCTGATAGGTAGATACGTGCACGGTTTTTATATGAGAAAGCTGTTCGATGGCTTTCAGTGCGACAACCATTTGGATTGTTGTACAGTTGGGGTTGGCAATGACACCGCGTGGACGCTCCAATGCGTCTTCGGCATTAACCTCAGGCACTACCAAAGGTACATCCGTATCCATACGGAAAGCGCTGGAGTTGTCGATCATCACAGCACCGTATTTAGTGATGGTCTTTTCGAACTCTTTGGATGTTCCTGCACCGGCAGAAGTGAAAGCAATGTCTACCCCTTTAAAGTCATCGTTGTGTTGTAAGAGTTTCACCTCGATCTGTTTACCGCGGAAAGTATAAATTGTTCCGGCACTACGTTTAGAACCGAACAAAACTAACTCGTCCAACGGGAAGTTTCTCTCATCGAGCACGCGCAGGAATTCCTGTCCCACGGCTCCGCTTACGCCAACAATAGCTACTTTCATCTTTTTCTTTTGTTAAATGTGAATACTGTAATTTCCTTTCTATACTGTCTAATAGGAAAGATTAGACTGCAAAATTATAACAATTTGCCATATAAACCGCATTTTTGCCGAAAAAATATTATTTGAATCTATCTACTTATGAATTGGAGGTATGCGAACTTTTTTGTTCCTTTGTAGTTGAATTCCTAAAACCACAGTCTATGAACCTGTTTGATCTCAATTTAACGTTGCCAATTTCTGATCCGACTTGGGTGTTTTTTTTGGTGCTGATTATTATTCTTTTTGCTCCGATGATTCTCGGACGGCTTCATATACCTCATATTATAGGCATGATTCTGGCGGGGGTACTGATTGGAGAGCATGGCTTTCATGTGCTCGACCGTGATAGCAGTTTCGAACTGTTCGGTAAAGTCGGGCTTTATTATATCATGTTTCTCGCCGGTCTTGAGATGGATATGGAGGATTTTAAGAAGAACCGGACGAAAAGCTTTGTGTTTGGCTGGCTCACCTTTCTGATTCCTATGGGGTTGGGTATATGGAGCAGTATGAGTCTGTTGGGCTATGGTTTTCTCACTGCCGTACTGTTGGCAAGTATGTACGCTTCCCATACGTTGATTGCTTATCCTATTATCAGTCGTTACGGATTGTCACGTCTGCGCAGTGTCAATATAACTATTGGCGGTACTGCTGTAACCGTTACCCTTGCTTTGATTATTCTAGCTGTTGTAGGCGGAATGTTTAAGGGAACTGTGGATGGTTGGTTTGGGGCGTTCCTGGTTGCTAAAGTCGCTTTTCTCGGATTTTTGATTGTTTTCTTCTTCCCCCGTATCGGCCGCTGGTTCTTCCGAAAGTATGACGATAGCGTGATGCAGTTTGTGTTTGTGTTGGCAATGGTCTTTCTGGGTGGTGGATTAATGGAATTTGTCGGAATGGAGGGTATCTTGGGAGCCTTTCTTGCCGGATTGGTCTTAAATCGGCTGATTCCTCACGTTTCTCCGTTGATGAACCGCTTGGAGTTTGTCGGAAATGCGTTGTTTATACCTTATTTCCTGATTGGTGTCGGAATGATTATTGATGTAAGAAGTCTGTTCACCGGTGGGGAAGCATTGAAGGTGGCAATTGTAATGACAGTGGTAGCTACTTTCAGTAAGTGGCTGGCAGCATGGGCTACGCAGAAGATTTATCGGATGCAGCCGAATGAACGGAGTATGATATTCGGTCTGAGCAATGCACAGGCAGCAGCCACATTGGCAGCAGTATTGATCGGACACGAAATCATTATGGAGAATGGAGAACGTTTGCTGAATGATGATGTGCTGAACGGTACCGTAGTGATGATTCTCTTTACTTGTGTCATCAGTTCTTTGGTGACGGAGCGTTCTGCCCGCCGTTTTGCTTTAGACGAAAATGTGCAGTCGGAAAAAGAAGGGGTGAAAAATAATAATGAACAGATATTGATTCCGGTTGCCAACCCGGATACGATTGAAGACCTCATCAATCTGGCATTGGTCATAAAGGACGTCAAACAGAAAAATGGGTTGATAGCATTGAATGTAATCAATGATAATAATAGCTCGGAAAAGAAAGAATTACAGGGAAAACGTAATCTGGAAAAAGCAGCGATGATTGCTGCGGCTGCCGACGTTCCTGTCACTATGGTCAGTCGTTATGATTTGAATATTGCTTCGGGAATTATCCATACGATAAAAGAGTATGAGGCTACGGATGTGGTGATCGGTTTGCACCGGAAAGCTAATATCGTGGATTCTTTTTTCGGGCATTTGGCGGAAAGCCTGCTGAAAGGTACGCATCGCGAGGTGATGATCGCAAAATTCCTGATGCCGGTGAATACCTTACGCCGGATAAATATTGCCGTTCCTCCAAAGGCGGAATATGAGACCGGCTTTGCAAAGTGGGTGGAGCATTTCTGCCGTATGGGAAGCATTCTAGGATGTCGTGTGCATTTCTTCTCGAATGAACGGACATTGATGAGGCTTCAGCAACTTGTGAAAAAGAAATATGTAGGTACTCCGACCGAGTTTTCTACATTAGATGAATGGGATGATCTTTTGCTATTAACGGGACAGGTTAACTATGACCATCTGTTGGTTGTTATTTCCGCCCGTCGGGGATCTATCTCTTATGATCCTTCTTTTGATCGTTTGCCGTCACAGTTGGGCAAATATTTTGCAAATAATAGTTTGATTATTTTATATCCCGACCAATTCGGTGAACCGCAAGAGATCGTGTCTTTCTCCGATCCTCGCGGGCATAATGAGTCTCAACATTATGAGAAGGTCGGTAAATGGTTCTATAAATGGTTCAAGAAAAGCTGATGGAAAAAGACGACTGGCAACAAAGAACGGAACTTCTTTTGGGAGAAGAGAAGATGAATCGTATCCGGAACTCTCACGTATTGGTCGTGGGGCTGGGGGGAGTGGGAGCTTATGCGGCAGAAATGATTTGTCGTGCAGGGGTCGGACGAATGACGATTGTAGATGCCGATACAGTGCAGCCGACTAACCTGAACCGTCAGTTACCTGCATTGCATTCCACTTTGGGGATGTCGAAGGCGGAAGTGCTGGCTACCCGGTATAAAGATATAAACCCCGATATCGACCTGGCCGTTTTACCTGTTTATCTGAAAGATGAAAATATACCGGAGCTATTGGATGTCGGCAAATATGATTTCATAGTGGACGCTATCGATACCATCAGTCCGAAGTGTTTCTTGATTTATGAGGCGATGAAACGGCGGATCAGGATTGTTTCCAGTATGGGAGCAGGGGCAAAAAGTGACATTACGCAGGTACGGTTTGCCGATCTTTGGGATACTTATCATTGCGGATTGAGCAAAGCGGTGCGGAAACGGTTACAGAAAATGGGGATGAAACGTAAACTCCCGGTTGTGTTCAGTACCGAACAGGCTGATGCAAAGGCGGTGTTGCTCACAGATGACGAACAGAACAAGAAATCGACTTGCGGAACGGTCAGTTATATGCCTGCTGTGTTTGGATGTTATCTGGCGGAATATGTCATTAAAAGATTATAAAAGCTATTATGATAAAGTTAGAAGGAATAACGAAGAGCTTCGGTTCATTACAAGTACTGAAAGGCATTGATCTTGAAATCAATAAGAGTGAGGTTGTCAGCATTGTAGGTCCTAGTGGAGCGGGTAAGACAACGCTGCTACAAATTATGGGTACTTTGGATGAACCGGATACCGGTCTGGTACAAATCGACGGAACTGTGGTCAGCCGGATGAAGGAGAAAGAGTTGTCTGCATTCCGTAACAAGAATATTGGTTTTGTCTTCCAGTTCCACCAACTTCTTCCGGAGTTTACGGCGTTAGAGAATGTGATGATTCCTGCATTCATTGCAGGCGTGTCCTCAAGGGAGGCAAACGATCGTGCCATGAAGATTCTGGATTTTATGGGGCTGGCAGACCGTGCCTCCCATAAACCGAATGAACTGTCGGGAGGAGAGAAACAGCGGGTGGCTGTGGCGAGAGCCTTAATCAACGATCCGGCTGTAATTCTGGCGGACGAGCCTTCCGGAAGTCTGGATACTCAAAATAAAGAAGATTTACACCGCCTGTTCTTTGATTTGCGAGATCGGCTGGGTCAGACTTTCGTGATCGTTACCCATGATGAGGGACTTGCTAAAATCACTGACCGAACGGTTCATATGGTGGATGGTATGATTAAAAAAGATTAATTAAAGAACCTAACTTCTAAAAATGTATACCAAAAAGGTAGAGTCTTGCAAGTGTTCTATCTTTTAGCTATATATTTATAGTCGCTTCTCTACGGAAGTCTGTGAAGATGATAGTAGAGTGTTTGTTTTGTTTGTGTGTGATGCATTCTTGTCTGGTGTGATAGGAATGCATCTTTCTTTTAATTAATCATAACAGATATAGGGCTCTATCCGTTCAAGGTCGGCAGAAGTGAATTCTTCATAGAGTGATAACTGTTTCAAACTCTTTAATCTTCCTTTCTTTTTCCGGTACTCTACAATCACTCTTGCCTGATAATAATTGATATACGGATGATGCATCATTCGTTCTACGCTTGCCTTGTTCAAATTGATACGGCGTATCTCATCGGGATTGATTGAGAACCATGGACGAAGCTTTTCTACCTTTAGATGAATCTCTTGCAATTGCTCTATTCTATAAAAAGCTCCCAGCCTCTTACGGTAATTTACAATCATCCGGGCGATACTACTCCCGACTCCCGGAATCTTTTTAAGTTCGGTTGTGTCTGCTTGGTTGAGGCTGATAACAGTACCAGACTGATACTTGAATACCGTGTCTTTTCGTACGTTTTGTATGGTGAGCAATCGTACTGTATCTTTTGGGCGGATCTTCTCTGCAATTCGGATGTAGGGAAGAAGAGTCTGATATTGTTCTTCCTCCAGCCCATATATTTTCCGGAAATCCTCCGGATGTCGGAATATCCCCTGTTTTCTTCGATAGTTCAGAATATTCTTTGCCATCCATGCCGGTAGACCGAGAGAGAGGAAAGTCATGGAATCAGCAGTGTTCGGATCGAATGCGAAAGGAGTGATTTCTTTCCTTACGGATGGCCGGGAAGTCGGATTTTTCGACTTTTTGTGAGACTCCACTTCTTCGAGAGAAGCGATGAACTCATTATATTCTTTCTGAAATTTCTCTTGTTTCAAGGTGTCTACCTCTTTCGGACGATTGAAAAGAGGGAAGAGGTTGGGGAGTAAGAGTACCCCTAAAATAAGAACGACAAGGACGATAATGCCTTGTCGTTCAGTTTTAGTGAAATAAAAAAAGTCTTTCCACATTATAGTTTGATGAATCCTAGCTCATTGATGAATATTAATGTAATAGCGATTGGTGCGATATATTTTAATATAAAGACAATCAGTCGGTATACGGGAATTTTAAGTGTACCGTTGTTGGTAATTTCCGACCATACCACTTTCTTGTCGAGATACCATCCGGTAAAGAGAGAAATGCACAGTCCGCCAAGGGGAAGCATGAGTTTGGCTGTTACAAAGTCGAATAGGTCGAACATCCCCAAGCCAAAAACAGTGAACTCTTTTGTCACTCCCAATGATAATGAACAGAATACTCCGAAGAATATGCATCCGCTGGTCACAAGTTTTGCCGCTTTCCCACGGGAGAATTTGAATTCTTCATGTAGATAGGCTGTCACCACTTCGTGTAGGGAAATAGTGGAAGTCAATGCTGCCATTGCCAGCAATGCGTAGAACATTACAGAGAATATATATGCCAATATAGGTACCCCGCTAAATGCTTGTTGGAATACGTTCGGTAGTGTAATGAAAATAAGGCTGGGACCGGATCCCGGTTGGATTCCGACGGAAAAGGCTGCCGGGAAAATGATAAATCCGGCTAGTATTGCTACGAAGGTATCGATAATACCCACGCTGAAAGCCGTTTTAGTCAGATTTGTCTCTTTACTGAAGTAGGAAGCGTATGTACAAAGGCAACCCATTCCCAGACTAAGGGAAAAGAAGGCTTGTCCCATAGCACTCAGAAATACATTGCCGTCCACTTTGCTGAAGTCCGGTTTCAAAAGAAACTCGATACCGGCACCGGCGCCCGGCAGTGAAACAGAGCAGCCTACCAATATAAGAATAATGATGAAAAGTGTGGGCATCATTATCTTGGAAGACTTTTCAATCCCTTTTTCCACCCCTTTTACAATGATGAAGTGGGTAATTAGCAAGAAGGAAACCAGCCAGACCACCGGTCGCCAGGGATTGCTGGAAAACTGTTGGAAAGAAGTGATGAACTCTTCGGGAGTTTTCCCCGCAAAACCATTTGAAGCAGCTTCAAATATATATTCAAGTGTCCATCCGGCTACTACCGAATAATAACTGAGGATCAGAAAACCTGCCAATACACCCATACGGCCTACCCAACGCCAATGTGTACCGGGTGCTAATTTCTGATAAGCTCCTGCTGTGTTGGCTCTTGAACGACGGCCTATCAGAAATTCGGCAATCATAATGGGAAGCCCCAAAAGCAAGACACAGCCTAAGTAGATCAATATAAAGGCGGCTCCCCCATGATTTCCTGTCTCGTAAGGGAATCTCCATATGTTCCCCAGCCCTACTGCCGAGCCTGCAGAGGCAAGTATAACGCCTAATTTACTACCGAAGTTCGCTCTATCATTTTTTGTCATAAATCTTGTTTTATCTTACAAATCGTTATAAAATACACGTATTAAAGTGCAAATATAGAAAATGATACTTATATTTGTGCTGAAACTGTAATTTTATTTAGATATGCTATCTTATATTAAGAAATATCCGATCTCGCTTTTTATTATCCTGACAGTGATTTATCTGTCATTCTTTAAACCACCTAAGACGGATTTGAATGAAATACCTAACTTGGACAAATTAGTGCATATTTGTATGTATTTCGGTATGTCGGGGATGTTATGGGTGGAGTTCTTGCGTGCACATCGCAGAGATAATACTCCGATGTGGCACGCATGGTTAGGTGCATTTCTCTGTCCCATCCTCTTTAGTGGCGCGGTGGAGCTGATGCAAGAATATTGTACCACCTATCGTGGAGGAGACTGGCTGGACTTTGCAGCCAACAGTACAGGGGCTATTCTGGCCAGCTTGGTAGCCTATTATGGGGTAAGACCGAGAATGAAAAATAGGAAATGAAGAATCTTACAAATGTTCTACCGTTGAACTAAGTTTGATTCCGTTGGAACCTTTGATGAGAATCGTATAGCCTTTGGGCTTTTGGGTTTCCAGTTCCTTGATAACTTCCTGTACGTTTGCGTAGGTCTTGAAGTTATGCTGTGTTGCTGCAAACTGTTCTCCAACAAGCCATACTTGCTCGAAGTTACTATCTTTAATGTAATCCACAATTTTCTGGTGTTCGATGTTGCTTTCGGCACCTAGTTCGCGCATATCTCCCAGTAGCAGCATTTTGTGGGGAACTGCCATATTGCGGAAGTTCTGCAGGGCAGCCATCATGCTAGTCGGATTGGCATTGTATGCATCGATGATCAACGTATTGTCTGTTGTCCGTTTGAGCTGCGAACGATTGTTTTGTGGAGTATATCCGGCTAGGGCTTCATCGATCTTTTGCGCTTCTACTCCGAAAAAATGTCCGATAGTTATGGCGGCTAAAGCATTGGGGAAATTATATTCTCCGATTAGCTGTGTCTGTATCCGGTGGATTTCGTTCCCGTTTCCCGCTTTCCATTCAAAAGTCAGATAAGGTGAATTATCGGTGATACGTCCATTGATATACAGGCCATCTTGTGTTCCGTAATAAATCCGGTCTAGCTCTTCGGACATATTCATCAGATAGGGATTATCGTGGTGGATGAAGATGGTGGAATTTTTTTTCTTGCGAAGGAAATCGTATAGTTCTCCTTTGGTTTTGATGACTCCTTCAAACGAGCCGAAGCCTTCCAGATGGGCTTTGCCCACATTCGTTATGATGCCGTAATCAGGTTCTGCTATTTCGCAGAGAAACTTGATTTCTCCCGGATGATTGGCTCCCATCTCAATCACGGCGAGGTCGTGCTCCGGTTTTAGACGGAGCAGAGTAGTCGGCACGCCGATATGATTGTTCAGATTTCCTAGCGTATAGAGTACGTTATGTGCTTGGCTAAGTACGGTAGATATCAATTCCTTTGTAGTCGTTTTTCCGTTTGTTCCGGTGATACCGATTACTTTGGTACCGAGTTGGCGACGATGGTAGTTGGCAAGTTGCTGCATTGTTTGCAGGCAATTGTCCACGAGTATATAGCGTTGGTCGCCTTCTACGGCATATTCGCCTTCATCAATAATTGCATACGCGCATCCGGACTCCAATGCAAACTTGGCAAATGCATTACCGTTGAACGACTCACCTTTCAAGGCGATAAACAAAGAACCGTCCGGGCAGTTCCGGCTATCAGTAGTTACTGATTGGCATTCCAGGAAAATCTGGTAAAGAGCAGAAAGTTTCATAACCTGATCTTTTATTTAAAAACGCTGCAAAGATAGGTTATTCTTTCGGATTATTTCTCTACATTTGCAACAATCTAAAAGGAATACGATCAATGATAAAGCCAATGTCTCCTATTTATATAAATGTAAAAGGGCGGTTGCTTGACCTCGCTACTCCGCAAGTAATGGGGATTCTGAATGTAACTCCCGATTCTTTTTATTCCGGTAGCCGGATGCAGACTGAAGAAGAAATAGCCGCCCGTGCCCGGCAGATTCTGGATGAGGGCGCTTCTATTATTGATATAGGCGCTTATTCTTCGCGTCCGAATGCCGAACATATCTCTGCCGAAGAAGAGATGCGCCGACTTCGTACCGGGTTGGAAATCCTGAACCGGAATCATCCGGAGGCTATCATTTCCGTAGATACATTTCGGGCGGAGGTGGCAGAACGCTGTGTGAAGGAATACGGAGTTGCTATTATCAATGATATAGCAACCGGTGAGATGGATGACAGGATGTTTGCAACAGTAGCCGAATTGGGAGTACCTTATATTATGATGCATATGCAGGGAACTCCGCAAAGTATGCAGAAAGAACCTCATTATGAGAATCTGATAAAGGAAGTTTTCTTGTATTTTGCCCGTAAAGTGCAGCAACTTCGTGATTTGGGAGTGAAGGATATCATCCTCGATCCGGGATTCGGGTTCGGTAAGACACTGGAGCATAATTATGAACTGATGGCGCATCTGGAGGAGTTCCACATCTTTGAACTTCCGGTTCTAGTGGGAGTTTCCCGCAAATCTATGATTTACAAACTGTTGGGAGGCACTCCGCAAGACTCATTGAACGGGACAACCATATTGGATACTGTGGCGTTAATGAAAGGAGCGCATATTTTGCGTGTACATGATGTGCGTGAAGCTGTGGAAACAGTTCGGATCGTTGAAAAAATAAAAAAGGAGAGCCATGTTTTTTGATATTGGAATAAAAGATTTTATAGATGTCCTACTGGTCGCATTTCTGTTGTATTACACATACAAACTGATGAAAGCTTCCGGTTCCATTAAGGTTTTTACCGGTATTCTTGTTTTTATCTTGATTTGGCTGGTGGTGACCCAGGTGTTGGAAATGAAACTGCTTGGCTCTATCTTTGACACGTTGATGAGTGTCGGTGTGATAGCTTTGATTGTTCTTTTTCAGGATGAGATACGTCGCTTCTTGTTGACTTTAGGCTCTCATCGCCATGTCAGTGCATTGTCACGGTTGTTTAACGGTTCGAAGAAGGAATCGTTGAAGCATGATGATATTATGCCTGTTGTAATGGCTTGTCTGAGTATGGGCAAACAAAAAGTCGGTGCATTGATTGTGATTGAGCATAATACTCCTTTAGATGAGATAGTTCGTACAGGGGAGGTGATTGATGCGGCAATCAACCAACGGCTGATTGAAAATATCTTCTTCAAGAATAGTCCCTTGCATGACGGGGCGATGGTTATCAGTAAAAAGCGTATTGAAGCGGCGGGATGTATTCTCCCGGTTTCCCATGATTTGAATATTCCGAAAGAGCTTGGTTTGCGTCACCGTGCGGCTATGGGAATCTCTCAGCAGTCGGATGCCCATGCTATCATTGTTTCCGAAGAGACCGGAGCTATCTCCGTAGCTTATCGCGGACAGTTCTATCTTCGCTTGAATGCGGAGGAACTGGAAAGTCTGTTGACGAAAGAAAATTGAATTTGATTGCTAGTAGGCTGCTAGTAGGCTGTTTTTGCTTTATTTCCACCCCTTTTTGAATGATAATTATGCCTTTTCTTTTAGGTGAATCGCCTACCTTTGCCGTATACTATTAAAATTCTATTTTTGAATGAACCATGAAAAACAGATTAATTGCTTTACTGGTACTTTTTACAGTTACTTTTTTCGTTAGTAGTGCACAGGCACAAACCACTGCCCGTAAGTTTGAGGCAGGTAAGAACACTTTTCTGCTGGACGGAAAACCATTTGTGGTGAAGGCTGCCGAATTGCATTATACCCGTATCCCGCAAGCTTATTGGGAACACCGTATAGAGATGTGCAAAGCGTTGGGAATGAATACGATTTGTATTTATATTTTCTGGAATATCCATGAACAGGAAGAAGGTAAATTCGACTTTACCGGACAGAATGACATTGCTGCTTTCTGTCGTGCGGCACAGAAACATGGTATGTATGTCATTGTCCGTCCCGGTCCGTATGTCTGTGCGGAATGGGAGATGGGAGGACTTCCCTGGTGGTTGCTGAAGAAGAAGGATATAGCTTTGCGTACACTCGATCCTTATTATATGGAACGGGTCGGTATCTTTATGAAAGAAGTGGGCAAGCAACTGGCTCCGTTGCAGGTAAATAAAGGTGGAAATATCATAATGGTTCAGGTAGAGAATGAATATGGTTCTTATGGAATCAACAAACCATACGTATCTGCCGTCCGTGATTTAGTGCGTGAGTCTGGCTTTACCGATGTGCCTTTGTTCCAATGTGACTGGAGCAGTAACTTCACAAATAATGCACTCGACGATTTGATCTGGACTGTGAATTTCGGTACGGGAGCCAATATCGACCAGCAATTTAAGAATTTGAAAGAGCTTCGCCCCGAAACTCCGTTGATGTGTAGTGAATTCTGGAGTGGATGGTTCGACCATTGGGGACGGAAACATGAGACACGTCCTGCGAAAGATATGGTGCAGGGCATTAAGGATATGCTCGACCGAAACATCTCTTTCAGTCTGTATATGACTCACGGAGGAACGACATTCGGACATTGGGGAGGTGCGAATAACCCGGCTTATTCCGCCATGTGCAGCTCATACGATTATGATGCTCCTATCAGTGAGGCGGGATGGACTACCGAGAAGTATTTCTTGCTTCGTGATTTATTGAAAAACTATCTTCCTGCAGGGGCTGCATTGCCGGAAGTTCCTGCCGCTCTGCCCGTAATGGAGATTCCTGAGTTCCATTTTACGAAAGTGGCTCCGCTCTTCTCTAATTTGCCGGAAGCGAAACACTCAACGGATATCCAGCCGATGGAACGGTTTAATCAGGGATGGGGAACGATTCTGTATCGTACGACCTTGCCGGAGGCTGTTGCTGCCGGTACGGTCCTCAAGATTACAGAGGTACATGATTGGGCGCAGGTTTATGCCGATGGCAAGCTGTTGGCGCGTCTGGATCGTCGTAAGGGAGAGTTCACAACAACGCTGCCTGTATTAAAGAAAGGTACGCAATTGGATATTCTCATAGAAGCGATGGGGCGTGTCAACTTTGACAAATCCATTCACGACCGTAAAGGAATCACAGAAAAGGTGGAACTTATTTCAGGAAATCAGACAAAGAAATTGAAAAACTGGACAGTGTATAACTTCCCGGTAGATTATTCCTTTATTAAAGATAAGAAATATAATGAAACCAAACAGTTGCCGACTATGCCAGCCTATTATAAAGGTACTTTTAAACTGGACAAAGTTGGAGATACTTTCCTGGATATGAGTACATGGGGTAAAGGTATGGTATGG
>OHCC01000665.1_pt1 | contig 21041 bp, 15 predicted proteins | sample 1577521 | NCBI WGS metagenome assembly OHCC01 (sample SAMEA3879533, study PRJEB24766) | human gut metagenome | biome: human-associated habitat; feature: feces | place: USA | collected 1985/1987
GCCGTGCATGCCGTATCGACCTTCCTCACGACCGAGATTCTCGGCTGGGGCATAGTCTGGTTCACCAAATTCTTCCGGCGCGGCGACGATGCTGCGCGGCCGGCGACGTGGACACCCCGCATCGGACTGGTGCTGCTGGCCGTGGGGGTGATTTTCGTGCTGAGGCTGGCCTATGTCGAGCTCTTCTCATCGCCTTCCTTCTCCACAGACCGCCTTTACCACATGGCCGACTTGCTGGCTTCGAATTCCGCGGCACTGATTATCCTGCTGTGTGTCAATATCATCTATGTCCGGTATACGCGCAGGCGTGAAACCCGGCACGGTCTGATCGCCGAAATCGCGGCGTTCCTCCTGTTCGTGCTGTTCACGTCGGCCTGCGTGGCGCTCATTACGGGGCTGCACCTGCCGTTCGCCTTCGACCGCTCGTTCTCCGCACGGGAGTTCCTGCAACTGTGGATCGTCACCCTGCTGGTCGAGGTAACCCTCTATTCGGTCGTATTTATGGTCGATTACGCCCTGGTCGCGCGTGCCGTGCTGCGTGCCGAGCGCGGTAAGGCGCACCAGGCGCAGTTCCGTTACATGAAACTCAAACAGCAGGTCAACCCCCATTTCCTGTTCAACTCGCTCAATATCCTCGACTGCCTGGTCTGCGAGCAGCGCACGGAGCAGGCCAGCGCCTACATCCATAAACTGGCGGGCATCTACCGTTACATGCTCCAGAACGAGGAGGAGACGCTCGTGCGCCTGCGCGAGGAGATGGCTTTCGTGGGGATGTACGTCGACTTGTTGCAGGTGCGTTTCCCCGAGGGGTTTCGCGTGGAGACCGACATTCCGGACGAGGCCATGAACCGCCATGTCCTGCCCTGCTCGGTGCAGCTGCTGATCGAAAACGCCATCAAGCATAACTCGGTGGGGGCCGACCGGCCGCTGGTGATCCGCATCGTCGCCGGGGCCGGAGCCGTGACGGTGTCGAACAACCTTCAGCTGAAGGTATCCGGCACTACCTCGACCCGTGTGGGGCTGAACTACATCCGCCAGCAATACCTCGACCTGTCGGGCATCCCGATCGGGATACGCCGTACCGATACCGAATATTGTGTCACCTTACCGTTGCTGTAATATGAACGTACTGATCGTAGAAGACGAAATGATGGCCCAGGCAAACCTGGCGCGAGCGCTGACCCAGCATTTTCCCGACGTACGGATCGTCGGGACGACCGGCTCGGTCAGGGAGACGGTGCTCTGGCTGCGCACGCCGGGGAACAGTGCCGATGTGATTTTCATGGACGTGGAGCTCTCCGACGGGGATTGCTTCGAGATATTCCGCCAGGCGGACGTGACGGCGCGGGTCATCATGACCACCGCATATGACAATTACGCCGTGCGGGCGTTCGAGGTCAACAGCATCGACTATCTGCTCAAACCGATCGACCCCGCAGCGCTGCGGCGTGCCGTGGAGCGTTGCCGGGTGCGGAGCGGGGGCATCGACCCCGACGTATTGCTGAACGCGATCCGCGGCCCGCGCGAATACAAACAGCGTTATGTCGTGCGTTTCAACGACCGGATCGTTCCGGTACAAACCACCGACATCGCCTATTTCTACTCGGAAGAGAAAAACACCTACCTTGTCACGAGCGATAACAACCGCTATGTTGTGGATCAGTCGCTCGACGTCCTTTCGGACGAACTGGATCCCGGGCGGTTTTTCCGCATATCGCGCAGTTGCATCATCGCCATGCCGGCGATCGTCAGCATCGTGAAATATCTGGGCAACCGGCTGAAGATCACGGCACGTCCGCGTCCTGAGTTCGAGATGGTGGTGAGCCGGTCGCGGGTCGACGACTTCCTGAAGTGGTTGGAGGGGAATGGCTGAGCCTTCGTCGCGGCTGCATGATAAAAAGGGGTACCCATCGGAGTACCCCTTTTTTGTAGCCGGGAGCGGCGGTGCCGCAGTACGCCCGTCAGCGGCGCCCGCTGCAGGCGATCATGTCGTGCAGCGATTCGTTGAAGGTCTCCTTGCGGAGCAACTCCTCGAGCGGGAGGTGCATCCGGTAGCGCCAGTGGTAGCGGGGGATGGACGGGACGTTGATGCGTTCCTTGGCCGGGTCGGGGTAGCGCAGCTCCCCGTCGGTCGAAAGCCAGTCCTGTAACGGCAGGATGGTGAGCATCGCCGGGGAATTGAGGTGCATGTCGAGGATGCGCCGGCATATCCACGGCTCGCAGAAATAGGGAACGTCGCCCCCGATGCCGAGTGCTTCGTGGTAGAAGCGCGCCGTGAGTTCGCGGTCTTCCTCCCACCATGCCCGCAGCGGGTTCATGTCGTGCGTCGAAGTGGTGCAGACCGAGAAATAGGGGTAGTGCGCCGGGTCGGCGAAGAGTTCCCCCGGCGTCTTGGGCATGCGCTGGATTTCGAGCGAGAGGATTTGCAGTTCGTGCATCGTTTCGGGGACGCTGTCGGGGATCATCCCCAGGTCTTCGCCGCAGGTCAGCATCTCGGTCGCCGAGAGGAGTACCGGGAGCTTGCGCAGGGCGGATTCCTGCCAGAAACGGTTGTGCCGGTGGTAGAAGAAGTCGGTATAGAGCCGGTCGAAGGTCGCGCGGCGCTCTCCGTCGAGCCGGCGGTAGGCATGTGTCGAGTGGGGGGCGATGCGGGGGTGGAAATAGCCCTTGCGGCGCGGGTCTTCGATGAAGAGCACGTCGTCGAGCAATGCCATAAGCCCTTCCCGCAGCCGGGTCTGGTGTTCGTCGTCGCCCGGGAAGCGGGCTGCGACCTTGCGCTGGGTGGCATAGGCGGGCAGTAACCGCCCCTCCTTCATGCAGGTGGCGCGAACTTCGCCGGCCAGGTCGCCGAACAGTTCCCCGAGCGTGTGCTCGTCGGGCGCCGGGGTGGTGTAGCGTCCGCCCTGCGTGTCGAAGCCCATGCCGCGCAGTTCATCTGCGGAATAGGGCAGGGCGGGGTTGAAATAGCCCAGCAACCCGTGTACGGCATGCGTGGGAATCTCCCAGATGCGGAAGAACCCGAGGATGTGGTCGATGCGGAAGGCGTCGAAGTATTCGGCCATCTTGGCCATGCGTGCCCGCCACCAGGCGTAGCCGTCGCGTGCCATACGTTCCCAGTTGTAAGTCGGGAATCCCCAGTTCTGGCTGACGGCCGAGAATGCGTCGGGCGGGGCCCCGGCCTGCGAGTCCATGTGGAACAGGTGCGGGTAGAGCCATGCGTCGACGCTCGTGCGGCTGATGCCGATGGGCAGGTCGCCCTTGAGGACGATGCCGTGGTCGCGGGCGTAGGCGCAGACCTCGGACAGTTGCGTATGCAGGTGGTATTGGACATAGCAGTGGAATGCGATGTCGCGGCTGTGGCTGCGGCAATAGGCGTCGACGGCTTTGCGGTCATAGCGGGCGAAACCGCCCCAGCGGGTGAAGTCGGGCGTGCCCGTTTCGTCGCGCAGCGTGCAGAAGGCGGCATAGGGGATGAGCCAGTGTCTGTTGGCGGCGATGAAGGCCTTGTAGTCGCGGCGTGCCGCGGTGCGGGCGCCGTGGCGTTCGAACGCCCGGCGGAGCAGCCGCAGTTTGTGCCCGTTGACACGCTCGTAATCTATTTCGGGAAGGGCGTTCAGCTCGCTGCGCAGGGTGCGGTACTCGTCGTCCTCCACGACGCCCGCGGCGGGCAGCCGGATGAACTGCGGGTGCAGGGCGAAGGTCGAATTGGCGTTGTAGGGGTAGGAGTCTTCCCAGGTGCCGGTCATGGTGGTGTCGTTGATTGGCAGTACCTGGATGACGCGCTGCCCGGTGGCGGCCGCCCAGTCGATGAGCCGTTTCAGGTCGTAGAACTCGCCGACGCCGAAATCCTCTTCCGTACGGAGCGAGAAGACCGGGATCGCCGTCCCGGCGCCCCGCCACCTGCGCTTGGGGAAACGCGGGGATGCCGCGGCGTCGAGGGCGTGTTCGCCAGCGCCGGGCAACTCGCCCCAGGTGCGGTTGGCACCCTCCTCCCACAGGATGGGGGTGAGGGTCTTGCGGTCGGCGATCAGGAATTTGTATTCGAACCGGTGCGCAGTATGCAGCGTGAGTTCCCATTCCGGGAAGCGGCTGTCGTCCATCGGGACGATCCGTTTCCAGTCGCCCAGCTCACGGCCGCTGCCGGCGACGGCGAGCGTTTCGTCCGGCCGTAGGGTGGGCAGCACGACGCGCAGCGTGATGTTGCCTGTAGCCTTCTTCGGACTGCCGGTTTTCCCGCGGCCGAAGATGCCCCGGGTGAATGCCGAGGAGTAGAACGGCGTGTCGGAGGGCATCTCCTGCCAGCGGTCGCGGATGCGCAGCGTGCGCACCCCCTCCCGGGCGGGGAGCCGCAGTGTGTGCGGCCGCCATTCGCTGCGGATGCACGCGCCGTCGCGTTCGATTTCATAGCGGTATTCGGTATCTTCACTCTGGGTATAGCGTTCGATGGCGCCTGTCCAGACGCCTCCGTCGGCGTATTGCAGCGCAATGCGCCGTTTGCCGATCCGCATGACGAGCTGTTCGCCCCAGCGGGTACGGTATTCGATGCTGATCAGGAGTTTCATGGTTCGGTATGTCGTTTGGTTCGGAATCGGTTTATACAAAATTAAAAAAATAATCCGGTTTTGTCTTTCCGGCAGGGAAAAATCAGAGCCCCCGGATGAATTGCGTAACGACGGCCACGAGGTCGGGGTCGATCGGTAGCGTGCTGTCGCCGTAGGCTCCCGTCTGGTCGATGCGCATGCGTCCCGTGCATTTTTTGAGCGGGTGGGTCATCCCTGCGATGATTGCCTTCCGGGCCCGGGGCTGTGCCTTTGCCAGCGCCTCGGCATTGTCTGGTGGCACCTGCAGGTCGTTGTCCCCGCCCACGACGAGTATCGGAACCCGCACCTTGCGGATCTCCTCGCGCGGGTCGTAGCGCAGGCTGGAGATCCAGAATGTCTGTACCGAAGGGTGGAACAGCGCTTCGAGCTGCGGCGGGCAGGATTCGACCCGTTCGCCCCGTTTGAGGGCGGCGGTGATCGCGTTGGCCTGCAAGAGCAGATCCATGTTGTCGGGCAGGAGTTGTGAGGCCAATTGCAACTGGAGTATCTCGTCGAGCGGGTAGCCGGCGCCGGCCAGCGAAACGACGGCGGCGACTTTCGGGGTTTGCTGCGCCGCGCAGAAGGCGATCAGCGCCCCTTCGCTGTGGCCGATCAGTACGACGCGGCGGAAACCCTCGCCGGCGAGGTAGTCGGCCCATGCCGCGGCGTCGCCGATGAAATCCCCCAGTACGGCGTCGGCCATTTTTTCCGGTTCCGTGAACCGGCTCGCACCGATGCCGCGTTTGTCGTAGCGCAGCGAGGCGATGCCTGCCTTTTCGAGCGCCTGCGCCAGGTAAAGATAATTGTTGACGCTCCCGTTACGCGGGATGGGGCCCGAACCGGCGATGATGACAGCCACGGTTTCCGCACCTGCATCGGGGGTGAGCAGTGTGCCGTAAAGCGTTCCGAAATCGCGTTCGAGCGAGACGTTCCTTTCGCCTGCGGCGGTATGCGCGAAGGCCAGCAGGAGGATGGCTGTCAGCAGGTGTTTCATGGCTTATGGATTTCAGGTTGTTCTCAGTCGGTGTTTTTTTGCCTGTGCGGCGTGCCCTTCCGGTTCGTTTACCGGCGTTTTGTTCCTGCGTATCGTGCCTGTACCGGGTTGGTGCCCGGCGGGTCGTGGCGGCGGGGCTACAGCTCCCCGACCGCTTTTTCCAGTCCGATGCCGCGCGAACCCTTGATAAGCACCAGCGTGTTGTCCACGGGGTGTGCGCGGAGCGACGCGATGAGGTGTTCCCGGTCGGCGAAGAGCGTGATTTGGGCGGGTTGCGGCTCCATGCCGGCATGGGCCCTGGCGAATTCCGTGCCGACGAGCATCACCTCCGTCTGCGGAGCCTGTGCTGCGAGGCGGATGACAGCGGCGTGCTCCTCCGCCGACCAGGCGCCCAGTTCGAGCATGTCGCCCAGGATCAGCAGGCGGCGGGTGCGTGTGCCGGGCGGCTCGGCAAGGAAATTCGCGACCGATGCCCGCATGCTCGACGGGTTGGCGTTGTAACAGTCCACGATGAGCGTGTTGCGCCCCGTCTCGGTGCGCTGCGAGCGGTTGTTGTCGGGGACATAGCTGCCGACAGCATGGCGGATACGCTCGTCGGCGACGTCGAAATAACGTCCGACGGCCACGGCTGCGGCGATGTTGAACCGGTTGTAATGCCCTTCGAGATGGTTTTCGAGGCCCTCGGCCAGTGTGACGCTGTAATATTCCACGGCCAGCCCGTCGCGTTCGGCGGCCATGTTCGTCAGCGTCTCGTCCTCGCGGGGCACGAAGGCGCGGCCGCCGTTCGCGGCCAGGTAGTCGAACAGTTCGCCCTTGCCGCGGCGCACCCCCTCCGGGCCGCCGAAGCCTTCGAGGTGTGCACGGCCGATGTTGGTCAGGATGCCGTAGTTGGGCTCGGCGATCGAGGCCAGCAGGGCGATCTCGCCGCAGGCGCTGGCTCCCATTTCGACCACGCCGAACTGCGTGTCGCGGGTCATGGCGAGCAGCGTGAGCGGCACGCCGATGTGGTTGTTGAGGTTGCCGCGCGTGGCGTAGACCTCGAAGCGTTCGGCCAGCACGCGGCTCACCAGTTCCTTGGTCGTGGTCTTGCCGTTGCTGCCCGATATGGCGAGTATCGGGATCGCCAGCCGGCGGCGGTGTTCGCGTGCCAGCTCCTGCAACGCCCCGAGCGTGTCGCCGACCAGCACCATACGCTCGTCGGTGACGGCTGCCGGGTCGTCCACGACGGCATAGGCCGCGCCTTTGTCCAGCGCCTCCGCCGCGAAGTGGTTGCCGTCGAACGTCGCGCCGCGCAGGGCAAAAAAGATGGAATCAGCCCCGATGTTGCGCGTGTCTGTGGAGATGTGCGGGTGTTCCCGGAAAATATCGTATAGTTCGGACATGTCAGTTCGCGTGTTTGGGTGTCCCCGAGGGCATGGGGTAGGGCCCCGGCTCTGCGGGTTGCCCGAAGCGGGGGTTGCCCGCGGCGTCGAAGTCGAAGCGTTGCAGGCGCACGTCGCGCCCCCAGTTGTGTACCGTATCTTTTTTCGAGTGGTAATAGATCCAGTGTTCGCGCCCGTCGGGCGAGGTGGTGAAACTGGCGTGGCCGACGCCGTGTATGTGGTCGTTGCCGGTGAAGACGGGGCCGCTCTTGATCCATGATGCGGGATCCAGCGGATCGCTGTCGGGGGTGCGCAGGCGCAGTTGCCCGAGCTTGTAGTGGCGCGACCACGAGCCGCGCGTGGAGTAGACGATGAACAGGTCGTCGCCGTGCCGCAATGCTGACGGGCCTTCCTGCAGGGAGATGTGGTCGCCCTGTTCCCACGGCTGGTCGGGCCGCGACAGCAGGATGCGCGGCCCGATCCGGGTCGGCGATTCCATGCGGGCGATGTAGAGCAGCTGGTCGGTGGCGTCGGTATCGCGCTGGCGCTCCCAGCCGGACCATACGGCATAGAGCTCTCCCCGGTGTTCGAAGATCGTCATGTCGATGGCCCAGATGTTGTCCGTCTTGCCGTCGGGGTTGTCGCCCGTATAGAGCATGCCGCAGTCGCGGTAGTCGCCCAGCGGCGTGTCGCACTCCAGCACGCCGGTGCGCTGTCCTGTGAAGGGACTGCCGGGGACGGGTGCCGCGGCGTAGTAGATGTACCATTTGCCGCGGAGGCGGTGTAGCTCGGGCGCCCAGATGTTGAAGCTGTTCCACGCCCCGCTGTCGGCGGGCTGCCAGACAACACGCTCGCGTTCGAAACGCGTCATGTCGTCCGATTCGGTCACGGCGATGCCGCGTCCTGATTTGAAGCAGGTGTAATAGCGCCCGTCGTATTTGGTGATCCACGGGTCGGCGCCGTCGCGCAGCGGGTTGGTGAAGGTGGCCTGCGGCGCGGAGCACGAGAGCATCCCCGCCACTAAAAAAAAGCCCGCAGCGAATCGTCGCAGCAAGGCTGTGGTATGGAACGGCATGCGTTTCATAGGTGTCAGATATGTTTGTCCCCGTTATGGAACTTTACTTCGTCGATGAATTTCTTGATGTTCTGTTCTTCGGCGCGGGGGCATATCATCAATACGTCGTCGGTGTCCACGACGATGTATTCCTTCAGGCCGCTGATGACCGCTACCTTGCCCTTGGGCAGCGAGACGATGCTGCTGCGCGTGTCGTAGACATAGCACCCCTCTTCGGGGACGGCGTTGGCGTAGCGGTCTTTGCGGGCGTGCTGGTAGACCGAGCCCCACGTGCCGACGTCGCTCCAGCCGAAATCGCCGCAACGGACGTAGACGTTGTCGGCTTTCTCCATGATGCCGTAGTCGATCGAGATGGCGCGGCACTCCGAGAAGACGATCTCCACGGTGGTCTTCTCGGCATCGGTGCCCAGCGCCTTCATCACGCCGCTGAACATGGCATGGTGCTCGGGCAGGTATTTGCGGAAGGCCTCGACGATGGCCTGCACCTTCCAGATGAAGATACCCGAATTCCAGTAGAACTCGCCGGTCTGGAGGAAGGTCTGCGCCAGCTCGAGATCGGGCTTTTCGGTGAAGCACTTGACTTTGCTGATGGTGTGGTCGTCCGAAACCTGGATGTAGCCGTAACCCGTATCGGGGCGTGTGGGTTTGATGCCCACGGTCAGCAGTGCGTCGTGCCGGTCGGCGAATTCGAGGCACTCGCCGATGATCGTGCGGAAATCGTCCTCGTTGAGGATCAGGTGATCCGACGGCGTGACGATCATTTCGGCGTCGGGGTTCTCCCTGAGCAGCGTATAGGCCGCATAGGCGATGCAGGGGGCCGTATTGCGGCCGATCGGCTCGCAGAGCACCTGTTTCTCCCCGATTTCGGGGATGTGCTGCAATACCAGATCCTTGTATTTGTGGTTCGTCACGACGAGGAAATTCCCGGCGGGGACGATTTTTGCAAAGCGCTCGTAGGTGTGGCGGATAAACGATTTCCCGGTTCCGAGGATGTCGAGGAACTGTTTTGGCATCGACTGCCGGCTCTTGGGCCAGAAACGCGATCCGATGCCGCCGGCCATGATGACACAATATTTATTGCTTGCCATAAGTTATAATATGGAATTAAGTGAGACAAAGATAAAAATATTTTGTAACTTTGCCGCCTATTGCAGGAATAATATTTTTGTACTCCCGATGAAGATGAGACTGTTCACCATACCCAACCTGCTGACCCTTGCGAGCCTGCTTTGCGGCTCGTTCGCGGTGGTTTCGGCACTGGTTTACGGCGATCTGGCGCTGGCTTTCTGGCTCACGATCGCCGCCGGTGTTTTCGACTATTCCGACGGTTTCGTGGCCCGGCTGCTCAAATGCCCTTCCGCCATCGGCGTACAACTGGACTCGTTGTCCGACATGGTCTCGTTCGGCTTCGCCCCGTCGGCCGTGCTTTTCGTCTTGTGGAACAATTCCCTGCCTGCGGATGCCGAAGCATGGCTGCGCTACGGCGGCAGTGCACTTTGTTTCGCGGTGGCGGCCTTCTCGGCGCTGCGGCTGGCGAAATTCAATATCGACGAGACGCAGCATACCGAGTTCTGCGGCCTTCCTACTCCAGCCAATGCGCTGTTTTTCATATCTTTGGGGTGGATTAAGGTGAAGACGGGTTTCGACTTGGGTTACTGGTTGCTGCTGCTCATCCCTGTGATGTCGTGGCTGCTCGTTTCGCCCGTGCGGATGTTCGCCTTCAAATTCCAGCACTTCGCCTGGAAAGGCAACGGGGTGCGTTATGTTTTTATTGTATCGGCGGCGCTCCTGCTGGCCGTGCTGGGTGTCCGTGCCGTGCCGGTCGTGATCGTCCTCTACATCGCAACCTCGGTCGTACGCTGGTTGTCGATGAAGGCAAAAGGCTGTGGACAAGCCGGATAGTTGTGTATTTTAAGAATTTTTATTAATTTTGCCCCGGATTAGCGTTCCATGTCGAGGTTGACGAATAGAATATTGCTGGCAGCTTTGCTCGGTCTGTTCCTTACAGCGCCCGGCATCGTCCGTTCGCAGGGTTTCAACGCCAGGACGCTGCAGCGTGCCCAGCAGCGCGGGGAGACGGGGAACCTTTACGGTACGAACCCTTACGAGCAGACCGGCGAGGAGGGGGAGGAGGGCCAGGACGGCCAGCCGCAGGATACGACCAAGAAGGAACGCCGGATCCGCAAGCCGCTCGAATCGTATTTTTTCAGCGATTCGATCCGCGCCCTGAACAATTTTCGCTGGAGCGTCAAGCGCGACTACAACCGCGTGGAGATAAGCCCGCTCGACACGACGCTCACCGACTGGCGCATCGACTACCCCTTCTTCCGCGAGGAGGTGGGCGACATCGCGCAGGGCGCCCTCGGGCAGACATCGCTGCCGATGAACTATTTCCGGCGGCCGCAGTTCTTTGATTTCAGTTTTGCGAGCCCCTACTATGCGTATACGTACGACATGGAGAACGTTCCGTTCTACAATACGAAGAAGCCCATCATCCGCATGACGTACCTCGAGTCGGGGCAGAAGCGTTTCCGGGAGGAGAACTTCAATATCATGCACGCGCAGAATATTTCGCCCACGACCGGGTTCAACGTCGACTACAAGGCACGGGGAACGCGCGGACAATATGTCTGGTCACGGACGAAGAACCACAACCTGTCGGTCGCCTTCAGCCATACGGGCAAGCGCTATTCGGTGCATGCGGCCTATTACAACAACCACATCGAACAGCAGGAGAACGGCGGCGTGGTCGGGACATGGGCTATCGCAGATACGACGTTCCAGATGCCTTCGGGCGTGCCGATGAAGCTGTCGGATGCCGAGGCGCAGAACACTTACCGCAACAACGCCTTTTTCATCACGCAGTCCTACGCCCTGCCGTTGCAACGCGTGACGGAGAACGACTTTTCGCTCGCCGACCTGTCGGCGGTCTATATCGGCCATTCGTTCCAGTACAGTTCGTGGAGCAAGGTCTATTCGGACAAATATGCGCGGTATATCGACGAAAGGGCGCACCGGGACGAACAGGGCAATTTCGTGCCCGATACGCTGGACTACTACCAGAACTGGTATATCAACCCCGACCAGACGCGCGACTCGATCTACGAGCGTGTGATTTCGAACCGCTTCTTCGTGCAGGCACAGCCTTGGGATCGTAACGGCGTGGTAGGCACGATTGATGCAGGCATCGGTATCGACATGCATACCTACTCGCAATTCGAAATGAGGGATTACCAGACGGGAAAGTATACGAAGGTCAACAAGACCAGCTATTTCGCATACGGTTCCGTCGGAGGAAAGATAAAGAAATATGTCGACTGGGACGCGAACCTCAAGTTCTACCCGTCGGGATACAGAGGCGGAGACCTCACCATCGGCGCCCACCTGGCGCTGACGGGATATCTCCGCGGACACCCCCTGATTCTCGAAGGCCGGTTCACGATGGATCGGCGTTCGCCCAACTACTGGCAGGAGAATCTGTTCTCGAACCACTACGTGTGGTCCACTCCTTTGAATAAGGAGAATGAAACTCGGTTCGAGGTGAAGTTTTCAGTCCCCGATTATGCGTTTGAAGCGGGGGCATGGCAAGGTGTGGTCGGCAACAAGATCTTTTACGACAAGGAGAGCCAGATCGCCCAAAGCAGTGACAACGTAAGCCTCACGAGTGTGTACGCTCGCAAAGATTTCCGCTTAGGCGGACTTCATTTGGACAACAGGGTATTGTTGCAGTGGAGTACGAATCAAGAAGTTGCACCCGTTCCGCTTTTGAGCGCGTTCCTTTCGTATTATTACGAGTTCTGGGTCGTGCGCAACGTATTACGCCTTCAGATCGGTTTGGACGGACGCTATAACACGCGTTATTATGCGCCCAGTTACAACCCTGCGCTGTCGGCCTATTACAACCAACGGGACGTCGAAGTAGGCAATTACCCCTACATGGACGCCTTCGTCATGGGAAAGTGGAAGAGAATGCGGATATTCCTCAAATATCAGCATGTGAACAAGGGACTGTTCGGAAACGGGGAGTATTTCTCCGCGGCGGGTTACCCGCTCAATCCGGGCATGTTTAAAATCGGTATCTCATGGGGTTTCTATGATTAGCGTATTGTTCTGCGCGGTATGAACTGCCCGCAAAACAACATTTTATGTTAAAAAAGACAGTTTTAACTTTTGCGTTCTTAACAATCCTGACGACTTTTTACGGCTTTAACGCCCAGTTCAGCACACCCGTGACGGACGACATGCTGCTGAACGACGATGCGGCCGATTTCGGCAATTCGCTGCTCGGTGAGGGCGACTATGTGATCTCGGCTTATGACAATGTCATTCGCAACATCAGCGAAAAAGAGGGCCACGACTGGCGCCTGATGAGCGCCATCGCCTACCATGAATCGCGGTTCACGCCCGACATCACCTCGCGCAGCGGGGCCCGCGGGCTGATGCAGATCATGCCCTCGGTGGCACGCCAGTTCGACGTCCCGACCGAGCAGGTCTCCAATCCCGAGACCAACATATGGTTGGCCAACAAGCTGATGTCGAAGATTATGAACACGCTCCGTTTCCCCGAGGGGACTCCCGAGAAGGATCGGATGAGCATCATCCTGGCCTCGTACAACAGCGGGATCGGCCATGTGAACGATGCGAGGCGCCTGGCACGGCTCAACGGCGAGGATCCCAATTCGTGGGAGGTCGTGGCCCGCTACCTGCAACTCAAGGCGCAGCCCGAGTATTACGAGAGCGAGGCGGTCAAGTGCGGACGTTTCACCGGCAGCCGGCAGACGCTGGCCTACGTGAACGACGTGATAGGACGCTATGACAAATACTGCCGGATTGCTCGGAGATAACTCCGGCAGGAATTGAAAAGTCTGAATCTACAGCAAAAAGGCTGAACCCAGGGGTTCAGCCTTTTCTCTTTATATCTTCTGAGTTGCCGGCGGACTTGTCCGGCGCCGGGTCAATAGACCCACTGGAAATCGTCGACGTACATTACATTCGTCGTGCAGCCCACCATGTAATCGCCGTAGGCACTCGTGGAGCAGGAGATGATGATGCTGTACTTGCCGGTGGGGCGTCCCGCAGCCGGGTCGTAGAAGTTGAGCGGCAGGGTGGCCTCTACCATTTGCTCGCCTTCGGTCGACTTGTCGACGAACAGCGACCCGTAGGCGATGAGTTTCCCTTCTGCGGTCTGGGTGGTTTCCGCCGGATCCCAAATGCCCGTGGGGTCTTTGGTGCCCGAAGCGACCCGGTGCCGGGCGTTCCAGTCGATGATGGCGACGAAAATGCGGGCTTTGTCCGGGTCGCCTATGCCGACCGGGGCCCCGGAATGTTTGCTTGCGTCGATCGTGCCCAGTGTCGCGTGGTATTTCACCTTCATGCCCGAAGGGCGCGCCGTCCAGTTGTAGGGCTGTCCGAATTCTACTACGCCCGTCCACAGGCCGTCTTTGTAGAAGATGCCGGACATCAGGTTGCCGGCTGCGATGTTGACGAGGGGAGGGGCTGCCGCGGCCAGTTTCGCGCAATAGCTGCCGCCCATTCCGTTGAAAGTCCCCTGCCTACAGAGCTTATCCGCAAATGTGTTGTTACCGCTGGCCCAGAACTCCGCATTCGTATTTTCGCTCGTGAAGCACGACAAGCCCGGGTTTTCCATGTTCCCGTCGGGAATCGTGTCGCCCGCGGGTGCCGTGTATTCGGCGGTTTCGGTCTGCTGCCCGCCGACGAGAAGCCGGAATTCATACGTTTGCCCGGCGTAGACGCCCTTGGTCGTGACGAGGCGTTTTACGGGGATGCCCGCATCGTTGGTGAGGCTTGTCCATTCGGGTGCGATCGAGCTCGTAAAGATGCCGCTTTCGTCCTGTGCGCCCTTCTGCGTCGTCTGCCAGTCGGCGGTACCCTTCAGACGGTACTGGATTTCGGCGGTGGCGTAATCTTCGGGCGTAACCATCGTGGTTACGACGGCCGTGTTGTTCCAGAGGTCGATCTCGCGGACACCGATCTTCACGTTGGTGGGCTGGACATGGAGCATCCACCGCTCCGTGCGGCCGTGGCAGGTGACGTCGACCAGACGAACCGTTTCGAAGCCCGTGGCGGAAAGTTCCTCGGCCGTGGGCGAGTAGGCGGTGATGTCGGCAGGCCCCAGCTTGAGGCTGGTGACCGTGACGGCCTTCAGGTCGGTGCCTTCGGCGACATAGGCCGTGGCCGTACGCGCCTGCGTGTCGATCAGTGTCGATCCGATCTGCCCGGCGACGGTGAACGACCGGGCTATGGGCTGCTCGGCCACGATCGTCCACTCGTAGTCCTGGTAGAGCGAGAGCGTGACATAGAGCGGCGCCCGCAGGTCGAACTCCCCGCTCAGCGGCTGCGAAGTCCTGATCTGGCTGATGAATTTCTCTTTGTCGGTCATCATCGGGTTGGATGTGGCGACATCGAATTCCGCCTTGTCGATGGTGACCTTGCGGATATCGGTCTTCTCGTCCAGCGTGAGCGTCACGGTACGGTTCACGAGGCTGATGCCGGTCACCGTGAACCCCTCGCCTTCGATGCTGCGGATGCTGAGTTCGATGGTGGGATACGGTAGGTCGTTCTCGATGCACGACGCTGCCAGCAGGAGCGCCGCCGCCGAAAAGAGTATGCGTAGGTATTTCATAGTTTACTGCTTTTTCTTGTCCCACAAATGTATCGTCATACCGAAGTTGATGGCCGCGATATTGAGCCGGAAACGCATGTTCGAAGCCTTGCGCGAACCGATCTTGTTGCCGTCGGCATCCTTCTGGGTGATGCTCGTATACTGTATGCCGCCCAGCCCGAACGAAATCGTCGCACAGACGTTGGGGAAGATGTATACGGCAGCTCCCGGGTTGAACGCCAGCTTTACCTGCGTTTTGTCGTTGTAGGTGCGGTTGGGTGCGCCTCCTTCGTTATGATCCGGGTCGTATGCGAAGCTCGAATGTCCCGTCGAGAGCGCCAGCTCGAACTCGGCGAAGAGCCCGAAGCGTCCTTTGGGGTCGAGCCCCGCATAAGAACGGTGGAAAATGCCGAATGAGTATTCGTCGCTCGAAAGATCGACGTAGGGGAGCTGCCCCGAGAGGTCGTTGCCCTCGCCCGCATCGAAATAGGTGTTGTCGAGCGTGCCGCCCATGTGGCTGTATCCGAAACGGATGCCGATACAGTTGTTATCGCGGTAGAAATAACCGACGAAGGGTTTTACCGTTGCGATCGTGGCATCCGCATCGATGTTGTCGAAGATGAGCATGAGGTCGGTGTCGTCGCTCGAAACCGTACCGTAGGAGGCCGTAAGACCCATCATCACTTCTCCCTTGTAGGCGAATTTGAGTTTGTTGATCTCGCGGTCGATGCGGCGGCGCGTGGGCAGGAAACGCTCCACCTGGGGGCGCTTGTGCTTTTCGGCCGGCATGGCTGCGGGCATCGTCGCCGGGGAGGCCGCCAGGGCACCGAGGGTACCCGCTGCGGCTGCGGTGTCCGTTTCTGCGGCGAGTCCCGAAGTTGTTTCCGCCGTGGCTTCGGTGCCCGTTCCGGGGGTGTCCGAAGTTTCCGGGGGCACGGTGTCCTCGTTGCCGGAGGGGGTTTCTTCGACTGCGGCCGTAGCGGCCCGCTGCACCGCGGGGAGGGCTTGTCCCGTCTCCGCTGCGGCGCCGAGCGTGATGAATACCGATAAAATGGAAAGTATGATTCGTTTCATGTGCGTGCCGTGTTTAGAGATAGAATGCCATGCCGAGCCCTATCGAGAAGATATTGACTTTGAAGTTCATCATGCTGGCGTCGCGCTTGCCGACCGACACCTGGTTGTGAACCTGTTTGGTGTGGCTGTAACTGATGCCCATCACGCCGACGTTGACCTCGACGGCCATGTTGTTCGTGGCGAAGGCGATGATACCCGGCGAGATACCCAGCGAGAAGGTATAGCCCGTCTGGTAGGTGCCCTTCACCGGGGAGTCCTTGGCAAAGCGTGCCTGTGTGCCGCCGCCCGAGAGCTGCATCTCGTTGAAGAGCGCGAAACGCTTGTTGCGGCCCAGCGGGATGTACTGGCGCCAGATCATGGCCACCGAATAGCTCTGTTGCAGCGAATAGCAGTCGTTCAGCTCGAAGTTCAGGTCGGAATCCTCGCCGCCCAAGTTGAGGTCGGCCTTGTCCAGCTTGAGCAGCGAGCGCGAATAGATGAAACGGCCTCCGAGCGCCATGTTGTCGCGGAAGGCATAGGCGATCATCGGGCTGACCTTGAACGTGTAGCCCTTCGATTCGATGCCCTCGACGACCAGGAACCTGTACGTATCGTTCGAGTGGGTCGAGTAGGAGGCCGTTCCTCCGAAGATCCATTGCCCGCGCGGGACGAAGAGGTTGTGTTTGTCTGTAAGGCCGCGCTGGCGCCGCATTTCGTTGACGGTCTGAGGATGCTCCTCGTGCAGCATACAGCTCGTGCTGTCGGCCTGCGGGGCGAGGGACGCCGCGGCGTCCGTCTGTTGTGCACGGCTCTCCGGCGCCGTGCCTGCCAGAAGCAGGAGTGCCAGGAGCGTACTGGTGGTTATCTTGCGCATTGTCGTGCGTTTGCGTTTAATCGTTAATATACCCATTCGAAATCGTCGACGTACATCACGTTGGTGGTGCAGGCATCCATGTAATCCCCGTATGCACTGGTGGAACAGGATACGACGATATTGTACTTCCCATCGGGAGCGGCGGCCGTGTCCTGGTAATAGTTTATCGGCAATATAACTTCTACCATTTCATCGCCCTGGGTCGTTTCTTCGATGAATTTGGAGGCATACCCGATGATGGGGCCGTTGGCCGCTTCGGTTTGTGTCTCCGGATCCCAGGTGCCCGTCGGGGCTTTTGTCCCGGCAAATACTTTCTGTTGGGCCGTCCAGTCCACGATGCAGACGAATATCCGGGCCTTGTCCATTTCGCCGACGGGAATTTTCCCGCCATGGAGATTGTAGTTGACTTCCCCGATCGTAGCGTGGTATTTGAACCTGACGGCTCTCGGGCGGGCGTTGTAAGCGAACTTTTTGCCGAAAGAGACGTTGCCGCCCATCCCGCCGAGAACCTGGATGGCGAAGTCTCCCGTGAATAGGTTGCCCGGTGCGGGAACCTTGGCCAGCGTATTATATGTCGCGGACAATTTGGCACAGTATGTCCCGACGCGTCCCGGCATGGCCTCGTCACGGGTACAGAGTTCCTTGGCGAACGGGTTGTAGCCGCTGCCCCAGAAGGTATAGTTGGTGCCGGAGCCCGGGAATTGCTGGGCGCTTCTCCACGATTCCAGGCTTCCGTCGGTCATGGGAGCGCCCTCGTCGGCCGTGAACCGGCCGCTGAGTTCCTTCGAGCCGACCGTCGCTTTGTAGTCGTACGTATTGCCTGCCGATATGCCGGTGCCCTTTTTGAGACGCGAATAGGGCAGTACCGTGGCCGGAGTGCTCCAGTCCGCCGTGGTTTTCTCTTCCCACTGGGGCGCATAGGTCGCCGTGATGAAATCGTTGCCCTGCGATGTCCCTGCCATCGGCTGCCACTCGCCGCCGCTGCTGCGCAGGCCGAATTGCACGGTGGTGCCGGGCGTGAAAGAAACCACGCGCAGCGTGACCGTATTGGCCCACAGGTCGTAGTCGTCCGCCGTTACGGGAACCAGCCCCTCCAGGCGGTAGGTCGTAGCGACCTCCGAGGAACCGCCGTTGGCGTCCTCGATGCGGAGCGTCACTTTCTGGTCGCCGGCCTGGCACGAAGCGAAGAACGCATCGGAGAGCGTCAGCCGGACGTTGTATTTGTCGACCGGTTCGAGGGAGATGCCCTCGGTCGTGCCGTTGAGCGCGTCGTAGCTCTTGTCGCCTACCGAAACCGTGAACCGGGTCAGTTCCGAGAAGGCCAGGATCCGGTATTTCTTCTCCCCGGAAACGTATTTCTGGATTTCGGCGATGTCGAACCCTTCGCTGATGACGGCCGGATCGGGGCTGAAGATGATTTCGTCGTCCTTGTCGTCGGTACCGGGGTCGACGCTGATCAGCACACAGTCGATATAACCGGGCAGATCGGGCGAATATTTGAACGTGAGGGTATACTTGCCGCCGGCTTTGACATTGGGGATGTAATCTTCCATTTCCACGTTCTTACCCTCGACATGCGTTCCGCGGAAGAGCCAGGCCAACGACGTCATGCCTGCGGGCAGGGTGTAATAACCCGTCCCTTCGGCCGTGAACCTGAGCGCCGGGACGCTGCCCGCTTCGGCGGCTTGCTCGTCGACCTTTTCCCCGCCGGCGATCCATACGGAATAGCCGGGGCGAGGTTCTGGAGGATCGAATCGTCGAATTTCACCTCTACGACGGTGTTCACGATTTGGCAGACGACCGCAACGTTTGTGGTTTCGCCGGGTTTGACGGTGAACGTCTCCTCGCCCTTGTATAACCGTTTCGTGAAATCGGCGGGGGCTTCCTCTCCGGCTTCGACCGCTACGCGGTAGGTGCCGGCCAACAGTTCCAACCGTTCAGGGAGCGCTTCTTTCGAGGTGTATTTGCGCAGCAGGCCGCCCTCGTCGTTGTAGATGTAGACGGTCTGGTGCTGCAACGGGTCGTATTCGCCGGTGTCGGCTGTCTGCCGGGTCGAGACCGTCATCGCCATGACGCCCGTGCGATTGTCGCTGCCCGCGGCGGAGTCGTCTTTCGAGCAGGCCGCGCCGAGGAGCACCGCGAGCAGTACGGCAAAATATGAGATATATCGTTTCATTATCGGTCGGCTTTAGTGGACGATGAGTTTGACAGTCTTGTGTGTCAGTACATTATCGTTGTCCGTCACGTCGAGGACGAAATTATGCTCGCCCGGGATTTCCAGCAGTATCTCGACGAATTTGGTGATCGAGAAGGTCACCGACGTTCGGTTCTTTACCTGCTCGTTGATCGGGAACCCGAATTCGCCGTGCAGGACTTCGACCAGTTCGTCGGGGATGTCGCAGATGTCGAATTTCTCCGGCAGGTTGATCACCGGCAGCAGCGGCCTCAGCGTTTCGGAGTCGATCGTCACGAAGAACGACTTGATGCCTTTGTCGGCCTCGATGTCGATGTCGATCACCATGTCCTTCTGCACTTCGTATTGCTGGTCGATGTCGTAGCCGCGCCACGTGATCCGGGGGCCCGTCTGCCCCGAGCTTTTATCGACTACGAGCGTCAGTACGGCTTCGGACGAGACGCCTTTTGCATCGGTCATCGTGAAGGCGAAGGTGTGCGTACCGTCGAATTCATAGAGCGCCCTGATCTGCCCTGCGATGTTGAAACTCTTGGCCGTCTGTCCTTTGAGCTCGCTGCCTACGGGGTAGCCGAAGCCCTTGAGGATAATCCCTGCCGCCGAAGATGCGTCGAGGGCGCAGAGGTCGAATGTTTGGGGCAACTGGATGGCGGACATCGACGCCAGGAACTGGCTGTTGGTGGAGCCGACGGTCACTTGCAGCGATTCGATGCCGTTGGGCGAGGAGAGGTCGAATGCGAACGGTTCGATGCAGTTCCCTTCCGCGTCGAACATGGCGTCGGTCAGCGTGAAGGGCTGCGTCATGTCGTGCCCGGGCCAGGTGAGCGCCGGGGCGTTGGGGTCTTCGAGGAGCTCTTCCCCGAGGTTTTCCGTACCGTCGACGACGAACTTGTTGTCCTGGAGGATGCTGTTGTCGACTTTGACCGAGAAGAGGATGTTGCCCTTGTCGGCGTAGCCGATTACGACCGAAACCTTGCGCCACTGCCCGGCCTTGACCCCGGTGATCTGCTTGCTGAATTTAGCGGGGACACCGGTGTCGGCGAAGGTGCCGTCGAATGCGAAGTTCAGGGTGTTTTCCAGGGCCAGCGGTTTGAAATAGGCCGCCCGGGTCTCGGTTTTGGAGAAATCCAGGCTGGTATCGCCCAGCGATACGGTGGCCTTGCTGGTGTCGGCAAGCATGTCGGCCAGCTCGGGCGAATATTCCACCGAGACCTTGATGTTCTGCAGGGTGCAGACCACCTCTTCGGGCGAGGTCGTCTGTGCCTTGGTGATCGTAAAGTCGCTCGTCGCACCGTAGACGGGGTGTTCCCAGTCCGCGCCGGGCATCGTGTCTTCCGAACGGACTTCCATGCGGTAGACGCCCACCTTCAGTTCCATCGGCGTCTTGAGCTGCTCCTTGAGCTCGGCATAGGTCATTTCGAGTACCTGCGCGTTGTCGGCGTCGAGGATCTCCACGATAAAGCTGTCCACGTCGGGAGCCGTGGCGCGCGTCCCGGATGCGGTGCGTGCGGCCTGCGTCTCATCCGACGTGTCGTCGGGACGGATTTCGGTTTCGTCGTAGACGACCGTCATCGAGAGGTTGCCGATCGACAGATAGCCGGTCATCCCGGCGGGCTCGGGGTTCGGATCCTCCTTGTACGGGGGCTCTTCGTTTACACAGCCGGTCGCGAAGAGTGCCGCAACCGCTAACATCGTGAGAAATTTGGTAAATGTTTTCATATCTTTCCCTGTTTTTATTTCTTTTCGGTATCGTCGATGGCTCCCTCGTTGACCTCGCAGTCGATCGGCCGGGTATCGGTGTAATCCTCGCCGAGTGTGATGGTCAGCGTGGCGCTGCCCGCGTTTTTGGCATCGTAGGTGATGATGTGGCAGGTGCGCGGCGTCGTGGCGTCGAGCGTCTGGGCGGAGAAAGTCACCTCGGGGCCTTCCCCCGTGCCCGTCGGGCTCTGACGGCGTGCCGTGCCGGTCACCGTGAGCCGCGTGCCGCCCTTGACGAACACCGGTTCGTCGGCAGGGTCGCTGCCGGGCGTGAAGGCGAATTCATTGCCCGAGGCCGTCGTCACGGTGAACCTGGCATCGTGGAAATAGGCGAGGAACTGCTCCGTGGCGCGGATTACCACCTGCGAATTGGCCACCGTGGCGGTCAGATCTGCATTTACCGTGCGCCGGGGCAGCACTTCGATCTTTTGTTCGGCATAATAGTAAGGTTTGCCGGCTCCTTTCGCATCGGGGTTGCCGTGGGCGATCGCGACGGTGTAGCTGCCCATTCGGAAGACCTTAGAGATCGGAAG
>OHCC01000688.1_pt1 | contig 20462 bp, 12 predicted proteins | sample 1577521 | NCBI WGS metagenome assembly OHCC01 (sample SAMEA3879533, study PRJEB24766) | human gut metagenome | biome: human-associated habitat; feature: feces | place: USA | collected 1985/1987
TGCAAGCGCTTTGATTCCGAGTTCAAAACGGATCTGGTCATTTCCTTTTCCGGTAGCGCCGTGGCAGATGGCAACAGCACCTTCTTTTCTTGCGATCTCAACGAGTTTCTTTGCGATAACCGGACGTGCCATGGAAGTACCGAGCAGGTATTTGTTCTCATAAACAGCGCCTGCTTTTACGCACGGCATGATGAAGTCTTCACTGAACTCGTCGATAACGTTTTCGATATATAATTTGGAAGCGCCGGAAAGTTTTGCTCTCTCATCGAGGCCAACCAGCTCGTTTCCCTGGCCGCAGTCGATGCAGCAGCAGATTACTTCGTAGTCAAAGGTCTCTTTCAGCCACGGAATAATGGCAGTAGTATCAAGTCCGCCGGAATAGGCAAGTACAACTTTTTCTTTCATAATGTAAGATCCTCCTTGGATTTCTCGTGCACCTATATGCGCGGTGCATCGTCAATGACTAAAATATACATCATACGACAGGATTATGCAAGCTTTTTTTCAGAAATTCAAAAAAAACTTGCATAATATACATTTGAGGTGTATACTTATGCAATCGACAGTATATGACAGCAGAAAACAAAGATTTTTCATTGAAAAAAGAAAATAATTGAGCTATCATAAAGAAAAAAGAAAAAATGTCCGGCAAGACAAGAAAACGGGCGAAAGAAAAAAGGAGAAAAAGGTATGATCAGAGCAGGAATTATCGGTTCTACAGGATATGCAGGAGGCGAGCTGGTGCGTATTCTCCTGGGACACAAAGATGTGGAGATTAAATGGTATGGTTCCAGAAGCTATATCGATAAGAAATATGCGTCGGTTTACCAGAATATGTTTCAGTTAGTAGACGATGTCTGCAAGGACGATAACATGGAGCAGCTTGCAAAGGAAGTAGACGTCATTTTTACAGCAACTCCGCAGGGCCTCTGTGCTTCCCTGGTAAATGATGAAATTCTTTCGAAAGTAAAGGTCATCGACCTGAGCGCCGATTTCCGTATTAAAGATGTAAAAACGTATGAAGAGTGGTACAAGATCAAGCATAAATCCCCGCAGTATATCGACGAGGCGGTTTACGGACTGTGCGAGATCAACCGTGAGAAAGTAAAACAAGCGCGCATCGTGGCAAACCCGGGATGCTATCCGACCTGCTCAACTCTTTCGATTTATCCTTTATTAAAGGAAGATCTCATTGATGGCAACACCATCATCATCGATGCAAAATCCGGAACTTCCGGAGCAGGAAGAGGAGCGAAAGTGGACAACCTCTACTGCGAGGTTAATGAAAATATCAAGGCATACGGCGTTGCCGGCCACCGCCACACACCGGAGATCGAGGAGCAGCTTTCCTATGCAGCCGGCTACCCGATCACCCTGAACTTCACCCCGCATCTTGTTCCGATGAACCGCGGCATTCTCGTAACGGCATATGCATCCCTGAAAAAAGATGTGACTTACGAAGAGGTTAAAGCCGTTTATGATAAGTATTATGCCAACGAGCAGTTTGTACGTGTTCTCGATAAGGATGTCTGCCCGCAGACGAAATGGGTCGAGGGAAGCAACTATGTGGATGTCAACTTCAAGATTGATCCGAGAACGAAACGAATCATCATGATGGGTGCGATGGACAACCTGGTCAAAGGCGCAGCAGGACAGGCGGTACAGAATATGAACCTGATGTTCGGCCTGCCGGAAAATGAAGGCCTGTGCATGCCGCCGATGTTCCCGTAAAAAAGACAGAAGCAGACAACAGACGGAATTTACGAAAAGTGAGGATAAAAGAATGAAAAAGATTGAAGGAGGCATCACTGCTGCAAAAGGTTTTCAGGCAGCAGGCGGCGCAGCAGGAATTAAAAAACAGGGCGTAAAGGATATGGCACTTGTCTACAGCGAGGTACCGTGCGTAGCAGCAGGAACCTTTACTACAAACATCGTAAAAGCAGCTCCGGTCAAATGGGACCAGGAGATTGTATACAACCATCCAACCGCACAGGCAATCGTCTGCAACAGCGGAATCGCCAATGCATGCACCGGCGAGGAGGGCTATGGCTACTGCAGAAAAACCGCAGAGGCAGCATCGGCTGCACTTTCCATTCCAGAGGACTCCGTTCTCGTTGCATCGACCGGTGTTATCGGAAAACAGATTCCGATCAATAAGATCGCAGCCGGCGTGGAAATGCTGAAACCGCAGCTTGCAGCTACAAGAGAAGCCGCAGCTACAGCAGCACAGGCGATCATGACAACCGACACCGAGCCGAAGGAAGTTGCTGTTCAGATCGAAATCGGCGGAAAAACCGTAACGATCGGCAGCATGTGCAAGGGCTCCGGCATGATCCATCCGAATATGTGCACCATGCTGAGCTTTGTGGCAACCGATGCCAATATTTCGAAAGAGATGCTGCAGAAAGCACTGAGCGAAGTCGTACCGGACACCTACAACATGGTTTCCGTAGACGGTGATACTTCCACAAACGATACCGTTCTCCTTCTGGCAAACGGTCTTGCCGGAAACCCGGAAATTACGGAAGAAAACGAGGATTACAAGATTTTCAAAGAAGCACTCTTTGAAGTCAATAAAACACAGGCGATGCACATCGCAGGCGACGGCGAGGGCGCAACCGCACTGTTCGAAGTGACGATTCAGGGAGCCGAGAGCAAAGAGCAGGCCGTGACACTGGCAAAATCCGTCATCACATCGAGTCTGACGAAAGCGGCAATCTTCGGCCATGACGCCAACTGGGGAAGAATCCTCTGCGCGATGGGTTACTCCGGAGCAAAATTCGATCCGGAAAATGTAGATCTCTACTTTGAGAGCGCAGCCGGAAAACTGCAGATTATCACGAAAGGTGTTGCCGTTGACTACAGCGAGGAGGAGGCAACGAAGATCCTCTCCGAGCCGAAAGTAACTGCGATCGCCGACATCCACATGGGAGAGGCGACAGCAACGGCATGGGGCTGCGACCTGACCTATGACTATGTAAAAATTAATGCGGATTACCGTTCTTAAAAAACATTCGGATGAAATTCTGAGGGAATACAACGAAAACGTGCCGGGAAATCGTGTTTCCGGTACAGCAGAACCAGGAATCAAAAGAGGAGAGCGAGGAAAAAATCATGGTAAATCAGATGTATCTGGACAAAGCAAATGTGCTGATCGAGGCACTTCCTTATATTCAGCGGTTCAATCGCAAAATCATTGTCATCAAATACGGCGGAAGCGCAATGGTGGATGAAGAGTTAAAGAGAAACGTCATCCAGGACGTGGTTCTTCTGAAACTGGTCGGCTTCAAACCGATCATCGTACACGGCGGCGGAAAGGAAATCAGCCGCTGGGTCGGAAAAGTCGGCATGGAACCGAAATTCGTCAACGGCCTTCGTGTAACGGATGCCGATACGATGGAAGTGGCAGAGATGGTGCTGAATAAGGTCAACAAAGAGCTTGTCACCATGATTCAGTCACTCGGAGTTAATGCTGTCGGCATCAGCGGAAAAGACGGCGGACTCTTAAATGTAGAGAAGAAGCTGTCCAAGGGCGAGGATATCGGCTTCGTTGGAAATATCAAGAACGTAAACCCGAAGGTGCTGTACGATCTTCTGGAGAACGACTTCCTTCCGGTTGTCTGCCCGGTAGGCATGGACGATGATTTCAACACCTACAACATTAACGCAGACGACGCAGCCTGCGCGATCGCAGAGGCGTTAAATGCAGAAAAACTGGCATTCCTGACCGATATCGAGGGTGTATACAAAGATCCGAAGGACCCGGAGAGCCTGATTTCCGAGCTCCACGTACAGGAAGCAAGAGATCTCATCACCAACGGAAATGTCGGTGGCGGTATGATTCCAAAGCTCCAGGGCTGTATCGACGCAATTGAGAACGGTGTTTCAAGAGTCCACATCATGGACGGAAGAATCCAGCACTGCCTGCTGCTTGAGATCTTTACGAACAAAGGAATTGGTACGGCGATTTTAGGGGAAAACAAGGAGAAATTCAATCATGAAGACAAATGAGTATATGGAACAGACCGAGCAGTACGTGCTCCACACCTATAACCGGTTCCCGCTCGTGATCGACCACGGCGAGGGCGTTCATCTGTATGACACCGACGGAAAAGCATATCTGGACTTTGCAGCAGGTATCGCGGTATATGCGCTCGGCTACAGCAATGACGATTATAAAAAAGCAGTGAAAGACCAGGTGGACAAAGTCATCCATGTTTCCAACCTGTTCTACAATGTGCCGATGGGCTCCGCGGCAGAAAAGCTGGCGAAGGCATCCGGCATGGATAAAGTATTCTTTACGAACAGCGGTACGGAGTCGATCGAGGGAGCCATCAAAGTAGCGAGAAAATACGCTTACTTAAAAGACGGCAGCAACGATCACGAGATCATCGCGATGAACCATTCTTTCCATGGAAGAAGCCTTGGAGCGCTTTCTGTAACAGGAAATACGCATTATCAGGATCCGTTCAAACCGCTGATCGGCGGCATTAAATTTGCGGATTTTAATGATCTGGAGAGCGTAAAGGCACAGATTACCGACAAGACATGTGCGATCATCATGGAGACTGTACAGGGCGAGGGCGGTATCTATCCGGCAACGAAAGAATTTTTACAGGGCGTGCGCGATCTGTGTGACGAGCACGACATTCTGCTGATCCTCGATGAGATCCAGTGCGGCATGGGAAGAACAGGAAAGCTGTTCGCATGGCAGGATTACGGCGTACAGCCGGATGTCATGACGTGTGCAAAAGCACTTGGCTGCGGCATTCCGGTCGGCGCCTTCGTGCTGAATAAAAAGACGGCAGAGCATTCGCTCGTTCCGGGAGACCACGGAACGACATACGGCGGAAACCCGCTGGCCTGCGCGGCTGTCAATGCTGTATTTGAATGCTATGAGAAACAGAATGTCGTAGAACATGTAGCAGAGACGGCTCCGTATCTGGAGAAAAAGCTGGACGAGCTGGTGGAAAAATATGACTGCCTCGCAGCACGCCGTGGAAAAGGCTTTATGCAGGGCCTTGTCGTAACGGGCTGTCCGGTCGGAGAAGTCATCAACCGCGCGATTGAGAACGGACTTCTTGTGATTTCCGCCGGAAGCGACGTTCTTCGTATGGTACCGCCGCTTGTGATTACGAAAGATGATATCGATGAGATGATTGAAAAACTGGAGAAAGCATTACAGTAATGTGAAATAGACAGCCGTCTGGTTTCCTATGCAGGAGACCGGGCGGCTGTTTTCCTGCTGTCCCTGAGTTCTGTATAAAAACGGGGAAAAAAGGAATAGTATAAAATGTACTCTCGGAGCCTTTCTGCACTTGCTTTTACGGCCGATTTTCCGCCAGCTGCACCCAAATTTCATCAACGTACGCACCGCGTACGCCTCAGAAATTTGGGTGCAGCTGACAAAAAATCTTCTCGTAAAATCAAGCGCAGAAAGACTCCGAGAGTACATAAAAAAACAGCAGGAGGAAAAATCAATGGCGGGAATTTTAACAGCGCTGCTTTCCGGCGCACTGATGAGTATTCAGGGCGTTTTCAACACAGAGGTGACGAAACAGACGAGTACATGGCTGGCGGCCGGCTGGGTGCAGATTAGTGCGTTTGCCGTCTGTCTTGCGGCATGGTGCATCACCGGGAGGGAGCCGATCGGGGATTTGTTCCGCGTAAAGCCGTGGTATCTGCTGCTCGGCGGGGCAATTGGCGCGTTTATCACGATCACGGTTATCTGGAGTATGGCAGGGCTCGGCCCGGCGATGCTGATCGTCATTTCCCAGCTCGCAGCGGCGTGGCTGATTGAACTGTTCGGCCTTTTCGGTATGGAAAAAACGGATTTCACCGTGCGCAAGCTGCTTGGCATGGCAGTGGCAGTTGTGGGAATTGTAGTGTTTCAGTGGGAATAACGATTAAGATTTCTACTTGTATTTTTATGGTTTCTTCGATACAATAGAAACGTAGTTATGCGTACACAAGGGACCCTTGCGCGTCAGATGCGAAGCGGAAGGGAGTACACAGCATGAAATTGAAAAAACAGCAGGAAAGAGGCAGAAAACATGCAAAAATACTGGCGGCGATGCTGGTTTTTTTGCTCTGCGGATGCAACCACAGGGATACAGAATACAAACTGTCAGATAGCACAGGCGGGAGCACGGCGGAAACCGTTTTCGGGAATCAGAAGGAAGTGGATGAGGAGCAGACGGTTTCCGAAAAAAGCGCCGGAGAAACCACAGGCATTCCGGAAAAACGTGAGGCACAGGAGGCAGCACCGGAAGAAACGGTGCAGGTTTATATCTGCGGTGCGGTCGCTTCCCCCGGTGTCTACACGCTGCCGTGCGGAAGCCGCGTAGTGCAGGCTGTGGAAGCGGCAGGCGGATTTCTGCCGGATGCTGAAGAAAAAATCCTCAATCTTGCACGGAAAATCGAAGACGGAGAGCAGATCACCGTCTGGACGCGCGAGGAGGCAGAAAACATGGAAAGCACGGAAACGCCGCAGCAGAATACGGGCGGCACGGAGCAGGCTTCCAGTTCCGGCAAAGTCAACCTGAACACGGCCGGAAAAGAAGAACTGATGACGCTCTCCGGCATCGGAGAGAGCCGTGCGGATGCCATCATCGCCTACCGCGAAGCAAACGGCCCGTTTGGTTCGGTTGAGGAGATTATGAACATTGAGGGCATCAAGGAAAAGATGTTTGAAAAGATAAGGGGTTCTATCGAGGTTTAGAACAAGAAGGAGAAGAAATGGCAAAGAAAGTTCTTGTAGTTGATGATGAAAAACTGATCGTAAAAGGAATCCGCTTCAGCCTGGAGCAGGACGGCATGGAGGTTGACTGCGCATACGACGGCGAGGAAGCACTCTCCATGGCAAAAGAAAAAGAATACGATATGATCCTTCTGGATCTGATGCTGCCAAAGCTGGACGGATTGTCCGTCTGCCAGCAGATCCGTGAATTTTCCAACGTTCCGATCGTCATGCTGACCGCAAAGGGCGAGGACATGGACAAAATCCTGGGACTGGAATACGGCGCAGATGATTACATCACAAAGCCGTTCAACATTCTGGAAGTAAAAGCACGCATCAAGGCCATCATGCGCCGTGCGGCCCGCCAGGAGCCAAAAGAAGAGAAAGCAAAAGTCGTACAGGTGAAAGACCTGCGGATCGACTGCGAGAGCAGAAGAGTCTTCATCGGAGACCGCGAGATCAATCTGACTGCGAAGGAGTTCGATGTGCTCGAGCTTCTCGTCTTCAATCCGAACAAGGTGTACAGCAGAGAGAACCTGCTGAACATTGTCTGGGGCTATGAGTACCCGGGCGACGTGCGCACCGTAGATGTACATATCCGCCGTCTGCGCGAAAAGATTGAGAAAAATCCAAGTGAACCGAAGTACGTTCACACAAAGTGGGGAGTTGGTTACTATTTCCAGGCTTAAAAACAAAGAAAAATGGAAGTTTCTGCGGAGTCTGCGCTTCCGCATCACGGTGATTCTTGCGATCATCGGCATTGTACCGTGTGTGATCCTTGAGAAGAGCATCGTAAACAGCTATGAGGACCGTGCGGTATCGGTGCGCAGCATTACCGTAAAAAATCAGTGCGATATTATCTGCAACCAGCTCATCCAGCAGAATTACATGGAAGATCCTGGATCGGATGTCATCAACGGACAGCTCAGTATGCTGACGAATATCTACGGCGGCAGAATCCTGATTATCGACCAGGATTTCCGCGTCATCAAAGATACGTACGATATGGACCGCGGAAAGACGATTATCTCGCAGGAGGTCATCCAGAGCTTTCAGGGCAAGGAGACGAGCCAGTACGACCGGAAAAACAGCTATCTGGAAATGACGGTGCGGATTCAGAATACCGAGACGAAGGAGACGCTCGGCGTTATGCTCGTCAGCATTTCGACGGATGAGATCCGTGCGAATATGAAAATTCTGGAGACGAAGGGAATGACGATTCTTTCGATCATTGCGCTTCTCGTGCTGGTTTTTGGCTATCTGCTCGCGGGCATTCTGATGAAGCCGTTCCAGAAGGTCACCCGTTCCATCGAGGACATCACCGACGGCTATCTCGACGAAAGCATTTCTGTTCCGGATTACCTCGAGACAGAGCTGATCACGGACGCATTCAACAAGATGCTGACCCGCGTCCGCACGCTCGACGATTCCCGCCAGGAATTTGTTTCGAACGTCTCGCATGAGTTAAAGACGCCGCTTGCGTCCATGAAGGTTCTGGCGGATTCGCTGAACGGGCAGGAGGGCGTTCCGGTGGAACTTTATCAGGAGTTCATGCAGGATATTACCTCGGAGATCGACCGCGAAAACCAGATTATTACCGACCTTTTGTCGCTGGTCAAGATGGATAAAAAGGTGGCAGACCTCAATATCACCCAGGTCAATATCAACGAGCTGTTAGAGCAGCTGCTGAAGCGGCTTCATCCGATTGCCGCACAGAAAAATGTGGAGCTCATTCTCGACAGCTTCCGCCCGGTCAATGCGGAGGTGGATGCGACGAAGCTCTCGCTGGCGTTCTCGAACCTGATCGAAAACGGCATCAAATACAACAACGAGAATGGATGGGTGCGTGTATCCTTAAATGCGGATCACAAATATTTCTACGTGACGGTGGCAGACTCCGGCATCGGCATCCCGGAGGAGTCGATTGCGCATATCTTCGAGCGTTTCTACCGCGTGGACAAGTCCCACTCGCGGGAAATCGGCGGAACCGGCCTTGGCCTTGCGATTGCGCGGAGCGCGATTGTCATGCACCGGGGAGCGATCCGTGTATACAGCAAAGAAAACGAGGGAACGACATTTTCCGTGCGGATTCCTCTGAATTACGTGATGTAGGAGGTGGCGCACATGAAACGGATACTTGGCGTACTGCTGGCCGGCGTGCTGCTTCTTAGCGGCTGCGGGCAGTGGCAGAAGAGCCAGAAGGAGTCGGCGTATCACCTGTACTGCCTGGACAAAACCGGCACAACACTGGTGCAGGAGCCGTATGAACCAAAAGAAGGAACGGATCAGAAACTGATCAAGGAGCTGGTTGACGCGCTGCAGGAGAAACCTGCCAGGGACGGAAACCAGGCACTTCTTTCCAATGGGATTTCCATCAAGACGTATACGCTGGAGAACGGGCTCCTTACGCTGAACTTAAGTGGAGAGTACGGAGAGCTTGCGCGGCCGCAGGAGGTTTTGGTACGTGCAGGACTGGTGCGTACCTTTGTGCAGGTTCCGGAGGTGGAGCGCGTGACGCTTCTGATTGACGGGGATCCGTTAAAGGATTCCAAAGGACGCGAGATCGGAACGATGACGGCGGACAGCTTTCTGGAAAATTCCGGAAGGGAAATTTATCAGTATCAGTATGCGACGCTGACACTGTATTTTGCAAATGAAGCAGGCGATCATCTTGTGAAAGAGACGCGGCGGGTGCCGTACAGCACGAACATTCCGCTGGAACGTGTCGTGGTGGAGCAGCTGATGAAGGGACCGAAAGAAGACGGCCACTATGCAGTGCTGCCGGATACGATGAATGTCTTAAGTGTCACGACATCCGATCGGATTGCCTATGTGAATTTTGACAAATCTTTTAAGGATTCTGCGCTTTCGAGTGTGGCGGAGCAGATTCCGATTTACGCGGTGGTGGATTCCATCACGGCGAACTGTAAGGTGGATAAGGTGCAGTTTTCCATCAACGGAGAGAGCGATGTAACCTTCCGTGAAACGATGAAACTCAATCAGTTCTACGAGGAAGACCTGTCTTATCTGGAGGAAAAAGATACATGAGAAAACGGCCCATGTGCCTGGCGTGTCTTGGATTCATGCTGGTGCTTGTGCTGCTGCGGATTGCGGGCGTGCCTCTTGGCACGCCTTTTTCTGACCCCAAATACGAAAACAAAGCGCAGCAGGGCAGGAAGGTGTGGATTGCAGGGACAATTGAAACGTATGAGAAAAAGAGCAGCAACAACGGGTATGTGCTGCGTGGGGAGGGAAGCAAAGGGAAAATTTATCTGCTCGCAAAGCGGGGAGATCTGCCGGTCGGAGCCGCTGTGCGGGTGTACGGAACTGTAAAAAAGCCGGAAAGCCCGCGCAATCCGGGGATGTTTGATGAGAAAACATATTATGAGGGAAAAGGATGTGCGTTTTACGTGATTTCGGAGCGGGAGGAAGTTGTGGATGCCGGGCGGTGGAATCTCGGCGAAGCGCTCCGGCTGGAGCGGGAGCGGTGCTGTGCCGTTTTAAAAGAAATGATGCCGGAGGAGGAGGCAGGTGTGCTTTCTGCGATGCTGCTCGGGGAACGGTCGGAACTCACGGAGGAGACGTATCTGGCGTATCAGCAGAGCGGTCTGCTGCACCTGATTTCCGTTTCCGGCATGCATCTGATGCTGCTCGGCATGGCACTCCGACGGCTGCTGATGGCGCTGCATCTGCCGAAAACTTCCGCGTCTCTGGCAGCGGCCGCCGGTATGGTGCTGTATGGCATGTTTACCGGCAGTGGAACGGCGACCGTGCGTGCAGTGGTGATGTTTGCGGTGCGGATGGGAGCTGTCGCAGTGGGAAGGACGTATGATTCCTTAAGTGCGCTCTCTCTTGCGGCAATTCTGATGCTGGCAGAAAACCCCTCGTATCTGGAGCAGAGCGGGTTCTGGCTTTCGTTTGGAGCAGTAACAGCCATTTCCGGGGTTTATCCGGTTCTGGCGGGGGAGAAGGCGGAACGGAAGAGACGCGGGGAAAAAACGGGGTTGGAAAAGCTTGCGGCGAAAGGAAAAGAGGCTGCGATGGTGTACCTTTCCCTGCAGCTTGTCATGATCCCGCTGCAGGCGTGGTATTTTTATGAGATTCCGCTCTTTGCGTTTCTGCCGAATCTGTTTGCAGGAGCTGTCATGACGGCGGTGCTGCTGACGGGTGCTGCGGGGCTTCTGGCGGGACTGGCAAGCGTGAAAGCGGGAAGTGTTGTTCTGCTTCCGACGCGGTTCCTGCTCACACTTCTGCGGCAGATGACAGCGGCGGTCGCACAGATTCCGGGAAATGTGTGGATCTGCGGTCAGCCGGAAAAATGGCAGATGGCAGGATATGGAATCATTCTGACCGGTCTGCTGGTGATACTGTATGTGCGAAAACGAAAACGGGAGATGAATCCGGATGGGGCAAAACGAAAAGGTGCGCAGGCACGAAAGCGGGAGCGGATGCTCTTTGGTATTACCATGTTTTTTGCCTGTGTTCTGCTTTTTTACCGTCCCCGGGAAACGTTTTCCATTACAGCGCTGGACGTCGGCCAGGGCGATTCGCTGGTGGTGGAGAGCGGCCGTTTTGTGATGCTGAATGACGGCGGGAGCAGCAGTGCGTCTGCGGTCGGGGAAAAAAGGATTCTCCCATATCTGAAACAGCGCGGCATTGCCGCTCTTGATGCCGTTGTTGTCACGCACCCGGACGCAGATCACACGAACGGAATCCTCGAACTGCTGGAGCTGATCGGGGAGCAGAAAACGGCGCTTCGCATCCGCCATCTGTTCCTGCCTGTGTGGATGAAAGGAAGCGAAAAAGAAAATCCTTTTATTTTAGCCGCACAAAAAGCGGGAATTATGGTAGAATATCTAAAAAAGGGAGACGAGATCCGTGCAGGAGAACTCACCGTATCGGTACTTCATCCGGGAGCGGGCGAAGACTATACGGGAGAGGAAAACGCCGGAAGTGTTGTATTACAGCTTTCCTGCGGTGCCTGCCGCGCACTTCTGACGGGAGATCTGGAGGGAAGCGGAGAAGAAGAGGTCCTGGGGGCGGCAGAGCGGTGCCAGATTTTAAAGGTGGCGCACCACGGCTCGAGAAATTCAACGAGCGAGGCATTTCTGAACCGCATACAGCCGCAGATCAGCCTGATTTCCTGCGCGTGGCCGGGACGGTACGGCCATCCGCACCGGGAGCTGCTGGAGCGGCTTCGTGCCTGCAAAAGCCATATCTACGGAACACCGGTGGATGGAGCCGTGACAGTACAGCTGAAGCGTGACCGCCTGGCGGTTCACGGATACCGGTCGGATGTGGAATTTCCCGTCTCCTGAATGGTCAAAAGCTCCGGCTGCTGCGGCACTGCGCAAACGTGCTTCTGCCGGAACAAAAGAAAGAGGATGGAATGAAAAGCATTTTAGAAGATATCAAAACGCAGAATTTTAAGCAGGCCTACCTGCTCTACGGAGAAGAAGCCTATCTGAAGCATCAGTATAAAAACAAGCTGAAAAACGCACTGCTGCCGGAGGACGACACGATGAATTTCTCCCGCTTTGAGGGAAAAGGAACCGAGATTCCCAAAGTGATTGACCTTGCGGAGACGATGCCGTTTTTTGCGGACCGCCGTGTGATTCTGCTGGAAAATACAGGATTTTTCAAAAACAAAGCCGACGCGCTGGCAGACTACATGGGATCCCTGCCGGATTATCTGGTGCTGATCTTCGTGGAGGAGGAAGTCGATAAGCGGAACCGTATGTACAAGGCGGTGCAGAAGCAGGGAAGAGCAGTGGAATTTGCTCGTCAGGACGAAAAGACGCTGATGACCTGGGTACTCGGCATGATGAAAAAAGAGGAAAAAAAGATCACGCGCCAGGATATGGAAGATTTTCTGGAAAAGACGGGCACGGATATGGGAAATATCTCGCAGGAGCTGGAAAAACTGCTCAGCTATACGATGGGAAGAGATGTGATCACGCGGGCGGATATCGAGGCAGTCTGCACAACGCAGATTACGAACCGGATTTTCGAGATGATCCGCGCGGTAACGGAGAAGAAGCAGCGGAAAGCGCTCGATCTGTATCAGGATCTGCTGGCTTTAAAGGAGCCGCCGATGCGGATTCTCTTTCTGCTGGCACGCCAGTTCAATCTGCTGCTGCAGGTCAAAGAGCTGCTGGCAGAGCACTGCGATCAGGCGACGATCGCAAAACGGACGGGACTGCAGAGCTTCGTTGTGCGGAACTATATTCCCATGTCGCGCCAGTATGCGGCGGAGGAATTAAAAGCGGCGGTCAATGACTGCGTGCAGATGGAAGAGGACGTGAAGACGGGAAAAATTTCCGATCTGCTGAGCGTGGAGCTGCTGATTACGAAATACAGCAGGGCGGCGTAAGAGCAGAGTTTTCTATAGCAAGACCCGAAAATAATGCAAAAAAGGCAGTGCTGCTGAGCGCGAATTGCAAGGAACAGATTTGAAGGCGTACCGGGGTACGACGAAAATCTGTGACGCAGTAATTCACGCTCTGCGGTGCTGAACTTTTTTGCATTATTTTCGGGTCTTGCTATAAAAAGAACAAGGCGTACCGGTGCAGGAAAACTGGCCGATACGCCTTGTTCTGTGTTTATCAAAAGATCTGTCGCGGCGCACTCTTTTGGTAAGCATAAAAAAAGAACCCAGCCACATGACGGTATGACTAAGTTCTCTTTGTTTTATATCTTTATTATGCGATTGAGTTTACAGCTTTGCTCAGATTGGATACTTTTCTGGCAGCGTTGTTTTTATGATAAACGCCTTTAGAAGCAGCCTTGTCGATGGTAGAGATCGCATTTACTAATGCAGCAGCAGCAGCCTCTTTATCGTTTGCAGCAACAGCAGCATCTACTTTTTTCATAGAAGTCTTAACTGCAGAACGGATTGCTTTGTTGCGGTCTGCCTTTGTCTGATTTACCAGGATTCTTTTCTTTGCGGATTTAATGTTAGCCAAACTGTACACCTCCAATATTTTTAAAATTAATGTGATTTAAGGGATGTTATTCAATGGAACAGACACGGGCGCTCCACTGAAACATGCTTTATTATCCTATAATATTTCGCATGGTTTGTCAATACATATTTTTGAAAAAATTGCAAAAACTACAACAAAAATACAGGAGAAGGAGAAAAGTATGATAGGAAAGTATAGGATGCGGACAGACCTGGCGATGGAGAATCAGGAAAAATTTGAGAGGGACCATGTGGAGATCCCCGGGGTCGAGATTGAGAAGAAGAAAAGAAAGGCGGAAATTCAGACAACCATTGTGAAAATCACATCGGAGCAGGGTGCAAAAATGATGGGAAAGCCGAAAGGGACGTATGTGACGATCGAAGCGCCGCTGCTTTTGACGGCAGACGAGGAGGAGAGCCGGAAAGCGGCGGAGGAGTTTTCCCACTGTCTGATGGAAATGGTGCCGGAAGCGTGCGGATCCGTTCTTGTGGCCGGCCTTGGCAACCGCGGCATCACGCCGGATGCGCTCGGGCCGGAGACGGTGGAGCAGCTTAACGTTACGCGCCATCTGGTGCGCACCTACGGAAAGAAGGGCCGGGAAGTGAGTGCCCTTGCTCCCGGCGTTATGGCACAGACGGGCATGGAGGCAGTGGAAATCCTGCGCGGAACGGCAGAACAGACCCATCCAGATGTGATTCTCGCCGTGGATGCCCTTGCCGCATGCAGTATTCACCGGCTGAACTGTACGATCCAGCTTGCCGACACCGGAATCTGGCCGGGCTCGGGCGTCGGAAACCACCGCAATGCCTTAAATCAGGAGACGCTTGGCGTGCCGGTCATCGGAATCGGTGTGCCGACCGTTGTAGGGGCAGGAACGATCGTCCACGATGCCGTCGCAGGCGTTCTGGAATCGCTGGAGGAGTCCGAGATGGATGAATTTCTGGGAGAAGTCATTTCACCGGCGCTCGAAAGCCTTTACGTGACGACAAAAGAGATCGACGAGATGGTCCGCCGCCTGGCCGGGGTTCTTGCGGCAGGTATGAATCAGGCATTTTCCGGGGAACTGTAACATATCATGAATATGGTGATAATATGTGGAATGCCAGGCGAAATGGACGATGGTTCGGATGGGGATGTCTTTTCCTGTCCTGCAGTATACTGCTGTTCCGCAGTGCAGCGGTTCTCCGGAAAAATCATTTCTCAGAGGGGAAAGTTCTGCTGCAGCGGGCGGCAGCACAGGCGGAGCAGTTATCCGTGGATGTGATGATGCCGCTTCTTTTTTATGATGGAAAAGAGGACGGAAGGGGATGGATGGAAAATCTCCTCGCGGCAGTGCGGGATCAGATACCGGCGCTTCGGGAGGGAAGCACGGCAGAAAATACGCTGTCTGCCGGGACAGAAGCAGCGGAAACGGATACGGCGAAGCAGGATTCGAATCCGGGACCAGGAGCAGAAAGAGGGCAGACAGAATCGAAGGAGCAGGGAACTGAGGAAGATCAAAAGGATGGAACTCAAAAAGATGAAACTCAAAAAGATGGAATGGAAATCACGGAGCCGGAGCAGACGGAAACAGGAATCACAGAACCGGCAGCCGGAGAGTCGGCATCAACGGCAGAACCCGAAGCGCCGCAGTCTGTCCCGGAGGAGACCATCGAAACCGGCGGCGCACCGCGTGAGATTCTCTACCCGGAGGCCGACACGATTCAGGAGACAATTTCCCCTGACCTTCTTGCTGACCAGCAGGCGCTCCTGAACCGCTTCTTCGTTGTCGATCCCAACACTTCAGTCCTGCCGGGCGAGATCGACGGCAGCACCCTGCTCGGAAAAGACCTGACCCTGCCGGAAAAAGATCTTCATATTGAGATTCCCGATCAGGAGGAGCCGAAGGTATTGATCTATCATACCCATTCGCAGGAAACCTTCGCCGATTCCCGTCCGGGAGAAAGGGCGGACACGGTAATCGGCCTCGGTGATGATCTGCAGGAGCTTCTGGAAAAGCAGTACGGATACGAAGTGCTTCATATTACAGAGGCATTTGACATGAAAGAAGGCTGTCTCGAGCGGAGCCGCGCCTACAACTACGCGGAGCCGGTCATCGCAGCGGCGCTGGAAGAACACCCGTCCATTCAGGTCGTGATCGACCTGCACCGGGACGGGGTCAATGGTTCAAAACGTCTTGTGACAGAAATCAACGGAAAGCCGACCGCGCAGATCATGTTTTTCAACGGCCTTTCCCGCACGAAAGAAAGCGGCGAACTGACAAGCCTGCCCAATCCGTATCAGGCGGAAAACCTTGCATTTTCCTTTCAGATGGAGTATGAGGCAGAACAGTATTATCCCGGCTTTTCACGCTGTATCTATTTAAAAGGCTACCGCTACAACCTCCATCTCCGCCCGAGATCTGTTCTTCTCGAGGTTGGTGCGCAGACGAATACGGTCGAGGAGGTGAAAAATGCAATGGGGCCGTTTTCGGATATCCTGCATAAGGTTCTGTCGGGCAAAAGTCCGGCATCAGGCGGATAAATTTATCTTGCTTTTTTGAGTGGAATTTCGTATCATACAAAATAGACAGATTGCGGGAGTACGAAATATGGAGCAATCTGGTATCGTAGGGAAAAAGCAGGAGGAAAAAACTTGTCAGGAATAGATCAGAGTAAAATTCGTAATTTTTGTATTATTGCCCATATCGACCATGGAAAATCAACCCTTGCGGACCGTATTATTCAGAAAACAGGCCTTTTGACCGAGCGTGAGATGCAGGATCAGGTGCTGGACAATATGGATCTGGAGCGTGAGCGCGGCATCACGATCAAGGCACAGGCAGTCCGTACCGTATACAAAGCGGCCGACGGCGAGGAGTACATTTTAAACATGATTGACACCCCGGGCCATGTTGACTTCAACTATGAGGTTTCCCGAAGCCTTGCCGCATGCGACGGCGCGCTGCTCGTTGTCGATGCATCGCAGGGTATCGAGGCGCAGACCCTTGCCAACGTCTACCTCGCCCTTGACCATGACCTGGATGTGTTCCCGGTCATCAACAAAGTAGACCTTCCAAGCGCCGAGCCGGACCGTGTAATTGCAGAGATCGAGGATGTCATCGGACTGGAAGCGCAGGATGCTCCGCGGATTTCCGCAAAAACCGGCCTGAACGTGGACGAGGTGCTCGAGCAGATCGTACAGAAAATTCCGGCACCGGAAGGTGATCCGACGGAACCGTTAAAAGCACTGATTTTCGACTCCGTCTACGATGCATACCGCGGCGTCATCATTTCCTGCCGTGTGATGGAAGGAAGCGTGAAAAAAGGAACGAGAATCCGCATGATGGCGACAGGCGCTGTCGAGGAAGTTGTCGAGGTCGGCTACTTCGGCGCAGGCCGTCTGATCCCGTGCGACGAGCTCTCCGCCGGAATGGTAGGCTATATCACCGCCAGCATCAAAAACGTGCGCGACACCCGCGTGGGTGATACCGTGACCGATGCCGACCGTCCGTGTGCAGAAGCACTGCCGGGCTACAAAAAAGTCAACCCGATGGTATACTGCGGCATGTACCCGGCCGACGGCGCACAGTACGGCGATCTGCGCGACGCGCTGGAAAAACTGCAGTTAAACGATGCATCCCTCTTCTACGAGCCGGAGACATCGGCAGCACTCGGCTTTGGCTTCCGCTGCGGTTTCCTTGGACTGCTTCACCTGGAAATTATTCAGGAGCGCCTGGAGCGTGAGTACAATCTGGATCTCGTGACGACCGCACCGAGCGTTATCTATAAGGTTCACAAAACCGACGGAACCGTCATTGACCTGACCAACCCGTCGAATCTGCCGGATCCGTCCGAGATTGATTATATGGAAGAGCCGCTGGTAAAAGCAGAGATTATGGTGACGACCGACTACATCGGACCGATCATGGAGCTCTGCCAGCAGAGACGAGGCCAGTATCAGGGAATGGAATACATGGAGACGACGCGTGCGATGCTTCATTACCATCTCCCGCTGAATGAGATTATCTACGATTTCTTTGATGCCTTAAAATCCCGCTCCAAAGGTTACGCGTCATTCGACTACGAGCTGCTCGGCTATGAGAGAAGCGAGCTTGTAAAACTCGATATCCTCGTCAATAAAGAAGAAGTGGATGCGCTGTCCTTCATCGTATTCGAGGGATCTGCCTACGAGCGCGGAAGAAAGATGTGCGAGAAGCTCAAAGAAGAGATTCCGCGGCAGCTCTTCGAAATCCCGATCCAGGCGGCTGTCGGATCGAAGATTATCGCCAGAGAAACCGTCCGCGCGATGCGCAAAGACGTCCTCGCCAAGTGCTACGGCGGCGATATTTCCCGAAAGAAGAAGCTGCTGGAGAAGCAGAAGGAAGGTAAGAAGCGGATGCGCCAGGTAGGAAACGTGGAGATTCCGCAGAAAGCCTTTATGAGCGTGCTGAAACTGGATGAAAATTAAGAGATAAAAATGAGACCGGCCTGTCGGCGCCGCCTGCTGTTGCGGGAGCGCAGGGGCCGGTCTTTCGATCGTACGGAGGAAAAGCAGAATGAATAAAAAAAGAAAACCACTGGAACTCTATGTGCATATCCCGTTCTGCATCCGGAAATGTGCCTACTGTGATTTTGTCTCGGGACCGGGCACGAAAGCAATGCAGAAGGAGTATGAAGAGGCTCTGCTGGCAGAAATCGATGCAGCGGAAGAGACGGCAGAAAGGGAAGTGATTTCCGTCTTTTTCGGCGGCGGAACACCATCCGCAGTGGATGCCGGAATGCTCGCCCGTGTGATGGAAAAACTGCGGAGCAAGTACGTTTTTTCAGAGGATGCTGAGATTACGCTGGAGGCCAATCCGGGAACGCTGGATGCGGAAAAACTGAAATGTTACAGGAAGAGCGGCTTCAACCGGATCAGTATCGGCTGTCAGTCGGTTCACGATGAGGAGCTGAAACGGCTGGGAAGAATCCACACGTTTGCGGAATTTCAGGAGAGTTTTGTGCTGGCACGGGATGCCGGGTTTGCGAATATCAACGTGGATCTGATGTCAGGTCTGCCGGAGCAGAGTGAAGAGAAATGGGAAGAGAGTCTTCGGACGATCGCGGAGCTTTCTCCGGAGCACATTTCCGCCTACAGCCTGATCGTGGAGCCGGGAACCCCGTTTGCGGAGCAGAAACTGGATCTGCCGGATGAGGACACAGAACGCGAAATGTATGCCAGAACGGCGGAAATCCTCGCAGAATACGGCTTTTTCCAGTATGAGATTTCCAATTATGCAAAGCCGGGCTTCGCATGCCGCCACAATATCGGCTACTGGAAAAGGACGGATTATCTGGGGTTCGGGCCTTCCGCGGCATCGTTATTCGGAAACCGCCGGTGGACGAACACGGCAGATCGATCTTTGTATCTGAAAGCGTGCGGAGCACTGGAAAAGATCCGTGAGGATGAGGAAATTCTTTCCCGGCAGGATGCCATGGAAGAATTTATGTTTCTCGGCCTTCGAATGACACAAGGGATCTCGACGGCGGAGTTTGAGGAGAAGTTTGGAAAGGAGATCCATGCCGTATACGGCGGGGTTCTGAAGAAATACGAAGCGATGCATCTTTTACAGGAACACAGCGGGCGCCTGGTTCTGACACGCGATGGGATTTCCGTCAGCAATGTGATTCTGGCAGATTTTCTGCTGTAAAAAGATGATAAAGAAATAGAACAAATGTTTGCATAACGCACGGCGGTGTGCTATAATGGGAGAAAACGAGACAAGATTCCTGTCCCTGTCCGGACAGGGATTCCAATTAATAAGAGGAACAGTTATGGCAGAGAAAAAAGAGTTTATCAGAATACGGGGAGCCAGGGAGAACAACCTGAAAGCACTGAATGTCGATATCCCCAGAAACCAGTTTGTTGTATTTACGGGCCTCAGCGGTTCAGGAAAGAGTTCGCTTGCGTTTGACACGATCTATGCGGAGGGCCAGCGGCGGTACATGGAGAGCCTTTCCTCCTACGCGCGCCAGTTCTTAGGACAGATGGAAAAACCGAATGTGGACAGCATCGAAGGTCTGCCGCCTGCTATTTCGATCGATCAGAAATCGACGAACCGGAACCCGCGTTCCACCGTCGGAACCGTGACGGAGATTTACGATTACTTCCGTCTTCTGTACGCGAGAATCGGTATTCCGCACTGCCCGAAGTGCGGAAAAGTCATCAGCCGCCAGTCGGTGGACCAGATGGTCGATCAGATCATGGCACTCCCGGAGCGGACGAAAATCCAGCTTCTCGCGCCGGTTGTGCGCGGCCGCAAGGGAAGACACGAAAAGGTGCTCGAACAGGCAAAACGCAGCGGCTATGTCCGCGTGATGATCGACGGCAGCCAGTATGAGCTGTCCGAGGAGATTACGCTGGATAAGAACCTGAAACACAACATTTCCATTATTGTGGACCGTCTTGTAGTCAAACCGGACATTGAGAAACGTCTGACGGATTCCGTCGAGAATGTACTGGATCTGGCGGACGGCCTTCTGGTAGTCGACACGATGGACGGAAATCAGCTCAACTTCAGCCAGAGCTTTTCCTGCCCGGACTGCGGAATCAGTGTGGACGAAATCGAGCCGAGAAGCTTTTCTTTTAATAATCCTTTTGGAGCCTGCCCGGAGTGTGCCGGACTTGGATATAAGATGGAATTTGATATTAATCTTATGATTCCCGATATGTCTCTCAGCATTTCCAAAGGGGCGATTGCTGTGATGGGCTGGCAGTCCTGCACAGATAAGGGAAGC
>OHCC01000689.1_pt1 | contig 20388 bp, 16 predicted proteins | sample 1577521 | NCBI WGS metagenome assembly OHCC01 (sample SAMEA3879533, study PRJEB24766) | human gut metagenome | biome: human-associated habitat; feature: feces | place: USA | collected 1985/1987
CGTATAACCTCCCATTTCAATTTTATCATCGTAAAGCATTTCATATTTATTCATTATACTTTTCATAACTTATACCTCCAGAATTTTATTAAGCACCTGTCTACTTTGGATATGACAGCGTAGCTTTAACGGGGATATTTTCCCCGCCCATCAGCGTTATGCTATTTTAAAATGCTTTTCGCAAAATGCTTTTATAGTTTTCATTGATATGATATATTCGCCTTCCGTCCTCATTAGCGATGACAAGTTAATAATATCTTTATCATGGTATTCATTCCAATTATAATTGTAACCATAAAAAGTATCTGTCCATAATTCGCCCGTTGAGGTATCAAACATTAAATCGGCTCTCCAACAAGGGGCATTTTTGCACCAGTTATATTCGCCTACTGCTTTTTTTAATCCTTTAAGTTTTAACATAATACATTCTCCTTTATAATAAAATTTTTATTGACAAACTGTTAAACACTTGCTATAATAAAAATACCCACTAATGATATACTTATAGTTATAGCTACTATAATATTAGTTTGTCATTTTTTGTGTGTAGCTCTATATTGTGTCGTGTCTGGTAAACTCTCACAATATAGAGTATTTTTTTATTTGTTTTTATGTTCTTTTAAATCGCTGATAAATAAAATTGTATCAATGATTAAAACCACAAAACAAACAATTAATTCAAACAATTTCATTTTTACCACCTCCAAAATTAAAATATTTTTTCTTTAAAGCTTGACAAAATATATAAAGTGTTATATAATCCTTACAAGCAAGCAGTTTCTACAACAAACTGCTTGCGAGCTCGGATTAAATCAACTTATTATAAGTGACTTGTTATGTAGTTAGTTAATTTAACTATGCAATAAATCGACTTTATAAGTAGACTTAGCACTTTAAAAAGTCTTTTTGCTGTATGTTTAGCTTTCGACTTTTTGAAGTGTTTTGCTTTATACATTTGTTTCACCTCTTTTATTTCTTTTTTAAACTTTAAAATTAAGATTAATTCTTAAAATTAAAGTTTTGGTAGTAGTCTTATTTTAGTTTGCGACTACTAAACAAACGCTATAAATATACATAAATATAAAAGATTTAATATAAAAGATGTTAATACACTATATTAACTACAATACACAAACTTTCTTGAGCTGCTCTTGCAAGTGTTGCTTGCCGTCCCCGCAAATTTCGCCGATACAAAATGTATTGTATCTCTATTTGGTTTTCAAGGTTCAAAAAGATAAAATTAAGATACTTTATTAATTACAACTAAGTAAATGAGCTTAGTTATTGTAGCGTATGAGCTACTTAATTAAAGATATTAAAAATAAAGTAATTTGTTAATTGCAACCTAACTAATGATATTAAGTTGTGCGGTAGATGACCGCCTAACATTTTCTTTATTCTTTTTTGCTCTCTCTTTATCTTGATTATATTATACTACATCTGATGTAGTATGTCAACACTTTTTCGTTATTTTTTAATTTATTTTTGCACAAACATAAGTTATTTTTAAATTATTATTTTAGTTAATTTCACGATACAAATATAGCGAAAGATGATCGGTGGGACAAAATGAACAACAAGTTTTTTTATTTTGTCTTGTCCAAATCGAGACCTATATTTGATAAAGTCAAATATACGGATAAATTTTCGATGGGGGCTGCTTTTTTTATTCTAAAAGTTTTTAATAAATGAAATATCCTTTTTGATGGTCGATGCCGTTTGAGCGAGTTATTGGTCGTTTGGTTTTGTCAATTTGTAAGTTGGAGATTATAAAGTGTTGAATTGTAATGTCGAGATAACAAAATCGAACTTTTTGTTTTGCGGTTAAAAAAAAGTATCTATATTTGCAGCCACAAAACGGCACAATATTGCACAAACTGTGCAATATTGTGCTTAAAAGTATAAATTATGAGTTATAACTTATTAAAGGGAAAAAGAGGTATTATTTTCGGAGCCCTTAATGAAATGTCCATTGCATGGAAAGTAGCTGAAAAAGCTGTGGAGGAAGGTGCAACGATCACTCTTTCCAATACGCCTATGGCAGTGCGTATGGGGGAGGATCTTGAAAATGTTTTCAAGCGCTCTATGGAGGTCTTGGGGGGTAAGATAGATTTTGTGTTGCATTCTATCGGAATGTCTCCGAATGTAAGAAAAAAGCGTCCTTATGATGATTTGGACTACGATATGTTATCCAAGACATTGGATATTTCGGCTGTTTCGTTTCATAAAATGATACAGGTGGCTAAAAAGATGGATGCCATTAACGAGTATGGCTCTATTTTGGCTTTGTCTTATGTCGCGGCTCAGCGAACCTTATTCGGCTATAACGACATGGCGGATGCAAAGGCTTTGTTAGAGTCTATCGCCCGTAGTTTTGGATATATTTATGGTAGGGAGAAAAATGTTCGAATCAATACTATATCTCAGTCTCCTACCATGACGACTGCCGGTAGCGGGGTGAAAGGAATGGAATCGTTGATGGATTTTGCGAATCGTATGTCTCCTCTCGGTAATGCCAATGCCGACGAGTGTGCCGATTATTGTATCGTAATGTTTTCCGATTTAACTCGTAAAGTGACTATGCAAAACTTGTATCACGACGGAGGATTTTCGAGTATGGGTATGAGTTTGCGGGCGATGACTCAATATAATAAGAGTTTCGATGAATATCGAAATGAGAATGGTGAGATTTGTTATGGATAAGTTTGGTAATTTGATTTAGATAGAACTGCCCCCGACTGTTGATCGACCGAAACAGCCGGGGGCGATTTTTAATCGTTTATGTCGGTACTTTCTCCATATACGTGGTCATAGAATTTTTTGTAGTTTTTCCATTCAGGGTCGTTTTCCCACAAGAAACGGTATGTTTCCGGGTCGGATTCGGTTAGTGGTGTCCCTAAGTCGTCCGATTCGTTTAAATGCCGTTGTCGGATTTTTTTGTTCATCTCGGAAATTGAATCGTCCTTTTTTAATGCGTTTTTGGAACGTATGAGAATGTTACGTATTTCTCTTTCCGAAAAGTTTAGTCCTGGAATGAATATTCGGAGCATATTTCTCAATTCCCCATAGATTTGATTCCATGCGGAAGACGATACGCCGTTACTCGCCAAATCGGCCAAATACTCTTCGGCATCGGTTTTTCGAGCATTCCACGAATTGCCTCTCAATTTCCATTCGGAGGGCATAGACCGATAGACTTTCATTAAAAATTCGTCTTTGAAATAAGAGTCGCCGAAAAGAGCATCAAGGCCTTGATGCCCTATCGCTTCGTGCAATAGGACTCTCTGCAATCTCGTGTAGGAAGGGATATTGTCGAGAACGATACCTATATTACCGTTGTGCATATAATATCCGCCTATTTTACCTCCTTGTTTTTTTAGAGATCGGACGGAGACCGGTAGGTCGGACTCATGTTCATAAACAATAACGTTATCGAGCCCCATACGTTCGGCTAAATCTTTGGTTAGTCTGTATTTTCCACGTGTAGACATTTTTTGCCATACTTTATCTTTGGTCTGGTCCGGTATAATTGGGGCGAACGGGTCGGGTTCGTTTATCTCTCTTTTTATTTTGCCGGCATTTTTATATTCTCCTACGGAGAAGGAATGAATCATGTCGGGCTCAATATCGGGTACATTTATTGTATTTTTTCCATTGGGCGAAAGTACTTCGGCGATTTTGTTTTCCGGGTCGTAGTCGAGGACTTCCCATGCAAATCCATGTTGGTCTACAAGGGCTGTGGTGGTTTGCTTGTTTCTCCGCATATTTCTTTTTTTCAGATTGATGGCTCGTCCCGTACCCCCAACGGCAGCTCCGCCCAAACTACCCGATACCATACCGGTAGTAGCGTTTTGTAGGATCGATTCGAGAGTCGGATATTGTCCTGGTTCGTTGTAAATCGTTTTAGCCATATCGTGAGCGACCGAATTGAGAGCTTCGGCGGTCCCTCCTGTTACTGCATCGTTAAAGGTTCCTGCTATAAGAGCCGATTTATCGGTCTTTGACAGTTTACTCATTATTTTACTTATTTCAGTCTGTGCTGTTTGATTTTTAAGAATCGTCTTTTTGAAATATTCCGATGCTTTCTTTTTGGCTCCCGATTTTAGATTTTTAAGGTATCGGCTTTGTAAGATTGTGTCAAACAGGAGATCGGCTCCCATACAAATAGCTACGAATCCGGTACGTTGTCCGTCGGTTAAACGTTGTCCTGTTTCTTGTTCGAAATTATCCAGTTCCATTTGTGCTTGTGCGTGGCTTTCGGCAACGGAAGAGGCAACATTAGCAATACCAGCAGCGATACCTGCCGGAGCGAAGGCGGCTCCGGCGGCAACCGGTATCCCCACTCTCCCTATATTAGCTATGATTTCACCAATAGTTGCCCAGCCTTCGGTTTCGGGAAAAGAGTTATTCGCCATGCGAGCTTCTTCCATGAGTTTTTTCCCTTCGTTTCCCCATCGGGCTGTCTCGGAGAGCTGTCTGCTTATTTCGTTTGGAGAAATATTCTCATTCCTTAATCGACGATATTCTTCGAGTCCTTTTAATTCAAGACGAGGACGATCGGAGGTACTGTGTTCGGTTTCATTTTGTAAAGAGTCTTCCTTATTTTGTAGTTGGGACTCGGTGCTTCTTTGATATTCGGGAAGTCGTTCCAATGCTTTTTGGGCGGCTTCGGACATTTCACTATCAGATAGTTTGTCTTGTATGTATCCTCGGGAATATTTTAGATCGTTCCAAATACGTTCGCCCGCTAGATTTATTCCTTCGGTTAAAGACTTTAATTTGCGAGGTGTTTCGATCGGGATTTCCGGTTCGGGGTTTATCGGGTAGTCGGGTTTTAGGGGTATTGGTGTTTCTTGTTTAGGAATAGAGGGGAATGGTACAACCGAATTTTCTCCCGGTAACGGAGCTATGAAAGCGGGTGATTCTTCGTTCTCTCCATTTTCTTTTTTTCGATACCATTTTTGTAGATAGGGATTGATTAAATCCCAACCATATATACCATTACCTTCTTGTAGTAAATCGGGGTTTAAGGTGCTCATATTTTTATTGGAAATTTTTTAATGAATATTATTATCTAAATATTTAGCAAGCAGGCCGGCTTGTTGTAAAGGGTATCCGATGGATACCAATAGATTGAATATGTGATGTTTGCGCTCGAACTCATTACGTCCCATACGAAAGGCTTGCAATAAAATTTTTTTCGCTCAAAGGAGGGCAAGGGTGTTTCGGTTTGTTACGGTCAGAGATAAACGTTAACCATGAGAGATAGTTAAGGAACCTCTTTTCTTTTTCAGGATATGTTTTCGGAATTAAAACATCTGTAACCTGCTGTACCTCTGTATTATCCGGCTGATGTAACAAGTTTAACAGCTCTTTCAGCATTTCTACCTGTTCGTATGCTTTGCCTCTGGCAAGTCTTTTTGGTGATTGAGCTTGATAGGCTTCCAAAAAACTTTTCCCTTCATTTATATAGTCTGCTAATGTTTTAGTCGGTTGCAAATTTTCTGTTGTAAAAATTGTATCCATGATCTTAAAATTGTGTATTTGGGTTGAACAGATTTTGTAGAGGATTGAAGGAGGGAAATGTTTTACCGAGTATATTGTTCATATAATCTGATTTCAACGGACGGTAAAAATCTTCCAAAGCACTACGGGCCGACAAATAATTTTGAAGCGTATTTTCTTTCCATGTCGCCGCTTGACTTGCTATTTGGCTGACGGCATTGCCGTATGCTTGGTTTTGAGATTTTTGGACAGTGACGACGGTCTCGGGTGTAGCTCCGGTAATGGTTGCCTTATTTTTTAGATTTCGGGTTGTTTCCGACATCTGTTCGCGTAGATTACCAAGTAACCCCCTCACGTCGGATCGATCGAGAATGTTACTGTAATAGTTCCTATTGAAGAGACTATCTAGTTGTGATAGTTTTTGTTCATAGCGTTTTTGATTTGTTTGAATGGTTTGTTGAGACTGTTTTTTATTCTTTTGTGAAAACAAATAGTTCCCTAACAGGGGAAGTGCCGTTAAAAATAAGTTTAGCATTTTAGTAAGTTTTTAGTTCGTTCGATTGTATCTACTGCAAATATCTATGAGAAAGAGGGGGAAATTGTGGCAGGATCGAAAAACATACGGGAGGGGAAAATAAAAAGGCATCCGATTTTCATCGGATGCCTGTAAAATATTCAGATCAAGTTATTTTAGAATAGTAGAGAGGTCAGATGCAATCCTCGTTTTTTACCCATGTACCTGTTTTGTCGATAACTCCCCAAAGCGTATCCATTTTGACTTCGGCGAATCCTTTTGAGAAAGAATCAGCTTCGTCATATAGGAACGGTAGAAATTCTTGCCCCGCTTTATCTATAAAACCCCATTTCCCATTTTGCTTTACCGCTGCGACATCTTCTTTGAAATTCCAAGCATAATCATATTGCAAAGGTATGAGTAAATGTCCGGTTTTATCTATAAAGCCCCATTTCTCATCGACTCTGACAGCTGCCAATGACTCGTTGAAACACCAAGAATCGTCGTATCGAGGGGGAATGACAACTTTCCCCGAACAATCTACATAACCCCATTTATCATTTAGTTTTACCGGAGCCAGCCCTTCGTGAAAATCGTCGATGTGTTCATAAATAATAGGAACGATTTCTTTGCCTTCTTGATTGATATATCCGTATCGGTTGTTTCGTTCTACCATGGCTAATCCATTATGAAAGGAACTGGCCCAGTCATAGTCGAGTTTAATGACTATTAATCCGTGTCGGTCGATGTATCCATATTTATGATCAACTTTCACTACTGCTATTCCTTCGTGAAAAGAATATGCTGCATCGAATTGCGGGGCGATAAATATCTTTTGAGTTTTTTTCTCTCGATACCCATATTTCCCAGATTCGTCTTTGAAAGATTCGAGATCGGGAAAACCTCCTAATGAATTGAATTTGGAACTATTTTTCATAAGTAATATGGTAAAGATAAAAAGGAAACAAGAACAAATATATTTTTTTTAATTGTAACTTCCAAGAAATATTCCCAAAATGTTTGAATGTAAAAAGGAGGGTTTCATACCGATCGATACTGTTTTTTGAGGACTAAAAAACAAAAATTAGAGAAAAAGATTTGGCAGTTTATGCAAACCAACTTACCTTTAACCAGTCTAAAAATGTTAACTTAATTATATAATTGCTATGACAAATGCATTATTCTGGCTTGTGCCTATTTCTTCGGTATTAGCATTACTCTTTGCTTGGTATTTTTATAAGCAGTTGATGAAAACGGACGAGGGAACGCCTCAAATGAAAAAAATAGCTCTTTATGTTCGCAGAGGAGCTATGTCTTACTTACGTCAGCAGTATAAGGTCGTGGGTTTGGTGTTTTTAGTTCTGGTGATATTGTTTTCTATCATGGCGTTCGGTTTTGGAGTCCAGAACAAGTGGGTTCCGGTGGCGTTTCTCACGGGCGGTTTTTTCTCCGGCTTATCAGGGTATTTGGGAATGAAGACAGCCACTTACGCATCTGCTCGAACGGCTAATGCCGCCCGTACTTCATTAAATAGTGGACTGCGAATCGCTTTCCGCAGCGGGGCTGTTATGGGGCTTGTCGTTGTAGGGCTAGGTCTTCTCGACATATCGTTTTGGTATCTTCTGTTGAATGCCGTGATTCCGGCAGAAGCTATGAATCCAGCCCATAAACTTTGTGTAATAACGACTACGATGCTTACCTTCGGAATGGGAGCATCTACACAGGCTTTGTTTGCCCGCGTGGGAGGAGGTATTTATACAAAAGCTGCCGATGTTGGAGCCGATCTTGTCGGTAAGGTCGAAGCGGGGATTCCAGAAGATGACCCTCGCAACCCGGCAACAATAGCCGATAATGTGGGTGACAATGTAGGAGACGTGGCCGGTATGGGGGCCGACTTGTATGAATCGTATTGCGGTTCGATATTAGCGACATCGGCTTTGGGAGCTGCGGCCTTTATGGGAGCCGGCGAAACCGACATGCAGATGAAAGCCGTAATCGCTCCTATGTTGATTGCGGCAGTGGGTATATTGCTTTCTATTATCGGGATATTTTCGGTTCGTACACGGGAAGATGCAAAGATGAAAGATTTGTTGAGATCTCTCTCCTTCGGTACAAACCTCAGTTCTGTACTTATCGTATTCGCTACTTTTGGAATTTTATGGGCTTTACAGTTAGAAAACTGGGCATTTATCGGCGGTTCGGTAATCGTGGGATTGTTAGTGGGGATTGTTATAGGTCGCAGTACGGAATATTATACCTCTCAATCCTATCGTCCGACACAGCGTTTGTCGGAGAGCGGGAAAACGGGCCCTGCAACAGTCATAATTTCGGGTATCGGATTGGGTATGATTTCAACTGCCGTTCCTGTGATTGCAGTTGTCGCTGGTATTATCCTTTCCTATTTGTTTGCATCCGGGTTCGATTTATCGAATGTCACTCTCGGTTTATATGGCATTGGTATTGCTGCGGTGGGAATGCTTTCGACATTGGGAATCACGTTGGCAACCGATGCTTATGGTCCTATTGCCGATAATGCGGGAGGAAATGCTGAGATGAGCGGTTTGGGCGAGGAGGTGCGAAAAAGAACCGATGCCCTCGATTCTTTGGGAAATACAACGGCGGCTACCGGAAAGGGATTTGCTATCGGTTCTGCTGCACTTACCGGTCTCGCTTTGCTGGCTTCTTATATGGAAGAGATTCGTATCGGGTTGACTCGTATCGGAGAGACTGTGCTCGAATTTGCCGATGGTACATCGGTCTTGATTAGTGAGGCGACATTTACCGATTTTATGCGGTATTATGATATTACGCTGATGAATCCGAAAGTTTTGTCGGGTATGTTCATCGGTTCGATGATGGCATTTCTTTTCTGCGGATTGACGATGAATGCTGTGGGACGCGCTGCTGCACACATGGTGGAAGAGGTGCGTCGCCAGTTCAGGGAGATAAAAGGTATTCTTACCGGAGAATCTGAACCTGATTATGAACGTTGTGTAGCCATTTCTACTCAGGGAGCGCAACGGGAAATGGTATTCCCTTCGTTATTGGCGATTATCGCTCCTATTGCTACGGGATTGATATTCGGTGTATCGGGTGTTGTCGGGTTACTTATCGGTGGTCTTAGCGCAGGATTTGTTTTGGCTATCTTTATGGCGAATGCCGGAGGGGCTTGGGATAATGCCAAGAAGTATGTCGAAGAGGGTAATTTCGGAGGAAAGCACAGTGAAGTACATAAAGCGACGGTTGTTGGAGATACGGTGGGCGATCCGTTCAAAGACACGTCTGGTCCGAGTTTGAACATATTGATTAAACTAATGAGCATGGTCGCTATTGTGATGGCGGGATTGACGGTCGCTTGGAGCCTTTTGTAGTAAAGGTCGATTTATAGAGTATAGAAAAGAGTCGCTCCGAAAATCCGGAGCGACTCTTTTCTATGTCTGTTCGAGATGGTTTAGAAATAGGGAAAGGGTATCGAAGCTCCCTTTTGGATAGATATTTTCGAGTAGGGCGATACTGCCGCCCAAGTTGCCATATCTTCCAACGTTGCCGGATAATTTTCCCGGCCTTGCAGAGCTTCACCCAAGACCCTTAGCATGATGTAGTCCATGCCTTGATGATGCCCGTCATAGCGAAGAGCTTCCGATTCCCATTGCTGCCAGAACCGATGTTTGTATTGCTCGATGTATTTATCTTCGGGTTCCCATTCCTCGAAAGGGCTTAATCCATCGATGTAAATGGCATTTTTCTCGGCATTCCAAATTCCGTTGGTTCCTTGAACTTCGTAGTTGAGAGAACGGGGCCGCGGGAGAGTGGTATCGTGCAATAAGTTTATTTGAGCCCCGGAATCGGTTTGGAGTATCGAAGTGACGACATCGCCCATTCGGAATGTGTGTTGTTGTATGTCGGTATATTTTAATCCTTTTCGCTTGGTCATACAAGCGTGGAGCCCTAACCCCGGTTTTGTGGAGAAGGACGTGATGCTTTTTATATGGTCTGTATGATTGATATCAAGGAACATGCACAAGGGGGCTAGTCCGTGGGTCGGGTATAAATCGCCGTTTTCGGTTTCGTAATATTTCGATCTCCATTCCGATTCAGACCCATTTTGTGCGCCGAAGTTCCCGGTTTGATCTATGAGTATATGGGTGAGGTCATGCCGGTATCCTCCTTGAAGAAAGACCAAGCGACCAAATATCCCGGCATGTATCATATTGTTTATAGCCAGAATATCGTTTCTGAATAGTGTGTTTTCAAGAGGAAAGACCTGTTTTTTATTCTGTCGGCTTTCATGGATAATATCGGGGTACTCGTCTATATCCAATGCTCCTTTCACTTCTATTGCGACGTGGCATCCAGATTTTAATGCCTCGATGGTTTGTTCTTTGTGGAGATGCCACGGAGAAGCTATGATGACGAGGTCTATCGTGTTTTCATTTAGCATTCGTCGATAATCGTCAGTCCCAGAATTGTAAATTTTAGGAATCTTTTCTCCTGCGAATAGTTGCGATATAATTTCTGATAGGTTGGGAGATATATCGCTGACAGCGATAATATCGAATAGATTTATTTTTTGCAAAAGGGTTATTAAGTACCGTCCCCGGTAGCCGGCTCCAATAATAGCTATGCGTATGTTTTTCATTGCAGAAATTTTATAATTAAAGAAAAACTCTACAAATATAGCGAAAGGCAAGTGTAAAGGCAAACGGAAATTTCATTTCCGATTTGACTCTGCCGAACCGTATCCTATATTCTACAAATATAGAGAAAGACGAAGAAAAGATAAAGCGACTAATTTCATTTTTATTCGAATCTCCTCTATACTCAATGACTCTAAGTATGGAGACGTGAATATCGGTTATTGTGAATATGGAAGTAGAATTGTAGGTGTCGTGGTGAACCAACGAGATATCGCAATTGTTATTAAGGAAAGTTTTTAATCTAAAAGAGATATAATTATGGCAAAAGAAAGTGTAGCTATTTTGAAGGGAAGAATAGATGTATCGGAAGTTCTCGATGAGTTGAATGCCGCTTTGTCGGAAGAATGGTTGGCGTTTTATCAATATTGGGTGGGAGCCCTTGTAGTGAAAGGCGCTATGCGTGGCGATGTACAACGAGAATTTCAGGAACATGCTATGGAAGAGTTCGAACATGCTAAATTGATAGCCGACCGTATTATCGAGTTGGAGGGTGTTCCCGTATTGGATCCTAAGAAATGGTTCGATTTGGCAAAATGTGCTTATACTCCTCCAACTGATGTAGATGTAGTCAAGTTGCTGAAACAGAATGTCGCAGCAGAACGTTGCGCTATATTACGTTATCAGACGATCGCTGCATTGACCGACGGGAAGGATTTTACGACTTGCGATATCGCCAAACATATTTTGGCAGAGGAAGAAGATCATGAACAAGACTTACAAGATTATTTAGACGATATAGCTCATATGAAAGAATATGTGTTACAGAAGTAGTGTCTGTTTTGATTTATATTTATGGTTAGAGTTCAAAGACAGAATCCCAAGCGGATTCTGTCTTTGTTTCGATTAAGATAAACCGATCGTCTAAATTTGCGGTGCGGTGTTTTGTTGTGTCGATTCGGCTTGACTTTGATGGATAGCTTGCAGCAGTTTGTCGGCGAAAGGAAAGGCTCCGTTTTGCAGAAGCATTTCGAGCGATATTTTCCCGGAACGAAACAGCTCCATAAGAAATTCGTTGGATGCCATTCTTAAAGCGGGTGTCGATAGTGTTTCGGCAATTGATAAATCGAACTCTGTATTACGAACTTCCTCTGGGGTATAGGTAGAGATTTCTTTTCCGTAACTGTTTCCTGCTAAGTTTAAATAACGGTTATCCGAGTAGAATTGCTGGATTGTTTTCATGATTTTTATATCTCGGTCTTCTCGGAATGTTTTGAACGACTCGAATAGATCGAGCAGATTGGTCGAAGAATATTGTATTTGTTGGGCATATAAAGAGGCCGGAGTACCGGATTGGGCTGCTTTGCCCTGTATAGCACCGTGGACGCCGGATATGTCTTCGAACAAGCGCATTTGCAACGAAAGCATTTCATAGGCTCCCACTTGTGTGGCATTGACTGCTATTTGCTGGGGCATGGGAGAGCCCGGTCTGGGACGGAATAAAATGATACCGTTATATTTGGTCCACTCGTCGGCAATATCTTCGATTGTCATGCCATCGGGAATTTGATCTTCCGGGAATAGCAATACGCCTTTTGCGCTCGAACCCATGATAAAATCTATCATGGTAATCAGTCGGTTGATATACCTCTGCTGGTCGATTACATCTTCGACGAAGGCATGTACTTCACCATCTATGAGAGGGTATAGTTTAAACACGTAAGGGTGTTCTCCATGCCAGTAGGGAGTTTCTCCTTCGTCCAATAAGTCTCCCAGTGGGGAGAAGAAGCGATACCGCCATGTTTGCATTATACTCCATTCAGTTTCGATAAGCTGTGCAGTTTCTTCCGGTTGTCCCGATGTGCGAGCTTCGTGTACTCTTTTCCTATTTTCTTTGTTTATATCCTCGGCTCCTGTCACAGGTATGTGGTAATATTCACCGGAACGGAAATCGTGGCAGTTCAGTACTTCACGACTTTCGAGTTTCCATATTTCTATGACTCGGCACATATCTTGATTGGCCGGCATAAAAAAATCGAGCCGGTCGATTGCTTTTGCCGTGAGGTTCTCGAAGTTGTGCCGTATCGTTTCATTGTTGGCCTCCGAGTAGATATTACGTAATTGTATGGCACGAGCCCTTGACCCGAAAGAAAATCTCGATATTACTTCGGCGATAGACATGTCGTGTAGTTCGCCTATGAGAGTGCAATCCCAATGGCGGCTGTCCTCCATAGCGTTGAAGAATATTCGGTTCGGATTTATTTCATCTACCCAGACGTCGGTTTTTCCTCTACGGTGTCCATATCCTATTTTCTGGAAACAAATACCCGAAATCAAAAACTCTTCCAATGTGCGGCTATCGAGTTCTTGTAACCGATTATGCTGGTAGGCGTATTGGACGGCTGTGCTCATCAGTTCCCCCAAACTCTGTTCCTGCCTGTCGCGAGCTATACATACGGGTTGGGTTTGGTTGTTTCTGAATTGTCCTAAAACGGCTTTGACCATTTGGCGGATCAGGTTGTTTTTCAGAGGAACTTTTCCTTGTTCCCGTATATACTGTTCTTCGCTTACAACTCTGCCGTCGGGTAGTTTTATCAAGTCGTTCCATTGTTTTCCATAAGTATAGTCCCTGTTTCGTTTTCGCTTTTGCCTGAAATGTTCTATATTCTCCCATGCTTTTTGAGCCTGTAACAGTATCGGGTAGTGAGAGCGTTCTATTTCATTTTCGGTTTTTAAAATGTCGAGTTGTTTCATCGATGGATTTTTGTACGAATTATTTGCCATAGATTTTTGTTTTTAAGTTCGCTACAAAGAAAATAGTCGACATTTTTATTTTTATGGCATGATTATATAAACATTCGTTATCTTATTATTATTTTGTCAGTAATGTATATGGCTGATATATAATGGCTTGCAAAATGTGTCTTTATGGCGCGGATAAAAAAATATAAATAGTTTTTATATATAGCTTTAATGGCTATATTTGCGCCTTATTAACATGCGATCAGTAAATATTTTTGAGAAAAAATTACTGAAGTTCTCCCCGCAGAAATTGTATTAAAATACCCCTTTGGAGAACTAGGTGTAACAAAACTAAAAAGAAATGAGAAAGATTTTATTGGTAGTCGCTGCCGTGATGTGCATGGGTGGAGCTTTCGCTCAACTTTCTATGGGGCCGAAATTAGGTCTTAACGTCTCTTCTTTGACCGGAGATGGATCGAATTTCAGAGCAGGAGTGAATGTGGGGATCTTTGCTAATTATCGTATTAATAAATTATTGGCGATTCAGCCCGAATTTTATTATTCGATGCAGGGGGCTGGTTTTGATGATATACCGGTTCTCACGAAAACTTTGGAATCGAACTATACTTCACACTATCTGAATATACCAGTTTTGTTGAAAATTTATCCGTGGGCAGGTTTGAATGTTCATTTTGGTCCTCAATTCGGCTTCTGTGTCGATGATGAATATAAAGCGAAGTTGGCGGGAAAAGAGATTTCGTCCAAAGATTTGGAACCATATGGATATGGCTATAAGGCTAAAACATTCGATTTTTCTCTTGCTTTGGGAGTTGGGTATGAGTTTGATTTTGGTATGACGATCGATGCCCGTTATAATTTCGGACTTTCTAATGTCTACGATGAGGAGGGTAGTCCTAATAATACAATGTTCATGCTTTCATTAGGCTATAAGTTCGATTTGTAAATAAGAAAGGGTTTTAAAATAGAATAGAAAAACAGAGGGATACATCGTTAACATGTATCCCTCTGTTTTTTTAGGCTAATACTCTGCTAGTCGAACAGAAATTTGGGGTTCATTTGGGACGGGCTACGCCACTGGATATCGTAGTCTTCGGCCAAAATAGCAGATAACGTCGGCCAATAGGCATGACAAAACCCCATGCCCTGAGGGTGTTCTTGTAATCTGGTATATGCTTTTGCTTCTGCTTCGTCGATAACCTCTTCCCAGCGGGCAGTCCATTCTACCGGGTCGTGTTTCAAATGTCCCTCGTCTTTAATTTTATCATATTCACCACGGTCGGCATACCATATATTTGTTCCTAATAGGCTAATTTCATGTTGAACGTCTTCGGTGATACCCAGTTCGTGACCAGTTTCTGCTTCGATACGATAAAGGGCTTCCCTTTCCAATTCGAGAATTTTTACAGATAGGCGAGGATGTGAAAATATAGTCCTTTTTATTCTGTCGCATGTTTTGTAAACGAGGTCATACATGCTCATTTCTCCCGTTTCGAGTAAAAGAGGCCCATATTGTAATACTTCACGTATGAGATTCGCATTTTGCCATGTGTTTTTGTTTCCCTTTATATTTTCTTCGGCCCAAAGGCAGTTACAACGCAGTAGGTCGGCACGGGCTTCCATGTCGTTCGGGCTCTTCGCCAGTCGGCTAAGTAAGGTCTTGTGTTCTTTGGAGAAATCTATCATAATGTTTCATTTTTGGTTAACAGTAAGGTTCTGCAATATCGCTGGGACTGTAATAGTCGCGTAACCATTCGTGAGCCTCTGTACTACCCAGATTATCAGCAACGGCCATATATTCTGCGATAATTTCGAGCGACTCCGGTGATTGTTCGGCGATAGATTCGGCAATGAGTAAAGCAGAGTCTACATCGCCGTCTTGCATGAGATCCCAGTCGATTTTATCGACCGTGAATTGCCGAGAGCATTCGAAAAATTCGTCCCAGTGAGTGAGTCGTACTTGGGAGCAAATCAATTCGATGTAAAAATCTCCTTGACTGCCGGGGAGCACTTGTGGAACTTCGAAATGATATTTTGCTCCATCGGTCAATATTATCCTCGTGCCATTGTGTATAAAAGTTATGGAAGTATCGGTGGTTTCCAGAATTGTTACGGTTCCCCACGATGTTTCGAGATTCAGTCGTTCGATCAAATTCTCTCCGATCGCTAAACCATCTTTATCGAACGTATGGATTCCGGCGACTCTGTAATCATACGACCATGTTAACAACAGGCTATTCCAAAGAATTTCGACTTTTGCTTCCATACTACTCATGAGGCAAACTGTGTGATGAACATTCAATTTAAATAAGATGAAGTAAGGTTAATCCCTACACAGCCTCCCTTTTCGTGAAATTTCTTGCTTACAATATTCGTAAAATTTTTTGATATATGCAAGTAAAAATTTATTTTGTATTCTCGAAAAGAGCTCTTAATATTTATGGAACATATGGTATCGCATTATACCGACTGGGTTATCTTCTCATCTATCTTAGCTATTTTTTCATCGAGAGAGAGGGCTGCATCGAGCCAAAAAATGGAGAATCCCCGACGCTCCATACCCCGGAACCATGTCATTTGCCGTTTGGCGAATTGGTGAATCGCTATTTCGAGCAATGAAACCATTTGATCGTATGAGGTGCGCCCGATGAGGTACTCGGTAATATACTTGTATTCGAGCCCGTAGTAAATGAGAGATTCTGGATCGATGCCGCTGTCGAGCAAACCTTGAACTTCGACTACCATGCCTTGTTCGAGACGATCGCGCAGACGTTGCGAAATTTTGGCGCGTCGGCTTTCCCTATCTATGTTCACTCCGATAATCAAAGCGTTTTTTACCGGATTAGGAATAAGTTTTTCGGGCTCTTGCCGAGAATAATATTCGGCTATTTCAATGGCGCGGATCGCTCGCTTACAAGTATCGGTGTCTGTTTGGTTGTGTAGAGTCTTGTAGTTTTTGAGTATCTCTTCCAATTCGGATAGTGATTTTTCAGCAAGTTTTTCGCGCAGGGCCTTGTTTTCGGGTACGGGGGGTAACGAGTACCCTTTGAGTACGGCTTCTATGTACAGACCTGTACCCCCGCAAAGAATGGGCGTTTTGCCCCGATTGATAATATCTGCGTAAGCGGTGTTGTAATCCCGGATATATTCAAATAGATTATATTTATATCCGGGTGGGCAAATATCGATTAGATGATAGGGAATAGCGTGTTCTTCATAGGTGTATTCGGATAAGTCTTTACCTGTACCGATATCCATTGAACGATATATCTGACGGGAATCCGCACTGATAATTTCGGTGTCGAGGTGGGCGGCCAGCGCCACCGCCAAAGATGTTTTACCGGAAGCGGTGGGACCCAATATGGTGATTAAATCAAGCATCGCAGCAATTTGATGAGGAACATTTTTTACCTAAAATTTTTCGAATCCATTTGTCTATACGGTATAAAAGGCGGTCGTCGTTGTGACGGCTTACGTAAAGCCAAACCGGGTCATCTAATTCGATATCCAGCAAATTGATTCTACGTAATGTAAAGATAGGCTTATATCCTCTTATCGGATATCTCCTTTTTCCATTGCTGTAATAGGTACGGGCCGTATTGACAATCGTATAGAAACGGGCATAGATTTCTTTAAATAGAGGGTAAAGCCTGTTGCTATGGAATAATCTTGTTATTTCTTCTAAGGTGTACCAGCGGCCGTTATATCTGTTTAGTTTATTTTGATCCTTGTCCGAGATAAATAATACGTAATGTCCGACCCTTCGCCAAGAATCTTCGGCGATAGCCGATGATATGTGGCGTAAATCGGGTTTTTCTATTTGAAGTTCTTCGCATATGATTTGCCGGGCTTTTTGTTCCTCTTCTTCCTGCGTCGTACAATAGTCTGTATAACGATGTATAGGAATATCGAACCCTTTGCCGCTATTGAATTCTATTTCATCTCCTTTGTTTTCGATTAAGTAGATTTTTTCTTGACCTATGACCATAATACGAATTACCGTGAAAAAGTAATCCATATCGGGATTATTCGTTTTGTCGTTGATATAACGTTTACATTTTTTCTCGTGACTTTCGATAAGTTGTTGGATCAGCAGACGGCGAATAATTTCGAAGATAATGATAGCTATACTTAACCCCAGAGGAAAATAGAAGTAAAAATAATTCCCGGCACGGCTTTGCCTTTCCACGCCAAAAGCAAAGAGTATCCATGATAACATAGTTACTAATATAGAGCCTATTAGAATTAAGCGTACGATATAATGAGTTTCATAGCGGCTGAAATCTCCCAGTAAATGCCGTTCTCGAATCCCTCCTCGTTTCAAGATACACTGATAACAGAATGGGGGGTGTATATTCCGATGTTCGAACAGATATAATATGACAACCATGCAGGGAGCCCAAAAAAGTACGATAGGGATATTATAATACCCGAAAAGGAGCAAGAATGCTTTTGTTATTCCTCCAAATATCATAGACCACCCTGTTATCCACCCTATTATTCCACATCCTTTAAAAAAATGTATGTAAAGCCGGGAGAATATAGTCCATATAATACCGGCGATAATCGATGTCAGGACAATGACATTTTCTTTAAGCGATGGGGCTAATCCCCATACGAGAATAGCAGGCACCAATCCCAAAGAATAGATGGTAGACCAACTTATTTTGTTACTTTTTTTCTTTTCCATAGGGTTGGGATGCTATTCCTTTTATTTCAGTTTATCGAGGAAAAAGTTACATACTTTGGTATACAGATGATGACGGGTGTTGCAACCTCGTATATGGTGGTCTTTATTGGTATATATTTGAGTATCGAATTGTATTCCTGCTTCGATTAAAGCAGCGGAATATTGTAATGTGTTAAGATAATGAACATTATCGTCTGCTGTCCCCGATATAATCAACAAATCTCCTTTTAATTTTTCGGCATGAGTAATGGGGGCGGATTGTTCGTATCCCTCGTTGTTTTCATTCGGCGTACGCATAAAGCGCTCGGCGTAAATCGTATCGTAATAACGCCAGTCGGTTACCGGAGCGATAGCCACTCCGGCTTGATAAGTACCGTTGCTTGTGGACATGGCCATAAGAGTTTCGTACCCACCGTAACTCCAACCATATATACCTATGTGTTTGTCGTCTACATAGGGTAGGGTCCGCATGTATTCCGCTCCCGCTACTTGGTCTTCGGTTTCGAGTTTCCCTAATTGCATATATACAGAGGTTTCGTATGCCCGACTGCGTCCGCCGGTTCCTCTCCCATCGACGCAGGCGACGATAAACCCTTTGCTGACTAAGTAGTATTCCCAGTCTATTGTCCATTTATCCAGAACCGATTGGGAACCCGGTCCGCTGTATTGGGTCATGACTACCGGATAGCGTTTCGAGGGGTCGAAATTCGTGGGTTTCAAAATATAACCGTTCATTTGATCGCCTGCGTGATTGGGGCAGGTAAAAAATTCTTTGCGTGGCAAATCGGTTTGGGCGATTCGTGCTTTTAGCGTGGCATTGTCTTCCAGTGTGCGTATTACTTTCCCTTTGGCGTCGCATACGGTTACGAGCAAAGGTTCATTGCTGTTGCTGTATTTGTTGATAAAATAAGTACACGAGGGATTGAACGAAGCCTGATTTGTCCCGATTCGTTCCGATAATTTGGTTTCTATCCCTTTTTCATTTATTTTGTAAATGGCTTTGTAAAGGGGCCCTTCTTGATTCGATTCGTAAAAATAAGAGCGACTTTTTTCATCATAACCCAAAAATGCTGAAACATTCCATTCGCCTTTGGTGATTTGTTTAGCTAATGTTCCATTATAATTGTATCGGAAAAGGTGTTGATAACCGCTACGACTGCTGGCAATCACGAAGAAATCGGGATAGAACGAGATATTGTCTAATATAGATTCTTCGATCCAAGCTTTGTCTGTTTCTCTCAATAGCAGTTTGCTGATTCCCGATTTAGGATTGACAGAGTATATATCCATTTCGTTTTGTGTGCGGTTTAGCGTGACAACCGCGAGTCTGTTCGGATCGGTCGTAAATTTGATTCGAGGTATGTAACTGTCTGATGATATAGGCAGTTTCATCGTTTTTAAGGCTCGTGTTTCGACGGTATAAGAGAGTACCGATACTTGTGAATTGGTCTCGCCTGCTACCGGATATTTGTAAGTGAATCTTCCCGGATATAGGGTGTATTCCGGGTATGTGGGACAGTAACCTTCGTAGAGAGAGAAAGAATATTCGGGAACATGGCTTTCATCAAATCTCACAAAAGCTAATGTAGCATCGTCCGGCGACCATTGCAGGGTAGAAGTAAGAGCGAATTCTTCTTCGTAAACCCAATCGGGAATCCCATTGATGATTTTGTTTCGCTCTCCGTCGCGGGTGACGGCTACTTCTGTACCGTAATCGAGTTTTTTGATAAAGATGTTGTTATCTCTTACAAAAGCGACCATTCGGCCGTTAGGAGAGTATACGGCAGCTTGTTGTTTTCCTCCGTCGGAAAGCGGTTTCAATAAGTTCCTGCGTATCTCGAACGTGTAATAAGTGGCTTTGAATGAGCGTCGGTAAATAGGTTCCGAGTCGGCATAAATTAATAGATGTTTTTCATCGGGGCTGAGAGAAAAACCGTCGAATTGTTCCAAATTGCATTCTCTGGCAGTTTTTACGTCAAAGAGGGTATCGACTTCGTGTCCCGTCCGGTATTCACATTTTACGATACGTGTATTCCCGTTTGTCGCTGTGAAATAATGAACGCCATCGGCTGATGGATAAACCTCTGCTATATCTTTGGACTGAAATTTCCCGGAAGTAATATCTTCCAATGTAATAGCTTTTACTTGAAACGTGAAAATAAAAATCAAAGAAAGGAAAATGAGAAATACTTTTTTCATTGTTGTATAGTGATAAATCTATTGTTACATAAGTGATGAACAGTTTCGACACTAAATTTTATTCGTTAGATACAAATGTAATAAAG
>OHCC01000694.1_pt1 | contig 20235 bp, 14 predicted proteins | sample 1577521 | NCBI WGS metagenome assembly OHCC01 (sample SAMEA3879533, study PRJEB24766) | human gut metagenome | biome: human-associated habitat; feature: feces | place: USA | collected 1985/1987
AATGGAATCGACTTGCGGACGGGCGAAATCAAAAATCCAAGTAGATACCTTATCTCCAACCCAGAAGAAGCCCCATAATACAACAGCAATGCCGATTCCTAGCAATATGTTAGATAAATTCCACTTCACATCCTTCCACCAACCGGGACGGAACAAAGTGGCAAATACCGACAAGGTAAGTGCAGACCCCGTCATCATCCACCAGAAGTTTACAGCAGGAGCAGTCCAAGGTGAAAACATGATCGTCCACAACACTGCCGCCAAAATTATAGTAAAAACTAGTTTCTTCATGCCAACAAAGCCGCTATAACAAATGATAATGCAAATATCAAACTAAACAGTAACTGGAGTTTCGCAGTCATTTCATCCAGATTGGCTATCGCTACCTCTCCTTTTCGAGGCAATTGGGAAACCATCCGCACATTTCCAATGGCAGGAATTAATGCCACTGCAACCAATAATGTCCATAAAGGGAACGTTCCGGTTACCGCACAGCCCGCTATCCATCCGAATGGGAAAAGTATCTCGGCACAATACACATACATAGACATTTTACCTCCCAGTTTCATTGCCAACGTACGTATGTCGGCATGCGAGTCCGTTCGGATATCCCGGGTATTATTAGCATGAAGAATGGCTACGGTAATCAGTCCTACAGGTATGGCTACCCACAGTACATCCCAATTGAAGATACCGATGGTAACGTATGACGTTCCTAGTGTGGGCAGAAAAGCGTATGCCAAAAAGATAACGACATCTCCTAATGCATGGTATTTCAACGGTGGATACAACAGTGCACAAGCAGCGCCACCTATCCCTATATATAATAGTGGGAATCCGGTACACACCAATAAACCGATACCAGCAATAAGTGCAACCGCCAACAAGCCTAACGACAAACGATAAATCTCCTTAGGAGTAAACATTCCTCCTGTCAAAGTCTTCACACCGTATGTATCTTTGGTATCGACTCCCCGCTTGAAGTCGAAATAGTCACTCCATGTATTACCGGCAGCATGAAATATAACAATGTTGACTAAAGCCCATATCCCATTTATCCAGTTTATGTCGTTTTGCAACCAATATAGATAAGCCAATGTTACCAATACCGGCATTGCCGAAGCTGGAAAAGACCAAGGACGAGTAGCAATCAGCCACTCTTTAAAAGAATGCTTCTTCATTTGTAAATTACCATTTATTTGCTTGCAAAAGTACGAAATATCTTCGTTTTTGAGTAATTTCGCACCCAAGATAAAAAGGACTCTTATGATAAAAGCACTGTTTTTTGACATCGACGGTACATTAGTCAGTTTCGATACACACCAAATACCAGTTTCCACCATTGAAGCACTAGCTTCCGCTAAAGCCAAAGGCATACATATTTTCATTGCTACCGGACGTCCCGGAGTTATCATCAACAATCTTTCCGCGCTGCAAGAACGCAACCTGATAGATGGTTATATTACTATGAACGGTGGTTATTGCTTTATAGGGAAAGAGGTTATTTACAAAAGCGCTATCCCTGCTGCAGACGTGCAAGCTATTATGAAGTATTGTGTGGACCGAAATATCCCGTGTATTGTTGTAGGCGAACATGATATTTGTACCTGTCAGCCCAACGAAATGGTGAAAAAGATATTCAACGATTTCCTTAAAGTAGATGTGATCCCCGTTAAATCCTCTGAAGAGGCTATACAGGGTAAGGAAATCTTCCAGATGACACCTTTTATCACTGAAGAAGAGGAGAAAGAAATTCTACCCTCCATTCCAAATTGTGAGATAGGACGCTGGTTTCCTGCCTTTGCCGATGTTACCGCCAAAGGGAATACCAAGCAAAAAGGTATCGACGAAGTTATCCGTCATTTCAATATCCGCTTGGAAGAGACCATGGCTTTCGGCGATGGTGGCAATGACATCAGCATGCTGCGTCATGCAGGCATCGGGGTAGCTATGGGAAATGCCAAAGAAGATGTAAAAGCCGCTGCCAACTATGTCACCACATCAGTCGATGAGGACGGTATAGCCAATGCTCTCAAACATTTCAACATCATATAAAAAAACTATCTCAATTCTCCTCCTCTCGGGAGGTGGTAGGTAAACACAACTGTTATGGAATTTATCCCCGATACCCAAAATAAAGAGTTTCAAGATGCCTTGAACCTTATTAAATATACCCGTCAATCAGTTTTCCTGACGGGCAAGGCAGGTACGGGTAAATCTACCTTCTTACGGTATATTTGTGAGAATATCAAGAAGAAACATGTAGTACTCGCCCCCACCGGCATAGCCGCTATCAATGCAGGAGGCAGTACCATGCATAGTTTCTTTAAACTCCCGTTCTACCCTCTGCTGCCCGATGATCCGAACCTCAGCTTACAACGGGGACGCATTCACGAATTCTTCAAATATACCAAGCCGCATCGTAAGTTACTTGAAGAACTGGAACTGGTCATTATCGACGAGATTTCGATGGTACGTGCCGATATTATCGACGCTGTAGACCGTATTCTTCGCGTCTACTCCAGAAACTTGCGCGAACCTTTCGGTGGAAAACAAATCCTGTTGGTGGGTGATGTCTTTCAGTTAGAGCCTGTTGTCAAAGGAGATGAACGAGAAATACTGAATCGCTTCTATCCTACCCCATACTTTTTCTCTGCAAGAGTTTTCAATCAGATAGACCTTGTTTCCATCGAACTGCAGAAAGTTTACCGGCAAACAGATTCCAAATTCATCAATGTATTGGACCACATACGTAACAATACTATCGGTGCTACAGATTTACAGCTTCTAAACACACGCTACGGCACTGAAATAGAGCAATCAGAAGCCGACATGTACATCACGCTTGCCACTCGGCGGGACAACGTTGATTATATCAACGACAAGAAATTAGCAGAACTTCCCAGTGATCCCATCACTTTCTACGGTGAAATCACGGGTGACTTTCCTGAAAGCAGCCTACCAACCTCCAAAGAACTTGTATTGAAGCCGGGCGCTCAAATCATCTTTATCAAAAATGATTTCGACCGTCGTTGGGTAAATGGTACGATAGGCGTTATCAGTGGCTTCGATCCTTTGGAAGAGACTCTTTATGTCATCACCGATGATGGAAAAGAGTGCGATGTAAAACGGGAGTCATGGCGCAATATCCGCTACAAGTATAACGAAGAAAAGAAACAGATTGAAGAAGAAGAACTCGGCACTTTCACCCAATACCCTATCCGACTGGCATGGGCAATCACTGTCCACAAAAGCCAGGGACTTACTTTCAGCCGGGTAGTAATTGACTTTACAGGAGGTGTATTTGCCGGAGGTCAAACTTACGTAGCCCTTAGCCGTTGTACATCCTTAGAAGGTATCCAGTTAAAGAAACCCATCAGCCGTGCCGATGTTTTTGTACGTCCCGAGATAGTAGGATTTGCCGAACGCTTCAATAACCGGCAAGCTATTGACCGTGCCCTGAAACAAGCGCAAGCCGATGTACAATATGCAGCAGCTGCCAAAGCTTTTGATAAAGGAGAGTTTGATGTATTCCTCAATGAATTTTTCAAAGCTATTCACTCGCGTTACGATATCGAGAAACCCAATGTACAGCGTCTTATTCGTAAAAAGCTGAATGTTATCAACTCTCTTCGTGAAGAAAACCTAGCACTGAAACAAGCTGCCATAGAGAAAGAGAAAGCATTGGTGCGTTATGCCCGCGAATATATCCAAATGGGCGATGAATGCTTGGAACATGGCATGCAAGAAGCCGCCATGAAGAACTATAACAAAGCCGTCACCCTCTGTCCTAAATTCAAAGAAGCTTGGAAAAAAATCAAGAAATTGGAGAAAGAGATGCTTAAAAGATAAAATACTTGGTAATAAGCCGATTATTATCTATTTTTGCGTTGTACTAACAATTTAAAAACCTATTCCGCCATGCTTCTGAAACTTTATGAAAAAAACAATAATCCTGCCGACTTGCAGCAGATAATAGACATATTAAATGACGGGGGTATCATAATTTACCCCACAGATACTATGTATGCCATTGGTTGCCATGGCTTGAAAGAACGTGCCATTGAGCGGATTTGCCAACTCAAAGACATCGACCCGAAGAAGAATAATCTTTCCATCATCTGTTATGACTTAAGTAGCATCAGTGAGTATGCCAAAGTAGACAATAATACGTTCAAACTGATGAAACGCAACTTACCCGGCGCATTCACTTTTATTTTAAATGGTACCACACGGTTACCTAAAATTTTCCGCAACCGTAAAGAAGTTGGTATACGTATGCCGGATAACCCCATTATCCAAGAGATAGCTCGTTTACTGGATGCTCCAATCATGACCACCACCCTTCCCCTTGATGAGGGGGAAGACATTGAATACATCACCGATCCGGAACTTATTGATGAGAAATTCGGCAATATCGTGGATCTGGTAATCGATGGAGGTATCGGCGGAACGGAAGGTTCCACCATCGTTAGTTGTACAAATAATGAGATAGAAATTGTGCGCCAAGGTAAAGGTTGGCTCGATGAAGGATAAAATTCAATCTACATAACAGTTTTATAAAACTTTCCTGGTTCCATAGTGTTTCTTTTATACCTAAAAAGGAACATTATGAGCACAAAGGAACAATATTGGAAAATTTCATTAATTGTATTCATCATCGGATTAGGCATTATCCTTTTCCGGCAAATCACCCCTTTCCTCGGTGGATTACTAGGAGCGCTGACTATCTACATATTGGTAAGGAAACAAATGATCTATCTCTCTGAGAAGCGAAAAATGAAACGTAATTTCGCTGCTATTCTCATTACCGCAGAAGCTATTCTCTGTTTCCTGCTACCCCTGGCATTAGTTGTGTGGTTGTTAGTTATCAATTTACAGAATATCAACCTTGATCCTCAAACTATCATTGCTCCTTTTGAAGAAGCCGCCAGCATCATTAAAGCTAAAACCGGTTACAATATTTTAGGAGGTGAAGTAATATCATACGTTATTTCAGCTCTACCACGTATCGGACAAATGCTGATGGGAGGTATCAGCAGCTTTGCAGTCAATATGTTCGTATTAGTGTTTGTATTGTACTTCATGCTGATAGGCGGTAAGAAGATGGAACAATATATCAATGATATCCTTCCCTTCAATGAAACCAACACCCAACATGTGATACACGAAATCACAATGATAATCCGTTCCAATGCCATCGGTATTCCATTGCTAGCCATCATCCAAGGCGGAGTAGCCATGATAGGCTACTGGATATTCGGCGCGCCCAATATATTACTTTCGGGACTTCTCACCTGTTTCGCAAGTGTCATTCCGATGGTTGGAACAGCACTAGTCTGGGTTCCCATAGCTGTTTATATGGCATTAATAGGCAACTGGCTCCAAGCTGCCGGGCTGGCTGCCTTCGGTGCAATCATCATATCCCAACTCGATAACCTGATACGTTTCATGATTCAAAAGAAGATGGCGAATATTCATCCGCTCATCACCATCTTCGGCGTAGTCATCGGCTTGTCTATCTTCGGTTTTATGGGCATCATCTTCGGCCCACTATTACTTTCTCTCTTCTTCCTTTTTGTGGATATGTTCAAAAGGGGGTATTTGGATGGAGGGCAGACAAGTGCATAAAATAATATCAACATATATACTTCCACTATTCATTTCCATTTCCCCAATAAGATATATGTATTATCATTTTCTGAAATAGAATTAGTCAACTCCATCAATTTCGATATGTTTTCGGATGTCATACGTTCTTTATGAGAAAGTTGCTCTCCGATCATTGCCTTTAACTTTCTTGGTTCTATGCAATAGATAAAATAGTCAAAACGACTGCAGTTAATGCCTTCTACTTCTAAAGGGATACCACCCAATTGATCTATTATTATCTCATATTTTCCACCTTTAAGAGTGGACTTATTTATTATAATATGTTTATCCACAATCCATGTATACGGACTACTTTTAATTATATCCACCATATAATAATTCGAAAACTCATAATAAATATGGCGCAGAACATTATCATTCGGAAACTTTGCAGTAAATTTCGGAATACATTTATTTGCCATTGCATCATAGTAATATAATGTATCAGCCCTTGGCACGCAAGCATACAAATGCATGTCTTTTGATGTCCAAGGTAAAATATAGACACTGTGATTTCCTTCGTCTATTTGTGAATCATAAGCAAATGGGTATTTATCAAAGTCTTGTCTCTGACTTTCGAAATCCGTCAAATACTTGCCATCCCTTGTAAATAATTTATAAGCAGAATAAGAATTAATTCCTATATGATTGTCCGTAATGTCAACTACCACAGGCTTTATCATGGCAGTATCTATGTTCTCCAAACGGATAATCTCTAAACTATCAATCAATTTACTTAAAGGAATAATCATAGATTCCTTTACAGATGCAACATCACACGTAATGACTGTGTCACCCGAATCGGTAACTGTTTTAGTAGCAATCACGCTACATTCATCCAGCAGTCCTGCAGATTCTTTATTTTGCTTATTGCAAGATAAACAAAACAGTACAGTTAAAGAAACAAGACATATATAAACTTTATAATACATAACACAGATATTAAAAAGTGATTTATAAATAGTAATATGTATCCTACTAATATTATTTCTGTAAATAAACAATCATTAATACCGGATTACTATCTTCTGCTATTTCTTTAAGACGTTTGTCCTGTAACATATCAGGGTTATCCTCTGCCATTTTCAATATATCAGTAGCATTCCACAATTGTATAAGGACATTATTATTCGGACCAATTGTGGGATAGAAAGGAAGAACTCCCCCCATATCATTTTCCACCTTTCCGTCTTTCACAGAAAAGCAATCGCCCGTAGAGCGGTCATACATAACCAATTTACGTGTAATTTGAGCATAATCGAATAATTGCCACGAAGTATAAGGAACAGTAATCCAACGACTACCTTCAAATAAGATAGGACGCCAATAAGGAGCTGACTGCTGCTCAAAAAGAATTTGATCGCCCTCTAAACATTCAAAACGTTTCTCTAGAGGCAAGGCATATTTACCCATCTGCAACACACAATAAGGCACGAGGCTATCAGGAGTAACAGTAAACACAGTATCATTATAAACATCTTTAAAGCGGGTATTTCCTTCATAATTATAAAAATAGCGATCATGTGGGGAGAATATATAGTAGTTTAGTCCCGAAGCAATAGTAAACAAATCAGTTCGCTGAAAGCGGTTCAACGTATCACCGGATAAATCAGTTAATACCACCCTATCCCGCTTCTGTCCAGTATTATTATAGATAAAAGACGCAATACAGCTATCCCCAACAAAAGCAAACTGCCAGCCCAAAGGAATTCTACACTCATGGAGAAAATCCCCATCTTGTGTAAATACCAAAGCTTTCCCATGTGAGAAAATATAGAAACGATCTAACTTTTCATTCACCCCAATATAGCGAATGCCTGAATATTCACCGGGACCTTGTCCTCGTTTAGAAATACATTTAATGAATTTACCATCATCCGAGAACAAGAAAACGCCATTATTACACGGAATATAAATTCGATGACCACTCATTAATATATTGCCTTCTATTATCTTCGACAATAGACACTCATTATCCGTTTGCAACAAAATCAGTTTTACGCTATCAGCGATTTCACTCAACTTCAAAGAACGTTCCGTATTCACCGCTTCTTCAAACGGAATGTGCAAAATCCCTCCATCATCTTTTGATAAACCACCCGTTTTATCTCTGCAACCCCAAAAAGAAGTGGCAAGTAGCATCAAACCTAAAAAAGATTTTCTTAATAGTCTCATAGTATATTTATTCTATAGTGATAGACAAATATACTAATAATATGACTATTACGAAATATTCATAGATATTTTTTCTCATTCTTTAGTCTTCCATTTAGCCATGATTATATAATTATTATCATCTTCTGAGATTGTCTTTTTTAAATTCATCAATAAAGCCTTATCATTTGAGGATAAATTTTCAGGAGTAGACAATCGCTTTCCTATTCGTTCTAATAATATTCCAGGGTCAATATTGAGTATACATCCATATTCATTATAGTAACTTTTGTCAAATGAGATTCCCCCTAACTGATCAGCGACCAGTTGATAATATCCCCCTCTTAAAGTCTGTTTATCTATTATTATTCTTTCATTTACAGTTCCTGTAAAATCAGGATCAGTGCTTGGTCCTATTATATCTACACTGTAAAAGTGTGGAGTTTCAAGAAAATAGTGTGTCGGCATCTCTTTATTGAAAGTAGTAGTAAACACAGGAAGTAATTGGTTCTTATCTCCACTGTAATGATATAAAGAATCAGTAGCAGGAGTATAATGTAGTAAAGAGAAACTCATCAAATTCCCATATCGAATATTTATTACTTCATTGCTATAGTCAGGCAACAATTGTAATTGAGGAACCATTTTCTCTGATATAATATTACTGTCAAAATCCTGTAACCAGGCAATCGGAGTATCTAAGAATGGGAGATTAAGAACAGATAGTTGTTTTTGATCAGTATCAACCTTAAAACAGCCCTTGTGGACTAAGCGTGGCAATGGAATATCTTGTATAAAGTTTCCATCCAAATCGTAAACCAAAACTTTTTTAGTTGTCCATGGAAATAGATAAATTCGATTGTTTTCTTCATCTATTTGATTATCATATAATAATTGATATTCTCCAGGCCCTTGTCCTATAGCACCTATAGTATGCAGAAATTTACCTTTTCGAGTAAACAACTTATATAAACGATTATTAAAATCATATATGCCAAGAAAGTTCTTTGTTACCGTTATGTTTGCTCTGCCTACTAATGCATCTTCACTATTATCTAACTTTATAATTTCCAAACTATCGGTATATAAACTTAAAGGCAAAAAGATAGATTGCTTGACTTTCGAGAGATCACAAGTAACCAAAGTATCCCCATCAATTACAGTTGTTGTAGCTATAATATTACATTTCTCAAACAAATCTTTAGGATTACTATCTTTACTTTTTCCACACGATGAAACAAGCACTAATAGAAGACTGATTATAAAAGGATAATTTTTCATAGGTTAGCATTTCAAATTAAACATCAAATCACTTGTTACTATTTCTTCAATTTAGCAATCACCACTATTGGGTTATCATCTTCCGTAAGATTGTCCAACCCTTTTACATATCCTTTTTCTTTAAAAAGAAGCCATTCCGGCGCAGTAACGACCTGAACCAATTCTTCTCCAAAGCGACGTCCCCAAAAAGGTATTTCCATGTTTGATAATTTCACCCCTACAAGCCCTAACAAACTATTCAGCTGGATTAATTGGTAAATATCATCAGTAGGCATTGCACATTTTTCGATACATGATTCACCCGTCAAACGATTTACGGCAACTACATAAAATTCATTATTCAAGATGAAACGATAATAAAAGAAAGATAAAGTTTCAAACATATCCCATCCCCATATATCATCCGGTTCTGCCCCATCCGAGTTCCTCACTTCCAATCCGCGCACAATCTCTCGGGAAGAATTTCTCAATTTCAAGACATACGCCGGAGCAATACTATTCTCAGTTAACCTAAAAACCGTATCATTACTGATCGTCTTAAACAAGACATTGTTCTGATTCCAGGCAACAGCAACATTTGTAAAACCAGACACTTCGGCAGAAACATTCTCCAAAGAGAAAAAGTCATTCTTTATAGCAATTGTATCTTCCTTTCCCGAAAACACCCCTATACCAAATATACCAGGTATATGAAATGGAACATTCAAATATGAAACAGCAGCATATCTGTCAGGAGCTATTTTATATTCGTATGAAATCATATTAGACCGGTTCTTTATTCCAACAAACTCACCAGATAAAGTATACTCCCAAGTTTTATCCATATTGGCTATATAAAAACGATCTGCAACAGCATCTGCATAAATATTCTGAGGGAAGCCATTATATTCGCCGGGGCCTTCACCAAATGTTACCACATTCTTCATAAAACGCCCCTTTCTATCAAATTGTATAATCCTATTCTCCTTCATTGGTAAAATATAGATAAAACTATCAGTAACTGTAAAATCAAGAATGCCAGCAATTAGGGAAGACCCATCTTTAGTAGTTTCCAAAGGAACATAGTCAACAGAATCTATTTCATCAGCTAAAAATCTTTTATTCACTGCACCGTTATCCACCAAATCCCGCACATCAATAGCTAAAATATCTCCTTGACTATTCTTCTTTTCCGAACAGGAACAATACACCACCATAGAAATCAGCAGTATAACCAAATACACATAATTATTCTTCATACAGTTAACTTATATTTATTCATTAAAAAAGACTTTATAAGTACAGTTTATTCACACCTTTGCCACCCAATAGAATATTCCCTTATTCGTCCGCTTAAACTTCAAATTATTCTTCTTCAAGATTCTTCCGAAAGTACTTACATTGCTGTTATTCAGTTTAATTTCTCTATTCCTATCGTGCAGCCTCTCCAATATCTGCATCGGAGAAAGATACTCTCCCACTTCACCTTCCTCCGGAATACGGAAACAGCAATGAAACATTTGCTCCAACGGACTGACACATTCAAACTCACGGTTCGCTTCCTTCAAGATAGCTTCGTCTTCATCGTCAAACCAATAACGTTCTCCTTTCAAGATATCGTTCATAGCCTGAGCATACAGTTGCTTGTAATTTATCGTTACATTCGTATTGATAGGCGCCGTCACTTCCACACATACAAAACGCCGACTGCCACTGGTATCTGTAAGCAAATCTTTATGATTGCTTGTACCAATGAACGAGGCGTAACGACGCATCTCCTGAATACTACTGCCGTATGGTTTGCGAAGATTAGCTACCGGTTTCTGTAACAGATGCTTCAAAAAGCCTTGCTGATTGGCATTTATCTGATCGAACTCGTCGATATTGACCAACAAGAAGCGTCCCAGATACATTTCCGCATCGCGTTTGCTCTTAAAATCGAGACTGTCCGTATAGCCGAAACGCAATTCCGGTGGCAACAAGATGCGGCAAAAAGTAGATTTACGATACCCTTGCGCACCAACCAATAAAGGCGAAGTACTGTTAGCATGCATCTTATCAAGTCCACGCCAATGCGCAACCATACTCAGGAACCAACGATAAAAGAATTCCCGCCAATGCGGATTGTCACAAGGCACAATATCAGCAAGTGCACGGATGCGGTCTTTTCCATCCCACCGACCTGTACTACAAAGATATTCCTCAACAGGGTTGTACAAAGGTACACGGTTGGAAGTAAGATAACGGTTCACATCCCGGTCCCACGCACGGATTCCCTCTTGCAAGGCATCCATCGCTACACTGCTACGGGCACGCTGATCCATCAACTGAAAATAGAAATGGATGGAATCGCGCTGGCGGTATTCAAGATCCCCTATCAACTGATTGTAACGGATCTCGTAACGACGCTCCATAAATTCTTCCAGCTTCAAGCAAGTAGCCTGTTCGGGGGTAAGAACGCTCTTTTTCCCGAAACCTTTGCACTCACGATAAAGATTATGCAAGGTGGTTCGTACTATTTGCTCGTCGGCCTGTCGATAGAAGTGCATCATTACTTGCCGCACAACTTCTTCCTCCGGAATGCCCACTTTGAAGCATTGTTCGCCCAGATGTACCAGCACCGGTTGAAGTTCGTCTCCACGCTGCCAATGCTCCACTTCATCCAAAGCATTATTTAAGGCTGTTTCAAAAAGTAAAGTAAAAGTTTGCGAAGCCTCAAATCCCGGTTGCAACCGCTGCAGAGGATTTTCTTCTGCCAGTTTATGTTGCCTGAAAGTTTGTTCACCGGGCATAGCCAATGGTTGCTCCAAACAAAAACTTACCGCATCAGGGTTGTAATAGGGGTTACTATCCTGCGTCATCCGAAAACAATCCGAAGAAGAAGGTATTTTTAGTAAAATAGGGAAAGGCAAAATCGGCTGGTAACATAGTACTGCCATGCGATAAGCATGTGCGTGAAACAAGTTGACTTCTTCCTCCCTTTGAGGCAAATTTCCATTTGGCAAAGCAAAACAAACCCATATTTTCACGCTTCGTCCACTACTTCCGCTAAAGGCAGCACATGTTTGCGGCAGAAGTGCCGCCCGTTCTTTCACCAATTCCACCTCGGAACTGCCGGAAAGATGCTGCACATCAAGCATTACAATGCCATTATAACACTTCAATTTACGTTCCCCCTCCCGGGTGCGTCCCAATTCCACGGCAGGATAAACCCGCGGTAAGCGGTCGATATACTCGTAGCTCCCCCGATCTTCCTTGCCCGCATAACTCAGCATCGTTCGCAATCCGCTGACGTAACGTCCTTTAGTTTCTATTTTGATTCGTTCGACAAATGCACCCGACTCACAAGTGCTGATACTCTCCTTCCCGGTGCTTCCATCGGTCCTGACCAGGGTTATTCTCATTTCTTTATATGTTTTGAAAAATATTTAATAGATAAGAACTATTTCTTAGGTGAGTGCAAGGTACGGATAAACCTCCATATAACCAAACATATAGAGGCTTTTATCTTCAACCGAAACAACACTTTCCAACGTCTGAAACATATGGATAAAATAAAGAAAATACAGGTCATAAATTTGCATTTACCTTATTAATTTTGTACCTTTGGAGTATACAAAACTTTGTCCCACGTACGGGGGCTGTCCGGCACACATTCGTAAACCGGAGGACACACATCCCCGGGCTGTACAGCCCTCGTACGTGGGACGAAGTTTTGCATAAAGCTTTCCGACATTTAACATAGTTTCTTTCCGCATTATGCACATGTATAGAAGAGAAAAAGTATAAATACCCCGAAGCTTCACCTTGCATATTTCATCATTAAAACAATAACATTATGGCAGCACAGTATGATTTCAGGCCTATGCCGAAGGCTAAAGAAGACGGCAAACCACAACTCCTGTATCCGCGTATCGTAAACAAGGGCACCATTGACACCGAACGATTAGTGAGCGACATAAGTGCCATGTCCAGTTTCACCCCCGGAGACATCGAAGGGTTACTGGCAGCATTTGAAGACCGCATTTCTTATTATCTTTCCGAAGGACATCATGTACAACTTGGTGACCTGGGATATTTTTCAGCCGGACTCAGCTCTCGTCCCGTTGAAGACAAGAAGGAGATTCATGCGCAAAGTATTTATTTCGGGAGAGTGAATTTCCGTGTATCTCCCGCCTTCCGCAAACGATGTGCCGGTTTTTTGGAGCGTGTCCGTCCCGGATACGGCTTTCGACAAAGCCAAGAGCTGAGTGGTGCCGAACGTTATCGCCGACTGATGACTTATCTGGACACGCATCCCTTCATTACCCGCCAAAATTATAGCGGAATAACCGGACTTTTGAAGAACAAAGCACTAAATGACCTCAATTTGCTTGTTAATAAAGGTTATTTAGACACAATCGGAAGAGGATCGCATAAAGTCTACGTAAAGACTGTAAATAAAGAAGTTACAGAAGAAAATAGCGAAAAATAGAGTACAAAAAGCGTGACGGAAACAGTTTGCCGTCACGCTGCCAACACGGTTGACAGCACGCATAAACAACTAAAATACAATCAATTATTCAATGAGTGACGGAGTGCTGGCAAATATGACAAAAACATTAATTGTAGAAAAATGCAGGTAGAAACTACACTATAGATTACCAAATAGTAATGGCTTGCATCTTCCGTAGAAGAATACAAGCCAATTACCTCTCATTGTGCAATACTCCATAAGATTCTTTCAGAAAGGTTTAACACCATTACCGAAGATAAGATGATAACTATTTAGATTGATACAGTTTTAATGAAAAACGAGTATTTCATCTATTCATATTTAAGTTTAGACTAAAGACTAAAATTTCCGTAAGCATAAGCTCCGTTAGTACCTTTAATTTCAATCACGAAACTTCCAGATAGTTCAGGCAATATGATACTTTTTAAAGTAGGAGACTCAACATTCATTGAAGAAGAATATACAATAATACCTTCATGAGAAATAATAATTTCAACTTCTCCTACAGGTTCAAAGAAATCTAATTCTATAGAATGATTTTCACTAGTGAATGCAGATATTGGAATTGCAATAGGAATAGAACGATGTTCATGTTCGGCACCAGTAGGACGTTGAAAAGGAATATCATTCCCGTATAACCTTATTCCAAATTCCGTATCCAAAACTTTCGAGTTAGCTGTTAATGTACCAATAAATAATAGGCAACATAAATTTAGTAGAAAAAAAATAGATTTAGCTTTCATGAATATTAGTTATTTATATTTGGAGCAAAGTTACTGCATTAAACCAAATATCATATAACATGCACTGGACATATTATATAATACATAAAGCACTTAAAACAAAACATTTACCCACACATTCAAGTATTATTTAGTGGACACTTTTAAAGATTTAAAAGATAAGAACTTCTCCAATTCATCATCATTTTTCAAATTCAATTTATCTCTCAACCGTTGTTTTTTCTTAAAAATCGAATTCTTTTCACATTGGAACACAGTCATCAACTCAGTATTAGTAAAATCCAATTTTACTAATACAGCCAATATAAGATTATTATCATTTAAATGGTATTCTTCTTTCAACTTACTCACAAAACCACCAAACATTAAATCCATATATTCAAAAACCTGATATTTTTCTTCTTGGGTCATATTCTCTACAATTAGAAGTCCCTTCTTCAATTGTTCCAAAATATATACTCCGCCTGCACAAGAATCTTTCCGAATCGCTTTATTTTCACTTACTAATATTTGAATTCTTTGATTCAGTTTAGCTATTTCCCCTTTTACCGATTCTTCATTTTTTATCTTTTCAGATATCTTTTGGTTCAAATTATCCATCTGCTGCTCTACAAATTTTGCAGCAATATCTCCTTTTAACTTCAAATCTTCTATCTGGCAAATATATTGTCCTATTATACGCTCATTATTTTCTATTATTTCAAAAGCTTTTTTCACATGTATCTTAAGACGTTTTCTATAAATTCTTCTATATTGTTTCTTAATCCAGAAATATAAGAACAAACAGGTAACTATAAATACAGTAAAGGTAGTTATCCAAAAGTACAATTGTCTTCGTTTCTCATATTCGATCATTTTTTTCTCCATTTGCAACTTTTTAGTCTCATACTTCCGCTGTATAGCCAATACTTGATTCCTCGAATTCTCATTCTTGTAAATATTCAGACAAGAATCTGATTTTTCTTTATAGTAAAGAGCCTTTTTATAGTTCGCCTTTTGTTTCTCTAATAAATAAAGATAATTGTAAGCACCAGATTGAGTAAAAACCTTTTTTGATGTTATCCCTTGTTTAAAGCAATCTTCAGCTTTGTCAAATTGTTCTATTTGCATATAAACATTTCCTAATGAAAAATAGTAGTGTTCAACAGCATTGGTCATTTTTTCCCACTTAATTGCTGCCAAAAAGTTATTTATTGCATCAGAATAACGGCCTTTTCTTTCCTCCATAATACCTAACATCTGCAACAAAGATGGCAAAATTGATGCAGTACTATCTCCTTTCAAAAGTGAAATTCCAAGATCCAAATACCATCTTGCACTATCATTTTCCTGTTTAATTTCATATATCCAAGCCATATTCCGATAATCATATATTACTCCCAACGTATCTCCTGCCAAATAATAATAGTCTGCCGATTTTTGATAATTATCAAGTGCCATATCATGCATATTCCGATCATCATTTATACGTCCTATAAGTTCATGCACCAAAGCTTGCAACTTATACTCTTTTGTCTTCTCCAATTTCGTATGAGCATTCAAGTAAGATTGCATTGCAATCGTATCATTATACTGTAATGCCATTACTTTCCCATAATAAAAGAGTGCTTTCCCCGCCTTTACATTATCATCACTATCTTGATAATAATCCACCGCAAGCTTTATCAATGAGTCAGACTGCAAACTATCCAAATAATTTTTATCACGTGCTTGGGTTAGAAGTAGGGCATAATCCGCACACTGTTTTCCATATAGTCTATCAGGATGGGGAATTTGATTTAATAACGATAATGCACTATCAGGATATACTTCCATACATCTCTCCGCTTTACTTAGAATATCATTCGTTTCATTCTGTGTGCAAGAACAAAATAGTGCGCAAATAATTATAAATTGTAGATATCGTACCATAAGTTGCATTTCAAATCTTTTATAGATCTTACCAATAATAGAATTAACCCATTTAGCACTACCAAGGTAATGATTTAACAGTTAACTGACCAAAGATACAAATATCTGTTTCAAAAAGCGAACTAAATGGAGGGAAATACAACACTCAGTACCTCACAAAAAAAATTAATATCATATTTGCAGAGAAGACTCTGCAAATACAATATTAACTATTTCCTATAAACAAACCTTTAAACTTTACCTATAAAATTGACCAATTCTAATAAACAAGAAAACTACTATTTAATAACCAATTATTTCGATAATAAAAAAGCAATGTCACATTTGTAACTATGCTACTTTTACATATCCAAAAGTAGCAAACATTATAAAAATCTCATCAAAAAAGAAGTGGACAAAAAGTTAGCTGGAATGCCCATCGATAAAGCACTGATTACAAATTGAATGTACATCTTAATGTCCTAAAAAGCAGTGGACAAAAGTTTATCTTGCTTATTAAATTAAAAGCAATAGAACTCCAATATCTGCTTCAATAGCACGCTTTCCTCCGATTCTTCTTGCGAAACACCTACTTTTTTCAAATTATAAAGTTGCGTCAAGAGGTATGCAGATTGCTTTTCACAAACCCGAGTGTCATGTACCAACTCCGCCCAACATACTGTTTCTCCCCATAGATCGGCCGGGAAAAAGGATAATGCTTCAATAGGAATAGCTTTGTTCTTGAATTTACGAAACACCTCCGCTAAAAAAGATACGATTTCAGTTATTTCCCTCTTACTCCTACTGCGAAAAGCAGATTGGCTATTTCTGCAACGCAACAAAAAGTAATATCCTATCCACAAATAAAAAGGAAACACCGCTATTTCAGAATGCACCGCTTTTTTCCAAAAAGAAACCAACGAAACATCCATGTTCCCCAATAGTTTATCCGTCTCATCATTAATATAAAAGTTCTGGCCCAGACATTCTACTACACAACCCCATTTTGCCATACAAATATAGTCTTTGGAATCGCTTGCAATATCTTGCGCCTCTTTTAACATCAAAGAAGCTCTATCTTCACATTCCGGTTCATCTCCATACAGTCTACTCTGACGAAATAGCTGAAGAGATTGACACAATAACTCATCAAAAGAGTATTCTGATTTCATATAATAAGTAAATCTCTGTAATAAACAAAGGTAGCTAATGCCTATAAAACAGACAAAAGCAACTGTGGACAAAGAACTTTTTCATGAACAGCCTAAGTATAAATCTATTAAGAATAGATTCTACCCCTCGGAGTGGACATTGCCCCGTCGTAAATCACCTCGCTTTAAAACAAATATCGGAAGGAAGAAGAATATTCCGACTACAGACATCACCAATCCGCCTATAGTTCCTGCTGCCAATGGAAACCAGAAGGCCTCTTTGTCCGTACCTATCATAAATGGAACGAATCCAAGAATAGTAGAAACTACTGTCAGAAAAATGGGTACAATCTTTGCATTCCATGCTTTGGTATAAGCACGAAGGGCAGAAAGATGAGGGAAGCGGCGGCGGATACTATTATATTCATTCAGAATATAAATACTGGCATTTACAGTAATGCCACACAACAAAACGAATGAGGCAAAACCTCCCTGATCAAAATTCAACCTAAACCAATAGAAAGTAAGGAATACTCCAATGTAGGAAACAGGGATCACGAAAATAATGGCAAGTGGCTGTTTCAAAGAATTGAACAGAACACTAGTGGTAAAGAAGATAATGGCAATCACTACCAGTAACAACAAATATTGCTTATTATCCTTCTTGCCCCAGCCCCACGAATCCCTCTCCGACTCGGCAGTATACCCCATTGGAAGCGTTTTGTTGAATTCTTCCAGATCACGCTTTTGTATTTTATTACCCATTTCGTTGGAACCAATATATTCATATTGCAGACAAAGACGGTATTGCTGATTCTCTTTAGCTATTTCTTGCGGCATTTGACCTTTCTCTACAATGGCAAGTTCGGAAAGTTTGTAATGCTTGTCACTTCCTGCTCCATAAGGGAAGAATTGCATAGCCCATACATCATACTCCTGTGATTGGCGGGAAGAAAGTTTAATTTTCTCCGTGCCCTCTTCCGTTAATACCGAACCGATTTCCATATTCTTTCCGAAGATGGGTTGCACGGTGGCAAAGAGAAAACGAGCGTCTATATCTTCCTGTGCCATACGTTCATTATTCAGATTGAAGTAAAACTCCTGATAATCGTCCTTCCACCACGAAAATTCGGAGTTGATAAGTACTTCCTTGATACGGCGATGCGTAAGCAATCGGGCTTTGAGTTTCTCCGCCCATTCATAGAGTTCATCGTAGTTGTAGCCATACATTTTGATACGGTAAGAACCTGCATTCTCGCGTACATCATTGCTAAAACCCTGATCTTGTAAACCATAGATTCCCCAACTGCCGCCACCTAGCTCCAATGCTTTACTTATCATATTTGCTTTCAGCGTATAAGGGAAGCCGCTATTCTGATACTCTTTTTTGAAATATATATTGATACTAGCACGACGGGGACTGTAAATAGAAGTATGGAACTGCTTGATTTCCTTAAAAGTACTAAGATAAGTCTCCATGCGCTTCATCAATGTATTCATTTGTTCAAGCGTACTACCGTTGGGTAAATTGGCATTAGCATAAAGCACAACCTCTTCGTTGCGGGTAAAGTAACTACCCTCGTATACCTTTTGCACAAAAAGACGCAATGAACCGCCCAAAGCCTTATCGACTATAGGTTTCACAGATTCTTTATAAGTAGAAGTCCCGAATGTTTTGTTATAAAGGTCTTCCCATTTCCCCTCACCTTCCATTTTTTCGGGTAACAGGAAAACAGGCAAGCCGAAGCCCAACAACAATAATATACATACAGCCCAACGCCAACGGCAAAGGAAGCGGATAAGAACAGCATAAAAACGGGTAAAGTAAACGGGGAAACGGGTAAAGAATTGAGAATGAAAGGAGTGCATTTTCTTTCGCAACTTTCCATTCTTCTTTTTCAATTTTTCATTCTGTAATCCAATCTTTTCAATCATTGATGGAACAAAGAACAAGGCTACCATTAAGGATACAGCCAGGTTGATGATTACCACCGCAGCAAAGTCCTGCAAGTTAAGCCTGATCTTTTCATCCAAAAAGAAAATGATAACCAATGCTCCCATTGTGGTAAGCGTCGCTGCCAATACGGATGAAAAAGCTTTCAAATTTCGACGATGCAGAATATGGTCGGTCATCACAATTGTACTGTCTATCACTAAATTGAGCGATACCGTAATCCCCGCCAACGAATAAAGCTGCATCTCCAAACCAAAAGCATAGTAAAAGATGATCGCTATCGAAAGGTTCACCGCCAGACTGGTAACTATTAGAAACAGGTATTTCAGTTTGCGCGTAATGAGCCAGACAAATACCAACAGGATGAGTACGGTTAATCCGGTACGGAAGTAAATCTTATCCAGTTCCTCGCGTATATACTCCGTTGCATCATAACTGGAATGCACTTCATAGCCCGCCGGAAGTATTTCTTTAATACCTTCCATTTCCGCCATCACCGCACGGCTCAACTGTAACTGGTTAGCAGATTCTTCGGCTGTAATAGAAAGGTAGATGGAATTCAAGCCATTGATACGATAATAACTTTGCGGTTCTTCTTCCATACGAGTAGCCGTAACCAGTTCGCTTAGCCGCAGCATCTTGCCATTTGATGTAGTTACGGGAATAGCCGAAGGATCAAAACGTTCAACAGCCGTCTCGGGTACTAAAGCCAGCCGAATCCATTGATTACTGCCATCACCGGTATCCATGTTATGAGTCCCCAGAAACTCTTTCCGGTAATGCCGTTGTACGGCTACACGGATATCCGACAAGGTGACTCCCAACATGCGCAATTGTTCACTGTCATACTCCAACCTCCATTCCATCGGAGTAGCACCGCTCAGTTCTATCTTATAAATACCGGACAAGCGTGCCAAGCGGGGTTTGATATACTCC
>OHCC01000738.1_pt1 | contig 19220 bp, 19 predicted proteins | sample 1577521 | NCBI WGS metagenome assembly OHCC01 (sample SAMEA3879533, study PRJEB24766) | human gut metagenome | biome: human-associated habitat; feature: feces | place: USA | collected 1985/1987
TGAGTGAGCGTTTCGACCGTCTGATAACGGAACTTCGTAAACGTTATGATTATATTATTGTGGATAATGTTCCTGCGGGTATGGTTGCGGATGCTTCTATTGTAAACCGTGTGGTCGATCTTACTATTTTCGTAGTCCGTTCGGGTGTAATGGATCGTCGTCAGTTGCCTGAGTTGGAGAATATGTACCGTCAGGAACAACTTCGCAATATGTCTGTGATATTGAATGGTGTTCCTTCGGATCATAAGGGCTACGGTTATGGTTATGGATACGGCTATGGCTACGGTTATGGATACGGCTATGGTTACGGAAACGAAAGCCACGGTCATAAGCACGGAAGATATGAAAGCTTGAAGAAGTTATTCTCTCGTCTTTTGAGACGTTTGTAAGAACTGAATGTTTGCGGCACACTTTTTATATTTGTGTTGAGGGATCTGCGTACAATGAAGATAGCTTCCTATATGTAACAAATAAAAGATCAGACAGGTTGTCGTAAAACGAAACTCAGGTAGTTGTACGAGGATAATTGAGCAACTGTCCGTCGTAATGCAAGAGAGTAATGTCCTATCAAAAAGCTTCAGATAAGCAGAGAACACCTCGCATACAATTTTCCTTTTATGAAAATTGTAGAGAAACGATCGGTTAGATGCTTTAATTTGGAAAACTCTGAAATATATCCAAACGAAATAGTCGGCCATGCAAAAGATATTGCAGGATGGCAGTTGGAGACTATCTAATAATTCGGTAGAGCAGATGATGAAACATATCAAGATGAATCCCCAATGGTACATTAAGGAATTGGTCAGTCATCTTACATCCAGACCAAGTGGTTACATGGATAAAGTGGTACTTTTATCCTATTATTTACCTCTAATATTTAAGATAAATTAATTCCCCCAAAGACCAAATTACCATTTTACTGTGCAGGTAGTCTGTAAAAGCACTATGTAAAGGCGCTTTTCATGGTGTGGTCCGATACCATCAGTATTAGAACAAGATTATAACTAAAAAATCATAGCGATGACAGAAGAAAGAAAAAACATTTATCTATGTTTGGCTCACATGAGCGAAGAGGGAATGGAACAAAAGTACGTTAAGGAGGCTTTTGATACCAACTGGGTAGTGCCAATGGGCCCCAACGTAAATGCTTTTGAGCAGGATCTGGCCAATTTCTCTAACAGTAAGACCGATGGTTCGGAGCCACTCGACCGTAAGGTAGTGTGCTTGAGCGCAGGTACTGCAGCCGTACACCTTGCTCTCATAGCCTGTGGTGTAAAACCTGGTGATGAGGTATGCGTGCAGTCATTCACCTTTTGTGCCTCTTCTCACCCTATCACATATCTTGGTGCAAAACCAGTGTTCATTGGTTCTGAGCCTACTACTTGGAATATGGATCCTGAGCTTCTTGAAAAGGCAATCCTTGATCGTAAGGCCAAGACCGGTAATTATCCTAAGGCAATCGTACCTGTAGCTCTCTATGGTATGCCATACGATTGTGAGCGTATTATGGCTGTAGCAAACAAATTCGGAATTCCTGTTGTAGAAGATGCCGCAGAAGGTATGGGGTCACGCTTCAATGGACAGGTACTCGGTACCTTTGGGCGCTTTGGCGTACTTTCTTTTAATGGTAACAAGATGATCACCACTTCTGGTGGTGGTGCACTTATCTGCCAGAACGTTGAGGATGCTAATAACATCATGTGGCATGCTACTCAAGCGCGTGATGCTTATCCTTACTATCAGCATACAGAGATAGGTTTTAACTACCGCATGTCCAACGTATGTGCAGGTATCGGTCGTGGTCAGATGACTGTTCTTGATGCTCACATTACCCATCATAAGCACGTACAGGCACTCTACGAGAAACTCCTGAAGGATGTCCCTGGCGTACACATGCATTGCCAGCCATCCGATCCTCGTTATGATGCTAACTTCTGGCTCTGTACAGCTATTATTGAGACTGAGGTAAAGGTCGTTGGTCAGGAGAATGCCTACAAGGAAGTTATCAAGACTGCCGTAGGTGGTGCAGCTGGTGTCATCAAACCCGTTGACTCTGCAACAACTGACTGCCAACCAAACGAGAATGTAGAAGCACTTCGCGTCTTTATGCTCTCAAAGAAGGTAGAATGCCGTCCTGTTTGGAAACCAATGCACAAACAGCCTGTATATGCTGATGCAGTTGCATATACTAACGAAGTAGAGACCGACCTCTTCAAGATGGGCTTCTGTCTGCCTGCCGGACCTTACGTAATTGATGATGACGTTCGTTATATCGTTGATTGTATTAAGGAGGCCATTATAGAGTAATTCGATAAAGGAATAAGTACGTGTATAGGTGAAGTATTGCTTATTGTTCGATACCATCATGTACTTTAAAATTTATTTAATTATAAGTTAACAATTAATACTTTGGTTACTATAATAGGAACTGTATGAAGTACATGTTACCTGCTAATACGCATCTATACAGATACGATTTAGTTGAACCACCTGTAGAATGGTCTACTGAATATAAAAGTATTGAGTATCAGTATCTTGTACATGGCTGTAAAAATAGAATAGGTGCATTTTTCTTTTTTGACTCAAAATATCAGGCCGTAAAGACTGCTGAGATAGCAGTTAAGAAGCATCCTGGATGTAAAGGAATATGGATTACAGAGTGTGTGACTTTTGATAATATCCAACTCCTTGAACTTAGATATGAAAAGTCAACAGGATGCATGATGTCTATATTAGAAGAAGGTATAGATATATTCAACGAACGTTATCACAAATTTGGCAAGAATGAATGCAATGATTTCTCCCACATGCGGCAATCGGTTCTCCAATTGAAAGAAATGATAGCAGATACAGAATGGTGGAGAAAGGGCGAAAATCATAAACTTCTTGATGACGTCCTCAAAACGATTGAAAACACGACAGGTGTACAACCAGAAGCTACTGGATGGTTCTGTCAGCAACTGACAGACTTCCATAATGGTGAAGTATTTAAGACCGATTTGCAAACCAAAAAATTTGAAGGTTATATTTTCAATGAAGCAAATGGAACCAAAGGATCAAACACTATTTGTGTTTTCTCTTCGGAAAAAATATCAAGGCCTGTTACACACAAATATCAATAACTATGAACACCTAGGACTTTAAAACAGTTGTGTGTTTTACAGAGAAGTCAACCGTAGAAAAGACAAGGTTACTTCTTGTAGAAAATGCGTTTGGAAATGCTGGGGCGTTTCCCATCTTGGTTACATGATGAATATTGTTCGTAAGTACATGCAGAGTGATAACTTTGAGAATACTCGCAACCGATATTTTGAGTTCCCAAAGATCTCCTTCGCCTATGAAGTAGTTGAAAAGTAATATCTGTAACTGTTGTTACTTTCAAGGGTGAATGGAAAAATCTTGGTACTTGGAACACACTTACTGCGAGCTTCATAAACTAATCGGCAATGAGGGTACGCGCGTTTGTTGCAAGGACACTCATATTATCAACGAGCTTCAGAATCCTATTTATGTAGATGACCTCAAGGATATAGTTGTTGCTGTTTATCCTAATGGTATCCTCTTTTGCTCCGGAGAACACTTAGAGTAGATCAAGGAATCTGTAGAAAATTTCATCCCATATCTTATGTACGAGGAAAGATGTTGGGATACCTATTACGTACTTGATGATAGCACTTATGCAGACGGCAGCCATTCCCCTCTCTAAGAGCATCATGCTCAAGAGAGGTAAAATATAAGTTACCAAATCCATCATCATCATTCAGAAGTTTGGACGTTTGTAGAAGATGAAGGAATCTTTGTAATAGATGGTATAGAGAAGTGAGTTAAGGTAGGTGATACTGTCATTGTCCCTGCTGAATATCTTCATGCTATCAAAGCTCTCCTTAACTTATCTTTATTGAAGTCCAAAATGGTAATCCTTTTGTAGAGGAGGATATAGAGAGGTTTGGGTAGAAGTGGTCAGAATAAGTAATGAACACCAATACAAGGCCCAGACGTAAAATCCTTGTTGTAACTATAAAAAAAGGCTCAATATTATTGATTTGTGAATATGAGATTCATATAAAAAGAAGAAACAGAATGATATCTGGTGAATTTTACGAATATATCTATATAATTTTGGTTGCATTAATATCAATACCATTGTTTAAGGAATATGGTAATAGACGAAATTCTTTATTTGGGACTTATAATGTCAGATCAAGGTTCCCTGAGATTTTTCTTGTTATTATATTAGTGCTATTTATTGGATTTAGGCCCGCTGATAAAACCTTTTACGATACCATTTTTTATTATGATGTTATTGCTAATAGGTCGCTCCAGTTTTATGGTATTGATTACGAGGTTGAGAATTTGATTTTTGATAATGTGTTATTTTATTTTTCATATAAACATTGGAGCTATACCGTTTTCTTTCTATTGATCGCATCAATTTACTTTGTTTGCTCTTATATAGCTACAAGAAAACTATTTCCAAAAGATACATTATTTGCGTATTTAGTCTTTCTTGCCGCTTTTTCTACATTTTCATATAGTGTAAATGGCATAAAGGCCGGTGCAGCTTCATCTATATTTCTTCTAGGTCTTGCATATCGAGAAAAACTGTTAATTAGTATACCTTTGGTGCTACTTTCGTGGGGAATACATCATAGTATGAGCTTTCCAATTGCAGTATATGTTGTGGTGTTATTATATAGTAAACCTAAGTGTTATTTTTATTTTTGGGGGTTCTGTTTATTGATGGCTTTACTACATATCACAACCTTTCAAGAAATTTTTGCAGGATATACTGATGAAAAGGGTGTAGAGTACTTGACAACAACAGGTGATGATTGGAAAGGTAAAGGGGGATTAAGACCTGATTTTATTTTATATTCTATGATGCCAGTTATTTTGGGTTGGTATGCAACTCAGAAATTGAAAATACAGAATAAGACATACAATCTTTTTTTATGCTACTATCTTCTGTCTAATGCAATTTGGATGTTGTGTATGTATGTCAATTATAATAATCGAATAGCATATTTAAGTTGGTTCGTATATCCGTTTCTAATCGTTTATCCATTACTTGAATGTGACTGGAAAGAGTCGAGGTATCAGGATCTTGTGAAATATGCAAAATACCATTTATACTTCACATTATTTATGGTTTTAATATATTATGGTTTGTCAACTATATTATAAATAATATAAACAATTTACATTATGTGCGAAACTAAAATTAACGTCCTGTTTGGGGTACGTAGGTCTTCTTATTGCTCTTTACAGCACCTAATACAAAATGTATAATCTATTCGTAAAGATAATAATTAATAACAAATAACAACATTTCAAAATTTGACAAAAAAATGATCAACGTTGGAATTATCGGATGTGGCTTCGTAGGCGGAGCCCTGAAGGATTGGTTGGAGCACAACAATCCAGAATGTAAACTGTTCATCAGCGACCCTGCAAAGGGGTATCATGATAATCTTAGCAATATCGACATCGCGTTCCTGCAAATCCATGTGCCTACAGAAGATGATGGTACACAGGATCTGAGACTCATGAAGGAACTGATTACCAATCTGCCAGACGTACCTGTGTTCGTCAGAACTACTATTCTCCCTGGCACTAGCGACATGCTCTCTCGCGAGACAGGCCATCAGGTATGCTATATGCCTGAGTTCCTCACCGAACGTACACACATCGAGGATTTCAAGAAGCAAATTATGGTGTTTACAGGTGCACAAGACTTACTCACCAAGATTTTTGTCGGCAAGAAGTTCACCGTGATGAGTCCATTGGAAGCTGAGTTAACAAAGTATATGCACAATGTGTTCGGCGCGTATAAAGTAATCTACTTCAATGCTTGTCGTGAATACTGTGAGCAGATGGGGGCCGACTGGCGTAAGGTGCATACCGGGTGCCTCCTCTCAGGTTATATCAACGACACTCACACATACGTTCCAGGTCCAGATGGTAAGTTCGGATATGGCGGTAAATGCTTCCCTAAGGATGTTAATGCTTTTACTAAAATGACAGAAGGTACTCCTCTCGGAACACTTTTGTCCCACCTCCATGAACTGAACGTCCATTTCCGTGGAGTAGAGGAGCATATATAGTCTATTCACACTCTTAATATGGTTAAGCAGGTACACAGGTGGTCGGAAACGATGCAGTTCGATACTGCTGCCTGTTTCAATATTCAACAGATGAGACTATTAATCTGTGATAATTCAAAATAGCGAACATAATAATCAAAAGATAATGAATATTTTGAATACCTTGCTGATGGTGTTAAGAATACCGTCAACCATCAAGGAAACCATCAACGCAAAGATTCGCTTTGTGAAGTTTAAAAGAAAGGTCGTTTTGAACGGACAACGGTATAATATAATGCCTGGTGCTCGAGTTCTGTTTGAATACGGTTCTTCTTATGGTGACATTGAAGTTGGAGAGTACGTTACAATATACGGCACACTTTTTTCCCAGTCTCATGGAAAAATTCATATGGGTAATTATACAAGATTGGGAGTAAATTCATCTATACGTTCTGTTGAGAATGTATTTATTGGCGATTATACTGCAATTGCTAACGATGTAGTTATTACAGACAATGATAATCACCCAATAGATCCTATATTTAGGCGAAAGATGAAAGAAGATACTTTAGGTGGTGAAATGAGAGCATGGTATAATTCTGCACATAAAGAGATAATTATAGGAGAGAATGTGTGGGTTGGCGAGAAATCAAGAATACAAAAGGGGGTGCATATTGGTAATAATTCTATTATTGCAGCGGGTTCAATAGTAACGCATGACATTCCTGAGAATTGTATAGCAGCTGGCATCCCCGCTAAAGTAGTTAAATATATAGATTTATAGTATGGGAAACAACAGCTCGACAGTTGCAAAAAATACAATTGTCTTGTACTTCAGAATGATAATATCCTTGTGTGTATCACTATACACGTCAAGAGTCATCTTACAGTCATTAGGCGTAATTGATTATGGAGTATACAATGTAGTTGGTGGCATAGTGGCTTGTATGGCTTTTATGTTACAGTCTCTTGTTGTATCATTCCAACGTTTTTTTTGCAAGTACATCCCTAGTAATAACAATGAAATGCTATCTAAAATATTAGGGTCTGCAATTTTACTAATTGTTATGATAAGTGTCATTGTATTAGTATTAGTTGAAACTGTAGGTATATGGTTCCTTAATACCAAATTGTCTATACCTGAAGAGCGTCTGTTTGCTGCTAACATCGTCTTACAATTCTCGATTGTCGTTTTTATTGTTTCATTGTTTCAAGCAATATATAACTCAGTTATTATTTCTTATGAAAGAATGAATGTGTACGCATATATTAGTATTTTTGATGTTGTGGCTAAATTGGCTGTTGCATGGATTATTTCTATTGTAACATTCGATAGGCTTATTGCATACTCTTTTTTGCTAGTGTTAGTTGCATGCTTTTCATTTCTGCTCTATTTTACTTATGTAACAAGAACCTATAAAGAGCTGAGACCAGTTGTATCTATTGGGAAAAATAGAGAAACTATTAAAGAGTTATTTAAGTTCTCAGGTATGTCTATGGTTGGCACTATATCTCATGTTGCAAAAAGTACTGGTATAGGATTCCTTCTTAATATCTTTTTTGGACCTTCATTGAATGCTGCCAGAGCGATTAGCTTTCAAATTTACACAGCAGTATCAAGTTTCACTCAAAGTTTTCAAACCGCATTCTCACCGAATATGATGAAGCAGTATGAAGTAGGTTCTAGTGAGGAAATAGAAAAGACGCTTTACGCTGTGTCAAAATTCTCCTTTTTTGCTATGTTTCTGCTGGCCTATCCAATTATTATGGCAATCGACCCGATTCTAAATATATGGTTAGGCGCAGAAAATGTACCTGCGTATACAAATCTATTCTCAGTGATTATTCTGTCTATTGGACTAGTCGAAACCTTGGCAAATCCTGTCGTTAATGTTGTATACGCGAAGGGTAATATTAATGGATTCATGGCAAGTTTAAGTATTGTCGTATTTTTGAGCCTACCAGTAGCTTATGCTTTACTTGTGGTAGGTTACTCTCCTGTAATTGTATACATTGTAGATTTTATAACGATTGCTTCTGCCCAGATAATAAGAATTATTTTTTTGAATAGATTGTTTTCCTATAAGTATATTTCCTATTTCACACAGGTTTTTCTTCCTATATTGTTTGTTTTAGTAATTGCGTTGATTTGTTGGAGTATGACTTTAATACTACCTGTATTGCAATCGATTGTCATCCTCTATGCAGTTATATCAGAAATCTTAGTAGGTATAGGCATATTCTATCTCGGATTGAAACCATCAGAAAGGAACTTCGTAATTGAAATAATAAAAGCTTATGCAAGTAGATGTCATAAACGCGGTTAGGGCCGTGCTAAAATCTCCATTATATATACCTCATTATGTACTATATATTAAACATCGCAAATTGATTAATAGTGATATTAAAAGCGTCGGAGGTATCGTTTCTTCTACATTATCTTTTTTCTATTTGATTACGAATGATGAATATTTTAATGTACTATTTTTTCATCGAATAAAATCTCATAGAATTCGAAAATTTATGATACAGAAGAAGAGTACCTTTATTATACCATATGACGTTATCTTGGGCAAAAGTCCTATATTAGATCATCCGTTCTCAACTATTCTTAATGCAAAAAGTATAGGGAATAATTTTAGATGTAAGAACAACATAACAATAGGTAATGTGGGTGACGATGAATCTAAAAGACCAATGATTGGAAATAATGTTTATGTGGGTGCGAATGCTGTAATCATTGGTTCGATCTCAATTGGAGATAATGTTATTGTCGGTGCAGGGGCTGTCGTTGTTAAAGATGTCCCATCTAATTGTGTAATAGTTGGAAATCCCTCAAGAATTATTAGAAAATGAATTATATAGTATATGCCGCTGACGATAACTATGCTAAACAGTTATCCGTATCCCTTTGTAGCTTGCTTAAGTACAACTCTGATTTAGATATCTATATACTTGATAATGGAATTTCTAAGAAAAATAAATCCATTATGAAAGAGTTAACCGAAAGTCATGGCGAAAATATATCATTTATCGATATTACAAATATTGAAGAGTTATTACCAACCAAGGTAGATGTGAATCAGTTATCGCTAAGCACTTATGCCAGACTCTTTTTAACAGAATTGCTTCCCCAAAAAATTGATTATATTTTATACTTGGACTGCGATACTTATATCAACGATAGATTGGATGATTTGTTTAGTCTTGATATAAGCTCGTATTCTGTAGCGGGTGTTGAAGATACCATGTATCCATCTTATAAAATTGGTGTAGGACTTAATTCAACTGACCGCTATATAAATGCGGGTATTTTATATATAAACCTTAAAAGATGGCGTGAGAAAAAACTACTCACAGTTTTCAATGATTTTATTATAAAACATAAAGGTAAGGTACCTCATTTAGACCAAGGTGTAATTAATGGTACAATTACTGATAAGTATTATTTGCAGCTTAAATATAATGTTCAATCTACTGTACTCTCTTTTAAAAGATACAAAGATTTATTGGCATTTTTCTCTCTTGAGGCATTTTATTCAGAAGAGGAGATTCAATATGCTAAAAAATATCCTGTAATCATTCATTATACATCATTCTTTCTTCAAAGGCCGTGGTTGACTTTTTGTCTTCATCCTTATAAAAAATTATATTTAAACACGGCAAAGGAGATTTTCCCAGATATCAAGTTACAGAAGAGCAGAATTGGAATAATAAATAAGCTTAAATGCATATTGTTTAAATATCTACAACAAATTTATTTAAAACTTAGATAAAAGGCAGAGGCTAATTTTTAAGGTTGAAATAATGCGTTCATAGAGACAGAATTGTGCTCCGCATACGGACAGAGCCTCATCATACGCATAATATACTTAAGAATTATGGAAAGAATAATCATATTGACATATGACTATTCCCCTAATAATGGAGGAATAGCGAGGTTATGTAAGGAAATAGTTAAGCAATGTATCCTCACAAAAACAGATTATCTTGTAGTGACCAATATTGATGGTCCCGCAGAAAAAAATGTAGAAAGAATAGTTGGCTGGAGAGGTATTGTAGAATTTAAAATTCTGCATTTTCTGAAAAAGAACAGAAAGAAAGGCGATGTAATCCTTACGGGTCTATTTCATCCTGATGGAATGATCGGTCTACTGTCTGGGATACCATGTTGCTTTCTCGCACATGGAGCAGAGTTAATGTCTGGTGAAGGCTTTTTCAGAAAACATATTTGGAGTTATTATAGGAAAATTATATTATCAAAAAGTCCCAAGGTAATTGCAAATAGTGACTATACGCGTAATTTAGTAAAAAAATGCAGTCCTTTTGCTAATGTTATCGCATTACCGTTGGCGGTTGATAATGAATACTTCCACCCAACCAAGGACAAACCGAATGATGATATTCTTCATTTGTGTTCTATTTCCAGATTAGAGCAGTTTAAGGGGCACGATTTTATAATTAATACAATAGCCGAACTTCCAGAAATATATAGGAATAAAATTCGCTTGACCATAGGTGGTAAAGGGCCATATAAGGAGTATCTCGAAAAATTAGCAAAGGAGAAAGGTTTACAAGAAATAGTCTCATTTGTTGGTTTTGTGTCCGATGATCAGTTAAGAGATTTTTATTCTGAAAATGATGTATTTATCCTTTGTACAAGAGAAGATCATTCTACAAATCATGTTGAAGGTTTTGGCTTGGTCTTCACGGAAGCACAAGCTTGCGGGACTCCGTGTATAGGAACCAGGACTGGCGGTATTCCTGATGCAATTGATAAAGGAAATGGTGGATGGCTGATAAAGCAGGATGATCAAAATGCATTGAGTGATCTGCTAATTTCTTTAATCTCAGACAAATCATTATTAAAGAAACAATCCGAACTTGCTTTGTATAGAGTAAATACAACTTGCAATTGGAGTTTATACTTTAAGGATTTAAAACAGATATTATCGAAAATAATTACATGAAAAAGGTTTCAATAATGATGCCTGTTTATAATGGGTTGCCATTAATCAAGGCTTCTGTAGAGTCTATTTTGAAACAGACATATACAAATTGGGAGTGTATAATTGTAGATGATGGATCTACAGACGGTACATCTGCATATTTGGATTCATTGTCAGACTCACGTTTCGTAGTTCATCACTTTGTTAAGAATCAGGGAAGACCAGTTGCTCGTCAGAAAGCACTTGAACTGACAAAAGGAGAATATGTAACCATGTTGGATGCTGAGGATTTGATGTCTCCAGATAGATTAGAAGAACAAGTTGAATGTCTTGAGAAGAATCCTAATATCGCTTTGGTTTCATCACGTATGTGTTCTTTTGGCACTCACACTGATCTTACAAAAGCAAGAGGCGTGTTAACTGTTACTACTACAGCATTTGACGGAAAGAGATGTCCAATTCATGCGGCAAGTATGTTGCGCGGAGATAAAGCAAGGCTACTCAAATATAACCCGATGATGAAACTTAGTCAAGATGTTGATTTCCTCGAACGTTATTTGAAGGGTGAAAGTTACATGGAGCTTCCATTTATACATTATTATTATACAGAATACGACTCTGTGTCGAAGAGAAAAATTCGACGCTCTTATAAGCTGAATTGCAAAAAGTATTTCAAGATGAGGCGTTTCTCTCCATGTTTTATTTATATACTCAAGTACATTTATAGTGTAGCCGTATATCCATTTGTTTCTATTGAGTCGATTTTGAGTAAAAGGGGAGTTGACTTGAACCAAGAAGAAAGAATGCATTTTGAACAGGATTGTTTGAGTATCGTAAGAAAGTATTGTAGTTAATGCCATTTGGAACATTATAGATGGATGTATGAAGAAAATTTGTTTTGTAACCACCATATCATTGACCATAAAGTCATTCTTGATGGATTTTGCAGAATATTTGGTCAAGGAGCATGGGTATGAGGTGTATTTCATGTGCGATACGGATGATGATCTACCCAATCATCTGAAGGAGGGTATGCACTATATACCTGTACCGATGAAACGAGGAATTTCGTTCGATGGTGTCAAGGTAATCATGCGGATGAAGAAGGTCTTTGAGTATGAGCAGTTCGATATTATTCAATATGCTACTCCCAATGCCGCTCTCTATGCATCCATTGCTGCAAATATGGCTGGTGTAAAGAATAGCCTGTACACACATTGGGGCTCAAGATATATGGGCTATAGTGGTGGAGTCTGTCGTTTTATCTTCAAGACATTGGAGAAGATTGCCTGCAAGAACTCAACTATTATCGAGACAGAGAGCTTTTCGCTGATGGAGTACAGCATCAAGGATGGGCTGTATCCAAGAGAGAAAGCATCAGTTATCTGGAATGGTAGTGCTTGTGGAGTAAAGCTGGAGAATTACCTGTTGGACAATAGAGATAAATGGCGTGCTGAGGTAAGAAAGCAGTATGGTATACCTGAGGATAGTGTAGTTTTCGGCTGGTGCGGTCGTATCACACGAGACAAGGGTCATAACGAGTTATTTGAGGCTTTCCGTGAGATTAATAAAACCGATAAGTCTGCAAGACTGCTGATGGTTGGTGATTATGACAATGTAGAAACCATCGACAAAGAGCTGTTTGAGTGGACGAAGGCTTGTCCTGAGGTTGTCTTTACTGGTCGTGTACCATTCGATATGGTGCAGAATATGTATAGTGCTATGGACGTGTTTTGTTCATTGAGTTATCGTGAGGGCTTTGGACTTGTAGTTATTGAGGCTGCTGCAATGGGACTCCCCGGTATTGTAACAGATGTTCCTGGTCAGATGGATACCATAGAGTCTAACGTTACAGGTATTTCTGTACATGATCATGATGTGAAGACTGTGGTTGATGCTATGAAGTTCTACATCAACAATCCTGTAAGACTGAAGGAGATGGGTAAGGAAGCGCGCAAACAGGTGGAAGAGAAGTATGACCAGAAGGTGTTATTTGAGAAACTTGCTAAACACAGAAATGAAATTATTGCGGCTAACAAATAATTTGTGCTAATATGGAATTCACTTTAGGACAAAAGTTTTATATGTACTATATCAAGCGTCCGATTAGCATTTTGGGCGCTTTGTTGGGATTGATACTGCTTTCGCCAATCTTCATTGGCACTATTATTCTGCTGTTCTTTGTGAATAAGAACGGTTGGAAGGGTGTGTTCTTTACTCAAGACAGGCCTGGAAAAAATGAGAAGATTTTCAAAGCTCTGAAGTTTAAAACTATGACGGACGAGAAGGATGCGAATGGTAATCTGTTGCCTGACGCTGATCGTCTGACACCTGTAGGTAAGTTCGTACGCTCTACCTCTATCGATGAGTTGCCTCAGCTAATCAATATTCTGAAAGGCGATATGACTTTTATTGGTCCTCGTCCTTTGTTGGTGCAATATCTGCCTTTGTATAGTGAGGAACAGCATCATCGACATGATGTGACTCCTGGTATGAGTGGTTGGGCACAGGTGAACGGACGTAATAACATCTCGTGGACAAAGAAGTTTGAGTTGGATGTTTACTACGTTCGTCATATTGGCTTTTGGATGGATATGAGGGTGTTCTTCACCACCATTAGGAAGGTGTTGATGCGTGCAGACATCAATACAACCACAGGTCAGGCTGCAACTATGGATTACTTTAATGGTCATAATTAGCTTATGTATTTATTCGGAGCAAGTGGTCACGGGAAGGTGATTAAAGATATATTACACGCTAATGGTATTAAGGTTAAGGCATTCGTTGATGATAATACCGAAATCAATGAATGTGCTGGTTGTCCAGTGTTACATGATGTTACAGGTTTGTCTCCAATGATTGTGAGCATTGGGGTGAATCGTGTGCGTAAAGTAATTGTTGGCAAGCTTGTTACCAACAATAAGGATATTGAGTTTGTAACCATTATTCATCCTTCGGCTATCATGTCTCCTTCGGCAAAGATTGGTGAAGGTTCTGTTGTGATGGCTGGTGCTGTGATCAATGCGGATGCAGTGATTGGCAAGCATTGCATTGTCAATACAGGCGCTACTATAGATCATGAATGTGTGATAGAAGACTTCTGTCACATTGCCCCAGGTGTTCATATCAGTGGCAATACCCTTGTGGGGGAAGGGACTTGGATAGGTATAGGTAGTTGCGTTATTCAAGGCATTACCATAGGCAGAAATTCGGTGATTGGAGCTGGTAGTGTGGTTGTGAAGGACATTCCCGATGGGGTGGTAGCATACGGAAACCCTTGCAAAGTGATGAGGGAGAATAAGTGATTGGTTAGAGAACTTTGCTCAATACTAATTGAGATATGTAGGAGATAATACGTGATGTAGTTGATTGGATCAACCTCTTGTTGCAAATAAAATAATAATTATATGAACGTGTTTAGAAAAATTGTCAACTGGTATTTTACAAAACGAGCCGTACCATACTGGTGCGTACTTTTACTTGACTGTGTGATAGTCCTTTTTTCTGGACTTATGGGCAGTTATATAGAGTTTGGTGGTGCTCACCTTACAAGTGTATGGTGGGAAACCGTTTTGGGCATAGTTTGTTGTTTGCCTGTTTATGTAGTTTGCTTCCATGCGTTTCATACTTATCAAGGAATTATCCGTTATTCATCGTATATGGATTTGTTTCGTTTGTCAAAGGCTACTGCTATTGCAAGCGCAACAGTTGGTACATTGGGATACTTTGTACATTCGAATGCTATTGTTTTCCCAGATCTTAAATCAGTCCTTATCATCTTCGGTATTAGCACTTTCCTGATGTGGATTGTACGCTTGTTGGTGAAGGCAAGCTTTGAAAGTTCCCAGACTGACAAAGCCTTTCCTGTTGCTATCTATGGTACACAAGCTGGTGGTATTGCCCTTGCCAACAGCATCCGTTCGATGAAGGAGAAGCAGTATCTTATTCGTGCCTTTATCTCCGACCGCAAAGAATGTGAAGACATACTCCTATTGGGAAAGAAAGTGTTCCTCAATGGTGAAGGTATTGCCGATAAGCTCCTTAAAGAGGGCGTACAGGTACTCCTCGTATCTCCTCTCAAATCAGCCGAGTTCCGAAACAACCAGCAGATGGTAGACGAGATCACTAATGCAGACATCAAGATTATGATGATGCCATCGGCTGAGGAATGGGATGGCAAGAGTGATCTCACCTTCCAGCATCTCAAAGAGGTTGAAATCGAAGACCTTCTCCCTCGTGATAAGATTGAGGTGGATATGAAGACTATCGGTCAGATGCTGATCAGCAAGCGTATCCTCATCACAGGTGCAGCAGGCTCCATCGGTTCTGAGATGGCCCGTCAGGTGGCATCCTTCTTTCCTGCAGAATTGGTATTAGTAGACCAAGCTGAGACTCCCATGCACGATGTTCGTCTTTGGATGAAGGCCAATGTTGCCGACAATGCACATGTCTATACTATCGTTGGTTCCATTACGAATGAGGAACAAATGGAAATCATCTTCCGTGAGCATCAGCCGGAATACGTATTCCATGCAGCGGCCTATAAGCATGTACCTATGATGGAGGATAATCCTGCTATGGCGGTCCAGAACAATATATATGGTACACGTATTATTGCCGACTTGGCGGTAAAGTACGGTACTAAAAAGTTTGTGATGATCTCAACTGATAAGGCTGTCAACCCAACCAATGTGATGGGTTGCTCAAAGCGTATCTGCGAGATTTACTGTCAAGCACTCAATAAGAAGCTTTGGGAAGAGACCCAGAATACTGGTAAGCCTACCACTCAGTTTATAACAACCCGCTTCGGAAACGTTCTTGGAAGTAATGGTTCAGTCATTCCTATCTTCAAGGAGCAAATCCGCAAGGGTGGACCTGTTAAGGTAACGCATCCTGATATCATCCGTTTCTTCATGCTCATCCCAGAGGCATGTAAGTTGGTACTTGAGGCTGGCATCATGGGTAAGGGTGGCGAGATTTTTGTTTTCGATATGGGGCAGCCGGTCAAGATTGTCGATTTAGCAAAGCGCATGATCAGTCTCTCTGGAGCCAAGGGCGTCAAGATTGAGTTCACAGGGCTTCGTGATGGTGAGAAGTTGTTTGAGGAGATACTGAACGATGCTGAACAGACAAAGCCAACCCATCATCCAAAGATCAAGGTGGCTGCCGTTCGTGAATATCCATACGAACTGGCACGTCAGAACGAAATTGAGCTCTATAAAATCTCCAAGTCTTTTGACGATATGACTATCGTGAAAAAGATGAAGGAGATAGTACCTGAATATAAGAGTAAGGTTAGTAAGTATGAGGTATTAGATAAGTAAATATGACTGTAGGCCAAGAAGTAGTATTACGACTTCTCTACTCTTTTACGAGTGGTACAGCAACGTCACTTCCTGCTAATATGGATTGACAGGAAGTGATAGATCGTGCTACAGAACAAGGCGTTTTGGGTGTATAATGACAGGCTAAATAATTAAACAAATGTAGGTGTCCCGTATTTCATATTGAGACACCGGATCTATGATCTTTTTAAAGTTTTAATTCTGCCGTTGGGTATAAAAAAATAAGCTTTTAGTGAAGACTTTTTTGAACTTGTTAAAAGGACTTTTCTTGTTTTTCTGTATTCCCTATTTTGTCTGGAAACAGAAAAAGACGATTGTATAACCCCAAACATTGGATTCGTCCAATGCTTTCTTCCTTACTCTAAAGATTAAGATAGAGTAAGGAGTGCCGGATTATTCTGATGTGAATCATGATAATCCTGCTTAATATTATTGTTTGTTTGTGTAGCCCTCCTTTTAAATCAGGCGTGGTTTATTTATAAGGAGGGCTTTTATTTAGAATTCAATGCGTCCTTTTTGAATATGATGCTACATTCTTTTCATCTCAAATGTAGCTATCAATAGCCAGATTTCTCTGTTTTACGGAGGAGTTTGGCTATCTTTATTTTGTGATATTGAAACTTACACTAAATATAAAAAAGGCCGGAGTTGTAAATGTGCGATTCCGGCTTTTTGGGGGATTCTGGTTTTTAATGTAGTTTTAGGTTATGCTTACTTGCCGGGAAATAGAAATAACTCTTTTATTACCTTCCCTTTCTCTCTTTCTTGTCCTGTAATTGTCTCTTTTTATATATTAAATCGTATTAAGAGGATGCTGTAACCTGTCTTTTTGTCTCTGATGTGAATGTCGCATCTTTGCAATGTTAACGTTAGCGAAGTAATAACATTAGTATTTATTTAAAAAAAAGATTATGGCAATTAGATTTAAAAGAATTTTACGGTTTAGTGATCCGACAGATAAAAGTTCAGTTAAAAGAACGTATCCTATTATTTCTTATAAGTATGACACCTCGGCAACACTAAAGGAGGTGGCGCAGGAAATCAGTGGAAACTCGGGTGTGAGTGAAGGTGAGACGATCAGTGTACTGAAAGATTTTCGGACACTACTGCGTAAGACTCTTCTGACTGGACGTTCAGTTAATATCGACGGGATAGGTTATTTTTACCTGTCGGCGCAAAGTAAAGGAACCGATAAGCCGGAGGATTTTTCGGCAAGTGACATTACAGGATTGCGTATCTGTTTTCGTGCGAATAGGGATATACGTATTAATGCAGGAGCATCCTCTACCCGCACCGATGGATTGGCGTTTAAAGATCTGGATAGAATCAATGATGACGGCTCCGGTACTCCTTCCGGAGGAGAAGGGGAAGGAGAGGACCCTTCTGTATAACTAAGTTAGGTGTCATTGACAACAATTATGGCCTTCATCACTGCCATTGGCGGGCTGGAGGCCATTAAATGGCTCGTGCGATTGGTTACTTACCGAAAAATGGATGCCCGGAAGGAGGAGGCATCAGTGAGTTGTATAGAGGAGGAGAATCGCAGAAAGAAGGTGGATTGGCTTGAAGAGCGCCTGGAACAGCGCGATGGGAAGATTGACGGACTTTATGCTGAACTACGGAAGGAGCAGGAAGATAAAATGGGGTGGATGATCCGTTGCCATGAAGTAGAATTGGCACAGAAGGAGTCGGAAATAAAGAAATGTGAGATAAGAGGGTGTGGAAAACGTATTCCTCCGTCGGATTATTAATCTTAAAAAATAAGTATTATGAGGAAAATCGATTCGATTATAATTCATTGTTCGGCTACGCAGGCGGGAATGGATTTCAGCGCTAAAGATATAGATTGTTGGCATCGTGCCCGGGGGATGAACGAAATAGGATATCACTATGTGGTACGGTTGGATGGAAGTGTGGAACCCGGGAGAGAGGTTGCACGGATGGGGGCTCATTGTATCGGATGGAATGAGCGAAGTATTGGTATCTGCTATATTGGTGGGTTGGACGCCGGGAGACATCCGGCTGATACACGAACCAGGGCGCAGAAAGAAACGTTGAAACGGCTTATCGAAGAACTGAAACAACGTTATGGGATAGTGACGGTGATGGGGCATCGGGATACTTCGCCGGACCTGAATGGAGATGGGAGGATAGAACCGGATGAGTTTATAAAGGCATGCCCCTGCTTTGATGTTAAGAAATGGTTGTTGATAGGGGTGATTTTGCTTTTCTTGTCGGCATGTGGCAGTTCTCATTTCCGGATGGAACGGAATGTGGAAATAGACTCTGTTACTGCAAAAGGGCATTATGAAAAAGTGGATAACGTACGAAAAACGGAATGGGAAAATAACAGGCAGGCCGATGAGTATATAGAAGAAACTGTCTTCTCTTGGAAAGAGGATACCATAGGAGTAGGTTGTGAGAATGGAAGAATGGCGCAAAGGAAGTCTTTTTCCGTTACAAAAAAGGTGGTTGATAGAGGAAGGATGCAACTGCAGAAAGGATGTGCGGAACATTCTTTTGTGAAAGCCGATTCTTCTTTTGCGGTTGGTAAATCGTTGATAAAAGTGGATGAACGGGAGAAAAAACAGAGGAGGCAGATAGGAAGGGTATGGGCGTTTGTAGTGATAGCCGGATTTCTGGTGATATGTATCTTATTTTTTAGAAAGTTTTTTGTTGTTGATAATCAGTGACTTCGTTTCTTTTGAAATAAAAAAGTGAAAAAATAATTATCGAAAGTTTTGGTATTCTCAAAATAAACTGTACCTTTGCATCGCTTTTGAAACGGAAGTGTACGGGCGCTTAGCTCAGCTGGTTCAGAGCATCTGGTTTACACCCAGAGG
>OHCC01000752.1_pt1 | contig 18982 bp, 7 predicted proteins | sample 1577521 | NCBI WGS metagenome assembly OHCC01 (sample SAMEA3879533, study PRJEB24766) | human gut metagenome | biome: human-associated habitat; feature: feces | place: USA | collected 1985/1987
GCAACAATTTTGCTGTTAAAATTCCGGCAGATCAGCTTGGAAAAATTATTGTTCTTCCGATTTTCTACAGCGCAAATGTGAATTTAGAAACCAAGACAGCGGTTATTACAGTTAAAGAAAATAATAAAGAGATAATCTGCAAAGCTCTCGGTTATGACAGCAAGCAAGTTGAACAGCAGTCAGATAAGTTGATCAATTCACAAAAATACAAACGATTAAAAGATCTCGCCGCTTCTTCAAATACAAAGCTCAGCTATATGATCGTTACAAAAATTCAGCTCGAGCTTTTAAAATTGAATGAAATCGAGCTTGCGGCTTTTCCTAAGGACGACGGGAAATATAATGTTGCGTTTATGCCGGACACCAAAGAACTCATTACAAAAATTCTCTACCCTGCGGATGAGAGCAAGCAGGAAACAGAGTATGAACGAAATAACAGACTAAACAAAGAAATAAAACGTTTAGCCGCAGTAAACGGTGAGAAACCTAAATATAGAATGGTTGCCCCCGAATTGCTTGACAACATAAAGCAATCCGGTATACAGTTTGCCTATTTTAAAAAAGGCGATAAGTATAATATAGTTTTCCTTAGGAAAAACGAAACGGAAATTGATCAACTACTGAAACAACTCAGAAAAGAAAAATAGCAGAAGCAACAAAAAATCCAGTTTTAATTTGTTTAATATTTAGTGTTATAATGATAGACAAACGCAACGAAAAGTGTTATAATAAAGTCGGCGAAATCTATTCTCCGACTTTTTATATAAAATGATGACGGCTTACTAAGAAGTGAGCCGCAGAAAAAACGGAGGTATAGATATGGCAAGGAAGTACGAACTGATAAATGATTTGTACGATCAAATCATTGTCGATGTGACGAAAGACGCTCGAGCGTGGCAATCGTTCTTAAGAACTGCTTGCAGAAATTACAAGCTACGTTTTGACGAACAGCTGTTACTGTTTGCTCAGCGTCCCGACGCTATTGCAGTGTTGGAAATCGAAAGGTGGAACACGGCATTCGGCAGATGGGTCAACAGAGGTGCAAAAGGTATAGCGGTATTTGAGGATTCTACAGGCGAAAGTCAAAGACTTAAATACTACTTTGACATCGCAGATACACACGGTACAGAACAATCAAGAGAAGTTCCTGTATGGAAAATGTCAGAAGAATATCAAAGCGATGTTGCAGAAGCTCTTAAGAATGCTTTCGGCACATCAACCGATTCAGACGATCTTAGGATTGTAATCAAAGAAAGTGTAGTAAATGCAGTTGACGACAATATAGACGATTATATCTATGGCTTTGTCAAAAGCGGAACCGGCAGTGAAATTGACTATATGAAGCCAGAGGATGCAGAAGAAATATACAAGAGAATAGTAACTAACAGCGTTGTATATATGATATATGAACGGCTTGGAATGGACAACCTGTTAACCGATGACGATTTCAACGGCATAGAGTATTTCAGTACACCGGAATTGCTGAATTCAATAGGATATGCTACCGGAGATATAGCAAGAATGGGACTCGGCATAGTTTCTAAAACCATCCGTTCAACAAAAAAAGAAAAACAACAGGTGATTCAGCCTGTAATCAATAAAATTTCCGATAACGAAAGGAGTTCTTACAATGAAAGAAATCACTTACACAATGCAGGGCGATTATCAGATTCCGGATCTGACATTACCGACACAACCGGAAGTTACTCTCGGCAGATGGGCAGAGATGAAGAAAGAATATCTGAAGCAGCATCGCAAAGTAATGTACTACAATCTGATGACAAAAGGTCAGTTGACGCAGTATCTCGCAGACGAGGAACAGAGAGCACTGAAGCTGGAGGACAAACTGATGAAAGAAATGTCGGCAACACAGGGGCTGACGGAAGAGCTGAAAGCGAAAGATATGATGAAATGGGTTCAGCTGATGAACAATCTCAGGCACGAAGTTCAAGAGATAGTTACTCAGCAGATAATAATGAGCGTTTAAGCAACATTAAGCCGTTACCGTCAATCAATGAACAAACGGCTTTCATAGCAGAATATGAAGCAGAGGTTACAAAAGCCTCTGCTTTTTCTGTTTCTCCGGGAAAAAACTCGGACGATAAATTTCGCTATCAGCTTTTAAGCCGTATGCAATCCGATTGTAACTATATGCTCGGCAACGGCGGCGCAGGTGCTATACGCTATCTTGACGGTGAAAACGTTGATACGCACATCCATAATATGCTTGAGCTTTATAACTCGTTTTCCGATAACGCAAAACCCGAATGGATTTCTGTAGAAGAAATTGAGGGTTACAGAGAAAAGCTCACGGCACTTTTAGCTGCAAGCGAAAAAGAAATTCAGCAAAATTCCGTGGAAAAAGCTGAAAGTCAGAAGCCCGAAATCCCGTCCGATGTGGATAAATTCTACGTTCAGCCCGAAATTGAGCAGGTCACTTGGATTTACTACAATCCCGACAGTGCCGCAGGCGGTCAGCTGGTGTACAACTACCTCACCTATGACGACATTTTCAATGCAGTTCTGAAAGACGACCCTATGGAATATCTGCTTGAAAACTGCAAGCAGGAAACGCTTGACAGGGGCAGCGCAGGCTTTGATGGGGCTGTTGAGGAATTTATGACTGACAGCGAGGATATATCAAGCCGAGAAGAAAATTACGTTGGCAAGTTGCTTGCTCTGACCGAGCCGAGATATGCCATTTATCAGCTGAAAGACGGCGAGGAATTAAGGGACTATCGCTTTACAAACAGCGAATATATGCAGGCTCACGGAATGTATGCCGACCGTGAAAATTACAATCAGGTGTATCGTGGCAGAATGCAGGAAAACGAAACGCTTGAGGATATTTTTGCAAAATTCAACGTCAATCGTCCCGAAGATTTCCACGGACATTCCCTTTCGGTGAGTGACATTATCTGCGTTAAGCAGAACGGAAAAATCACGGCGCATTTTGTTGACAGCGTAGGTTTTAAGGAAGTTCCCGACTTCACGCTTTCACGTGAGGAAAGAAAAGTCCGCCGTACCCTTACCGATAATCTCACCTTGCTTGCGGACAATCAGCTTGCAAGTGATGAAATGGACACACTTGCCGACAAGCTGTTTAATTACGAAAAAGCGCAGAAATACAGCGGCACAAGCAGCCGTTGGCTTATCGGCGCAGGTATGACCGCAGACAAATTTGAGGATATCACAACAAGGTATCACAACGGCGAGGACGTCCGTGCGGAGCTTGCAAAGGGTATGTACGGCAAGCTCAACCATATCGAATTTTTCGGCAGCAAGGACGGTATAGACGATGTTGATATTTCCGCAACAAAAAGCGAGGAAAGCATCACATTCCGCACCAAGGGCGGATTTGAGGTTACGCATTCGTGGGAAACTCTCGGCGAAGCGCTGATTACCGCCGCAAAACAGGAATACGACCGTCACGAGGAGCTTGACAGGCAATTCGGAACGCAGGAGAAAACTCCCGAAATAATCGCCGAGCCTGTTCACGATACCGCCGATTTTGATGAAATCCCCAATGACATATCCGACAAAGAACAAAAACCGGTTGCTCCTGCTTGGGAACAGAGGAAAAAGTCAAAGGTAAAGAGCTTCGACTTGCACCCCGATGTTCCGATGTCAGAGCGAAATAACTTTGATTTGCGTTCCAATCCCGTTGAACAAGTAGGCAAGAAAGAACGCTTTCGTAGAAATGCAGAAGCAATAAAGGTACTCAAAGAATGTGAGTTTGAAAACAGATTTGCCACACCCGAAGAACAACTCGTCCTGTCTAAATATGTCGGCTGGGGCGGTTTGCCCGAAGCCTTTGACGAGAATAATTCAGCGTGGGCAAATGAGTTTGCGGAGCTTTATACTATACTCTCACCCGAAGAATATGCCGCCGCAAGAGAAAGTACACTGACCGCCTTTTACACCCCTCCCGATGTAATCAATGCCATATACAAGGCAATGGAACAGATGGGATTTAAGGAGGGCAACCTGCTTGAACCGTCCTGCGGTATCGGTAACTTCATCGGTATGCTGCCAAAGTCAATGAAAAGCACAAAGATTTACGGCGTTGAGATTGATACAATCTCGGCAGGCATTGCACAGCAGCTTTATCAGAAATCTTCAATAGCGGCACAGGGATTTGAAGAAGTGAATGTGCCTGACAGCTTCTTTGACGGAGTTATCGGCAATGTTCCGTTCGGTGATTTCAAGGTGCTTGATAAGAGATACGATAAGTATAATTTCCTTATCCACGACTATTTCTTTGCAAAGTCTTTGGATAAGTTACGTCCCGGCGGTATTATGGCTCTTGTTACAAGTACAGGCACGATGGACAAGAAAAATTCATCTGTCAGAAAATATATAGCACAAAGGGCAGAACTCCTCGGCGCAATCAGACTGCCGAATAATACCTTTAAGGGCAATGCAGGTACAGAGGTTGTGTCAGATATTTTATTCCTGCAAAAGCGTGACAGGCTCGTTGATATTGAACGGGATTGGGTCCATCTTGACACTGACGAAAACGGCATCACAATGAACTCATATTTTGTACAGAATCCGGAAATGATACTCGGCGAGATGAAAACCGTAAGCGGTCGCTTTGGCGAAGAAGTAACCTGCGTGCCGTTTGAAAATGCCGATCTTTCAGAATTGTTATCGGAAGCGGTAGCAAATATACACGGAGAGATTTCCGAATATGCGGTAACCGATGAGCTTGAGGAAGAAGATAATTCGATTCCTGCCAACCCTACGGTAAGAAATTTTTCTTACACGGTAGTGGACGATAAAATCTATTTCCGTGAAAATTCCCGTATGTCGCCTATAGAGGTATCGGCAACTGCTGAAAACCGAATTAAGGGTATGATCGGAATAAGAGATTGCGTTCGCAATCTGATAGAATTACAATCAGAAGACTATCCCGATGAAGAGATAAAGGCAGAACAGGCAAAACTTAATGCGGTTTACGACACTTACGTTAAAAAATACGGTCATATCAACAGCAAAGCTAACAAATCTGCTTTTGGCGATGACAGTTCTTTTGCACTTTTATCTGCCCTTGAGATAATCGGCAATGAAGGTGATTTTGAACGTAAAGCGGATATATTCTTTAAGAGAACGATAATGCCGCATAAGCCTGTTACACAGGTCGATACGGCAAGCGAAGCACTCGCTGTGTCTATCGGCGAAAAAGCTATAATTGATATGGAATACATGAAACGTCTGACCGGAAAAGAGGAAGATGAGATTTTCAACGATCTAAAAGGCGTAATTTTTTTAAACCCTCTTTATAACGGAAATGACGATAATCAAGTTAAGTATTTCATGGCAGATGAATATTTGTCCGGCAATGTCAGAGAAAAGCTTGCAATCGCCAAAAAGTTTGCAGAAGCCGATTCTTCATTCAACATTAATATTGAAGCGTTAGGAAAGGTTCAGCCTGAAGACTTGACAGCGAGCGAAATATCTGTACGGTTAGGCTCGACTTGGTTACCGATTGATGTTGTACAGCAATTCGTTCACGAATTTTTAAATACACCGGCTTATGTCAAAAGCAGTATAGTTGTACACTATTCACAGCACACAGGTGAATGGAGCATTGACGGGAAATCATACGACAGAAGTAATGTTAAGGCTTATAACACATACGGTTCATCTCGAATCAATGCGTACAAGATCATAGAAGAAACATTGAACTTAAAGGATGTACGTATATTCGATTATGTTGAAGATATTGACGGAAGCAGAAAACCGGTGCTTAACAAAAAAGAAACGGCTATTGCTCAATCAAAGCAGGAGCTTATAAAGCAAGGCTTTCAGGAATGGGTATGGTCAGATCCGCAACGCAGAGAACGGCTTTGCAAGTTATATAACGAAAGGTTCAATTCAATTCGTCCTCGTGAATATGACGGCAGTCACATTGTATTCAGCGGAATGAACCCTGAGATTACGCTCAGAGAACACCAAAGAAACGCTGTCGCACACATTCTATATGGTGGAAACACACTTCTTGCACACGCAGTCGGCGCAGGCAAGACTTTTGAAATGGTAGCCGCAGCTATGGAATCAAAGCGGTTAGGACTTTGCAACAAGTCGCTGTTCGTAGTTCCGAACCACCTCACCGAGCAATGGGCAGCCGAGTTCTTACAGCTTTACCCTTCTGCGAATATTTTAGTAGCAACAAAAAAAGACTTCGAAACTAAAAATCGTAAGAGGTTCTGCGGTCGTATTGCTACAGGAGATTATGACGCTGTAATTATCGGTCATTCACAATTTGAAAAAATACCGATGAGCATTGAGCGTCAAAGAGCTTCTCTCGAACAGCAGGAAAACGAAATCACAAACGGCATTGCCGAATTAAAACGCAATCGAGGAGAAAATTTCTCGATAAAACAGCTTGAGAAAGCGAAAAAAGCTATTCGTCAGAAAATTGAAAAGCTTAACGATCAGTCACGCAAGGATGATGTAGTTACTTTTGAGGAGTTAGGTGTCGACAGGCTATTTATTGACGAAAGTCATTATTACAAGAACCTCTACCTTTACACAAAAATGCGAAATGTCGGCGGTATTGCACAAACAGAAGCACAGAAATCTTCCGACCTCTTTATGAAGTGCCGATACCTTGATGAACTTACAGGCGGTCGAGGAACTGTATTTGCGACCGGTACTCCGATTTCAAACAGTATGGTGGAATTATACACCATTCAACGTTACTTACAATATGACACCCTTGCAAAGAACGAACTACAGCATTTTGATGCCTGGGCTTCTACTTTTGGCGAAACCGTTACCGCAATAGAGCTTACGCCCGAGGGTACAGGTTACAGGGCAAAGACAAGATTTGCTAAGTTCTTTAATTTGCCGGAGCTTATGTCAATGTTTAAAGAAGTTGCCGATATACGTACAGCCGATATGTTGGAGCTTCCGGTTCCTAAAGCAAATTTTCATAACGTTGCTGTAAAACCGTCAGAAATACAAAAAGATATGGTCGCAAAGCTCGCCGAACGTGCTGAGCTCGTGCGAAAAGGAAACGTTGATGCCAGTGTAGACAATATGCTGAAAATAACAAATGACGGCAGAAAACTTGCGCTTGATCAGCGTATGCTGAATGAGATGCTTCCCGACTTTGAGGGCAGTAAAATCAACGCTTGTATTGATAACATCTATCGCATATGGGAAGAAACAGCCGACAAGAAATCAGCGCAGCTTGTGTTCTGCGACCTATCTACTCCAAAGAACGACGGCACTTTTTCGGTGTATAACGACATCAGAAAGAAGTTGATTGAGCGAGGCATTCCCGAAAGTGAAGTCCGCTTTATCCACGAAGCAGACACCGATGTTAAGAAAAAGGAGTTATTCCAAAAGACACGCAAAGGCGAAGTCAGAGTGCTTCTCGGTTCAACTCAAAAGATGGGAGCCGGCACGAATGTTCAGGATAGGCTTATCGCTCTGCATGATATAGATTGTCCGTGGCGACCGTCAGATCTTGAACAACGAGCAGGAAGAATTATTCGTCAGGGCAACTCTAATCCTGAAGTTGAAATCTACAGGTATGTTACAGAGCAAACCTTTGACGCTTACCTTTATCAGCTCGTTGAAGGCAAACAAAAATTTGCCAGTCAGATTATGACAAGTAAATCACCGGTAAGATCTGCTGACGATATAGACGAAACTGCACTTTCTTATGCGGAGATCAAAATGCTTGCAACAGGCAATCCGTATATCAAAGAAAAAATGGATTTAGACATTCAGGTTCAAAAGCTGAAACTATTGAAAGCTAACTATCTTTCCGAAAAATACAACCTTGAGGATAAAATAATTAAATTCTATCCTCAGAAGATTGCGGCGTTGAATAACACTATAAAAGCGTTGGAACAGGACTTAGCTACAGCAAAAGCACATCCGAAGCCCTCCGATTACAGCTTTGTCGGCATTGAAATTGACGGCAAATACATTTCAGAAAAAGCCGATGCCGGAAAAGCTATCTTAGAGTTCTGCAAGCAAATGAATAACCCTGATCCGATAGCAATCGGTAAATACAGAGGTTTCGATATGGAACTTCAGTTTAGTTCAGGCGTAGTGCATTGTTATGAAATTGCATTAAAAGGTGCAACAACACAAAAAGTATCACTTGGCGAGGACGCAAACGGTAACATAACTCGTATCGACAATGCAATCGGACGTTTATCTGAGCATATCGAAAATACAAAAGTTGAACTTAAGAATATACAGACACAGTATGAAACTGCACAGATTGAGGTGCAGAAACCGTTTGCACAGGAAGAAGAATTAAAGGCTAAAACTAAGCGCCAGATAGAAGTTGAGAAGCTTATATCTTCCGGTGCGACCGATGAGCAAAAGCAAGAAGATATACCTGATTGCTACTACTTTCCTGCTACCGATGAACAGATAAATGCTTTAACTAATGCGTCTGTTTCTTTTGAAAAGCAAACCAAATCAGACGGTAGCATAATAATACGGGTTGGTATTGATGATAAGGAAAAAGCAGAAACAATTATGAATGCAAAAAAAGTTGTATTATAATTTTCTGACTGTAAACAAAGCTGTGCGGTGTGAAAAAAACACACCGCACACGTGTTTGTGCTACAGGTAGCACAACTTGACTGAGAAAGGATTATAATATGGAAAAGTTGTCCACAGTTGATAAAATCGAATTGATAGCAAGATATGAAATAAGGCACAATACACCCGAACCCGATCGTATCACGGAATGGTTTGGAGATTATGCAATGTATGCATCAAAAAAGCTCGGCAGAGAAGAAATTGATGATATTTTCGTTGCAAAATTCATTCCTTTGTTGCTCAATGAATGGTATATCGGTTTTCGTGGTGAGAAAAGCATAGAAAAGGAATTTTTTGAGCATACATCCCGTTTGAACTCCGAGTGCTTCAAAAACTCGCTTCCGAATAATCTTGATGATTGGGAAAAAGCAATTATAAATGAATTGGAAGGCGTTAGCGAACAAGTAGCCTCCGGTAATATCCCCATATTACAAGAAAGAACAAAAATCTATATTGACATGGATGGAACAATAGCAATGTTTGAAAAAGGTTTTTTCAGAGATTTAAAGCCGTTTGAAAACGCTGTAGCAGCTATTGAGAAATTAGTGAATGATAGCACGGCGGAGATTTATATTTTATCGGCTACGTTAAATTCCTGCTCATTGGACGAAAAAAATCAATGGCTTGATAAGTATCTGCCTAACATAGATAAAGATCACAGAATTTTTACTTCTCTGAATGTACCAAAGTCAGAAGCTATCGGTCATCAACTCACCGATAAAGATATTCTGATAGACGATTATAATAAAAATCTATTGGAGTGGGAAAAGGCAGGCGGTACATCTGTAAAAGCCAAAAACAATATTAATCACAAAGGACTGCACGGAGAACTGTGGAAAGGTGAGATCGTTGATGTAGTGAACGGTGATATTTACAGCGATATTTGCAAATTGGCGAATGAGAACTACTATTATGCGTATATAAGTCAGAGCGATGTTGAGCAACTTAAACAATCAGGAATTTGCTATCATCTTCGGATGTCGGGTGAAAGAATAATCGCAAAAGTCAATATCATTGATAAACCGATTCTTGACAATATAGTTGACAATAATCGGTCAGTAAATTGTGCTACAGGTAGCACAATCAAAATATAGAAAGAGGTGAGAAACTGTATTGTGCTACAGGTAGCACGATACGGTTATATGGATATACAGTCAAAAGTAATCAAAAATACAGATAACAAAAGTCCGGTGAAAGCTTATGCTACTGTTTTTCTAAACAACAACATAGCTATTCACGGCTTTAGAATAATTGATATAGGCACAGATGACGATGCGTTGTGTGTAGCAATGCCAAGTAATCGTAACAGTGACGGAAAATACTATGATATGGCGTTTCCTACACGTTCGGAGGTTAAAGAGGATATTATCAATTCCGTTATAAAAAATTATGTAGATAACTCCTCTTCTCCGTTAGCCGATAAATCACCGGTGGATATGAAGATCACAGTAAGACTTCATAAAACAACTGCATACGGCGATAATGTTCCTGCATCGGGAGAAATCAGGCTGTCAGACAGTTTTGTTATTTCAGGCATTAAAATAACCTGCCATGACGGAACAATAGATTATGAAATGCCAAAAATTAAGAGTAAAGACGGTAATTACTATGATATGGCAGTCCCTTTGAATGACCGTTTCGGACAATTACTCAAAGAAAAGGTGTTATCTGAATACGGGCTGTTGTCTACTCAGATATTATGCGGGAACATTAACCATGCGGAATTGACAGCTGAAGGCGAGGTAGCGTACAAGTTATTCAAAAACAACAGCATAGCTCAAAAGGTGATCAATCAGCTGTCTGAGCGCAACATCAAATATTCCGCTAAAATCAATGCACGGGAAACTACAATATGTTTTCTGAAATCCGATTTTGAAACAATGCGGGAAATATCTCTTAAAGCCGCATCCGAAACATAAAATCATAAAAAGCTGTAATGCTGAAACCTGCCGCCGAACCGCAACAGAACAGGATATGATATTGATTGTATCCGTAACAGGAGGTACTTATATGAATATAACAACAAGAATAACAAAGCTTGACAACCCGGAAAGCAAGTTGAAAGCTTTAGCCACAGTCGTACTCAACGGCAACTTTGCCGTTGGCGGCATTAAGGTCATTGGAACCGAAAAGGGAATGTATGTCGCTATGCCGAATCATCTCGGCAAAGATAATCAGTACTATGACGACTGCTATCCGGTTACCGCCGAAATGCGCAAAGCTATAAACACAGCTGTAATGACAGCCTACGAAAACAATGACACTGCTGTAATTAAAAGCGAACCCGAAGCAATCGCAATGAAAGTCAAGGTGCTTCCTAACAACAATCATGATAGCAATCTTAAAGGATTTGCTCAGATAACCATGGATGATTGTTTTGTTGTGTCAGGTGTGAAAGTTTTCGACGGTGCAAACGGAATGTTTTTGCAGATGCCGCAGTATAAAAATTCCGCCGGCGAATACAAGAATATCGCTAACCCGGTTACCAAGGAATTTCATGATGAGCTGAACAACAAAGTGATAGATGCATATAAAAATGTTGCAACTACAGCAAATAAACAGCAGGAAACACAGACAACCGCAACAAGCGTGAAGCGTTAACAGATAATCGTTCGGCGGCAGTTTTCTATATATTTATTTTGTGCTACCTGTAGCACAATGTAACAAGTTTGTAAAAATCGGCGAAACGCATAAAAAACAATACTATATTTTGTATATATTTTTGCTGTGTTTCGCTGGACTTTTGCCCGCTTTTATGGTACAATATACTTGAGGAAATAGTACCAAATCGAAAGGAGATGCACAAATGGCAAGAAATATAGTAAAGGCAAAGCTGGATATAATATTCAAGAAGTTGTTCACGGACGATGGCGATAATGAACTTCTTATCGGACTTCTTGATGCGATACTCGAATTACCGGAGGACGAAAAGATAGCCGACATTCAGATAACAAAGAATGAACTGATGCCGGACAGCCCCGACGGAAAGGTAAGCAGACTTGACCTCAATGTCAAATTGCAAAGTGAAAAGGATAAGACGGAGAATAAATACAGGCTTATCAATGTAGAGATACAGCTGAATCAGAGGTCTGACTACGCCGAGAGAGCATTGTTCTACTGGTCAAAATTATTCACCGGCTCACTTAAATCCGGTGACGCATACAGCGAACTGCCGATGACAATTTCACTTAACATTCTCGGATATTCGATGTTTCCGGACAGAGAGAAGTATCACTCGATATATTTACCTAAAGAAGAAAGTCATAACGATGTATTGACCGATAAGTTTTCATTACAGTTTTTCGAACTTGAAAAACTCAATCACAGGAAAACCAATCTTCAGAGCAAAAAAGAACGTTGGTTAAGATTCTTGAATGCAGAAACAGAGGAGGAGCTTGATATGTTAGAAACAGCAAAGGATTCGACACTTGATAAGGCGATCACAAAGCTGAAATACTTCAGCGAAAACGAACAGCTCAGATTTGACGCAATTTCAAGAGAAAAGTATATTAACGACCAGGCAAGCCTTGAACGTTCTGCAATGCTGGCAGGCAGAGCCGAAGGTAGAGCTGAAGGCGAAAGAAGAAAAGAGGCTGAAATCCTCGCCAAGATGAGAAAGAGCGGACTTTCAGAAGAACAGATAAAAGCTATCTTAAACAGTTAAGAGCAATTTACCAATCCCACAAAGGAGGACCCCAAAATGAAACGTAAACGTACCCACACCATACTCGCAACAATAACCCTTATCAGCGTAATACTGACCAGTGCTTGCACGGCAGGCAATGCAAGCAGCACAACGTCCTCTGCACCCGAAACGGCAGTGACAACTACCGCTCCGGCAATAACGGGAACAGTGATGGATAGAATTGACGAGCCGAAAGCAGAAACAACCACTGCTCAGACCACAGCTATCACAGCAGTGACCACCACACAGCCACAGGAAACAAAAAGTGCTGAAACTACCACTACCACCACAAAAGCGGTAACAACGGCAAAGCCGGCAACGACAACAACCGCCGCTACTACAAAGCCCGCACCCGAATGGACAGAAACAAAGGCAAGCGGTACAAAGTACGTCAACACCGACTGCTACAGCCGTAAGAAAGCTGTACTCGGCGCTGACACAGTTAAGCTGTACAGCGTGAATGATAAGGTGACAGTAACAGCCAAGACCAACACGGGCTATTATAAGCTCTCTGACGGTAGCTTTATACACGGTGACTATCTGAGCGACAGCAAGATTGTTATACAGACTACAACAACCACAAAGAAAGCGGAAACACCAAAGCCTGCGACCACCACAACGAAGAAGCAGGAAAGCAAGCCGAAGTCCATATATGAGTATCCGTTCGACCTTGAAGCAATCCGACAGGTAATTATAAACGATGCAGTCAATAATTATGGGCTGATACTTGCAGAAGATATAATCAAGGACGAAAGTTCTTGGAATGCCCCTGGTGTTATTTCAAAAGATATTCCGGAAAAAGTAATTAAGCGTAATGTAGAAAGCTGTGCAGGAGCTAATTTCAAAGTAGCACAAATGAAAAAAGGCGATTACTTTAACGTATATATCGAAACCATACCGGATTTAAAGAAAGATGAAAACGGTAATAGCATTGAGGGCTACGCAATATTCTTCTTAAGATAATTGCTTGACTTTTTCTCCAGAAGTGGTATAATAAAAACAAAGAGGGAACCATAGACGGTCGCTCCCTTTGGGTAATTGAAAATAATCGCCTTTAGTTAGCAGACCACAAGGCGATTATTTCTTTTTTATGAAAGATAATAATCCGAGAAGCATAACGGTAAATCCCGTCAGGAATATACCAATCTGAATGAGATTATCCAGTGTTATGTACATCAAGGGCTTCACCTCCTTTCACAATGTAATAACATTGTTTGGGAGCGTGAATGACCGCCTACTGTCCAAGGTTTCCCTCACTGAAAATTATAACATATGTTGACGCTATATGTCAACGAAAGAATATTAATAAGAGCTTTGAAAGTATTGATTCAAAGCTCTTTTTCTTTTTCTGAAAGTTAACTGAATATGAAAATCCAAAGCAGTCCGCACCCGTAGGACTGCTTTTTTATATATAAAAATACAAACCAAGAAAGGAAATCAGTATGAAAAACAAATTCAAAAAGCTGACCGGACTTTTCCTTGCGGCAGTTATGACATTAGTCGCTCTTCCCATTCAGACGCTTGCGTCAGATTGGGGTGTCGGTGACAATGTTTATGCGGCTATGCTCGGAAATTACATCGGATCAGACGGTAAGACTTATGCAGATAAGTATAATTACGACTATATCTACTATAAGTCAGACGGCAGTGTAGGAGTAGCCACTCGCTATGCCTCAACGCACGCTAAGTTAGGTGTTAGCAAGAACGGCGTGACACAGCAGGCAATATGTATTGAAGCAGGCGTGTCATACAGCACAGGAAGCACCTATGTTGGTAAAGAATCCAGTGACGCATATATGCAACTGCTTCCTTGGGATATACAGCAGATGGTTAAATATGTTTTGTTGTGTGGCTTTAACAGCGAAGTTAAAAAATCTCCTGTTGCCAACACAAACCTTGATGATTTCTCATTTGCAACACAAATTATATCATGGGAAATTCAACAGGGTCTGCGTACAGGATACGGTAAAAGTGACCTGGCTGTTAATTCAAGTATTCCTAACACACCCAAAACAGCATATTACGACCAGTTGAAAGGCAGACCCGCTGAAAAGTGCTATGAGTACATCTTAAATAAGATGAAAGCATATTCAACTGTGCCGAGTTTTACTAAACCCAATAAGGCTAAAGCTCCTACTTACACGATGGAATATAATTCTTCAACGAAGAAGTACAGTATTACATTGCCGGACAATAACAAGAGCAATATGCCGGCAAGTGCATTCAACATTCCCGGTGTCACAGTAACAAAGAGCGGATATGACTACACTTTCAGCACAACAAGCAAGATAAGCGGTACTAAGGCTTGTACATACAAGGCAAACCGTACTACAGGAAAACAGCTTGTTGTATGGAAATCAAGCGGCGGCGATTCTCAGACAATGGCTGACGGTATTGATGACCCTGTGCAGTTCTATGCAAACTTTAAAACTTCCGATTTAGGCACAGCTCAGATAAAAAAAGTATGGCAGCATAATAACGACAACTCAAGCACCAAAGCTGATAACAGTGACATTTATTTTACTGTAAAAAACAGTTCGGGAACTGCTATTAAGGCAACCGGTTCTGCGGGTAGCTATACTTATTCTGCAAGCGGCAGTGTTACAAAATTTCGATTGAACAGCAGTAACACTTTTTCAATCAAGAATATGCCTACAGGAACATATACGGTATCTGAATACGGCAACGATGGCGCAGGAATACCGTACTATTCCAGAAACAGTGCCAGCAAGACGGTAACCGTTACAGCAGGCGGTACGGGTACGGTCACTTTCACGAATACGAGAAACACAGGCAATGCTCAAATCATAAAAGAGTGGACAAAAAAGCCCGCTCTGTCAAGAACCGAAGAAACAAGTTTAAATCAGAAGCTGAAGTTTTACATAAAAACCGCTGACGGTAATTATGTTAAAATAAGCGGAACAGTTCCCGGTACATATACATTTGCCGGTACATCGACAACTGCGCAGTATTTACTTTTAAATCCGGGTACAGGTACATTCACGGTGAGTGATATGCCGACAGGCAAATATACCGTTACAGAAACAAATGTTCCGAGTGGATATACTGCTAAAAACAGTACACAAACAATAACAGTAAAAAACAATGAAACAGCATCCGTTACATTTAATAATGTAGAGGACACAGGTACAGGTAAAATCATAAAGAAATGGGTTTCGAGTTCAACGCTCACTGCTGCAGAAAAGGCAAATTTAAACTCAAAAGTTTATTTTACAGTAAAAGCTGAAGATGGAAAATATGTTGTTCCGGTTGTACCGCCGCAGTCAAGCGGAGTTTATACTTATTCCGGTAAATCAACAACTGAATATCAGTATAAGACTAATTCCGGTGGTACATTTACAATAAGTAATTTGCCAACAGGAACGTATTCGGTTACTGAACATAGTTCGGCTGCTGAATACTCACCCAAAACGCAGACTAAGACTGTTACTGTAAGGAAGGGTTCTACAGGCAGTGTAACGTTTACGAACAAGTCAGCAGCTACACTTGTTATAAGAAAGCACTTCTCTGATGAGGATAACCTCACTGATGCAGAACTTCAGGAACAGTATAAAAAAGTATCAATCGAGATAATGTGTCTTGGTACAGGCGGCACAACGCCCCCTTACGGCTATTTTCTGACTGCAACAAAGCTTACGGATGGCAAGTATAATAATGTAAACATCAGTGGTTCAGGCGGTAAAACTAAATTTAAACTTGATAGCAATGGCGAATTGCAAATCAATATGGGCGGTATGAGTACAGCTCCATATTCGTTCAGAGTAATTGAAACATACGACGGAACTGACTACACTACTGATGAGCCTAAAGAGTTCTCTATGGGTGACGGAAATCCCAATAACATCATAGAACTTGATGATATACTGATTGAAAACAAACTTAAGCCCGGCACAGTAGTTATCGATAAAGAATTTTTGGGTGTAGACGGCAATTCAGAAATTGTTACAGACGCACAGCTTGCTCAGGTTGAGTTTGAAATCAACGACAGCAAAAATGAAACATTATCATACAGCGGTTCGGCAGGCAACAACACTTATGATACAGCAGGTACAGTAACACAGCTGAAGCTTGGCACTGACTCAAAACTGACAGTATCAGGCTTACCGTCACGACAGACCTACACGATAGCAGAAACATCAGGTGCGACAGGCTACAGCTTCACAATCGACCCTGTTACGTTCGAGATAACGCCGAACGGTACGGTAAGCAAGAAGTTTACGAACAAGGCAATGACGGGTAATATCGTTATTCAGAAACATACACTCGACAATGTGTTAAGTGGTTGGAAATTCAGAGTACATGGAACAGCACTTACAGGACAGACTTACGATAAGACCTATACAACCGACGCTCAAGGTAAGATAATCATATCAAATCTCAGGATAGGCACATATACCGTTGAAGAAGTGACTACGGGTGTTGTAGGTTATATTACTCCTGAAAATCGGACAGTTGAAGTTAAATACAATAAAACAGTAACTGTTAATATGCAGAATACACCTTATGGCAATATAAATATCAAGAAAGTAAACAGCAAAACCGGCGAAATCGTTAGCGGTGCAAAGTTTGCAATTTACGAAAGCGATGGTGTTACACCGGCAAAGGCATATACATCCTCTACCGATAGTACGCTTATTGATGCAGTAATTACGGAAGCTCCCGCAGGCAGCGGCATTTATGTTTGCAATAATCTTCCGATAACTGACGCAAATGGCACGCAGTATGTAATTAAAGAAACATCTGCTCCTGAAGGGTATTTCATTGATAAGGGTGCTTACACAGTTACTCTTGAAACAGCAGGAACTACTGTACTCGTTTCAAATAACGGAAAAGGTACATTTGATGAAGATGAGTACGGCTCTGCATCTATCACCAAGATATGGTCTGCAACAGACAAACCTACAGCTGCTCAAATAGCAGAACTTGAGAAATCTGTAAAGTTCACTATTAAAAATGAAAATGGTAAATACTTAACATTTACAGGCGGCAATGGTACTTATACTTATTCAGGCGTACAGAATACTGAATCGTACCTGATGCTTACAAACGGTAAATTCATTGCTAATATGATACCGACAGGTACATATACAGTAACTGAAATCAATAACAATAAAGATTATATCCCTGCAACACAGTCTAAAACTGTTAAAATTACACGTAATACAACAGGAAAAGCTGAATTTATCAATACTCGCAAGACAGGTAACAGCGAAATCGTTAAGATTTGGAAAGCTACGGTTACACCTTCGAATACTGAAATTGCCGAGCTTGAAAAGAATGTGCAGTTTACAGTTAAGAACAGCAATGGCAAGTATCTGATTGCAGGTACAGCGAGCAATGGTAAGTACGTATATGTCGGTGTCCAGAATACACCTTCATATTTCAAACTTATCAACAGCAAAATCGCAATTGATAAAATTCCTACAGGAACATATGAAGTTACTGAAATTAATAATGCTATAGGCTATCTGCCTAAGACCGAGACAGCTATTGTAACAGTAACAGAAAATGCTACTTCAAGAGTAAATTTCACAAACAGAGCAATTGAAGGCAGTGTTCATGTCACAAAGATTGACAAGGATTATCCTGACAACAAGCTTAAAGGTGCTGTATTCACTGTATATAAGGATGTAAACGGCAACGGTATATACGAAGCTGGAACAGATACGTTCTATAAAAACCTTACTGCTCTTACAGGCGATAAGCTCGGCGAATATCAGCTTGATAACATTCCTTACGGTGATTATCTTATAAAGGAAACTAAAGCTCCTCAGTGCTATGTTCTTGATGAGAATTATTATCCTTTCTCTATCCGTAACGAAAATGATTTTAAGGATATTCAGACGCTTGCAGGTAAGGGCTTACCTAACAGCCCGCAGACAGGTTCATTAACCATAACAAAGAAAACTCCCGACAACATTCTTGAAGGTTGGAAGTTCAGAGTTGAACTGGTTTCGTCTGAATTTAAGGATTATACTTACGACGAAGTATTTACAACCGATAAAAACGGCAATATTACTATTACCGGTTTGAGAATCGGCAAATACAAGGTAACTGAAATTACAACAGGTATTGAGAATTATTTCTTCCCTGATGCACAGGATGTTGATATAAAGTTCAATACTCGTCTTGACTTATGGGCAGTCGAAGATGTTAACGATCTAACCGTAATCGATGAAATGGATTTTGACAATGTCGGAGTGGAAAAGACAGCTATATTTCTGATAGTTCCGCCCGCTGACACAACATATAAGGCTATATGCAATATGTTCTATTCGCAGTTGTTTGCACGACTTATGTACTGTGCTAATTTCAAGCATAACGGTAGATTGCCGTTGCTTGTATCGATAGAGCTCGATGAATTTGCTAATATAGGACGCATACCTAATTTTGATAAAATCACAGCCGTTATACGTTCAAACAATATAAGAGCCTGTATTGTTTTACAGTCGTTGCCTCAGCTCAAGGCTTTGTACAAGGACAACTGGGAGAGTATTATAGGCAACTGCTCGCTGTTTACATATCTCGGCGCACCTGATTTGGAAACCCGAAAGTACATAGTAGAAAAGCTTGATAAGACTACTGTACGAATAGACACAAGGGGGCACAGCCAAGGAACAACAAGCGGCGGCAGCAGTTCGGATAACGAAAGCTATCAAGGTCGTGACCTACTGACTACATCTGAACTGCGAAGAGCGT
>OHCC01000773.1_pt1 | contig 18556 bp, 14 predicted proteins | sample 1577521 | NCBI WGS metagenome assembly OHCC01 (sample SAMEA3879533, study PRJEB24766) | human gut metagenome | biome: human-associated habitat; feature: feces | place: USA | collected 1985/1987
TTATTCCTAAATTTGTTTTGCATAAACATCAACTTATTTATACATAGACAAATTATGAAACACTCCCTTTTCGTTCTATTCGCTGTTCTGCTTTGGGCTTGCAGCTCCAGCGAAGACACCCCTATTACCCCCAAAATAGATATTACTTCACCCGAGTTACCCCAAGCTCTGCCCGACAACGGAAGCACCGCCTCTATCAACTTCACAGCAAATGGAACATGGACCGTCCAAGCCGAGCAAGAATGGTGTAGCGTGTCACCCTTGCAGGGAGAAGCAGGCAACCACACATTGCAAATTTCGGCCAGTGCCAATACAGACTACGATGAGCGCAACACAAAGGTAGTCATCACCTGCGGAACTATAAAAAAAGAGATAACCATCACACAGAAGCAAAAGGATGCCATATTGCTGACCTCTTCTAAAGTGGAAATAAATGCTGAAGGTGGTGAGATAAGCATAGAACTGGAATCGAATGTTCAGTACAGCTACGAAATAGCGGAGGAAGACCAAGAATGGATCAAACCCAATACAAACGCCACCACTCGTGGGCTGACAACTTCCACCCTACGCTTCACTGCCAACGAGAATACCGGCACGGATAAACGTGAAGGGCACATCACCATCAGTTACGGAGAGTTGTCCGAAGAAGTGACAATCTATCAGGAAGGCATGACACCCAGTATCGTACTGACCCGGAACGAATACACCATTTCCGATGCCGGAGAGAATATTCTGATAGAGCTGAAAAGCAATGTGGACTATCAGATGAAATTGCCTGCCGTAAACTGGATTTCAGAAACCAAGACACGGGGTATGTCATCCTACAGCCACCGAATCACGATAGCCCCTAACGAAGGATATGATCCGCGAGAAGCCTACATCACGTTTACCAACAGTGAGAACGGAGTATCAGAACAGGTGCACATCATGCAGGTACAGAAGGATGCTATCATCGTGGCCCGCAACGAATACACCCTGGACTATCAGGCTTCTACTCTGAACTTTGAGGTCAGTACCAACGTAGAGCTTAGTGTAGAAAGTTCAGCCACATGGATAAAGCAAGTGAAAACACGCGGATTGCATACGGAAACACTGAACTTCACCATAGAAGAAAATGAGAGTGAAGAAACACGTGAAGGCGTGATTACGGTGAAGAATGGAGAGGTGAAACAGGAGATAAAGGTGAGCCAAACTCCTAAACCCATATTTGAAATTGCACAAAAAGAATTTATAGTAGAAAGTACAGGCAAAACTATTGAAGTAGAAATTAAGAGTAACATAGACTATCAAATTCAAATGCCGAAAGACGTAAACTGGATTACCCAAACTGAAACTCTTTCTGCAACCGTACATACTATCCGCTTCATCATTGCAGCCAATACATCTTATGATAGCCGTGAAGCTGAAATTGTATTTTATAATTCCAATCAAAACCTTACTCAGCGAGTTAATATTACGCAAATGCAGAAAGATGCTATTGTAGTAGCTCAAAATGAATACATCATAGGTAGCAAAGGTGGTGAATTGAATATTAATGTTTCAGCCAATATCGAACTTACCACCTCCTCCTCAGTAGATTGGATTAGCACAGTTACTACCCGCGGACTGCAACCTAAGGAACTGAAATTTAAGGTGGCAGAGAATACAACAAGCGATATACGTCAAGGCATCATAGCTGTAAGCAGCGGAGATTTAAAACAAGAAATAAAAATAACTCAGGAAGAAAAAGGAAATGATCGGGACATACTAATCAATCTATACAATGCTACTAATGGTGAACATTGGCTACATAACGATAATTGGTGCTCGGACAAGCCTTTGAATGAATGGTATGGCGTTACAACCGACAAAGACGGAAAAGTGACAGAACTGATTTTTACTGGAAATTACTATGAGACATCCAATAAACTTGAAGGAGCAGCTTCTTTCAACGGATTGAAGAAGTTGAAACGGTTATATTGTGACGGTAACTCCCTATCTTCCATCGATGTTTCAGGATGTCCTGCATTAACCAATCTGAGTTGTGGAAATAAAGAACTTACAGCATTAAAGTTGTCGGCAAACCTTGAAGAGTTGACATGTAATAATGCGAAAATCACTTCACTGGATTTATCACAGTGTACAAAATTAAAAACTCTATCTCTGGGAGAGAATCAAATATCAGTTATCGACCTTTCCTCATGTACACTTCTGGAAAATCTTTCATGCAGTGGAAAAGCATTACAGAACATTAAATTTGCTAATAGTTGCGTTGCATTAACCTATGTAGATATCAATAGAACCTCCATAAAAGAAATAGACCTATCCGACATAAAAACATTAGGTTCTGTATCTGTCATTAACAATGATGACTTAACAAAACTGAAAGTTTCAGGGTGCAACAACCTATTTTATTTCGTTTGTGAACAGAACAAACTACAAGCTTTGGATGTATCTGGGTTAACCAAGTTACATGAATTGCAATGTTGGTCTAACGAGTTGACAAGTCTAAACGTAACCGGCTGTACCGCCTTAGAGCGTCTATGGTTTCAATATAACAAAATATCCAACATAGATATAAGTAGTTGTACAAAATTAGACCATATAAATTGCGAAGAAAACAACCTCACATCACTGGATGCCCATAACCTAAAGAATTTGAAAGCCATAACTTGTAAAAAAAACCAACTTACAAGTTTAAATGTATCAGGCTGCACAAGCATGCAAGTAATCCTATGTGACAGCAACAAATTAGAGACACTGGATTTGTCGAACCTGACCAATTTGGAAAGTGTATCATGCACGTACAATAACATGACTTCGTTAATCACCCTAAATACAACCGGGAAATATAATGCCCTCAACTGTTCTAACAATCTATTAACATCATTGGACGCTACAGGATTTAGCACCATCGATTGTAGTTACAACAATTTGAGCAATCTAAAGGTAGGCGCATCACTATTCATGCTTTGGTGTTCACACAATCAATTGGCTAACATAGACTTTTCAACATGCACTCGCATTGCCGAGTTGGACTGCTCGTATAATAAGCTTAAATCATTAGATGTTACAGCTACCAAAGATGGCTTTGACGGAGGCATTAATTGCTCTTACAATGAATTGACCTCCGTTTATTTAAATAGCACTTTTGGTTTTCAGTCTGCAGGTAACAGGATTGAAACAATCTCTTTATCTCAAGCTCAATTTAATGAGAACATTTTCTTAGAATATTTCAAATTTGAATCTTGGGGAGAATGGAATCAAAACATTTATAAAGCTCCTACTTATTACGATGGATATCAATACCCTAAATTCATATTTACAGAGTAATAATATAGAATTTCAGAAAAATACAGGCATCAACCATTAAAGAATACCCAATAAACTATAGAACAATGAGAAATTACAAAATTCACACTTCAGTCCTATACATCTTTATGTTAAGTCTCATCACTTTAGTATCAGCATGCAGCAAAGAGGACAACTCTACTAACCTAATGAGAACAAAGGAATTTGTAGGTTGCTGGACCAATGAAATTTCGGAGACCGAGACAGATTACTGGCAATTCACCTCACAAATAGAGAAGGCCCCCACAACCTCACGAACAGTATCGATCACTACTCCTAATGGAACATATATCATCACCCGTGTAACCCGAAATTCCGCAAATGGACAAGAGGTTCGGAAGCTACTTGAATATGGTGCTTTTCGAGTGGATTCTTTAAGACATGAGATTCTCATGCACAATAATCTCTCATCCTATGATATCAACTTCAAGGTTACTATCATTGACAATAAAATGACGCTAAAGTCAGACCCCGACTCCCCTATCACTCTAATCAATGTCCATCGAAAAGATGCGGCGACCACAGACTTCGTACCAACTACGTTTATCGGTAAAACCATCTCTTTCGACGGCTATACTTTCCTTTTAGGTGACAAAACAATTCAATTCTCCCAATACCACACATACCATGGAATAGGAGACAATCTTCAGGTAGATGTTTCATCTGATTATATTGAATCTCCTTGGACTTGTTCTTCAACAGAAAACAAAAATGAGATTCTAATGACAGTAAAAACAAGGGAATTTTTCAATTTATCAGAAGATACAGGCTATGGATTTGATCCTGTAGTTTTCACGCTGAATCTTAAGTTCTTGGACAACAGCTATGGCATCATATCCACAGGACAGGTTGCCAGATGGGGAAAACACTGGAATTCGGAGAATCATACATACATTGAAGAAGACATAGAGGACATTTCAGGTAAAGTTTTCCAGATATATTGATTCCCAATATCTGTACTTCATTAACGGAGATGTGTCAAAACCGTCACATCTCCGTTTTTGTACACAAAGAGAGTGTATGAAAAATAAAACTCACTATCATTATGCAATGTCATCCTGAGCTTATCAAGGCATCTCTTCTTTTTCACATGGGGAGGAGCTGCTTCGGTTACGTTCAACATGACAGAATGATAACTTTATAGGGGGGGGGACAGATACCTTTCCTTATTTTATCGTCACCATCGTCGCCCCGAATCCATACTCCTGGAATGACGCATCCTGATGACGGAAATTAGGATATTTCCGTTTCAGTTCGTCTAGCAGAGCTTTGCGAAGCACGCCGTCACCCTTTCCGTGAATGAAGACGATGCGTTGTTCTCTTTTGGTTTTATACTTTTCCAGAACTTCACGGAACTTATCCAATTGATAATTCAGTATTTCGCTATTACTCATACCATGAGTATCATCCAGAAGCTCACCGATATGCAGGTCTATTTCAATGATTCCATTCTTACCGCCACGCTTAATGAGAGTTTGCGGTGCCGAGGGAGCATCTGTTACCTTTTTATCCATTAAAGCATCTTGTAATTCCTCAGCAGAAACATAGATTTGCTTGGTTGGGAAATCATTCTTAATGATATCATAAACCAATGCAGGAGTTTCAAAGAAATCTGTTTTCTGGAACGTATGAAGTTTATAGAATTTCACTGTATCAATACGTATTTCCACACTTACAGCCGGTTTCATAACAAAAGAACGCTTGTCTTTGAAAGCAATCAATTGTACTGCCACATGTTCACGATCATTGAGTTCGGACTTCTCGAACTCTTCCAGCAGCAACTTGGTGTTTGGCTCTATCACTCCATGCGAACGAACTGTCCAGGACTTACCTTCAGCACCCAGATAAGTATAATACATATAGTAATTACTATCATTTACCAAATATGCCTCAAACGGAGTAGTACTAACTGCCTTGATATCTTCAGGAACAAAGGCTAAAAAAACATTCAGAGTGTCTCCGCCTTTCATTTCCGGTTGACGATACACTGAGATCTCGGGTTTTGCTATATGTCCTGATTGCGTTTCGGCAGAACGGACTTTTCCACTGATGACGGATACCGGAGAAGCAGCACTCAAACGTGCTGCTTGCTCTTCCGCCTTTTTCTTGAGAGCAGCAGCCTTGGCAGCCGGAGTAGGTATATTATAATCATCTGTTTCTATCACTACACATTCGCGAACGGGCATCGGAATATCAAACCCATCGGCATCTTCTACCAATACAATATCTTTTCCACGGAATCCTGTCACTACACCACCTCCTATTTCACTGAGGAAGCGGACTTTATCTCCTATCTTCATCTTACTAATTATTAAATTAACATTCTGTTGTTTTCTACCTCACCGAGGAACAACCTCAAGGCAGCAGACCCTATTCAAGTCTTCGTGTGCAAAGATACAGCAACTCCCTAAGAAAAGGTAGAAAAAGACGATAAATATCTGTACCTTTGCAGTCCGTAAAAAAGTATATTATGAAGCAAGACCCGAAACATATCCACATCAGTGAATTCAACTATCCGTTAGCGGATGAGCGCATTGCAAAATTTCCATTACCTGTAAGGGATCAGTCCAAGTTACTATTATATCGCCAGGGCGAAGTTTCCGAAGACATTTTCACTTCACTGCCGGAATATCTGCCCGCAGGTAGTCTGATGATTTTCAACAATACCAAAGTGATACAGGCGCGATTGCACTTCCGCAAAGAGACGGGAGCGCTCATCGAAGTGTTTTGCCTGGAACCGATACAGCCGAATGATTATGTTCTAAACTTCCAGCAGACGGAACATGCCGCCTGGCTTTGCATGATTGGCAATCTGAAGAAGTGGAAAGACGGAGTGCTGAAACGGGAGTTAACCGTAAAAGGCCAGCCGCTTACCCTGACAGCCGAACGGGGAGAATCACGTGGCACCAGCCATTGGGTGGATTTCCACTGGAATAACCCGGAAGTGACCTTTGCAGATATCCTCGAAGTCTTCGGCGAGCTGCCCATCCCACCATACTTGAATCGTGATACGCAAGAGAGTGACAAGGAAACATACCAGACTGTATATTCCAAAATCAAAGGTTCGGTTGCGGCACCTACTGCAGGGCTACACTTCACTCCGCGCGTACTCGATGCTTTACGTAAGAAAGGTGTAGAACTCGAAGAATTGACCTTGCATGTAGGTGCAGGTACATTCAAGCCCGTAAAAAGTGAAGAGATTGAAGGGCACGAAATGCATACCGAATATATATCCGTTACACGCAGCACGCTTCAGAAGTTGATAGCGCATGAAGGAAAAGCCATTGCAGTAGGTACAACTTCCGTACGTACACTGGAAAGCTTGTATCATATCGGAGTCACTTTACTGAATAATCCCGAAGCAACGGAAGAAGAACTACACGTCAAGCAATGGCAACCGTATGAAATGTCTGCCGAGTCTGCTGCTACTCCTGCCATAGATGCTTTACAAGCCATTATACGCTATCTCGACCTGCACGGAATGGAAACGTTGCATACCAGTACGCAGATCATCATTGCACCGGGATATGAATATAGAATTGTAAAAGCAATGGTCACTAATTTCCATCAGCCACAAAGTACGTTATTACTGCTTGTATCGGCTTTCGTACACGGAAATTGGCAGAAGATATACGACTATGCCCTTAGTCATGATTTCCGGTTTCTGAGCTATGGCGATTCTTCACTGCTGATACCTTAAATTCCTTTTTAACGAAAGATCATCTTAACCGCGACCATCAAAAAACAAACTTTATGAACAGCGATAACAATCAAGAAATGTTTCCCCTTGTCGATGAGCAAGGTAATATCACAGGTGCCGCCACTCGTGGGGAATGCCACAACGGCAGCAAACTGCTTCATCCGGTAATCCACCTCCATGTTTTCAACTCCAAAGGTGAGTTATACCTCCAGAAGCGTCCTGAATGGAAAGATATCCAACCCGGCAAATGGGACACTTCCGTAGGAGGCCACGTAGATTTGGGAGAGAGTGTAGAAATGGCTTTAATGCGCGAGGTACGCGAAGAATTGGGCATTACGGACTTCACGCCCGAAAGACTGATGCACTACGTCTTTGAATCTGCCCGCGAGAAGGAACTTGTCTTCGTACATAAGACAGTGTACGATGGCGAAATACGTCCCAGTGACGAACTGGATGGCGGTCGATTCTGGAGCATTGAAGAGATAAAAGCGAATATTGGCAAAGATGTGTTCACTCCCAATTTTGAAGGAGAGATAGAAAAAGTGCTCTCCCAATCAAAATAATTCCCGAAACACTTGACATTGCCTTTCCGATGTTGTATATTTGTATTCGTAATTCTATTTAAGATTCAATTTTAAATTCGCATAAACGGAGAGGCATTGCTTCTCCGTTCTTTTTTTATCCTCACAGCACCCCATCAGAAACGACGCACGTTTGCTCTAACAATGCCACACCTTATCTCCCCAAATGCCACACCCTAGCAACTGAAATGGCTGGCATTTACTCTCAAAGCCTTCGGGGTTTTGGCGAAAAGCCCCGGCATTCGGGACGTTGAAGTGTGGCAAAACAGATGGTCTGTTTAGGGCAAACAGATGATGCGTTTCAGGTAAACAGATGATCTGTTCTGAGTAAACGGATCATCTGTTCCAATAACAGAAACGGGCGGTTTCAGTCTCCCGCCCGTTAATCTTTCGTAAATCTGCTCTTGACAAAAAATGTCCCACTTCTCTTTCAAAGGAGAGTGGGACATATCATAATAGTTTTTCTCTGTCTATTTTGCTAAATCTTCGATCACCTTCATAATCTGCTGACCGATTTCTTCAGCAGCTTCCGGTGTACCGGCTTCGCTGTAAACACGAATAATAGGTTCAGTATTACTCTTACGCAAGTGTACCCATTTGTCGGGGAAGTCAATCTTTACACCATCGATGTCATTGATTTCCTCATTCTTATAGATTTCCTTCACTTTGGCAAGGATAGCATCTACATCGGTTTCGGGAGTCAAGTCCACACGGTTCTTAGCCATGAAATAAGCCGGATAAGAAGCACGAAGCTCACTGACTTTCTTGCCTTCGTGTGCCAGATGGCTTAGGAACAAAGCGATACCTACCAAAGCGTCACGTCCATAATGGCTGGCAGGATAGATTACTCCTCCATTACCTTCGCCACCGATAACGGCGCCAACTTCTTTCATTTTGGTAGTCACATTCACTTCGCCTACAGCAGAAGCATAATATTCTTTACCGTACTTACGTGTTACGTCACGCAATGCACGGGTCGAGCTCAAATTAGAGACCGTATTACCGGGAGTATGCTTCAGAATATAGTCGGCTACAGTTACCAATGTGTATTCTTCGCCATACATCTTGCCGTCTTCACTAATCATAGCCAAACGGTCTACATCCGGGTCAACCACAAATGCTACGTCAGCTTTACCACCCTTCATCAAGTTCATGATGTCACCCAAGTTCTTTTCCAAAGGTTCGGGATTATGCTGGAAGTTTCCTGTAGGTTCGCAGTATAACTTTTCTACATGCTTCACACCCAATGCTTCGAATAGTTCGGGCAGAATGATACCGCCCACTGAATTCACACAGTCAATGGCTACACGGAAATTAGCTTTCTTGATAGCTTCTACATCTACCAAGTCGAGTGCTAACACACTGTCGATATGTTTCTTGTTGTAGGTCAAGTCCAAACGATAAGAGCCGAGGCTGTCTACTTCAGCATATTCAAATTCTTCGGCAGCAGCAATACGAAGCACTTCCTGTCCTTCGGCAGCATTCAAGAATTCACCTTTCTCGTTGAGAAGTTTCAAAGCGTTCCATTGCTTAGGATTGTGAGAAGCAGTTAGAATAATACCGCCGCTTGCGCCTTCCATAGTCACAGCAAGTTCAGTAGTCGGAGTAGAAGCCAAGTCGATGTCAACCACATCCCAGCCCATACCCATCAGGGTACCTACTACCACATTCTTCACCATTTCGCCGGAGATGCGAGCATCACGGCCTACAACGATTTTGTTACTTTTTACGGTACACGTTTTACGGATCAATGTTGCGTAGGCAGATGTGAATTTCACAATATCAAGAGGATTCAATCCTTCGCCTGCACTTCCACCAATGGTTCCACGGATTCCAGAGATAGATTTGATTAGAGTCATAGGTTAATAAATTAAATTATTGGTTAGATGTATCTATTATATTTTAATAGATTTGATATTTCTGAATATAGTAATAATAAGGATATACATAGTTCATCGCATTTTGTTGTCCCATTTTAGAAGGAACAATGAGCTTAACACGTGCTCCGTTTCCTACGTATGACAATGGAACCAACCAACCAGCCGGAACCGCAGAGCCATAAACCGAAAGCATATAACCTTGCAGGAAAAGTCCGGCGATAGAAGAAGAAGTAACAGTATATCTGAATGCATCAACTGTTTCAGCTGCATTTAAGTTTGATAAGCTCAGCTTTCCTTTTAGAATGTCAAATTCCGAAAAACGCACTAGCACTATATCGTTATTCTTCACTGTATCATTGGGATTAATCAACTTACCATTCTCGTCCTTATAGCCTTTATCTATAATCTGCATATATACGCCACTTGCAAGCTGTACATACTCATTCTTAGAAACATCAGTCATAGAGTCTTGCGCATAAAACTGGCTTTGAGAGATAACCACAATGTTGCTATCCTTGATAAAAGCCTTTATTCCATCCTTTTCCTCTTCGAGCATCTCTGCATAGGTTTTCGAATTGTCGCATGCCTGAAAGCCCAAGCCCAATGCAAATAAAACCAATAAAAATAAAGTTAGTTTCTTCATTTCTGTTATTTAGTAATTTCGTACAAAAGTATCTGATTTCCTTGAAAGTAAAAAGCAGCGGATAGAAAGTTCGTATCTTTTAACCTTTGCTGCCGAACTTTTTTTATCCTTTGGCATTAAGTAAAGGCTTAAATTTTTCCAAAGCTTGTTCAAAAACGGCTTTTGCTTCTTCCATCGTTCCATAGAATTCTCCACCTGAAGCATTCAGATGTCCGCCACCGTTGAAGAACTCTGCCGCCAGTTTATTACAAGGGAATGTACCTACCGAACGTAAAGATATCTTTATCATTGGTTTCTCTGTATCTTCGCGCAGGAAACAAGTAAATATGACATTCTTAATACTCAAAGGAATGTTCACGAAGCCTTCACTATCCCCTCTGATATAATCGAACTGCCTCTGCTCGTTCTTAGTTAAAGAGATCAAAGCGGCACGATGTTCCGGATAAACTTTCATCTGCGTCAATACATATCCCATCAGACGCAATCGACTTTCAGAATATGTATTATAGACTTTACGGTAAATCTCATCCTTGTCAATACCTTTCGATAGAAGTTCACTGATAATAAAATAGATTTCACGACCATTAGAGTTATAAGTGAAGCCGCCTGTATCGGTCATCATACCTGTATAAATACATTCGGCACCTTCTTTTGTGATATCACTGAAATACCCCATACGGCAAATCAAACGGAATATAAGTTCCGAAGTTGAAGATATCTCGGGATGGGAGATAATTATCTTGCAAAATTCTTCCGGATGTAAATGATGATCGATCAATATCTTTCTTGCTGGTGAAGCAAGTACCGCTTCGCCCATAGCATCAATTCGGTGGATGGCATTGAAGTCCAAACAACAGATTATATCTGCTTCCGCTATCAATTGATCGGCAAATTCTTTATAATGATCGTACAACAATATATCTTCACTACCCGGCATCCATTTCAGGAAATCCGGAAAAGCGTTCGGCACAATAACATTCACTGTCTTATCCTGCGAATTAAGGAAATGCCACAGTCCCAAAGAAGAACCGATAGCATCACCATCAGGACCAACATGAGATACAATAACTATTTTTTCGGCACGTTCAAACCATTTCACAAAATGGTCTATTTTAGATTGCTCTATTACTTTCGTCAGCATTAGGATATTTACTATTTGACTATTTACTATTTGACTATTTCAGATGAACGAAATTTATTCTCTACATCTATAACAGTTTAAGGGGACAAAAGTACGAAAAGTTTGCGAGTTATAACAATATGCGGACATAACCTTTTTCCGAAAGAGAAAAATAAGATACCCCTAAATTGATACATTCATGGATTAATTTCTCTTGATTATAGGCTGTAAGCGAGGAATCAAGCACTACAGCCTTAATAGAAAACAAAAGAAACAACTCTTTTATACCGCCTTCGTACCCCTTGGATATATAAAGATAATCTATAGGTATAGGATGATTTGAAACTTTATTCTTCCACCGGGCATCGTGCAATAAGCAAACACGCTTTCCGGCATAGCAAAGCAATTGATTCCTGACACGCAAACCGGGCATTGAAAAGTCTTTTGTAACAACGTTCGGCTCATCTAACCTCAAATGATTCCAATAAGAGGAAAGAAAATGTTGCATTCGGGGAATATCCGGCAGACTATCTGCGCACACCATCCACGACTGATGCCCTTCTGCCATACAATGAACAGCAGGACATCCACGAACATTATAAAATACAAAACTTCGGTGGGGAGCAAAAAAGAGGATTGAAACTGTATTATATGAAAAGAGTGCCAGTAGTACTACCAAGGGCCAATAAGCATTGCGTGCCGTGCATCGTAAAAAAACACGGTAAATCATCACAATCAGCAAGTAGTACAACACAACTCCCCATACATCGACCCAAATGCCATCAATCGAGGCAAATGGAAGTTGCTCTATCCAATGAAGTACATTGTTCTGCACGCGGATTAACATTTCCACTACTTCTGCAAAAGCTTGCTGCAAAAAAGGAAAAGGCATCAATACCAGAAGCAGAACTGCGGAATACATAATAAGCGACACCATAGGAATAACCCAAAGATTAGTCAGCAAGAAGTGCGTAGAGAAGCGTGAGAAATAGAGCAGTACCAGTGGAGCAGTGCCAAGCTGAGCTGCAACAGAAACCGTGATAAGTCCCCACAAATAACTCAAAAAGCGGTTCTTAACCTTCCATATGGCATACAACTTAGGTTGTATTACAACAATTGCAGCCACTGCCGAGAAGGATAACTGAAAACCTACATCAAACAGCCAAAACGGATTATACAACAACATCAAGAAAGCAGTAGCCGCGAGAGTATTCAATGTTAATAGCTTTTCGGGCTGCAAACAGGCAACTGCCAAAAAAGAGAACATGATAACCGAACGTATAACGGAAGAAGAAAGCCCTGTGAGAAAAGCAAATCCCCACAAGAATAGGATAATACATAGAAGCAAGAACGGTTTCAAGTATTTCCACTGTTTCCACAAAATGCTAAAGAGGCAATAAAGCAAAGCATAGATAAAACCGATATGCAGCCCCGAAAGAGCTAATACATGACTAGCACCGGTCACAGAATATGTTTCTACAATATCATCACTTAATTCTTCTTTATCTCCTACTGTCAATGCAGAAAGTACCGCCAGTTCATCTTTACTAAAGCCCAGATTGCGATAACATGCCACAACCTTTTCCCTGCAATCCAAAGCTACCTGCCGGAATGTACGTGAAGAATCGTGCCCTATCACTTTCCAATGTCCTGCATCAATATAAGCAGTACCTGTAACTCCTTTACGTTTCAGAAAACGAGCATAATCCAATTCATCGGGATTACCATTATTTTTTGGAGGATAAAGACGGGCAGAAATCAATAATTCATCTCCTCTTCTCAGACAAAAGGTTAGTGAATCTTTTGGAAAATAAAGCAGAAAAAGGTTACCTTGACAATTATGCAGCATTGTACCTTGAACATATTCACCCATCAGAACAGAACGACACAGCATACTGCGTTTTTTCATTTCCGGCTCTTCTTGAATACGAACTTTATAAACAGCTTCTTTATTCGAGAAAGTATATTCGGTTTGCTCTAACTGCCAACTTACAAGTTGAAAACCAATAGCAAAAAGAAAAAGAGAAATTGTCAATCCATAGAGCCAACGCGAAAAACAACGATTGCTAACTACAAAAACAAGAACCAGAAGCAAGAACGCAATAGAACAACTCCATAAAGAAAAGGTATGAGGATATTTATCCCCACACCAAATACCAACTACCAACGGCACCAATAGTCGAAGGAATGGATGCCGCAGAAAGCCATCTATTATCAATTCTATAATTTATAGATTTCGCAATGCACGAATAGTTTCTTTAGGATCAGAAGCAGAAAAGATTGCATTACCGGCTACCAACGCATCAGCACCTGCTTCTATTAATCGGGCACCGGTTTCGAGGTTTACACCCCCGTCAACCTCTATCAAGGCTTGCGAACCTGTGATTTTTATTAATTCCTTCAGTTCGCGTACTTTCTCTACGGAGTGTTCTATAAACTTCTGCCCTCCGAATCCGGGGTTCACACTCATCACCAATACCATATATACATCTTCGATGATATCTCTCAACATGGATACAGGTGTAGCAGGGTTGATAGTTACCGCCGGTTGCATACCAGCTTCACGAATTTGTTGTACTACCCGATGAAGATGCGGACAAGCCTCATAATGTACATTCATAATATGTGCTCCCAAAGCTTTGACCTCCGGAATAAACTTCTCCGGTTGTACAATCATCAAGTGTACGTCCAAAGGTTTTTCAGATAATTGGGCTACATATTTCAATACTGGAAAGCCGAAAGAAATATTCGGAACGAATACACCATCCATGATATCAATATGTACCCATTCAGCCTCACTTTGGTTAATCATTTCGATGTCTCTTGCCAGATAGCCAAAATCGGCAGATAATATAGAAGGAGATATGATCGGTTTCATAATGCTTACATTCTTGAAGTTACACGTTTATAATGTACAAAAGTAAGTAAAATAATGAATAATGAAGAATGAAGAATGAAGAATTCTTCATTTTCCAAACCATTCTTTGAATTCACCTACGCGTGCTTTGCTTACTACAATCTTCTCATGCATAGCAGCATGCAGATTGATGGCAAGCCTGTTATTAAACCAAAGATCAATATCCTTCACTGATTCGCGGGATATGAGATATTGCCTGTTGGCACGGAAGAAATGCTTTGGATTGAGACATTCCGTTAGTTCGTCCAATGTTTGAGTAAGCACATATTCTTTGCCATCTCCGGTTGCTGCTTTTACAATTCCTTCGGCAATATAAAAGAATGAAATCGCTTCTACGGCCAGAGGCAGTAGTTTGTCCCCTTTGGAGGGAACCAGGAAATGGGTCTTATAGCTTTCTTGGCGCTGCAAGGAACGTATCATTTGCAAGAAATCAGGTTCTTCGGAACGGTTACCATGCAAATGTTTCAGTTTGGCAAGTGCCGTGCGCATATCTTCTTCTCCGATGGGCTTTAACAGATAATCAATACTGTTGACTTTGAAGGCACGCAAGGCATATTCATCATAAGCAGTGGTAAAAATGACAGGACAAGTAATGTCTGTATGCTCAAAAATCTCGAATGCCGAGCCATCGGCCAAATGAATATCCATGAATACAAGTTCAGGCATAGGGTGCGTATCAAACCATTCGATGGTATCTGCCACACTATCCAACATATCGATTATCTCCATATCGGGAGCTACATCGGCCAGCAAAGCTGTCAGGTTACGAACAGCTGCTTTCTCATCTTCTATAATCAAAGCTTTCATAGGTACGGTTGCATTTTCAAGGTTTCATGAGCGGAATACAAACACTAAACTTCCCATTTGCTTCAGTAATTTGAATCTCTTTACCGAACAGAAGTTCATAACGTTTAGAGAGATTTGCCAGTCCGATTCCTGTGCCGGAAGATGCGCTACGCCGCGGTTGCAAGTTATTTTCAATACAAAGAACTGCTTCTTTCCCCGTGCCTGTGAAGACTGTGTGTATTTCGATAGTCAACGGATGGCGGTTGCTGATTTCATTATGCTTGATGGCGTTCTCCACTAAAGTCTGGATAGAGAGTGGAGGCAGCGAATAATCCATCAACGCCGCATCTACTTCTACAACAAATTTCAGGTTCTCTTCATAGCGCATCTTCATTAAAAAAATATACGCATCTACAAAGTTCATCTCTTCACGCAACGTAACAGTATGCGTATCATTCTCTTGAAGCGTATATCGCAGCACACGCGAAAGCTCACGAATATAGTTCTGTGCCTTCTCCGGACTTTCGCGTACCAGCGATTGAAGGGTATTCAGCGAGTTGAACAGCATGTGCGGGTTTAACTGATTCTTTAAAGCCTGATACTGATTCTGAATATTTTCAGTTACCAATTTACCATTTTGCAACAGCACCTCCTGCCGCTCGCGTATCAGATAACTAATGTAGCAAGTGCCGGTAACAATCAGGCTGATTATAAAGTCGCGCACCGGATGCAGGTAGTGATGTACCATGGCATCAATAGCCGGAATACGGAAGTTATGGTGGAGAAATACAAACAATTCGCCCAAGAAGCGGCTCAATATCCAGGTAAGTACAAATGATAGCAACACTTTCCACCACAACATTCGCACTGCCGGGTTATTAAACCGGAACAAGAAAGTGTTTACAGCGAAAAGTACCAAAAGCGAAATAAAAGTATACCCCACCTCAAAAAAAACTTCAGCCGACGACATGCCGGGGAACAAAGCCTGTTGCTCCAGCGTATCGGTCAATGATACCAACTCCGGAAAGTGGATCAGGAAGCCAACGACCAGTGATACAAGCACCGTTAGTTGGATATACTTCTTATTCGTTATTATCATCTGCAATTCCATTTCATTCCTCCGCAAAGATAATGATTCTTATTTATTCCCTTTCCATTCTGGCAGACACATACATGCCGGGACGGAATACAGGACTCGCATCCAATACTTTTGCATACAATTCGATAGAGCGATTCGCATCATCCACTTGTTGGCCGATTGAAATCAGTGTGGCATGGAAAGTAGTCTTTCCCAACCCATTGACACGAAACTGCACACGGCTGCCCACTTTCATTCCTACCAAGTCTTTCTCGTAAGCAGTAAGGCGTACCATCGTCTGGCTTTTGTCGATAACATCACAGAGTGGTTCTCCTGCATTCAGAAACTTTCCTAAGTTAGCCTGAACTTTGCTAATATATCCATTGATAGGCGCTTTTACTTCTATATAGGGACGAATTCCGGTGGTATTCAAAGTCTCAGGATTGATTCCCAACAAACGTAATTGGGCTGCTGATGCCTGCAAGCGGCTTTTCATAGATAGATAATCTGCTTTACTCTGTTGCAGCTTCTTTTGCGAAGCAGCTTCTTCACGAGAGAGATTCTGCTGGCGTTTATACTCCGCTTCGAGATACTCCAATTGCGCATAGCTATCCAAATAGGATTGCTGTAAATCAATGAAGTCGGGATTTTCCAAAGTCCCCAATACCGTTCCTTTGCTTACATACGAACCGGGTAACAGAGAAAGGTCTTTTACAATGCCACCCATACTTAACGTAACAGTAGCAAAATTCTTAGGAGGAATAACGAGCGTACCATTAAATGAAGCAGGATTAGCAATGGCAGTTGCCGAAGTAACGCCATCTACATAAGTAGAATCCATAGTATCCGCCACTACAGCCACACTATCTACGGATTGAGGTGCTACAGTTGTTTCGGTTTCTTTATTCGAAGAGTTGCAGGACGCTAACAGCAGAACAGCAACGGGGAGAATTATCTTTTTCATATTTCTTGTAGATGTTTATTAGTGATATAACTCATATTCCAACGCTGCCACATTAAACTGATAGACAGTCTCTATATATCCTTTCTTTATTTCGCGGGCAGCATTCATGCTTTGTACATATTCCGTGATATCCGTTTCGCTTTCACGGAATTGCAAATCGGCAGTTTTTATCAAATGATCGGCTTCGGCCAGGGCAGTTGTGGTATAGTTGCGAATACTCTCGCCATAACGACGGATACTGCCACGAAGTTCTGTCACCTTATTATTAAGTTCGCGTACATTGGCATCGGCTTGCGTTTGCGCCATGCTACGTTCAAACTTTGCCTGACGGATTTTGCTACGCTGCGGTACGAACCATACAGGAAAAGATACACCGACCATCCATGAGTTCAAGCCCTTCTCAGGAAGTATATTCTGACGGACATATCCAAAAGAAAGTTCAGGGAAGAAGCGGCTGCGTTCAATATTCAGCATGGCTTGTTTCTCATTGACTTGGCTTTCGAAATAGTTCAGATGAGCGGAAGACAATGGAAGAACATCTATACTGACGGGATAAAGCCGGATGGCAGTCTCATCGGGTACAATGGATTGATCGGTATAGCAAGTCCATTGCAAACGTGATGCAGCGAGCTTCAACTCTTCTTCTGCTTGAAATAGTTTGTTACGCATATCGGAAGCAATGGTAGAAATCATACTTTTTTCTAATAAGGTGATTTCTCCTTGCTGGTAACGCAACTCTCCCGCTTTTTGCATACGGTCTGCCAAGCCACTTTGTTCTTTATACATATCACGTAAGTTCCAAGCATAGAGATAATATGCCCAAGCACGTTTCACTTCGGCTTTCACTTCTTTTTCTACCATTTCGCGGTAGTAGGTGCCGGTAGCAATCTGCTTGTTGACAAGCACATTCTTGTAGAAGGGAGCCAGTAAGGAACCGATAGGTTGTGTCACAGCCGTCTCTTTATCGTTACGCTCCGTTCCATTCAGTTGCCCCCATGAATAGGAGAATTCGGTAGCACCAAGTTCCACTACTTCGCCGCGAGTGGCACGGACGCGTTTAATATCTGTGGTGGCTATCTTCAAACGAGGATTATTTTGTACAGCCATCGCGATAGCCTGCTCCAGACTGATGGTTTGCGGGGCTTCTTGTGCATGAGCCTGTGTAGGTATGCACATCACAGCCAAGGCAATCATACCAAAGCCGAATAACTTCTTCAATTTACTATGACGTAACATTACTGCTGAATTTACTATATGATAGAATACCGGAATAATCAAGAGTGTCAGTATGGTCGATACGATCAATCCACCTATAACCACTGTTGCCAACGGACGCTGTACCTCCGCTCCCGCCGAAGTAGCAATTGCCATCGGCACGAAACCGAGTGAAGCAACCAATCCTGTCAAGAATACCGGACGAAGCAAGTGCGGGCAACTCTCACGAATGATACGCGATGTACACATCCGGTGGCGGGTACTCTTACGTACTTCATTAAAGTGATTAATCATCAAAATACCATTAAGTACAGCTACACCAAACAAAGCAATAAATCCTAC